>CZKS01000932.1_pt1 | contig 16622 bp, 12 predicted proteins | sample 1122221 | NCBI WGS metagenome assembly CZKS01 (sample SAMEA3539301, study PRJEB10725) | soil metagenome | biome: tundra; feature: field; material: soil | place: USA | collected 2010-05 | depth 0.15 m
TAGCAGTTCCGCGCAAACTCGTGTATAAAACACAGTTCGATTGTCGGTGCCGATTGTAAGGGATTCTGCCCAGGCCGCACCTAACTAAAGCCTTCCATTTCTGTAGGTTTCGGCTCGGGCTTGATGTGCTGCGGGGAAATCGGATATCCACGCCCAGCCCCTAAAGGGGCATTGATTTCAGAAGTCCTGCGGCATCGCTAAAGCGATGCCCTGATACGAAGCGGGAGTTTTTTCGCAGCCTTGTCAGGCCACGGGGGAGTCTGTTCTTTAACCTATGCCTTCACGTCCCACATCTCAGGACCGCTCGCTGCGCCTGGCGCTTCCGGCGACCTCCGCCAATCTGGGCCCCGCGTTTGACGCGGCCGCCCTTGCTCTGGATTTCCATCTGCGCCTGCGGGCCGAGCGCGCGCCCGACTTCTTCGTCACCGCCGAAGGCCGCGACGCGCCCATCTGCGCCCGCATGGAGAACCACCTCATCGTCACCACCTATTGCGAAGTGCTCGAATCGGAGAACCGCAAGATCGCGCCCTTGCGCATCCATATCGAAAACGAGATTCCGATCGGCCGAGGTTGCGGATCGTCCGCCGCAGCACGCCTTGCCGGTATTGCGCTGGCCGTACATTTCGGACATCTGCGCTGGAAAAATGATCGCATCGTCGGCGAGGCTTCCATGCGCGAGCACCATCCCGACAATGCGTCCGCCTGCTGGATGGGCGCGCTCACGGTGGCGCGGATGGCGAATCAGGTGCAGGCGCAAGTGGTGGAGGTGAAGCCAAAAGGGAAGTGGCCGCTATTACTGGCTGTCCCCGATGCACCCCTATCGACCGAACAAGCTCGCCGTGTGCTGCCGTTCCAGTACTCGCGCGCCGATGCTGTCACTAACATTCAAAATTCAATGCTGCTGTTCGCGGCGTTCACGCAAGACCGTCCCGATCTGCTGCCTGCGGCGCTCGAAGACCGGATCCATCAGCCTTACCGCGCGCCGCTTTGTCCGCTGCTGCCCGCGCTCAAGGAACTGACTGGAGAATCCGGCATCCTGGGCGCTGCCCTTAGCGGAGCCGGGCCGTCGGTGCTGGTGTTCCTCGATCCGAAGGTTCCGGCGAAAAGGGCGAAGCAGAGAATCGCCGCCCACCTGACCAAGCGCCGGTTGACCGCTGAACTCATTCTCACCGAGATTGCGCTCCACGGCGGGCGCGACGGAGTCGACTGGAAGAAGCATCATCCTCCGCCTGCGGCAAGATAGCGCGGGTTTCGTGATGGGGTATCGTGGGTACCAGACGGAGCAAGCCCCGTCTCTACACAACATCTTTTCCGCAAGCTGACGCTATTTTTTCAGGCGGTTCAGATCGTCCTTGGCTGGTTTGAAGTCCGGTTGCAGGCGCACCGCCTCTTGCATTTCCGCGATCGCCTCCGTTTTCTTTCCTTCCTTTTCGAGTACCTGACCGAGACGCCAGTGCGCTCCACCCCAGCCCGGTTCGCCGGCCTCGGGCTCGATCGTCAGATACTCACGTAAATAGCGCTCCCCCCGCGGCAGATCCTTTCCAGAAAGGAGCAGGATTTTTGCCGCCTGGTAGTGCGCTCCAAAGTCGTCGGGAATGTTCTTTTCCGATTGGGCGATGATTGCGTCGAGATCCTTCCAGCGCTCCGTGTTCGCGTACACGACAGCGAGAACGGCATAAGGGGCGGCCCGGTCTTCGTCGAGTTTGATGGCCTCAAGCGCGTCTTTCTCCGCCAGATCGTACTTTTTCTGTGAATCTGCGGAATAAAAGGCCGCCGCTTCGCGCAGCACGCGTGGATCGTGCGGAGCAGTCGCCAGCGCGTGCTGGTACAGAGCGTCCTGTTTGGAGGGATTTTTTTCCTTGTCAGCAAGGGTTGCCTGTGCCAGAAGTCCTCGAGTGGCGTCGATCTTTCCGATCTCCTCCGCCAGGGCCCAAGCCTTCTTCTTATCGCCGCCGGCGATGCCCGGGGCGTCGAAGTAAAACTGCATCAGATCCTCGCGCGCCTCCAGATATTTGGGGTCGAGTGAGGCCGCTTTCGAAGCCTCATCCCGAAAGCGCCGCGCCAGGCCCAGACCTTTGAAGATGCCTGCCTTTTGCCCCTGTTCAATGCAGATATCCGCCACCAGCAGGTGATAACGGGCGTTGTTCGAATCGAGGGAGAGAGCTTTTTCTGCCAGGGGCAGCGCACCATTCAGATCGCCGTATTCTTCCTTAACACTCGCGAGATCATATGCAGCCTGCGCGTCGTTTGGATTCGCCGCGACCTGCGGCTCCGCCCACGCGCGCAGGCGCTTGAAGTGACGGGCCTGTAACATGCCTTCCGGCGTGGCGTCGGCGCACCACGCGGTCCCCGCCAGCGCAGCGCCCAGGATAAATATTGCTGTGGCTAGTCGTTGCATGACGCTGCTCAGTTGCGACTAGCCGGTGGGACAATCCCATTCATTCGTAGGTACTCCACCATCTGCCCGTAATGATCGAATCCATGCCACGCAAACACGGTGGCCATCCCCAGTCGCGTCCCCTTGGTTTTGCCGAAGGGAGTGGTGATTGGTTCGAGAGAGTTCGCTTGGGTGATGCTTGAAACCGCGTGATGTGCGTAGGCGAAAGAGTCTTTAGCAAACTTCACAATCTCCGCCTTCGTTCGCACGCTATCCGGCCCGTTTTCACCGTTCGTGTCGAGGGGAGGTTTCTCTCCGAGAATGGCGGCCGCGGTGAGGTAATTTACCGCTGCCACATGCTTGATCTGCTGCGCGAATGTGCGCACGCCTTTGAATTCACCACTGCTTGGTGTGAATCCGTACTTCTCCTCAGGCATAGCCTCGGCTGCGGGAACAAATTCGCTCTCGATGATTTTGATTCCACCGTCTAACACCTGGACGACGGTTTTCTTTTCTTCCTGCGCCAGACCCAAACTGCAAAATGCCAGCACGATCGCCAGCATTAGAACGCTTTTCTTCATAGTTCCTCCTGGAAAAATCTTCTTAACTCTTAATCTCGAATCACTGCGGGAGCTAATTCCAACTCACTGGCCGTGATGCGATGCCCGCGTAGCGCAAATACTCCCAGCGCCAGCACTACCGCGGCCACGCCGAGCGCATCCGAAACACCGACCCGCTTCGCCAGCGCGCCCCACAACGTGGCGCCCACGGCCATGCCTCCCTGCAACACCAGCAGGTAAAAAGACAGGGCGCGAGCCCGCACATATGCCGGACACATGGTCTGCGCCGCGACATTCAAACAAGCCAGAATTCCGATCCAGGCCGCCCCCGCCACCAGCATTACCGCACACAGCGGGGCAAAGGTCTGCGCCCGTCCCGCGACAAAGGTCATGCCGGCAAAGATCACAATCGCAGCACCCACCACGCCGTCAACCGACAACTTTTCCCGAAGCCCGGGCAGCGCTAATGCTCCTAACAGTGCCCCCAGTCCAAAGCAGCCGAGGAGCACACCATATCCGCGCGCTCCATAGGGAAGGGCGATGATCGGCAGCAGCGCCAGCATGGCCACCGCCGCAACGCTGAATGTTCCGGTGCGTAACAGCACAGACTTTGCCAGTTCGCTCTGGCGCACATAGCTGAAACCGTCGCCGACTGCCGACCACATGCGCTGGGTCTGCCGGGGAGCTTCCATTGGGCGCTTCCAGCGATAGAGAAACAGGATGACGCCCAGGAACGAAAATGCGTTCAGCAGGAAGGTTGACCCGCATCCGACCGCCGCGACCAGGACGCCGCCCAGCGCCGGACCCACCGCCCTTGCAACGTTAAAGCCCGCCGAATTCAGCGCCACTGCCGAAGCGTGTTGCCTGGCCGGAACCAACTCCGGCGTAATCGCCTGCCATGCCGGATCATTCATTACCGCACCGAGGCCGAGCAGGAAGGTAAACAACAGCAGCACCCACGGCCCCACGCAACTGGTCAGGGTCATAATGCCGAGCGTACCCGAAGCCAGGACCATCCACCCCTGCGTGAGCAGTAGAAACCGCCGGCGGTCAACCATGTCGGCGAGCGCGCCCGCGGGCAGGATCACTAAAAATACCGGCAATGCTCCCGCCGCTTGTACCAGTCCAATCATCAGGGGGTTCGTGGTCATCCGCGTCATCAGCCAGCCCGCGCCGACATTCTGCATCCAGGTTCCGGTATAAGAAATGACCGATGCGATCCAAAGCGACCGGAACAGCGGCTCCCCTAATGGAGCCCAGGGCGAAACCGGGCGCCCCCGTACCGTAGGTACAGCTATCGGGATTTGGATCGTTTCCGACATGAAAAAGTTTTAGGTTCATCCATGAACAGCCGAGAAGCGAATAGGGAAGGACAAAATAGCCAACGACTAACGCCAAACGACTAACGATCAACGATCAACGACGGATCCCCAAACGGCCACTCCCTCCGTCGCCATGCCCGCACACAAAAGACGACGACTCCCACGATTAGAATTACCGCCGCGTATCGTATCTCCCGCAAAAACCCGGTGCGCGATACGAGAATGAAAACGAAGCTCCCCGCCGCGATCAGCGCCGGCACCGGATAGAGCCACATCCGAAACGGGCGAGCCATTTCGGGGCGCCGGATGCGGAGGACGATCACCCCAATGCTCTGCACCAAAAATTGCAAAATGATTCGAATCACCACCAGCGCGGCAATTAAATCTGCGAGCCGCAGGAAACAAAACAATGCGGCGACTCCCGCGAGCGCCAGCAAAGAAACATAAGGAAACTGATACACCGGATGCACCCGGGCAAACGCCCGGAAATAATTTCCGTCCACCGCGGCCGCGTAGGGCACACGGGAATAGCCCAGCATGAGCGCGAACACCGATGCGAAAGCGGTCCACATGACGAGCGCCGACACCACCGACGCCGCCCCGTGCCCGTACACCCTCTGCATAAACGTGGCTACCACGTAGAGCTTGCTGTTCGATGCCCCCGACTGCGCCAGCTCCCGCCACGGCACCACGCCTAGGATGCTGACGTTCATCACTACATATAGACACGCCACCGCAAGAATGGATAGCAACAACGCCCGCGGAATATTTTTTCCCGGATTCTTGACCTCATCTCCGAGGAAACAGACGTTGTAGTAGCCCCAATAGTCATAAGCTGCGATCAGCATTACTCCTCCCAGCCCATGAAAGAAGTCCCGGGAAAGCGAAAACGCGCCCGGCGGGAAATCAAACGCCTGCCGGGCATTGAAATGGGTGAGGCCGGCGAAGATGATCCACCCGACCGTTCCCATTACACCTACCCAAAGCAGCGTCGAAAGCCTGGAGATCGCCGTGATTCGCCGATACAGGAGAAACGCCGTCAACAGGCAGACACCCATCGCCAGCAGAGTTGCAGGCATTGCTACCCAGCTCACCTGCAGTTGTCCCAGCAGCGGCAGATTCAGACTGAGTGTGTGGGTCGCCCAAACCCGTTCCAGTCCGGGCCAGAAGAAAGACGCGTACTGCGAGAGGCCCACCGCTCCCGAGGCAATCGAGAGCGGAGCGCTGAATGAGAGTTGCCAGATAAAGAGGAACGAAACAGCGCGCCCCAGTTTCTGCGGCCCATAAATCTCTTTCAAATAGCCATACGAGCCGCCTGACCCCGGCATGGCGGCGCCTAGTTCCGCCCAAACCAGCCCGTCGCAGACAGCGAGAACCGCGCCCAGCACCCATCCCAGCATCGCCTGCGGACCACCCATCGCGGTGACGATCAGCGGGATGGTAATGAAAGGTCCCACGCCGATCATGTCAATCATGTTCAGCGCGGTGGCGGAGCCGAGACCGATGCCGCGGACGAGTTGCGGCTTGGTGTTGGATTCACCTGCGAGCGGAATTGTCATGGGGAGGGTCGTTGGTCGATGGTCGTTAGTCGTTGGCGGTCACTCATCATAACGGTTGGGGACGCGGGTTGGGAGCTGCAAGAAGCAGGTCCTTCGCTTCGCTCAGGATGACAAAAAGCAGTTAGATCATTGCGAATAGCGCACGACCGACGACTAAGACTAACGACTGTCAACTAACGACTGCCAATCAAATTCACAAACAAACGGACCGCCCCGGGGACGCCTGCTGGCAATTGCCGGAAGAACGCGTATCCCGTGTAGATATATGTTCCCTTGCCGTAGTGCGCCACCAGCAACCCACCTTTCTGCTCGCTCTCTCCTGGATCGTGCGATTCGAGCAGCGGCGTAAAGTTGCTGTCCCACTGCGACATGAAGTACAGTCCGCGCTCCTGCACCCATCCCTCGAAATCTTTCTGCGTAATTTCGTTAGGAGAATGAAAGATTGGATTGGCTGGATCGAGAATCTTGACGGAAGCCTCTTCGACTGAAACCCGCGCCCGGCTCAGCGTTGCCGGGTACGGCGTGAACTTGCCGGCATTGAAATCTCCAGCCGCGGCAGTGTATCCGAGGGTGTTGTACTGCACCACCAGTCGTCCACCCGCCTGCACAAAATCGAGCAACCGCTGATTGTTTGCGATCACATCCTTCTGGGTATCGTAAGCGCGAATCCCCAGCACGATGGTTTGATACCGGCTCAAATCCTCCGTGCCGAGCTTCTCCGCCGGAATCAGCGTTACATCCATCCCAATCTGCTGCAGCACGGTGGGAATCTCGTCCCCCGCGCCCATGACGTACCCGACCTTCAGATCTTTCGGGACCTTTACATCAACGACGCTCACGCGCTGCAATGCGGGCTGATAGTAATAGGCTGCGCCCAGGTCTTCCCGCGTCACCAGCGTATAACCCTCGGCGTATTTGTTGTCACCCGCTTCCAGCACGGCGCGAACCTCGGTGCGGCCCTCCTTCAAGCTGGCGGGAAAGAGCTTGAACACAAAATCCTGCTTGTCGCCGCGTTTCGGCAGACTTACTGTCAACTCTCGCGGCTCGGATTTCCACCCATCCGGAAACTGGAGTCGGAGTATTCCATTGGGAGCGCCAGTGAGATTCGAACTGACGCCAACTTTAACGGTGATCTCCCTTTCATTCTTGACCGGCAGAACCTGTTCGTTGGGTTCGAGGTACAGAGAGAATGCGGGAGCAACCGAGAGAGAAGTTCTCTCCGTTTTGCCATCCTCGCCCACAAACGGCACCAGCACCGTGGCAGAAATCTCCCCCGCGGGTGTGGCTTTCCTGGCCATTCGATCCCGCATCACATCCGGTAATGGCGAATGTCTTCCGCCCCGGTCCGCAGTTTCGTACCGCAGATTGACCCGTAGTGGGGGTGGCGGAAGGGGCAGTGTTTCATATTTCTCCTCATCAACAGTATTGAGCGCTTCTGTTTCGGGGTTGTCACGATGCCAGTATGGCCGAGTGGCCGGTGCGTCGTGGGGGACCTTTAACGCGAAATTAGCGTAGTAGTTCTGACCGGGCGCGATGGTCATCTCCCCGGCATCGGTCTGCTTCACCCAGTCCATCGACTGGCCCAGGTGGGCGTCGTCCACGAGCAACCAATATTTCGAACCGTTATGCAACTTGGCAATCACCTGGAAGTTTTGTCCTGGAGAAACTACTGTGAGCGCATCTTTGAATGCGGGCACCGTCTTTCCGGGATCGGTAGAGGAAGCCACGTTCGCCGTCAAGGAGACATGCAAAGCCAAATTGAGTGCGGTCTGGGCTTGCTGCCGTTTGTCCAGAAGAATGGTCAGCAAGCCCTCTTTCGCAGCGTTCGGCACTCCATTTCTTACGCGAGCAGTTATGTCGTCCAGACTTTGGAGCGCCTTCGCGAGTGGATCGGCCGCGCTCTCCGGATCCGAGTCGCTCTTGTCGGTGGCATGCTTTACTTCGGCAGCGATCGATTCCAACTCTGCCCGTAGCCACGGAACCTTTTTTTCTTCGTCACCCAGTCGCGCCGCTACAGCCGGGAGTGTTGTGTCGATCCCATCGAAGAAACTTTGTTCATGCCCATCTTTATCCTTCGGCGATTCCACCACCGAATCCACCAGCTTGTAGTACGTGAACCGGTCGCCTGGTTCGACCGTCCAGTTCGCCGCGCCCTGCGACTGCTGATGGCGCAATCCCTGCATCGCAAACTGTATGTACGACTCGCCCAGCACTGGATCGACGACTCCTGTATTCAGGCGCAACGTGTAGTTCGCCTGGTCACAGGTCATCGCCCCAAATCCACACACATTGCCGATGTACAACTTCTTCGGCTGCCAGGGCTCGAGTCCCTCTGCGATCTGCTCTGGAAATCGCTTTGGGTCGGCGGCTGCGCGGAACGCTTCTTTCGTCAATATCGCCGAGGCCTGATGATGACCGTGCCCGTCGCGGTCCGTTCCGGAAAAGCGCGCCACCAGCACATCCGGACGAAAGGTTCGAATCACCCGCACCATGTCGGCGAGCGGGATATCGTGCCCTTGCCACTTCTGAAATGTTTCTTCGGGAGTCTTCGAATATCCGAAGTCGGCCACGCGGGAGAATCGTTGCTCCACGCCGTAATAGCGATCCGAGGCCAGCAGTTCGAGAGTTCGAAGCACGCCCAGCGCGTCGAACAGATTGCTGCCCAGCTTGTTCTGCCCGCCTTCGCCGCGCGTCAGCGTCATCAATAACATCGAAACGCCTTTCCCGCGCGCTTCCAACGTCAGCATGCCACCGTCTTCGTCATCCGGATGCGCCACGGTCTGCATCAACCGCCCGGTCGTCTGCAGACGCCGCAGCATCAGCTTGAGCCCGGCTGCACCCGTCTCCTGGGGAAGCGGATCGTAATAATGATCGACGGTGTGATCGGGCTTATGATCGGCCGGAGGCGTTTCGTGCTGCGCGGAAGTTGCGGTTACAGCCGCCAGTAAGACCAGCAGAGTCGTCGCCGCCAACCTGCCGCGCACCCATGGCCGCTCAACCTTCTTCAAGATTCCAAACATGACCATCTGATGGAGTTTCCCCAACGAAAGGAGCAAATATATTCGGCAGTCAGCACTCGATTTTGTCATCCCGAGCGAAGCGAAGGATCTGCATCTTGCGACGAACTGCATATCCCTCGCTTTGCTCGGGATGACAACTCATGTTATTGTCCCGCTATTATTTACCGACTGGTCCCCTGCGCGGCCTCGAATTTCTGCTGGCATTCGCGCGCCGCTTGCAGGATCTGGCGGAACTCCGCGTCGCTACGAACGCCCGCCAGCAGCGGGTCCGACTGGAACGCCTGCTGCGCACAATAATTCTCGGTCACCGCCTTGCGCAGAAACACGAAGGCAATTTCCTTTTCGCCGCAAAACGCCAGTTCCGCCCCTTGCTTGTATTTCAATTCCGGATCTTGCTCCGGCAATAGCTGGTTCTCCTCGATTTCCGCCAGTCGGTGGATTTCGTTTTCCGGCGCCTTGTTCAGGCAAGCCTGCAGCAGCGGTTTCATCAACGTCGGATTATCCGTCATCTTCTGCGCCACCTGCCGCGCCTCCGCCGTCTTTCCCTGCCGCATCAGCACCGTGACCAGGGTCGCATTCGACCACTCCGAACCCGCGTCCAGGTTCAGATAATCCATGGCCCGCGTCAACTTGCCCTGCTCGAAAAAGGCAGTCGCACACGATCGCCACATGTAATTCCTCGAATCGATAGCCAACGCCTGGTCACACTCGCTTTGCGCCTCATTCAACCGCCCGGCATAGCGCGATACATATGCCAGGGAAAAATGTGCGAACGCATTATCGTGACGTTTCTCCACCAGCGCGCGCGCATCCTGATAGGCCTTGTCCAGGTTTCCGGTCTCGACCTCGTTGGTCGCCAGAAATCCAGCCGCGCTCACCCGATCCGGTTCCAGCGCGAGCGCCCGGCGGAAGGCCGCATTCGAGCGCTGATATCCCGCCGTCCCGCCGCCAGCGTAAATCGCGTCAAAGTAATACCGCCGTCCCAATGCCTCCCATGCGGGAGCATAGTTCGGATCAAGCACTACTACCTGCTCCAGGATCGCGATCGCATCCTTATTGGGCTGCCCCTCGTGCGGGATCCCGAAGGTCCGCAGATACGCGTCATATGCGTCGCGATTCGCGGGAGCGCTGCTTTTTTCGACCGCCCCACGCATGAGCCCGAGCGCTGGCACCAGTTCCTGGCGCACCTTGGTCGACATCTGGTTCTGCAGTGAGATCAGATTGTCTACCGGCGCGCTAAGCGTGCCTGTCCAAATCAGCCGGTTTTCTTTCACCTCCACTGCTTCCAGCGTTACCTGTACCGTCTTGTTCTGACGCAGAAAGTGTCCCACAACCACCGTGCCGACGCCCAACTCGCGCCCTGCTTTTGCCGGGTCCGTGTCCGCATTGGCATATTTCTGGGTTGTCGTCGAGGGCCTGATTTCGAGCGTCCGCGCATGGGTCAGCGCATTGGCAATCTCATCCGCCAGCGCAAACCGCAGAAACTCGCTCTCCTGATCGTTATTAATATTTTTCAGCGGCAGCACCGCGATTGTCCGGTTATTCGCTGGCGCCGCGGGCGTTCGATATTTCAGGACCCATGTTGCCACTGCGACAAGTACGGTTAGCAGCACCGCAGCCAGTCCAGCGATGATCCAGGTTCCCTTCGAACTCCGTTTCTGGAAGGTACGCGTTGCGATGTGGAGCCCGGTCGCCTGACGAAGTCCGCTGCGCAGCGTCGGTTCCGACTCCTTCTTGAGCCGCATCAGGTCGGCCTTCATCTCCTCCGCATTCTTGTAACGCTGATTGCGGTCCTTCTCCATCGCTTTTCCAATGATGGCTTCGAGTTCAGGTGGAACGGCCGGATTCAGCGAGCGAGGCGACGCCGGCTTCGAATTGATGACCGCATGCAGCGTCATCACCACGTTCGTTCCGGTAAATGGCTTCTTGCCGGTGGCCATCTCAAACAACACCACGCCGAAAGAAAATATGTCGCTGCGCACATCCAGGTCCTCCGAGCGCGCCTGCTCCGGCGACATATACACGGCCGTCCCCGGAATCACTCCTACTTGGGTCAGCGATTCCTCCAGCGACGAATCCGTGCTGGTGCCCAAGCTCTCATCTTTAGCCAGTTTGGCCAGACCAAAGTCGAGAATCTTCACCTGCCCATTCGGGGTCAGGAAAATGTTGGCGGGCTTGATGTCGCGGTGCACAATCCCCTTGGTATGGGAGGCTGCGAGGGCATCGGCCACTTGCACCGCAATATCCAGCAGGTCTTCGAGGTCTAGAGGCTTGCCATGGATGCGCTGCTTCAGGCTCTCGCCTTCCAGTTTTTCCATGACGATGAAGGGGTGCCCGTCGTTGTCTTCGATGTCGTGGATAGTGCAGATGTTGGGCTGGTTGAGCTGCGACGCGGCGCGTGCCTCCCGCGTAAACCGCTCCAGCGCGCGCTGATCTTTCACTAGATGTTCGGGGATGAACTTGAGAGCGACATGCCGGCCTAGGCGGAGGTCTTCCGCCTCGTAAACAATTCCCATTCCGCCGCCGCCGAGTTTTGACAAGATGCGGTAATGAGAGACGGTTTGGCCGATCATGTCCATAAGTATTGGCCCCAGTCGTGTGGCCCCAGTCGTGTGGCCCAGGTCGTGTGGCGCGGGCGCCCTCCCGCGGCCGTTGCCTTTAATTCTACGGCGGAGGGACTGAAAGTTGCCCCATGAAGCCGTAATGGTAGGCTGTCACGATGGTCGGGTCAACCAAGTTTGCAGGGGGCGGGATTGGGAATAAGGATTTCTGGTTTGGTGAGAAAAGTCTTCGCAGCAACGGGTGCGGCCTTGCCCCAATCTCACTCTTCGTGGTGGCGCATGCGGCCGGTACGCACGTAACGGTCATGCCAGCGGGTGCCCCACTTATTCGCGTTTCTTGCGAATGGGTGGGAGCGTGGAATCATCCGCAACTCAAGGGCTAATTAGCGCCGCCGACGATCCTACCCACGCCATGTTTTTGTTGTGATCCACGCCCATCATCAGGCCACGGCCCATGCGCACGATGGTCAGCACCGGCAGCATTTCATCGAGCCACACATACATGATCCGTAGCTCGACTTTCGTGAGGCCGTAGGGCGTCTCTACGACGGGAGTGAAATTCAACCTTTCCTGCAGGATAAAATCGCCGCGCTTCGACAATGGAATCGCGTCGATGTCTTTCCGGGAAGGCGCGATTACCACGCCTAACCCGGCAAACGAATACAGCGGTTTGAGCACAAAGTTCTCCAGATCCGGCGGCACTTCCGGCAGTTGATCCAGAAACCAGGTGCGCGGTACCGAGGGATGCTTCAGATAGGGAATCGAGTACTTGCTGATCCGGAAATACCAGTTGGGATGCCCTGCCCATTCCACATCGAGATCGTCGCGAAAATCAAAGGGCGGCTTGATGCCTTTGCGTTCGAGTTCATCAACGATGGTGCGGTTATAAATCCGCTCAATCGAAATTTGCTTGCCGTTCTCTTCATAGAACAGCCGCTGTCCCTGTGTGCGGATCTTGGTGATGCATACCGTGCGAATTCCGAGCAGTTTCTCGGTCAGGAGAAAGTCCGGACGCGTCTTCTGCTCCTCCGGATGTACCTCCATCAGTACGACATTAGCCGGATCGTGCCCCGCGACGATGGCGTCCTGCAAAAGTTTCTTGTAAGACACCGAATCTAGCCCACTTAAAAAGTATCGAAGCTTTGGGTCAAGTCCAAACACATCGATGTAAGCCTGCGCCAAAACGGGCTGATACGCGTAGAGGGAAGGGAAGGCCTGTAGTTCGACCAGCTTCGGATGTAGCTCGCCCGCCGCATCCCGTACCAGCCCGAAGTCCACCTGAATAAACATAGGATGCGGCGATTCATTCGGCACGCGAAATTCCGCCGGGATGGAAGCCTCTGAACGCGCTCGATACTCTGGATTCTCGACCAACTGCCGGATTAGCGCCTTCCCATCCTCCCCCATGCGCTCGACCAGTGCGACAGGAAAGAAGCACGGCGTTTCGCAAAGAGCGAATGGAACTTCCATTCCGCAGCGGGAAGTCATCTCGCGCCGCAACCGCTCGTATTTCTCGGGCGTGAATCGCGCGTTGAAGTCTTGCCGGTAGGAAGGAATCATCGAAGTTGGTGTGGGGACGGGCGACCTCGCCCGTCCAAGCTCGGCAGCCCCTAAAGGGGCAGTTATCACTGAACCATTTCGGCATCGCTAAAGCGATGCCCTGATACGAAGCTTAGTCGTCCCCTCAGCGTCCTTGCACCGCGCGTCATCGACTCCCGCACGTGGCAACGGAATCGTAGGCCAAGGGCTAAAACCCAACACAGCCGAAGGCTAACGGCCAGAAGCGGCCTCTATGCTTCAATCAGAAACTGGCCCTTCCGCATGATCTGCTCGCCATCAACCCAGATATCAAAATTCCGTCCCACCACATCGATGTGCGTCGAAGAATACCACTCGGCACCCGTGTGCGCGCCATAGGGATTTCCAAACGCAATATGGACGCCGGGATATTTCTCGTCCTGCAGGATTTCCCCAATTACATCCTTGAGTTCGATGTTCGTGCCAATCGCAAATTCGCCGACGCGGTTGCTGTTCTCATCTTTATGGGTATAAGCCCAGAAATCATCTTTCAATTCCTTGTTCGCCGAGTGCGCCTCGATCAGCCGATTTCCCTTCACCTGGATGGTGAGCGGTTGCGCCTTCAAATCGCCAAACTTTGCGCACAAATAATCGCCCACCACTCCATCAATGACGAACGTTCCATTCACCTCGCCAGGGGTTGTGAAAACTTCTCCGCCCGGCAAGTTCCCCCACTTTTCCGTGCTGATAATCCCGCTCGTCTTCACCCAGCGGTAATTCGGATTGAGGTCGGCCACCAGGTCCGTTCCTGAAGGCGTTTTCGCCCGGATTTTCTTCGCCTTGCGCACCGTTTCCATCACCTTCACGCTCAGCCGGTCTACCTTCTGGAAGTCGGCGCGCATGCCTTCCAGCATGATCCGCTTGTTGATATTGACCATGTGGGCATGCCGGATTTTTTGCCGGTTGACTACATCCGTCATCTGCATGCGCGACTTCAGTTCGTTGGTCTGGGCCTGAACCGCAAAGATGCTGACCTGGCTCGACTCCAGATCTTCCGCGATGGCCAGCGGCAAGTCGGTCAGGGGACGAGTGGCCACATCCTCCAACACCCATGTCTGGTAGCGGCAGCCTACTTCTTCCAGTTCGTGTACGATCGCCGCCGCGATTTCCAGGCTCACTTCGTCGGTGATGACGGTGACCTTTTCGGAAGGCTGTACGCGCAGGCACACGCGCACCGCATTCCGCGCTCCCGGCGTCAATTGGGGATCAAAAGGAATACGATTCAGTTGTCGGTTGGATTTTTCAGCAGTATTCATCAAAGTCATTCATCAAGCTCATCAGACGGCTCGGGCGGTGGGCAGACTATCCACCTCGTTGACGCCTACCTCGGTCTCCTCAATGATGTAGTCCATCACGGCTTTCATATCGCCGGTCTTGCGGTACACGTCCAATTGCCGATCTGCGCCCGTGCCCATCTTCATAATCTCGCGGATATACTCCACTTCTGCGCGGCAATCCAGTTCATCAAGCACGTCATCGACAAACAGCAAGTACTCTTCGATCAGCTCGCGCTCCGGAACCTCCATCTGCTTGCCGAAGTCGATCAGTTTTCCGTTGATGCCATAGCGGGCGGCCCGCCATTTGTTCTCCATCAGCAGAGATTTCCGGTACATCCGGAAACCCTGGTTCTGTGTGTGCAACTTGTACAGTTTCGCCACCGTCGCCTGAATCAGCGCCGCCAAAGCAATCGTCTCATCGAGACGCATCGGCAGATCGCAGACCCGGAACTCCAGCGTAGGAAAGAACGGATGCGGGCGGATGTCCCACCAGATCTTCTTTGCATTGTCGATCGAGTTCGTCTTCACCAGCAGCTTGACATAGTTCTCATACTCGCCCCAGCTGGGAAAATAATCCGGCAGGTTGGTCCGCGGAAACTTATCGAAGACCTTGCAGCGGTATGAGTGAAGCCCCGTATCCATCCCCAGCCAAAACGGCGAATTCGACGAGAGCGCCAGCAGGTGGGGCACAAAATAGCGCGCGTGATTCATCATATGGATGAGAATTTCGCGGTCCTCGATGCCTACGTGCACGTGCAATCCAAAAATAAGATTGGCCCGAGCCACCAGTTGCATGTCCTGCACAATATTCTTGTAGCGCTCGCCGGGCGTAACTTCCTGAACCCGCCAATCGGCAAACGGATGCGTCGCGGCCGAAGCCAGCCGCAGCCCATTCTCCCGCGACAGCCGGATCATGTGCCCGCGCAGCTTTTTCAGCTCTTCCCGCGCCTCCTTGATATTGCTGCAAACCGAGGTCCCCACTTCCACCACCGATTGGTGCATCTCGGTCTTGACCCGTTCCTGCAGGATCAATTTGCCCTTCTCGATGATCTCGGCGTGTATGTGCGATCGCAGATCCCGAGTCTCAGGATCGACGGTCTGATACTCCTCTTCGATTCCCAGCGTGAATGTAGGCTTCATCGCGGCATCCAGAGCTTACGTGGTAGAGACGCGGTTCGCCGCGTCTGAGACGAGGCAAGCCTCGTCTCTACAGTCCAATCAGTATATCTAATGACAATGGCATGTACATCCGGGACGGGGCTCTGCTCCCGCCGCCATGTCTTCTACGTTCCCAACTTCTTGCGCAACCTCTGCACGGGTTCCTCTACCAACTTGGGACCATTCAGAAATGCCGCCCAGCGCAACTCCTCCACTGGATTCTCCCCGCCGAGCGCCTTCTGCACCGCCATCTCCGCCACCGCGTCCACGATCCACTCAAAATTGTGCTGCCCCACCGACGTGATCTCCGCATCCGGCGCGGGATTCATGAAGTCAATCGCATACGGCACGCCATCCTCCACCGCAAACTCCACCGTGTTCAGGTCGTAGCCGAGCGCCCGGCACAAGGCCAGCGCATCTTTCTCGATCCGCGCCTTTAAAGCAGTTCCCGGCTGCGGATTCCCCTTCACATAGCGCTCATGATGCGGGGCCTTCGGATCGTACTTCATGATGTGCACCTTCTCCTGCCCCACCACGTAACAGCGGTAATAATCCTCAAACTCGACGCCGTGCTGCAGCGTCATGCAAAGATCGCCGGTCTGGTTGTAGTTATGAAAGAACTCTTCCGGAGAATGCACCTTGTAAACGTGCTTCCATCCGCCGCCCGAGTAAGGCTTCAAGAACGCCGGAAACCCGACGTAGGCAAACACCTCTTCCCAATTGAGCGGGTAGATCAAATTCCGCATCGACTTATCGGTCGTGTCCGGCGGGTGTGAATGATGCGGCAAAATCACCGTCGGTGGAATGGCCACGCCCATCTTGTGGGCCAGCGCATAATTGAAAAACTTGTCATCCGCCGTCCACCAGAAGGGATTGTTAATCACAATCGTCCCGTGCAGCATCGCATTCTTCAAATAGGCGCGGTAGAAGGGAATATCCTGCGAAATCCGGTCGATGATCACGTCGTATTTCTTCGGCTCATCCATTCGGATGCCGCCAATCTGCACGAACTCAGCTGTAACGCCAGCGCCCTTCATGCCGTTGACCTTCTCCACCAAGGCCGGCGGAAACGTATTCTCCATTCCAAAAAGAATGCCGATTTTTTTATTTGCCATAATTCAGGTCTCCTGTGATCTCATCCCGGACAAATGCAGCTACCGATGGAGAGCCGGGCGTCCGCCCAGTTGGACGGGCGAGACACCCGTCCCCA
>CZKS01000351.1_pt1 | contig 16417 bp, 8 predicted proteins | sample 1122221 | NCBI WGS metagenome assembly CZKS01 (sample SAMEA3539301, study PRJEB10725) | soil metagenome | biome: tundra; feature: field; material: soil | place: USA | collected 2010-05 | depth 0.15 m
GATTTGAGGGGAAACAATTTCGATCATCGGCTCGAACGGCGATGGGACGTCGCGCGGCTGGCACACGCGTACCTTGCCGCCCATGCTCTCGATGTCGCTGGCTAGCGCCAGGTCGATGTCGTGCGTCGCAGCTTGCGACGCGAACATGATCGCGCGGAAATGTTTGTCCACTATTTCCACGGGGCCATGCCGGAAAAGCGCCGCGGACAAGCCAGCCGACGGGGTGCGAGCAGCTTCGTTGAAGAGAAGCGCGCCCTCTCGGGCCGAGGCGAGCGAGGGTCCACGTCCCAGCAGGTGGACAACTTCCGCGCCGGCCAGAAACTCGTTCCAATCCTCGCTTTGGGCTTGCTCCTCATCGATTGCTTTCGCGAGCGAATCCGTTGCGCCTCGGAGTGCCTCCCGCCATTTGTCGTCAGGCTCTTCGAGCACCGCTGCGGCTAGCAGCAGCAGCGTGGCCATTGTCCCGGTGTAAGTTTGAATGGCCACCATCCGGTCGGCTTCGCTGTTTATGAAGATGGAGTGCTTTGCTTCACGAGCCAGCAGGCTCTCGCGAACATTGGTGACGCCGATGGAAATCGACTTGAGGCGCGGCAGCAGCTTTACGATTTCGATGGTCTCGCCCGAGCGCGAAACCAACACTACGGCGCCTGCGCGCGGCCATCCAGATCCGAAATGCAGCCATTCGGATGTTTCCACGACCTCGGCCGGGAAACCCTGGGATTGCAGGTAATACGCGGCCGGTATCGCCGCCGACATGGAGCTGCCCATGCCCGTGAATACGACGCTTCCAGCGGATCGGATAGCTGCAGCAGCCGCGCGCAATTCCTCCGCGCCTTCCCCAAATTGATGATCCGCAACGCAGCCGAGCGAGAAAGGCTGGTTGCTGATATTGTCGAGCATCACCGATAGCTTCATTTCGATTGCCCAACGCCACGCCATCCGTCAATCGGCTTGCGCAATCCCGCAGGACGATAAGGCAGCGCAATTTTCGATCCCTGCCCCGCCGACGCGTAGCCCGCGCAGATGATTTCCAATACAACGCGTCCATCTTCGCCGGTGGCCTGCGATGTTTCCTTGCCGCGCACGCAACGCGCGAAGTGCCGCATCTCGTGCGGGAAACCATAATTCCAAAGCTCATCGAAAACCGGATAGCTCCAGCCGCTGGTGGAAGGCGCCTTCTCCACCGCATAACCGTAGCCACGCTCGCTGTAGGTGGGCAGTGCGTTGCCCATGTGCAGATTGCCGTAGGACACGCCCTGGTCGCCGTAAACTTCGATGCGATCATCCATGCCGCCGCGCTTGGCCCAACTGTTCTCCACCATTCCTACGGCGCCATTGGCGAATTCGATGATGCCGATGGTCTCGTCGTCGCCGATGGTCTTGTCCTTGTGAACGTAGGTGCCCATCTGGCAGTAAACGGATTCCACCTTCGGACGTCCCAGGAACCAGTAGCAGAACGCGATTCCATGGCAGCCCATGTCCATCCACACCCCGCCGCCGGAACGTTCGACGTCCCAAAACCAGGCAGCGTGCGGACCGAAGTGTTTTTCGCTCTGCTTTACCAGATGCACTTTGCCGAACGCGCCCTGGTCCGCCATTTCCTTGGCCTTCACGTATTTCGGCGTGAAGAACAGTTCCTCCGCGTACATCAGCAGCACGCCTTGTTGGCGGCAGACATCGATCATCTCGTCTGCTTCTTCCAGCGTCATGCACAGAGGCTTTTCGCACACAACGTGCTTGCCCGCTCGCGCAATGTCGCAGGTCATCTGTTTGTGCAGCGAGTTGGGCGCGGTGATGGTAACCATCTCGATATCGCTTTCCTTCAGCATCTCGCGGTAGTCCGAAAAAACGCGCGGAATGCCGTAGCGCGTGGCCAGTTCTTGGGCGTGTCCCGCCGTCGGCGACGCCACCGCCACTACCTCCGCTTCCTCCGGCATGATCTGAAATGATGCCGCGTGTATATCGGCTTCGAATTGCGATCCGATGATTCCAACCTTCACTCTGCCAGTTGCCATAGCTCCTCTTTCTTGAATTGTTGTTAAGTATTCAGAATGCGTCCGTTCGTCCGATCAAGGACGAACACTTTGTTTTCGCGATACGAGCGCACTGAGAGATCGATGGTGCTCATTACCTTGTGCCCCAGGTCCGCGGGACAATTGGGCTGCTGCCGGGAGCGGACGCAATCGAAGAAGTTGTCGACGTGTTTCTGGTCGCCTTCGTTGCCGACGTTTTCGATCACGACTTCGTCCTTGCCCCACTTCTTGCGGAATTCCTCTTTGAAGGGGGTTTCCGGGACCACGCGCGCGAAGTTGGTGTCGCGGCCTTGCGGGCCTTCCCACTCGTCGCCCAGATGCACCGTGGCGTGTGTGCCGCGCAGCAGCAGCGTTGGGCCAATCTCGTTCACCTGTGACGACTGCACGAACATAGAATATTTGCCGGGATAGTCTGCGGCAGTGAGGAACGTGTCCGGCACTTCTCGTCCGTCGTTGTAGACCCACAAACCGCCCATGCCGGAGACGCGCAAAGGATGTTCGTTTTCGAGCGCAAGATGGAACGGCGCCACGATGTGATAATGCAAATCGGTGGCGATGCCTCCGGAATAATCCCAGTATTTTCGGAAGCGGAAAAACCGGTCGGCGTCGAAGGGACGTTCGGTGGCTGCGCCCAGCCACTGTTTCCAGTCGATGTGTGCATCCCCGCTCGCGTCCGGACCCGCGTCAGGCGCAATATCCCAATTCCAATCGCCCTTCGGATTGTTGCGGCTGTATGTGCCTTGCACGGCTACCACCTGACCGAGCGTGCCGGCCTGCACGATTTCCCGGATCTTGTGCCAGCGCGCCCAAGAGAGGGCTTGCACGCCGATCTGCATCACACGTTTCTTTTCGCGCACCGCAGCGGCAACCACGGCAGCTTCCTCAACGGTGTGCGTCATGGGCTTTTCGCAGTACACATCCATGCCGCGATTGAGCGCCGCAAGCGTAATGGGAGCGTGCCAATGGTCGGGTGTTGCGATCATTACGGCATCGATGTCTTTGCGATCCAGCAGTTCCTGATGATGCGTGTATTGCTTTGCATCAGTTGCCTTTTTGGCCGCGCGCGATAGCCGGGCCTGGTAGACATCGCACAGAGCGACCACCGCGACGTCGTTCTTTTCGCCGGCGCGATGCAGCGCCATCTGAAGCAAGTAGGCGCCGCGCGTGCCAAGCCCGATGACTGCGGTGTTGATGCGATCGTTCGCTCCGAGAATGCGTCCGCGCGTAGCGAGTGCCGCCGAAACACCTGCTACGCCGTGAACGAACTTTCGCCGTGTGAGGCCGGTCTGCATGGGATGTCTCCTTCAGAAATGGAAATGAATCACAATTGTACTCCGCCGCGTCCAGCCACCCGATTGCTCGGCGGGCGAACCTAGGTGGTACGATGTGTGCGTATGGGCATCTCCAAGCCCGTCGCTCAGACTGCTCTGTTATTGATCAGTGCCGCTCTCACCTACGCTGCGGACAAGCGCGATTGGAAAGAGGGAAGGCTGGTTTCGGTGGAAACGGTTGAGCATCGCTACCAATGTGTGGTGTCGGATGAAGTGTATTCCTACACGATGGAATACGAGAACCCGATAAAAGCCGTTGTTCATGGTCCGGTAAAATTCGTGATCGAGAAGGAACAGTTTATTCTGCTCGCCGCGGACGGCCAAGAGCGCTCGGCGCGCATCGAGAAACGAGAGCGGGTAATCTACGATCCGCCAGAGCCGCGTGTTCGCCGCTAATTGCCTTATAATCAATCCACGGACTGGTGAAGAGCGGGATGGCGTCTAATCGTTTCGCGGGAATGCTATGGCTTGTGCCCGCGACGCTCACTTGTCCATCGATTTTCGCGGCCGGCCCGAGCTACTTTCGCGACGTCCGGCCGATTATTCAACGCCAGTGCCAGGGCTGCCACCAGCCGAATATCAAGTCTTCCAATCTAGATCTCACGTCGTACGAGGGTTTCCAGGCAGGCGGCCAACATGGACCCGGAGCGACCACTCTGCTCGGCTACATCACCGGCGAAATCAGGCCGCGGATGCCGCTTGGGCAGCCTCCGCTTCCCGTCGATCAGATCCAATTAATTCGCGAGTGGATTGCGGCCGGAGCCAAGGACGACACGCCGGCTGAAGCGCGCGAGGATCTCGCCGTAGACAAACCGATCGTCTACACGCAACCGCCCGTCATCAACGCGCTGGCATTCTCGGCGGATGGCAAGAAGCTGGCCGTTTCGGGGAACCGTGAGGTGCTGATCCACTCGCTCGATGGCGCTGAGCCTCTGCGGCGACTGCCCGGTCTCTCGGATCGCATTCTGTCGCTGGTATTTTCGAAGGACGGATCGACGCTGGTGGCCGCCGGAGGGACGGCCTCGCGGTTCGGCGAAATTCAAATCTGGGATGTGGCCAGTGGGAAGTTGAAACGCTCGTTGACACTGACCGGTGACACTGTTTTCGGCGCTTCGCTTTCGCCGGACGCTTCGAAGGTCGCGGTGGGCTGTACTGATAACTCCGTGCGCATCGTGGATGCTTCGAGCGGCAAGGAGCTTTTCAAGATCGGCAACCATGAGAATTGGGTGCTCGGGACGATCTTTGGTGTCGATGGCAAACGCATCGTGTCCGTGGGCCGCGACCGCGCGGCTAAACTCACCGATGCTACGTCGGGCGCGTTTCTCGAAAACGTGAACCTGCTGCGCGGCGAGTTGGCTGCTATCGCGCGCCACCCAATCAAGGACATCGTTGTAATTGGTGGCGAGGACCGCGTGCCCTACATATATATGATGGATCGGGCGCAGAATATGAAGATTGCGGACGATAGCACGCTGATCCGCAAGCTGGAACGTCAGGATGGTTCAATAGCCGCGTTGGCGTGGTCCGCGGATGGTGCGCATATTGCGGTGGGCGGAGCGTCGCCTGAAGTCACTATCTATGATGCGGAGACCGGGAAGCGAACCGCGGCTTGTAAGGGGCATCAGGCGGGCATCTATGCGGTCGCGTTTAGTCCCGATGGGCAGACGCTGGCGACTGGTGGATTTGACGGCGAGGTGCGGTTGTATCGTGTGGCGACTGGGGAATTGGCTAAGGAATTTATACCTGTGCCGATCACGGAAAACTTGAGGAGTCAGAAATGAAGCACGTCGACACGAGTGTCGACGCTGCAGGCAAGAGTGCCTGCGCCACATTGGTCCTTCTGGTTTTCTGTCAGCTAGCGGTTGGCGGGGCGCCGGTGATTACGGAATTGCAGCCGCGTGGGGCTGAACGCGGGCACCCGTTCACGCTGACCATCATGGGCCGCGATTTGCCCGCGGACGCGCGTATATTCTCTACTCTGCCGGCTTCTTTCACGTTGGTGAAGGCGGATGCACCAGCGACGCCGGGGCGATCCATTGAGTTTCTGGTTGAACCAAAATCGGATGTTCCGCCTGGTGTCTATCCGGTTCGCATCGAATCCCCCAAGGGGATTTCGAACGTCCTGCTGTTTACCATCGGGACTTTTCCGGAGGTCACTGAAGAAGAATCGCGTCCTTACGCGCGTCCAAATTTAAACGATTCGATCGAGACCGCGGAACCGATCCAATCTTCGCCCGTGACCGTGAACGGGACCCTGCGCGGTCCCGAGCGCGATGTTTTCCGCGTGTACGGCAAAGCGGGCGAGCGCCGGGTGTTCGAGGTGGAAGCTCGACGCTGCGGATCGGCCATCGATCCCGTGTTACGCATTTTGGATGGCAACGGCAAGCAGCTCGCGATCAGCGATGACGCGCCGGGCGCCGGACTGGATGCACGGATCGACTTCACGTTCCCTCGCGAGGGCAACTATTACGTAGAGGTCCACGATGCCCGCTTCAGCAAGCAGACGCAGAATTTCTACCGTCTGAAGATGGGCAGCTACGCGTACGCCGACGGCATCTTCCCGCTGGGGGGCAAGCGCGGCGAAGCCACCGAGGTGACATTTTTTGGAGCCAACCTCAAGACTCCGGTGAAGACAATGGTGGACCTCAGCAAGGTCGCGCCCGAAAACCGGCTCACCACTGTCGCGCTGCCCGATTCGCCGGTGCTGCCGGTGACATTCGCGGTAAGCGATCTTCCGGAACTTATGGGACCGATCGAAGGAGCGCTGCCGATCCCGAGCGTGATGAATGGACGATTGGCGAAGCCGGGACAAATCGATCGATATAAAATGCCGGTTGAACCTGAGGAAACGCTGCTGTTTGAATTGCAGGCACGAGAGCTGGGAACGTCGCTACTCGAAGGCACCATCACGGTGTATGATGCGAGCGGCAAGAAACTCGACTCGGCCGGCGACAAGCCGCTTCCCGAGGATGTATTCGCGGTGCAGGGCAGCAGCCGGACCAGCAGTGATCCGTTCCTGAATTTCAAAGTTCCGAAGGATGTCCACGAAATCACCGTGACCGTGGAGGATTTGGCTGAGCGAGGTGGTCCGCTGTACGGGTATCGGCTGAGCACGCGCAAGGAAGCCGAGGATTTCCGTCTAGCCCTTGCGGAGCCCTATGTGAACATTCCTGCCGGCGGAACGGCGATATTAAACGTGGTGGCTGATCGGCGCGGATACGACGGCCCGATTCAACTTACCATTCCCGATCTTCCCCAAGGAATTCAGATAGACGGCGGATTGATACCGCGCGAACATGTCGTTAACAACAACCGCAGCTTTAACAGGGAGGGCATACTGACTCTTACGGCGGCTCCCGGTGTGGAGTTATCCTCGCGGCAACTCGTGATTTGGGGTGAAGGCAAACTTTCCGATGGTGCGACTATCCGCCGGCGCGCGCAGACCCGGGGCATGGTTGTTGGTGTCGCCGGCGCGACAGCACAGGGTGTGGTGGACCGGCAGCGTCCCGTCTCCGCTCCCTGGCTGAATTTCGATCTGCCGGCTGCCATCTCCGAGCCTCCGCCCGCAACGCTCGAGGTGAAACAGACCGGGCTAAAGCAAATGGAAGAAGGCGGGCGCTATGAATTCGCGTATGCGTGGAATCTCAAAACCGGCTCGCCTCCCAAAGACGTGGACGTGGAGATTGTGGGCGCGCGCGACATACGCATCACGGATATGAAGCAGTCGGAGAAAGGCGGTACCTTCATTGTCAACACTACCAAGGCCACCGATCCGGCGCGATACGATTTATATATCAGTGGCATGTTGAAGACAGACAGCGGCGAGGAAATGATCGTTTCCCGGCCGATCGCATTCGAAGTTACCGGAGGGAGCAAATGAGATTTTCGATTACGCTGCTTGCTGCTACGTCGCTGTTCGGCGCTGCCGACGCTCCTAAAGTGAATTTCGTTCGCGATGTGGCGCCCGTTCTCAACAAAGCCGGCTGCATGTCCGGAACTTGTCACGGGGCGGCCAAAGGCAAGAACGGGTTTAAGCTTTCTCTGCGCGGTTATGATCCGCAATTCGATTACGAGGCGCTGCTTTACGATTTGGGTGGCCGCCGTTTCAATCGCGCCGATCCAGGCCGCAGCCTGATGCTGACCAAGCCTACACAGCAGGTGGCGCATGGCGGCGGGTTGCGTTTCGAGATCAACTCGGATTACTACAAGATCATCTATAACTGGATCGCGCAGGGCGTCCCCTATGGTGATCCTGCAAAAGATTCTGTGAAGAGCCTGGACGTGGAGCCGAAAGAGATCTTCATGGAGAAACCGGGTGGGACCACGACGGTGAAGATTGTCGCGACGTTCAACGATGGCGGTACGCGCGACGTTACGCGGGAAGCGAACATCGATAGCAACATTCCCGATGTCGCTGCCGTGGGCGATAAGGCCGATATTAAGGGCGCGCGCATGGGTGAGGCAACGCTGCTGGTACGCTATCAGGGAAAATTCACTTCCGTTCCGGTGACCATTCTCAATCCCGCGCCGGGATTCGCCTGGAAGCAGGTTCCGCAAAACAATTACATCGACCAGTTGATCGACGCGAAACTCCAGCGTTTGAAGATTCAGCCTTCCGGCTTGGTGGATGATGCCGGATTTCTGCGCCGGGTGTCGCTGGATCTCACCGGCCAGTTGCCGGACCCCAATGAGGTTCGCGCCTTCGTCGCCGATACGACGCCATCGAAATTGAAACGCAGCCGACTGATCGAAAAGCTGATTGCGAGCCCCGCGTTCATCGATCATTGGACCCTGAAATGGGGAGATCTGCTGCAGGCCAATCGCAAGTATCTCGGCGAGAAGGGCGTGTACGAATTCGACGAGTGGATTCGCGAATCGTTCACCGCGAACAAGCCCTACGACAAAATGGTGCGCGAGATTCTATCGTCGAGTGGCAGTTCCAACCAGAATCCAGCCGCCAATTTCTTCCGCGTCACGCGCGATCCAAAGCCGACCATGGAAAAGACTACACAAGTATTTCTGGGCGTCCGCATGGTGTGCGCGCAGTGCCACGATCATCCGTTCGAGCGCTGGACGCAGAACCAATATTACGAGATGTCGGCGTTTTATTCGGCGCTCGGCATCCGGCCTGGCTATGAGGTTGGCGAAGAGATCATTTACAACCAGCGCGCCGATTTCGACATGAAACATCCCAAGGATGGGCGCGTGATGAAGCCGGCTTTCATTGTGCCCGCGTCCTACGGGAGCTCAGGTCCCGTTCCCACGGATTCTCACCGGCGCATGGCGTTGGCGGAGTGGGTGACTTCCAGGGACAATCCCTTCTTTGCCAAATCCACCGTCAACCGCGTGTGGAGTTATTTCTTCGGCCGCGGGATTATCGATCCGGTGGATGACATTCGTGCATCGAATCCGCCCAGCAATCCCGCACTGTTGGACGCGCTCACCAAGGACTTCCTGGATCATAACTTCGATCTTCGGCAGCTCATGCGTACCATCACCAATTCGCGCACTTATCAGGCCAGCATGACAACTAACGAGTGGAACGCGGGGGACGCGGACAACTTTTCGCACGCTGTTCCGCGCCGTCTGGCTGCGGAAGAGCTGCTGGACGCGCTTACGCTGGCGACGGGCGTGCGGCCCAATCTCCCTGAAGTACCGCCCGATACGCGCGCTGAGCAGTTGCCCGATCCGCACGTCGGCAAGGATGGCTTTCTGGATCTGTTCGGACGTCCTTCGCGCGAATCGTCGTGTGAGTGCGAGCGCCGCAGCGATATCAGCCTTCCGCAAGCTCTGAATCTAGTGAACGGGCAAACCATTTCCGACGCTGTCGCGGGCGGTAATGGACGCGTCGCCAAAGCGATTCTAAGCGGCAAATCGGACCGCGATCTGGTGGAAGAATTGTATCTGGCTTCTTTCAGCCGCACGCCTACCGCGGCCGAAGCAGAGCTTGGATTGAAATATCTCAGCTCCGGTTCACGCGGCAGGGCGGCGCTGGCGCAGGATCTGCTATGGGCGCTGGTGAACAGCAAACCATTTTTGTACAACTACTGAGGAGGATTCGATGCTTGTCATTCCTGGACACCGCTGCTACACCTGCGAAGGACCCACGCGGCGGGAACTGCTGCGCGCCGGCTCCATCGGCCTCTTCGGTTTGAATCTCGCGCAATTTCTTGCCTGGCAGGGCGCTGCGAAAGGGGCCAGCAAGCTGGAGGGCTCGCGCGGGTTCGGCAGCGCGAAATCCGTGATCATGGTCTTCCTGCAGGGCGGACCGAGTCACATCGATATCTGGGACCCCAAGCCCGATGCGCCTCTCAACATTCGTGGCGAGTTCAAGCCCATCAAGACCAAGATCCCAGGCACGAACATCAGCGAGACCATGCCGATGATGGCGGATGCCATTAGCAAAGCGACGCTGATCCGTTCCATGAGCTACACGCCTAACGGTCTTTTCAATCACACCGCGGCGATTTATCAAATGTTGACCGGCTATCCGCCGGATCGAGTTTCACCGTCGGGTCAGTTGGAGCCTCCGAGTCCCGCGGATTTCCCAACGGCCGGCAGTCATGTGTCGAAATTGAAGCCGCCAACGGAAGCGGTGTTGCCGTTCGTGGAGCTGCCGCGCCCGTTGCAGGAATCCGGAGTGATCGGAAAAGGTGGGGCAGCGGGATTTCTTGGCAAAGCGTACGACCCGTACCGGATGTATCAGGATCCGGCAAAGCCGCTTCAGATCGACGATCTTTCGCTGCGCAAGGATATCGGCGCCGATCGCCTGAAGGATCGTTTCGAATTGCTGAAGGGCATCAATGGTTCTATGCCGGATCTGGAGAAAGCGCTCCATTCGCAGGCTATTGACGAATATTACGGGAAGGCCTTCGATTTGGTGCTGTCGGGCAAGGCGCGCGACGCATTTGATTTGTCCAAGGAATCGGACAAAATGCGGGAACGTTATGGGATGACGACGTTCGGCCAAGGGCTGTTGCTCTCGCGGCGATTGATCGAGGCCGGTACGCGCTTCGTTCAGATGAACTGGCCGGCGGTGGCTAACGGCAATCCTGAAATCGATGCCTGGGACACGCACGCCGCTAATTTCGGACCGCTCAAGAATCTGCATTGCCCGAAGCTGGATCGCGGACTCTCGGCGCTGCTGGAGGACATGGACGATCGCGGCTTGCTCAAAGAGACGCTGGTTGTCGCGGTTGGAGAATTTGGCCGCTCGCCGCGCGTGGGCGTGAGCACTTCCGGCAATTCGAACGCGCCGGACGGCCGCGATCATTGGCCCTACTGCTACAGTGCTGTGGTAGCCGGATGCGGAATCGCTCGAGGCGCGCAGTATGGCGAATCGGACCAGACTGCGTCATCGCCCAAGGACAAGCCGGTGCATCCGAACGATCTGCTGGCGACAACGTACTACGCGCTGGGGATTGATCCCGATATGCAGGTGCTCAATCATTTGAATCAGCCGCGTGAGTTGGTTAAGGGTAAGGTTGTGACCGAGCTTTGGGCGTAACTAGGTCATCGGCTGAAGGAGTGAAAAAAAAGCACCGACTCCCTCACGGTCGCGGCTCGGTAACACTAGGTTTTGAGAGGCAGGTCGCCACAAGGCGGAGGTTGCTTTTGCGGCCCAGGACCTTTGGCCATGCCGTAGAAAAACTGCTGGAACAGCGGATTGTATGTATAGGAGGCTTGCTTCCAGGCCGACTGGAACGCCGGTTGGCGCGCCCAATAGCGAAAAACGTTAATCCAGCCGCCGTTCCTGGGACTCTCCAGATTGCTCCGGTTGAACAGGTGCACGTCGGACCAAACGTTCTCCATTAACTGAATCGCGTCCAGACAGAAGAAGAATTCTTTCTGACGGTCGGACGGCGTCTGTGGCTTCGGTTCCGCCGCACAATCCACATCATACTCAAGGAAGATCTGTGGGGTCAGGTGCGCCAAGCTAGGATCCTCGAGACGTTTGATCAGAGCGGAGTACGCTTCGGTATGGTGCGTCCCGACTTGGTCCGCGACCTCCGTCGGCGGGTACCATTGCTGGTAGAGGCATTCAAACAGGTGATCCAAACCCGCCGGGTCGTTCAAAATCCCGTTCGGATCCCCGGGAGTCAACTTCACATTCCCGAAGGCTGACTCGACGATGTGCTGGCCCAGGCGGCGATAGCTCTCGAATTGTGACTCGGTGAAGAACTGATCGGCCGTCGATTCGTGGGGGAAAGTAGTATGAACGGCCTGGTACTGGGTCACATCTTCCGGCTCGTCTCCGGTCAGGCTGGATTTGAGGTACAGGATCCAACCCTTCGTGTCCTTTCGCCGGTCTTCGGCGTCGGGATAGACGATGGTGCCGACCACGCAATGAACTGTGCTGAGACCGTCTTTGCGGCGGATGCGTCGCGGGTCGATGTCAATCTCAACGCCGAAGTCCGCGCGGCATTTTCGCACTGCGCCACCGAGCGATTCAAACGTCAGATCCGGGTCCTCCTCGCCATCGCCGATGATGATGTAGCGGCAACGCCGGTGCACTAATTCATAGAGGCCCAGATTCTCAAAGTGGCCGCCGTCAGAGATATTCATATAGGCAGTGCGGGCGTCCGTTTGCGCGAACAATTCGGAGAGTAGCGGCTTCAGAGCAAATCTGGGACCGGGTTGACGATAGGTATTATCCCGCCGTGGGTTACCCACCCACCAGCCCAACCGCACGTCGAACACAGTCAGAAGAAACGCTACCGACGGTGATGTGTGGTAGCCCCAATTAGGATTCGCCGCGGCTCCGGATATCGCCATGCAGGTACCGATCCCGGGTCCTTCGTGCTGCATATAACCGCAAGTTTGCCGGTAGCCATTCTTATGGAGTTGTTTCTTGCGAACCGCTTCGTCGTCATTGGGCGACTGCGGTGGACTGAATCCGGAGTAGAGCGGGGTAAACACGAACGACTCGCCTCTCCGCTCCTGCTTGGCGAGCTCGGAACCACGATCGAGATTCAGCGTACCGTTGATAATCGGGTAGGGCCCGTAGTAGTTGTGCTTGTTCTTCTGGCACTCCTCGCGAGTCTTCGTAGGATCCGCGAGAAACATTGTCAGAGGCAAATCGTCGCACGAGTCGAATCCGGTGAGGCGGCTGGGACCCCGCGATTTTCCGCGGCTGGCCCCCAGGTAGCAGCGCACCAGGCGGTTCTTGTAGAAGTGATTCATCGAAAACTCGTTGATGTTGACACGCGCGCAGAGCAACAGAACGATGCCCGCAGCGATTCCCACTAGTACGACTACCCAAATCCGAGTTGGGCATTTGAATACGGGCCACCAGGTGCGGTTGATCGGTTCGAGCCACGTGAGCCAGGATGGTATGGGTGATTGGCCATCTGTTTCAAGCTTCAGGGAAGTCGAATCCGACACGGCGATGGTGACGCTCTGCGGCGGCGCAGTATTTGCCGCTGGAGGAATGACTTCACAGGGATGGGTCCGGGCTCCGATTGCGACGTGAACGCCGAACGAGACCAGGAGCAGAACTCCGATCATAAATACCACGGGCGCGATCTTAACAACCCATTCCAGCGTGGCGCTGCTTTTCGAATCTCCCCCGGAACCGCTGGTTTTCGCGCTCTTCCCTGCGAATACGCCTCCGGCCGAGGTCGCGATCCAGGTGCCGATCAATCCGGCGACCTTTTTGCCGTTATGCAGCGCGAAAGCCGAGAGCCATTGCGGCCCAAAAACGGCCAGGGAGAAAAGAACCGCCCAGGAGAACGCGCCGATGACGATATATGCGCCCGTGCGAGCGAGCCATTCGCGGGCAAAGTCAGGAAAGTCTCCGCCCATCATTCCGATGTGCAGGCCAGCGCCCGCGATCCAAATCAGCATGATCAGCGGAGGCCCCCAGGCGACGACATCCCAGTGGGTACTGTCCAAGCCGGTCCAAGTGTCCATCCAGATGGCGGCGCCGACAAGCATGGCGGAAGTCACGATTCCCGCCACGCCGGAACAAAGGAGAACCAAAGGCCACGCGAACGAACGTTTGCGCTTCCGACTGTAGTAGCAGGCCACGAAGCGGCCGCGCACCTGAAGAACGGCGAAGGACAGGCTTGTCAGGATCGCGAATCCAATCAGCTCAGGCCACTGCAGGTCTTTGGCATTCCAAAGTTCCGAAAACCGCGAATGGCCACACGCGATGAGGAACGCGCCGACGACTGTTAGAACAGCGGCGTGGCCCACGCTCCTGTTGTCAGGGCCTTGCGGTGAACCCTTGCGCTTCGGATCGTCCTGGCACTCCGTGTGCTCTGTTACGCCACGAACACCATTCGCGGCCACGGTGATCACAATAAGCGTGCAAACACCCGCCAACCCCAGCAACCAAAAGTAATTGGGATTTTCTGTCAGCTGGTTGCCCAAGAATCCAATGCTAACGGCGCCTAAACAGATGCATGCCAGAAACGAGATCAGAATCAGCTGGTTCAACATCATGTTCCGGAACCAGATGACCAGGATTACCCAGAAGTCCGCGCTAAAAAGACCCATTTCCGGAGCAAGGTAGCTGCTGTACTTGCGAAGAAACGTGATGGGATCCTGGTCGGGCTCACCAGGGATCGGATGATCCTTAGGAGAAAGCAACTTGGCAGCCTCAGCGGGTTGGCCCTTTCCGTATCTCAGAATCACCGAGTGCAACCAGGTTCCGATATAGCCGCCGCCGGAAACGGTGGAAAGGTAGTCGACGTAGGGCAGCAAGCCTCTTTCCGCCAGCCCCTGCAGGATGCCGAGGTTGAGGGTTGCGCTGCGAATCCCGCCGCCGGACAAGCCGATCCCGAGATATCCGTGGTTGCGTGAGTCTAGCGGTAGCGTTCGCGATCTTCGTATACGAATCTGCGCTGCTTCTTCGCCGGCTACTTCCCGGAAACTGACAACCTTAGTTGGCATCATGCAACACCTGCCCGAAATCGAGGTTCTTGCAAGCGTCCTTGGCTGGGACGCCTTCCAAGCTGGAATTTGGTGCGCTCATATCCGTAGACAAGCAGTGGATCACAGCCTTGTGAAAGTTCCGGATCGGTTGTTGGTCGATGTCGGACAGGGAGAGGGCCCTGCGGAGCCGGCAGAACGGTTTCGCCGGCTGTTCTATTTTTTGCTCAAGAGTGGTGGGCCACTGGCAAGCACGGGAGGGATCCACCACGCGGTCGCTCTGAAACGTAAGTCCATAGGCGAGGTCCGCGGCGGTTGGCACGACAATCGCGCTCACGATGGCTGTACTGTTGTGATACTCCTTGGCGGCGGGCAACGGGATACCGGCTATGGTTCCGATGTAAGGCAGCTCGACGAACGGCGGTATCAGAGGGAAGCGAGGCCGCGAGCGCTGCAGAATGGCGGAGAACGACGATACCTCGAATAGCTTGATGGATTCAACCCGCACGCGCGTTGAGGTGTCGTGTTTCGCCACACGCGACAGATTCAAGTCACTGCCGGCATGCATGCCGCCATAATAGGTTGGCGCCGCGCTCTCATCGGCGTTCAGCGTTACGTCGATCTCGGCCGAGGATGCCCCGTTGAGGCTGCGCGGAATCGCATCCACCGTTAGGCCGCGCCCAATCTGTGCTTGAGTGGTCTGATACGACTTCAAAGCTCCTATTAACACCTGCGCCTCATTGAAGGAGAGATTGTCGAGAATGTTCGGCGCAAGCTTACCTTTGGCTGTCAGGTTGCTTGTTCCTCCGGGCGGCGTGGCGCCGGTGATTGCGTTCGCCAGATCGGAAAGCTGCGGCGCCGTGCTGGCGTCCAGAAAACTCTGGGAAGCCGTATCAACAGTGGTGTATTTTCCGGAAATGGTCCGCACAGTCACCAGTCCATCGTTGAAGAATGACGGCTTGTCCGATCCAAAAATCCGCTTGATCACGCGGTGATCGTGCTGCGCATTGAACTCGTTTACTTCAATGGAGAGTTCCGCGCGCAAATACGTCTGATAGGCGGAGATATCGCGATTAAAGGCGTCAATCAGAGGGCTGAGAGCGGAGTTCAACGCGTCGGCGCTCTGGCTGAGATCGTAAGGAGCAAACTGATGCGGGTATTGTTGGCTGAGCTTGTAGTTGAAGAGAAAGTCGGCAATCGCGGCGCGCATTAGACCCAGAGCAGAAGGGGACGGCGACGGGGCAAGCAAAAGTCGCGCGCTAGCCTGGAAGCATTGCAGTTGAAGCGGCGCGCGTCCGCGTCCGGGCGTGGCGGCTTGCATTTGCCGCAGGTCCTTCACTTCGCAATTGTCTTGCTGAGTTTCTTTGTCCTGGCCGATATCTTTCAAATTGAGAGCCTTCGTCATTTGTTTTTGAAAATCCATGTCGGCCGAAGTGGAACCGATTGGTTTCTGCATCTCTGTAACGGCCGCCTCGACTAGCGCCACAGGATCCTTGGCGGCGATCACGGCCAGAAGTAGATCGGTGAGCCGCGGCTTGAGAGGCTGGAAGATATTGGCATAACCGAGACAGTATCGATTCTCTTCACAAAGACCTAGCTGTTTCCGAACCGGGTCGAGTGGCGAGCCAGGTTGCGTCAAGTCCAATGCCTGCTGGGCCGCCTGGTCGGGGGTCTGGGGAGCCGGCTGCGGCATGGGCTCGGCAATGTAGCGCCCCGAAACGTACTTGTAGAAGAACTTGTCGACGTTTTCGGGATGAGAGATCTGTTTCTTTACCTCATTCCAACCCGCGATGACTGCCGCTTGTAGCGCGTCGTTATTGTTCGTTACGATCCTGTGCACGATGTTGTTAAACCCACCCATCGCCACCGGATCGGTGGTTGAATTCTGCATCACCCAGGCGTTTATGATCATCTCCGGCCTGGGAAGGTCGAGCATGGCGAGGACGCGTTTCTTTTCCACGATGGCGGCATCGTCGCCGGGAGTTGCATCGGAGAACAGGAGCAGATCCTGGCCGATTCCCGCCAAGGATGTAGCGGGCTTGGGAGCGGCGGTTGGTGTGTGCGCTGCGGCCGGACTCGCGCTAGCGGACGAGGCTTGTCCGGCGCTGGATCCCGCCCCGGAAGGGTTCGAGCCGGCGCACCCCGACGATCCGCCGGTTGTGCCACCCGCGCTGCAAT
>CZKS01000303.1_pt1 | contig 16342 bp, 16 predicted proteins | sample 1122221 | NCBI WGS metagenome assembly CZKS01 (sample SAMEA3539301, study PRJEB10725) | soil metagenome | biome: tundra; feature: field; material: soil | place: USA | collected 2010-05 | depth 0.15 m
GAAGCGATCGGCATTACATCGATGGCATGAGAAAGCCGGCGCGACGCTGGCCGAAGTGAACGGCTGGCACGTACCTCTGCGCTATTCGAACGCAGAGCAGGAAGCGGGCGCGGTTCGCAAGAGTGTCGGCATCTGCGACCTGAGCCACATCCACGAACCGCTTTCTCCCTACGCGCGTTTCCTGATTGCCGGACCCAACACACGGGCTGTCTTGAGCAAACTTACCTCCCTCAATCTTGACCTGACCAAGGCATACGGCTCCGTGGCGCATGTTCGCAGCCTGGTTAGTCGCCACGACCTCGGTTTCCTGGTGCCTGGTTTCGTGGTGGATGTTCCGCGCGACTACGCTGAATCGGTTTGGGAATCTCTTTTGCATGCCGGCGAAGAATTCCACATCACAGTATTCGGCTTGGAAGCGTCGAGGAGGCTGGAAGCTTGACAGAGCGAATGTGGAGGCCCCGCGCACTCCAGCGTTCCTATGATGTTGTCATCATCGGCGCTGGAATTCACGGACTTGCTACTGCCTACTATCTGGGCAAGCGTCATGGAGTGAAGAAAATCGCCCTGCTCGACAAAGGCTATCTCGGCAGCGGCAACAGCGGTCGCAACACGGCTATCCTGCGATCCAACTATCGCACTCCGGAAGGCATTCCCTTCTATGACGCATCGGTGAAGCTTTATGAACAAATGTCTCAAGAGCTGGGATGGAACGTGCTGTTCAGCCAGTGCGGACATCTGACGCTGGCACATACGGATTCCTCTCTCATCGGGTTGCGTGTGCGCGCTGAAAACAATCAGGTCCTAGGCGTAGACAGCAAGCTCATTTTCCCCGATGAGATCAAGCGGATGGTTCCGGCCATCGACATCAGCAGCCGCGCGCGATTCCCGATTATGGCGGCGCTCTATCACCCGCCGGGCGGCGTGATCCGTCACGATGCAGTGGTGTGGGGCTATGCCCGCGCCTGCGATCGCATGGACATCGAGATTCATCCTTATACGGAAGTGACGGGCATTCGCGTGGAAAAAGGCCGCGCGCTCAGCGTCGCAACCACGCGCGGTAGTGTCGCCGCTGGAGCGGTGCTCAATGTCACCGCAGGATGGGCATCCACCATTTCAAAAATGGCCGGCGTACCACTCCCCATCGTCTCCCACCAATTACAGGCCTGCGTCACCGAACCGCTGAAGCCGTTTCTTGATAAAGTCATCGTCTCGGCGACGCTGCACGTGTATGTCAACCAGACCGACAAAGGGGAACTGGTGCTGGGCGCGGAAATCGATCCTTACCAGAGCTACAGTATGCGTTCCACGCTTCCGACACTCGAACAGATCGCTGGCCACACGCTCGACCTGTTTCCTCAGTTGCACGGCCTTCGCGTCCTGCGCCAGTGGGCTGGCGTATGCGATATGACGCCGGATTACGCGCCCATCATCGGACGCGCGGAAGAGGTGGAGAACTTCTACATGGACGTTGGCTGGGGCACTTACGGATTCAAGGCCGGTCCGATCGCAGGGCAATGTACGGCCGAATTGATCGCCACGGGCAAGACGCCGGCATTGATTCAAGCTTTTTCGCCCGGACGTTTCCGGGCAGGACAACTGGTGGGAGAAAAGGCAGCCGCGGCAGTTTCTTCATAACGCGAAAAGAGGACCATCATGAAGATTGATGAAGTCAGAAGGCTGGTGCGAGACAAAGGAATCGAATATTTCTTTTGCTCGTTTGTGGAAATGAGCGGTGCGCCGAAGGCCAAGCTGGTCCCAGCAACCAATTTGGAAGAAATGGCGTCGGAAGGGGCGGGATTCGCGGGATTCGCGGCCGGCGACCTGGGCCAAGGGCCGCACGATCCTGACGTCGTCAGCATTCCGGACTTCGAATCGCTTGCAATTCTTCCATGGAAGAAGAACGTCGCTTGGGTGCCTGGCAATCTACACGTGGACGGAAAACCCTGGAGCCATTGCCCGCGCACGATTCTCGCGCGCCAGATTGAGAAGGCGCGCCAGAAGGGGTACATCTTCAACGTCGGCGTGGAACCGGAATTCATGTTGCTGAAGAAGAATGCAACGGGAGAACACGAGCCTTGGGATCCGCTGGACACTCTCGGAAAACCTTGCTATGACATGCGCGCGCTTTATCGCAACCTGGATATGATGACCACGCTGCTGGCGCATATGCAGGAGCTGGGTTGGGGCCCGTATGCCAGCGATCACGAGGATGCCAACTGCCAGTTCGAAATCAATTGGTTGTACTCAGACGCGCTACGCACCTCCGATCGGCACACATTTTTCAAGTGGATGGTGCGAACCGTGGCCGAAGCCAATGGCTTGTGGGCGACGTTCATGCCCAAACCTTTTTCTCATCTGACCGGCAATGGCGCACACTTCCATATGAGCCTGGCCGACGCGGATACGAACAACAACGTCTTTCTGGATTCCGGCGATCCGTTAGGGCTTTCGCAAATCGGCCGCTGGTTCATGGGCGGCGTGCTGCATCACGCCGAAGCGCTGACCGCCATCACGGCGCCGTTGGTCAACAGCTACAAACGTTTGATCCGAGGAGCGCCACGGTCCGGCGCGACTTGGGCGCCTGTCTATGTGACATATGGCCGCGCCAATCGCACGCAGATGATCCGCATTCCTGGTCCAGGAAGGATTGAGAATCGTACTGTGGATGGCGCGGCTAATCCTTATTTGGCATGCACGGTGCTGCTGGCGGCCGGTTTGGATGGAATCGAAAACAAAATCGATCCGGGTTCCATGAACGACGACAATCTCCATGAGATGTCTGAATCCGAGTTGAAAAAGCGAAACATTCGCTTCCTGCCGACGACGCTGCGCGAAGCTCTGGACAAATTCGCCGGGGACACAGTGCTTCAGGAAGCGCTCGGCATTGACTACGCACAATACTACCGGCGCGTGCGGTCGGAAGAATGGCGCGCCTATCACCAAAGCGTCAGCGCCTGGGAAATCGAGAATTATCTGAAACTCTATTGAGTGCACATTCGCTGAGTTTGGCCGCGGATGAACGCGGATAAACGCGAATGAGAATTCGCTGAAATCAGCGGCCGCCGAACAGCCATAGCTTGATCGGCTGATACAGCAAATAGATCACGCCAATCGCTAACCAGATGGTTGAGCTGACGGAGAACATTCGCGCGGTGGTTCTCACTTCGGGCGTGCGGTCTAACTGAAGCAGCGGGCCACTTTCATTGGCGGCGGTCCGGTCGTAGAGAAACAAAGGAGCCGCCGCAAAGAGCGCAAATACCGGGAACCAGACACCGGTGATGACGACATTCGCCTGCTTGACCTCCCCACGCATGAAGAGACCAAGGGACTGGACCACCTCGGCAAGCGTCAATGCCGCAAGCGCGAAATGACGAATCGCGAGGGCGCGTCCGGCGGACCGCAAGCCGGTCATCAGATCGCGCGAGCGCTGAATGGCCGCTTTTCCCGATAGCTTCTCGACCACGCACACCACAGGCCAGAGGCAATCGCCGGTTACCCAACCGGGTCCGTAGAACAACACCGATCGGGCCTGCGTTGCCACCAGAACCGGAATCATCCGAACCAGTTTCCAGACGACTCGGAACGCCAGGAACCTTCTGATGCGGACCTGTTCGTCCATTGCCATTAACGCCGCCGCGGCGCGCAGCAGGTTGTCGGAAAAAATGAAAAGACCCGCGGCTACGAGTGGGACCAGGACGATTCGCAGGGCGTCAACCCTCAGCAGTTTCCCGCTGAAAGCAACCAGCAGACCCGCTATCGCTAAAATCGTCGAGTAGATGGGTATCACCAGGAGAGCATTCGCCCCGAGATGTTGCAGCAGAAATGCCTTGGATCTCCGCAGTGCAAGAAATTCGGCGTCCAACGCGTTGTGGAACCGGCGCGTAAACGCGATCGCGGACGCCGGCCGGTCCGCGGGATTTCGCGCCAGGCCGGCGACAATGGCGTCCGATACGTCACGCGGAATCTTGCGGATGCTCGCGGGCGGAACAAGAGTACCGCGCTGATGATATTCGAATAACTCGCTCGGCGTTCCGGTGAAGGGCAGTGCGCCACATACCAGTGAATACGCCACGACGGCCAAGCTGTAGATGTCGGAGCGGAAATCTACTTCCTTTCCAAGCGCCTGCTCGGGCGACATATAGCCAGGAGTTCCGAGCAAGCTTCCTGGCATCGTCTGCGCGCCCGCGCTGCTGTCGAATGATCCAGAGGACGGATTCGACGGAGTTCCTACGATAGCGATTGTCTCACGCTCTTGCGGCACGTCCATCGCCATCGTTTCCAATTCGCTACCCTTTGGGAAGTTGTCTGGACGGGCCGCGGCGATCAGTTCGCTTGTCTCGGCCAGTTCCGGCACGGACACAGCCCAATCACCCAGCAAATTCACTTTGGCCACTCCAAAGTCGAGCACCTTCGCCGTGTATCCGCCGCGGCCGTTTGGTTCCAGCCAGATGTTGTCGGGTTTCAGATCGCGATGGACAATTCCATGCCGATGTGCCTCCGCAAGGGCCAGACCAATCTGATCCAGAAGGTCCGCGATTAACGGCAGGGCGATAATCGGATTGGCTTTCTGGAAATCCGAAAGTGTCTGTCCGTCGAGAAACTCCATCACCAGGTACGGCATGTCGCCACCCGCGGCTTTTGCGATGCCGAAATCGGTGACGTTGACAATATTCGGATGACGCAGGCGTCCACAGGCCTGCGCTTCGCGCTGGAAACGGGCCAGAAACTGCGGTTCCGCCGCCCACCTTGGAGCAATCACTTTGACGGCGACGACGCGAGTGGTTCCGAGATGCGTCGCCAGGTACACATTACCCATTCCGCCCGCACCCAGTTGTTTGTCGATCCGATATTTGCCGTCGAGAATTTCGCCGATCATCGATTAATCCAGAGAGGAGCGATCCAAAGAGTCCAGCCGCCATCATAACAATCGCTAGATCGCCGCATACGCAACTTCGGCATGGGGGCGATTTGAACACCCGACTCCCTGCGCCCAAGGGACATGAGTCTGTTCCAAGAGTCTCCATCGTTTGTCGCTGAAATCCCCTGCGTATCAAGCAGGGGCGTGACTCTCCGCTTCGGAACTCGCGTGCTAAGTCCCAAACCGACTCACTGCTTTTTCAGAACGTTGGCGTATCAGCGCTGCTACCTTCTGGGCAACCGGGTGCGCGCTCTCCAGTTTTGGGAGAGCGGCGATTACCTTTTCGGACAGTTCCGCGACGCGGCCACGTACCAGAGGCTTGCCAAGGCCCGCCTCTTCCGCCAGTTGTTCAAAGTTCCTAGCTGTCACTTTTTCTGATGAATATTGGTCGCCGATCCGCATGGCCATGTCCCGACTAGGCTCGGGATAGTAGACCGTACTGACAACATCGTAGAGCGGCGAAAGCCTGATCTCGAAATTCTCTGTCCCAGTGCCACGATAGAGCAGCGAGAAGTTCTTTCCATGCGCATCGTTGTTGCCGACGAGGTAGTTGTATATCACCGCGTCGAGAAGGCGCGCCAAATCGATAACGGGCGCGCTCGAGACTTCGCGAAGTAACACAAAACACTGCTTGAGCGAGGGCCCGCCTTCCTTCTGATATTTTTGTTCAGAAACAATGCCGTGAGCTTGGCAGAAATCTTCCTGGTGGAACCGCTCAAGCATCGGCTCGCCGCTCGGTGCTGTCCGGTGAATCCGGTCGTCTCGCTCCACGAGCAGGTAGTCGATACCCTCAACGTTTCTCGTCTCCACGGCAGCCGCCGACAACCCGGCTGCAGCGGCCAGTTTCATGCACAGCGCTTCGTTGAAGACGACCCCATCGAACCGCCACACCGCCGGCTTGAGGATATGCGTGCTCGGTGCGCCGCCCAGGGGCAGGCAGACCTTGCCGCCTTCGATGCGCACGGCGACTTTGTCCTGGGCTCCGGCTAGGGATAGCCGAATCCCGTCGTCGCCGGCCAGCAGTGGGCGCTTGGGAAGTTCCTTCAGGATTGCCGCGAGCTCCTCCTCGGAAAGCTGGCGATAGCCATAATTACGCTCCGGCAGGTCTTGTCCGTGCGCAATAAACGTGACGGCTCCAGCGCATTCGCCGCCGATCCGCTCCAGCATCGCATAGTCGTTGCGCGCACTGATTCCTAGATTACGGGCGATGATTTCGCGCTTGCTCTCCTCCGGCAGAATGCCGGCGAAGAAGCCTCGGCACTCCTTGCGTCTGAAGCGTCCCTTCCTTAGCGGCAACGATTGTGACAGAGGCGTGGCGCCGGATCTGCTCAACCAGCTTTCAACGTACCGGAAGCTCATTTCCCCCCCGTCGTCCTGAACGAGATGGCCGACGAGATCGTTCTGAAGATAAACGTCGAGAGTTCTCGGCATCCGTTTAGTTTTCCTTGGCCGGAGTCGGTGGTGGCGTCAGAGTTATCCTGATGCCGAGCGTATTCAAAACCCTCAGAGCTTTTCCGATCTCGCAGGTATCCTTGCCCTTTTCAAGGTCGATGATGAACCGTATTCCGGTTCCGGAGGTCAGAGCGAGGTCCTTCTGCGTAACGCCCAGGTTTTTCCGGGCTTCGCGGATCAGTGTGCCAATTTGCTTGGGCGTATATCTCATAGAAACTTCTCCAAAACTTACCGTACGGTAACATTATACCTAATGTGATGCAAAGCACAGGGAAATATTACCGTTCGGGAACATTCGTCGAGAAATGGTGATGGACGCTGAAAACATTCCCGCTCGGGAAGCTGCCTAAATGTTCAACCGCCGTTGCGCGGTCGCCAAGACTTTGTAACCCATGTCGCCGTAGCCCTTCAGTCGCCGGTCATACATCCGCGCGAGCGTTCGGACGTTGGTATCGACGTAATCATAGACTTCGACGACACGCTTGTTATCGTGGAGCCTATGGAGTCGTCCGACGTATTGTTGAAGCGTGCCCCTCCAAGAAATCGGCATCGCCAGGAACAACGTGTCGAGACGAGCGTCGTCAAACCCCTCACCGATGTAGCTGCCAGTTGCTGGGGTCATTTGCTCAACCCAGAACGGAAGCGGGTGACTGCTCAACCGCTGGGCCAATGTGGGATCAAGCACGGAAACCAGAACCACAACCACCGGACTAGAGTCGCAATGAATGGCCTTCCATGGAGGCGCTACAGCGGTGGTCTATCGCCGGGGATCTGTGGGGTCCATCGGGTTTGGCGAAGAGCGCTGAGAGCGTTTGTGAGAGGTCTGTTCCCCTGGATTTTGCACTGGTCCCGGGACGGCAAGGCCCCACCGTTTCCCAACAATCTGCACTTAAATGCACCAACCGTCTCACGGCGATGCTCTCTAAATTGTTAGAAGGTTTGGTCGGGGCGGGGCGATTTGAACGCCCGACCCCCTGCGCCCAAGGCAGGTGCGCTACCAGGCTGCGCTACGCCCCGACTCTCTGTGACGCTTCAATTATAGCGTTCATCTCCGCGTCCACGCGAGCTTGATCCCATCCGCGCTTGGCCGCCAACGCTCGCGCAAAAGGCAGCAATGACTCGCGGTCCCAGCGCTGCTCGTAGCCCAGATACGTGGAGACGAACAGGTAATCCTCTAAATGTTGCTCCATCTGATCGCCAATTTCACGCTCCACCGGCGCGAACGGCGTTTGAGCTGTCAAACGCACGGCTTCGAGCTCGGCCGCGATTTCCTTACAAACCAGGTCGCTTGCTTCCTCACTCATCAGCCGGTAGGTGGTGTACTTGCCGCCTGCGATGTGCAGAACCCCATCGGTCGAATTCCAGATCCTGTGGTCGCGGCTGGCGCGGGTGGCGGATCCGGTGGCGCGCACCAACGGACGCAGTGAACTGAACGTGGAAACGGGAGTGACATCGGAGCGACGCGGGAAGAGCTTGTGAACGATCCCGAGCAAGTAATTTGTTTCTTCGCTCGAGATCGAGACTTGGTCCGGACTTCCGTGATGATCCTCATCGGTGGTTCCAACCAGAGTGAGCTGATTCCGGCTACCCCAGGGGATCACAAACACGATGCGGCCATCCGGCTCAAAATGCGCTATGGCGTGATCGCTTGCGTTTATTCGCGGGATTACGATGTGCGAGCCGCGCACCAGCCGCAAAGCATCCGGGTTGCTCCAGGCGCCGCGGGCATCCACGAGCTTGCGGGATTGGATTTCGAACTGTTCGCCGCTCAGCGCATCGGTGCACCGCACTCGCCAGCGCGCATCCGCTCCGAAACGCTCCCAACCTTCCGCGCGGACATAATTAGCTGCTAGCGCGCCATGCGCCATGGCATCCAGGACATTTTCAACCACGAATCGAGCGGAAGGGATGGCACAATCGTAAAACAACGCCGCGGCGCTTAGCCGGTTGCGGGTCAAGTCCGGCTCCATTTCCGCCAACTCGCTCCGGTCGACGATGCGGTGAGGCGCGATCGCGTCTCGGCCGGCCAGCCGGTCGTAAAGCCAGAGACCCGTTCCATACACAACGCGCGATTTGATGCCGTACATCGGCAGCAGAAACGCCAGCGGTTTTACAAACTGCGGCGCCAGCCGCATGAGCAGTGCACGTTCGTGCAATGACTCGCGGACCAGGTGAACTTGCAGGTATTTCAAATAGCGAAGACCGCCGTGAATGAGCTGCGAGTTTTTGCCGCTGGTGCCGGAGGCAAAGTGTTTTTGTTCCACCAGGGCGATGCGGAGCGGGATGCGGGAATGCGCGGCCCTGAGCGCCAGATCGCGGGTCACTCCAGCGCCATTAATGCCACCGCCGATTACCAGTACGTCCAGCAGGCCAGCTTTCAGCTGCTCAATTTGATCGCGCCGCAGGTCCGTCATTCAAGTAGAAGCTTAGCAGCCCCTGACCACTGGTCCGAACACACAAGCGCCTGCGCAACCTCACACTGCCGCGATATAATTCGGGAACTGACACGAAAGCCTTTCCTCCTGCTGTGCGTTCCCCTGTCCCTGCTGTTTGCGGGACTGCTGGTTTATTCCGTGACCGGAGCCGTCGCATGGGATGAAGGCTTTCACCTGCTGGCAGCGCAGTTAATCCGAAACGGCAAGCGGCCGTATCTGGATTTTCTTTTCCCTCAGACCGCGCTGAATGCCTACTGGGTGGCGATGTGGATGCGGGTGTTCCCAGAAAGTTGGCGCATGGTCCATGCACTGGCTGCCACTCTGACAGCAGGCGCTGTCTTGCTGACTGGGGACTACGTCTGGCGACGATTCCCCGTGCTCAATTGGCGTGTACCTGCGGCGCTGGCCGCTGCGCTCGCGACCGGGCTGAATGTGGAGGTCTTTCAATTTGGAACGATCGGACAGGCTTACGGCCTGGCCCTGTTCCTGGTTGTGGCCGCATTTCGGATGTCAATTTTGACGGTGGAGCGAAACGCGTTGTTCTGGCCCGCGCTCGCGGGTTTCGCCGCCGGAGCCGCCGCTGCTTCAACTCTATTGACAGTGCCCGTGGCGCCTGTGCTTCTGCTTTGGATCGTTCTCCAGAGCGGCGCCGGAAAGCGATTGGCCAAGGGCGCCGTCTTCCTGGTGGGCGCGCTGCTTCCATTTGTACCGCTGCTCTGGCTGTTCATCGAGTCGCCCCGCGTGGTGCGCTTCAACATCTTCGATTATCATTTCTTCTTCCGGCAGTTGGAGTGGGAGGGCGCGATCCAACATGACTTGGGTGTGCTGGCTTCTTGGATCGACTCAGCGCCGGCCACACTCGTTGGACTGCTGGCGCTAGCCGGCTTGATTTTTATTGTCCGGCGGAGCAATTGGGATCGCCAACTACGAGCCGAGTTCTATTTGTGTGGTTGGCTGGTTCTGGCTTTGAGCATCCATCTTTCCACTGCTCACCCCACCTTCGAGCGCTATTTCCTCTTCACAGCGCCTTTTTTCGCGATTCTTGCGTCGGTGGGTCTATACGATATCGGTTCTAGGCTGGGTTCGCCGGAGCGGCCCTGGCGGCCAGTAATCTTTCTCGCGGTGCTGCTCTCTCTAGGAGTCGCGAAAGCGATTTACGACAGACGCGACAACATGAACTGGCACGATTTCCAGCAAGTTGCCCAGAAGGTGCGGGAAGTGACGCCTCCGGGCCAATCGTTGATGGCCGACGAATTTGTCTATTTCCTGTTAAAGCGCACGCCACCCTCCGGTATGGAACTCGAAGATTCTCACAAACTCAATAACCTTCCGGCGGATTTGGCGGCCGCTTTGCACGTCCTGCCGCGAAGTGATTTAGAAAAACAGGTGAGGGCGGGGAAATTCGGCACGGTGGAGACTTGCGACGATGACGACGAACGTGTGGAAGCGCTTCACTTGACCGAACTTTACTCACAATGGGAAGAGGTTTCCGGTTGCGTGGTCTATTGGGATTGGGCCAAACGACACTCCGTGGGCGCCACCAAAAACTAATCGCGCATAAGGCTCCTATAAAAACCTCATGCGCGACGAAAAACTTTCCAACGATAGCAGCTGGTTAGCTCTTGGTGGTTTTATCGGTGGTTGTCGGCTTTGCCTTTTTGGCTTTCTTAGCCTTCTTAGTGGTTGTGGTGGTGGTGTCGGCCGGCTTATCCTGCGCGAACATCGCGGTGGCGCCTACCAGCATCGACAGGCCAAGCATCAAACTCATCAGGTTTTTCATTTGTGGTCTCCTTAGTTTCTGAAGCCATAATGCCTGGCTCCAGTATCAGGATGACAGGCGCACATGAACGGGTCCTGAACCCGCTGTTAAATCCGCTTCATAGCGACCCACGAATCCCCAAAAAAACTTATCGCGCATGGGCCACGTTTTGCAGGAGACCCATGCGCGATGAAAGCGCGACAAAAATTGTCAGACCAAGTTAGCTCTTGGTGGTCGTGGTCGGCTTTGGCTTCTTTGCTTTCTTGGCCTTCTTGGTCTTGGTGGTGGTGTCGGCCGGCTTATTCTGGGCGAACATAGCAGTGGCGCCTACCAACATCGACAGGCCTAGCATCAAAGTCATCAGTTTCTTCATTGAGGTCTCCTTAAAGTTTGGGAAGTAGATTGCGCTCTTCAGTCACGATCATTGCAGCCGGACATGAACTTCACCTTAAGGTGCTATTAAAAAAGTTTCATTCGCAACACGAGTCACGTCGCAGACGAAATTGGTGTAACTCAGGTATCTTGCTAATAACAAGCAAGTTGCCGTGAACGGACTAGGTGCGCGGACGCAGAAAAACGTAGGCTGTGCATTATGATTTAGTCGCTATGAAGAAGGAACAGGTGGCACGGCGGCTGGCCAAAGAGTCCCGCATGACCACTGGCGCCGCAGCGGATCAGGTGGACCGCATACTGGGCGATCTCCAGAAACGCATGCGCAAAGGACAGAGTGCCTCGCTGCCGGGACTGGGAACTTTTCGTCCGGGCCGCAATCAGGACTTTCAGTTCGATCCGGACCCGCCGCCTGTCGCTCCTCCGCCAAAGCCTAAAAAGGAATCCCGGTGAGCAAACAGGTTTCCAGTCTCAGGCGCCGCGTCGCCCGGATCGTCAGACACGCTCTGGAGCATGGTACCGAGGTGGAGATCGACGGACTGGGCACCTTTCTGCCGGGCCGCAACCAGGGCTTTCGATTCATAGCGCAAACCAAGTCGCGCGTTTTTATCGCCTACGTCGAGGAGGATCTGGCGGCTGCCAAAAAATTGTATGCGGCCTTCGAACAGCGCGGTTTTCGTCCCTGGCTGGACCGCAGAAAGCTGTTGCCTGGACAGAACTGGCCGAGAGCGATTGAGACCGCCATTCAAGCATCCAACTTCTTCGTGGCTTGCTTTTCCCAACGGTCCACGTGCAAGCGGGGCACATTCCACAGCGAACTCCGGTTCGCGCTGAATTGCGCCGCGCAAGTTCCACTGGACGAGATCTTCTTCATTCCGGTTCGCCTGGATCGCTGCGTCATACCGCGAGACATCTCACGGAAGATTCAATACGTGGACCTGTTTCCGAATTGGCGGGACGGCGTGCGCACAGTGGTGGGCGTGATGAAAAAACAGGAAGAGAATCGGAAACGCAAGCACCTACCGCTTGCCGGCTAGCTTCTTTTTGACGGACTCGGCTTCCTTGCCGTCCGGCGACAGTTCCAGATATTTGGTATAGGCTTCTCGCGCCGCCTGCTTGTCTTTCAACTTCTCTTCGGTATCGCCGAGCCTCAGGAAAGCCTCCGCATAGTTCGGATTCCAGCGCGTGGCCTCGCGAAACCGGTTCATAGCGGCTTTTAAGTTACCCTTCTTAAAGTAGTAGGTGCCGATCTGGAGATCGTGTTCGGCTTCGAGCGGGTTGAAGCTGTATTCCTTCGGCTTGAGGCTCTCGTCTTCTTCGGGAGGCTGCTGGTCCTGTTGTTCCTTAGGTTGTTGCTCAGGTGGCTTCTTGGGTTCCTGGGCGCACAGTGCGCCTGCCAGAGAAAGCGCCAGTAGCGAGACGCGTCGCATAAGTCGATTATAACTGGGTCTGAAACGTAAGAAGGCAGTCGCAGGTGGCTCAGGATGGCATCCCAATGTTACTTGGTTCCCCAAGATTGGTAAATTTGCATTCTTAGTGGGGCGGTCCCCCTGGACCGCAGCCGACGCCCTCGTCGGCTTGCTGGGTTTGGAGGAAGCTGATTTCAACTGGCGGGGGCGGGTCCTGGGGTACCCGCGCAGATCAGGGGGTCTGCCCCACGATTGCATCTGGATCCTCAGCATTGGGGAAAACTAAGCGACATTGGGACGCCATCCTGCCCCACATTACCTGAAAACCTCGCAGAATAGCGCGATCATGGCGGCGAACGCTTGGTCGGTAGCCTCGGGATCGTAGCGTGGGCCCTCATCGCGCATGAAGGCGTGCTCGGCGGGATAAAGCTGGATGGAATAATCGACGCTGGATTCGCGCAGCTTGCGGTCGATGGTCTCGCGGCCCTCGGCTGGCACATGCGGATCGTGGGCGCCGAACACCATTAGCAACTTGCCTCGGATCTCTCCGGCGCGAGCGAGCGAACCGGCGTCGCGATCCAGGCCGATCTTGCCGTCGTGGATTCCGGTGCCGTAGAAACATACCGTGGCGCGTATGTCCGGTTCTAATGCGGCGCGAAACGCCAGGTGGCCTCCGATACAAAAGCCCATCGCGCCGAGCTGGCCAGGCCCGACATTTGGATGCCGTGCGAGATAATCCAGCGCCGCGCGCCGGTCTTCATTGAAATGTGCGACGGGCGTTTTGGCGGCATCTTCCAACCCGCGCGTCCGCCCTGCATCGTCGAACGGGATCGCTGCCCCCAGCGGCTCGATACGATGATAAATCTCAGGCGCAGCGATCACGAATCCGTATCCCGCCAAGCGTGTACAAGCGCGTAGCATCGGTCCTGTGAGTTGAAAAATATCCGAATAACACAGGATTCCCGGATGCTTCCCGTCCGTCTCGGGCGACGCCACGAACATCCGCATGGGAGCCGGACCGGCAGGAATATCGACGTACTCGGTTCTAACCAACATGCCGAAATGATACCAGCCACCAACCTGCCTGCGACAATAGAAGTGGACCCCGATGGACCTGCGCGACAAAGCTTCCCAACTGCCTCTGTTGCCGGGAGTCTACCTCTACAAAGACGCGCACAGCGAGGTCATCTACGTAGGCAAGGCCAAGAATCTCCGGGCCCGCGTTCGCAATTATTTTTCGGATGAGCGGCTGGCCGACTCGAAGACCGGCACGCTGATGGCCGAGGCGCGCGATATCGAGTACATCCTGGTTGACAACAACAAGGAAGCGCTGGCCCTCGAAAACAATCTCATCAAGCAGTGGAAGCCGCGCTTCAACATTCTGCTACGCGACGACAAGACTTATCCGTATATCAAGCTGACCAACGAGAAATATCCGCGCGTTTACGTAACTCGCCGGCTGCTGAAAGACGCCGCCAGCTACTACGGACCCTACTTTCCCGGCAACCTGGCGCATCGTTTGGTCAGCTTCATTCATCGGCACTTCAAGATCCCTTCCTGCAAAGTGGATTTCACCCGCACCCACACGCACCCGTGCCTGGAATTTCACATCCATCGCTGTCTGGGGCCGTGCGTCCAGGGGCTGACCACCGATGAGCAATATGCAGCCGCGGTGCGCGATGTACGCATGTTCCTGGAGGGCCGCTTAAAGGATCTGGCCGGCGATTTAGAGCGCAGGATGCACCAGGCGGCGGAGTCCACGCGCTTTGAAGAGGCCGCGGCGCTGCGCGATCTCGTCTCCACCGTGGAGGAAATGGAAGAAAAACAGAAGATCGCCGCGGCCGAAGGCGAGAACATCGACATTTTCGGCTTCTATGCCGAACCGCCCATGGTGGCGGCGAATCTGTTTCATTTGCGGAACGGTCGCGTGGTGGATCGCCGCGAATATTTCTGGGAAGACGTCTTCGATTTCCAACCGGCCGAATTCTTTTCCTCGCTCCTCAAGCAGCTTTATCTCGATCAGCAGTACATCCCCAGCCGCATCCACGTTCCTGTCGACTTCGAAGATCGCGAAGTGCTGGAAGAACTACTGTCGGAGAAGCGAGGACGAAAGGTGGAGATCCACACTCCACAACGGGGTCAAAAGAAGGCTCTGCTGTCATTAGTGGAGACTAATTCGAAGCACGCGTTCCACCAGCGCTTCCGCGTGATGGAGCCATCGCAGAAAGTGATCCAGGAGGGGTTGCAGGACGCGCTGAGTTTACCGGAGCTACCCAAGCGCATCGAATGCTTCGACATTTCGCACATTCAGGGAACGGACAAAGTGGCCAGCATGGTGGTTTGGGAAAACGGCCGCATGAAGAAGGCTGATTATCGCAAATTTATTATACGCACGGTGATTGGAAACGACGATTTCGCTTCCATGCGGGAAGTAGTAACGCGCCGTTATTCGCGTCTGCAGCAGGAGAAACAACCATTCCCCAGCCTGGTGCTGATCGACGGAGGCCTAGGGCAACTGCACGCAGCGGTGGAAGCGCTCGAAAGTATCGGCATCATCAATCAGCCCGTGGCATCCATCGCAAAGCGCGAAGAAATCATCTACGTGTATGGTCAGGAGAGCGAGCCGATTCAACTGGATCATCACTCGCCGGTGCTTCACTTGATCCAGAAGGTGCGGGACGAGGCGCACCGCTTCGCTGTAACATTTCACCGCAATCGACGGAGCGCAGCCCGGCTCACATCCGAGCTGGAGCAGGTGGAAGGGATCGGCGACAAGACCATCGCGAAACTGCTACGCGAGTTCGGAAGCCTGGAGCGCGTTCGCGAGGCGAGTGAGCGCGAACTTGCCAAGGTGATTGGCCAATCCGCGGCACGCCGGCTGAAGGACTATTACAATTTGCAAGGCGCACGGGAATTGAAGGTGTTGAATTAGTGCGCGTCACTTGCCCAAATTGTAGACCGGCGTAGCTCCACCGTTCTGAATGAAAGTGCAGGTAGCTTTACCCTCTGGTCCGCACACCTTCGCTTGCATCTTGATCGCCTCCAACTGAATAAACTGCTCTGGCGATAAATGCATGGATTCCCGGTAGGCGTTGTCCGCGTCAGCCCGGCTTTGCTCCGCCATTTTGCGCTGGTCTTCCGCGAGCTTGGTCTGCTTTTCAGTTTGAATACGTTGCTCCTGCGCAGCCGTGTCAATTCGCTGATGCTTGATCGCGTCCGGCGGATTAGCCTTGCCGACAGTCATCGTGATGAGCTTCACAGGCAAGCTTTTGTCTTTGAGGAACGCGATCAGGGCGTCGCGGATCTCGGCATCGATGGTATCGAGCGCGGTTGTGCTGATCGCCGTTTCGTTCATCCCGCGCTTGCGGACGGCCTGACGGACCATGGTCTTGAACTGCTCCTCAACGTTATTCCCATACCAATCCGGTCCGAAGTTCTTAATCAGGCTGACCGAGTCCGTCACCTGCACCACCATGATCGCGTGGAAGGTAATCGGGACGCCGTCAGAAGTCATTGTGTCGGGCAACTCCGTGTCGAACTTCATCGGTTGCATGGAAACGTCCACGCCTTCGGTGGTCCAAGCGGTAATGGTAAGGCCGGCCTTGACTGGCTCGGGATCAACTCCTCCGTGGCCGAAGATGATCGGCTTTTCAATGAGCACAATTTCGTGTCCAGCATTGGGGGATTTGTAGCTGCATGCCGTCAAACAGACAGCGGCCAGAACTACTGCGGTGACTCTCATTGTTGTTCTCCTTGTTCCACTACGGAGAGTAACACTGCGTCAAGCGTGCCAGGTCTAATTGGCGCCGACCTGGCCGAGCTCACTAGTGGACTGTCCGCGCACCATGCGTTCCGAGGAGTGTATCTCATGGGCTTGCAGCCCATCCAATGAGATGAAAACCTTCGACCAGCGAGTGGGGCGGACCCCCTGGTCCGCGCGGGTCCCCCAGGACCCGCTGTCTCAAGTATTGACAAATAC
>CZKS01000706.1_pt1 | contig 16245 bp, 21 predicted proteins | sample 1122221 | NCBI WGS metagenome assembly CZKS01 (sample SAMEA3539301, study PRJEB10725) | soil metagenome | biome: tundra; feature: field; material: soil | place: USA | collected 2010-05 | depth 0.15 m
AAGCACGTGGGAAACATACACTCTCGTCCCTTGGCCATACAGGTGGTGGCAATGCAATTCTGCGCCTCGGGCAAGGTAGTCGGCAGATTTCCAAGCGCGGGGCGGGCGGTGCTTCGTTATCGTTGACGCTCATCGAGTGCGGTTCCTGCTTTGACGATACTTGGTCACATGACCAGATATCGTTAACAGCATGAGGGCCCCCGAAGAGCACCCTGGCCGGATGTTTGGTTGGTATATCCCTAGGACGTCGCTCCCTCATTCTTTGAACCCCAGCGCGCCGGTTTCTTAGTCACAATCTCGTTCCGGGAGTGGCCGAGAACGTGCATTGGATGCAATCGGCGCTGCTTGCTCAAAACAATGACAACGAAACTTCACAAATCAAGATGGATCGTGCTTGCCGTCGGGCTGTTGATGAGCGCCCGTGCCGCGCGCTCACAAGACAACGACAAAAAGCCTTCGAGCTACGCGCCGGTCGACATTCACGAGAGCTTCTCGACCATCCGGGCCCGCATGAGCGCGGCTAAGCCAGAGATCATGAAGCGGCAGATGGCGCTGCTTGAGCAGCGCTATGATCTGAGCAATCGCCCGGCTCAGGAAGTCAAAATGTCGGGGGGCAAGGCAGTGCAACAGGGCGTGCGAGTCAAACTCGCCAGCGGCACGACCTGGGATCAGCTTTCTAAGCTGAGCCCAGAGCAAATCAAAGAACGGGACTTGTACCCGGCCGGTTTCCAGCCTCTGCCACATCCGAATCATCCCGAGGGCGGCATGCTTTTCCCCAAGCTCGAAATCGACGAGATCAAGAAACAGGAAGGGCGCGACCTGGCTCGCTTCGATCTCGACTTCGACTTTCCGGATCATCTGATACCAGAATTCCCGCCGCCAATCTATCTAACTACCCGGGTGGATCTGGGCGATGTATCGCAGGGCAAGCTGGTCACCATGGACAACTATTACGAATTATTCAATGGCATTCTGAATCCCAAGCAGTTAGAGGGATTGCGCCTGCTGGTGGCGACGTTCCCGCAGCAACAGTTCAATGCCACCGAAGACCGGCGCTCGGAACGCGCGAGCCGGGGAGTGGCATGCTTCGACTGCCACGCGAACGGTCACACCAATCGAGCTACCCATTTGGCGGGTGACGCCCGGCCGCAGGAGTTCCGGCATCGGGTCAACACGCCGTCACTTCGCGGTGTGAATATTCAACGCTTGTTCGGCTCGCAGCGAGCGCTGAAGACCGTCGAGGACTTCACCGAGTTTGAACAGCGCGCCGCGTATTTCGACGGTGACCCCGTGATCGCGCAGAAGAAGGGCGTGAACATTCTCGATCGCGGGAGCCAAGTGCACGCCATGGCGGAGTTTCAAGAACTGCTGGACTTTCCGCCGGCTCCCAAACTCGGTGTGGATGGGAAACTCAATTCCAAGAAGGCGGACGCGGCGGAAATGCGCGGCCAGCTGCTGTTCTTTGGCAAGGCGCGGTGCGTGGAATGTCATCAAGCCCCGTATTACACCGACAACCTCATGCACAATCTCCAGACGGAGCGATTTTTCAAGCCGCATCTGGTCAATGGGATGATGGCATACGCGGATGGGCCGATTAAGACGTTTCCTCTTCGCGGAGTTAGGGATTCGCCGCCGTATCTGCATGATGGGCGTTTGCTAACTCTCGAGGACACGGTGGAATTCTTCAATTTGGTGCTGGAACTTCAGTTGGCACAATCCGAGAAAACGGATCTGGTAGCTTTTCTGCGGGTGCTATAGCGAAGGTCAAGCACCATGCTAAAGCAGGATAACCGCAAGACTAAAGAGAAAGCGTACAAGCTTCCAAGACTGGCAGTAGGTGATGTCCTGCTGGTCGGCAAGTTTAAGAATCGTAAAGCCACAATTACCGGGTTCTCTTCGGATGAAAACAATCAGCCTGTGGCACAAACCGACAAGGGCGAGCACAAGATCTTTAAACCGCGAATCGCTAAACTAATGCCTGCGAAGCGACGGTTGGTCCAAGTAGCGGTTCCGATGCGCATCGCCGGACCGAAGCCGAGTTGATCGCCATAGGGGCGGCGGGTCGCCCCCTGCCACACCATCGTGAGTACGGTTCGAGATGGTTACCCGCGCATCGTTGACCGATGCAATTGGCGGGATGGGATCCAACGTAAGTTTATTCAAGCTGCTGGTTACGTAGTTGACCAGATTTGTCGTGAGCCGCCTGCTATGCTTCGTGTGATTTGCAGGAGTGTTGGTGGGCGGTCGCCGAAAGCTTCTTGCCAAATATAGGATCGCCCTTTTCATACCGCTCCGCTGCCACACGATGAACCCTCGCGGCGTTTTCATGATGCTCGGCTGCCTTGTTATGGGCGTCTTTTGCCATGACCAAGCATGGTCGTTAGCAGCATGAGGTATAAGGCACTAAGGGAAAGAAACCATCTAAGTTAAGTCAAGGATAGAAGAGAGCGGCCTGGCCAGCCCGCCCTCATCCGAATCGAAAAATTTAACCGCGCCCGGTTAAGCCGACCGTAGAGGGTAACGTTGCTACCGCCTCGCGATAGGCCTCCTTCCCAGCGTCGACTGCCTCCGAAAAGCTCTCGACTTGATCCTGCAATGTTTCCATGCCACGCTCGACCGTCTGGGTCGCGCTGTTGACCAGCTGCTCGCCCTGGTTCTTCAGATAGCTCGTGCCTTCCTGCGTTTTGGATCGTAAATAGTTCATGCTCTCGGCACCAGATTTTGGAGCGAAAAGCAATCCAACAGCGGTTCCCAAACCAAGACCGAGGAAGAAATAGCCGACTCTATTGTCAGTTTCCATGATCATCTCCTTTGTTCTCTGTGTTGCGCCGAGGTTGCCACGATGTGTCCCATCGGGATCCTCCCTCTCAAGCCTGCATGTGGTCTACCAACTTCTTAAACGCGTGTTCTTAGCGTGATATTATCGCGTCGGTGTAAGACATCGATTGATTGCCTGACTTAGGTTCGTCATGCTCTCGATCTACGGCGACGAGCATTCAGTGGTGAGAGCGATTCGCGCCGGTGCCCAGGGCTATGTCTGAAGCAGGTCGAAGGCGCTCCACACGGACTCAAAGGCACAGTGAAAGAAGCGCTGGGACACGCTACCAACGATCCTGACCTGGAAGTTAAGGGAAAGGCCGAGAAGATCGGCGGCAAAATTCAGAAGAAAGTGGGCGACCGTTGAAAAGGTCCTAGAAAAGTAGACCACAGCACGGAGTGGGGGCGACTGTAGCCTCCTCAATTTGTGAATTCCGTCAGCCCGGCTACTCTTGCATTAAATTCCCGGAACCGATCCACTGCCTTCAGGCCGCACTAGGACGCCTGAAGAAGTGCACTACCAAAGAAATCACCGCGAATATCAACAGAAGGTGAATCAGCCCACCGGCAACGTGGAACGCAAAGAATCCGAGCACCCACATTACAAGCAAAATAGCGAATAGCGTTAGAAACATTGGAACCTCCTTCGTATGTCACCCACAGGCTTTGGGGACACCCTTCCTCAAGAGCGCGCGTCAGGCCAACGTCATCTTCTATTGAGCGATTCGCTCGAACGATGAGTCATGGAACCTGCCGCCGATCGCGCTTTGACGGCGAAGGTGCGAGCCTGATAGGGACGGCGGAGTCTTGGCGATGATAGAAGAAGTGCGGCTCACCACCCAGGATCACGGATTGCGGTGCTGATGAACGGTAGCGTGCTGGGCAGCTAAGCCGCGCCTATGCGGGAATTCACTAGGTTGATTACGAAAACCACCAATGCTGCAACCAGTAGTTAGTGAATCAGGATCTCGCTAATGCTCTGCCTACATCCCAACAGCCAAAGATCCGATTACACTGTGACAATCGTCCAAAGCATGGTTTCTCGTCTGCTCGTTGGTGAGCACCGCATATTCTGAACTTCGACGGCACCGAGTGAGCAAAAGCTGGACCGCTTTTCAGGCCGCCATGACGAGCGATGTGTCGATATCGCTCCAGGGCGCTTTCTCGCGTTCCAAAGCTTCTTGGCAGACGATACAGAATGAAGCCCACGGGACTGCAGCAAGGCGCTTCGGATTGATTTTCTCTGCGCAGCCAACGCAGAATCCAAATGCGCCTGCATTGACGCGGCGAAGTGCGCTTCGTACTTCTGCAAGCTGGCTGGAATCGCGCTCGAGATTGTCGATCGCCAGATCACGAATCGCTGGCGTGCTGGATTCGGTCCAGCTCATCCGGACTAGTCTCGATGGCCAAAGCCTCGCGGCTTCTGCTGCCGTTTCGTAAATCAGTCTGTCGGCTCTCCAAGACACTTCTGAATGCGTTCAGTTCAATTTTTGTCATGGGGTCGTGTCTTTCCTGATTTGCCAAATCGCGCTTAGCTTCGACGAGCCAACCTGAAGTCGTTCGCCAGCGCGGAGACATGGCCAGCGGGCGTCACCGGCGGTAACGAGAATATCCCCAGCCCCCACCACCGAGTAGAAACAACACCAGAAGAACAACCAATATCGTCGACATTTTTTACCTCTTCTCCAATCAGAGGAAGTGCAGATTGGGGGCCAAGCTCAATGTGTGCGAGCGCAGCAGATGGTGGAGGTTCCCGGAAGTTAGGTGAGGTCCTGTCATACGGCGACCGAGTGCTATGCATTAGTGACCAGCCAAACGTCCGCTGGGCCTGCACCTTGCTCTGAGAGGGCTCTCAAGCGTGACTATATAGCGTCAAGTGACCGGGTATGGTCACAACGGGCACCTCCAGCGAAGAGAGGTCGACGAGAATTGAAGGCCGCAGCTCTGGAGATCTGAAGATCCGTCCAATTACCTTACGATCATCTCCACCTGTAATGTCCTACCGATCGCTTCCAGCGCGCCTCCTCTGCCGGAACCTGCGCTTCGGGGGCCCGCACCCGGATTTTGCAGTGTCAGCAGAATGGACCTGGTTTATCGTTCCGACCGATTCCGAGTGTCCTTTTCACTCGAACGCGGTAAACAATCTTTTCGGCTTGCAGACTGGGCATCCACATGCCTGGAGTAGGCGTATGCATCTCTCACAGATTACAAAAGCTGGGGTACTCACGTCGGGCCTGCTGCTGTCATTTTGGGTGGGTCCCGCCTACGCCCAATCGACGGACCCTAAGCCGCAGCCTGACAATACGGCTGTCAACAAGCGCGATCAGAATCCGGGGGAAGCAACCGCGGATAAACAAAAGATGAATGCCGCCGATCGCGCTTTGACGGCGAAGATCCGCAAGGCTGTCATTGCAGACAAGAGTCTCTCCACCTACGCTCATAACGTCAAAATCATCAGTCAAAACGGGACGGTGACCTTAAAAGGCCCGGTGCATTCTGACGATGAGGTGAAGTCGATCATGGCAAAGGCGACCGAATTGGCTGGCAGCCCGGACAAGGTCGTTAATCAAATGTCAGTGAAGCCGTAAGGCCTCACCCGAAGTTCCACGTTCGTTCACAGTCAAAAGGAGATCAATCATGGCAGGAAAAAAGACAGCGGTGTTTGGTATCTACCACAACGCAAATCAAGCGGAACGGGTCGTCGACCGCCTCCGGGAGGAAGGTTTCTCCAATGACGACATTTCGGTTCTGCTCCAGGACAACCAGGGGTCGAAAGACTTTGCCCACGAGAAGAACACAAAAGCGCCAGAAGGGACCACCACCGGCGTTACGACGGGCGGGGTGATCGGCGGAACGCTAGGGTTACTGGCCGGGATCGGCGCTCTTGCGATTCCGGGAGTCGGTCCATTTATCGCGGCCGGCCCGATCATGGGCGCTCTTGCCGGGCTCGGAGTCGGCGGCGCCGTCGGGGGTCTGATTGGCGCCCTCGTGGGGATGGGTATCCCCGAGTATGAAGCCAAGCGATATGAAGGACACATCAAAGAAGGCGGCGTTCTTCTTTCGGTACACTGCGACACGTCAGACCAGATAACCCGGGCCAAAGATTTGCTGAAGCATACGGGCGCCCAGGATATCTCGACGTCTGGCGAAGCCAGCGCGGACTATCCCGCGACCAGCAAGGTCGCGTCGCACTGATAGAGTTGTGTCGGGGCGGGTGGCGGAGGCTCCGCCTGCCCCCGGTCGTTCGGGTACGGATAAAAGCGCTAACTGCACCCAGCGGAGAACAGCCCACGCCCAGAAGCATACTCCGCAGGGCAGGCTATCAATATCTAAAAGGAGAGCACAAATGAAACCGAGTACGAAGGACGAGTTGGAAGGCAAGCTTCATGAGACCAAAGGAAAAGTAAAAGAGAAGGTCGGCCAGGCAATCAACAATCCAGACATGGAGACGAAAGGTCAGGATGAAAAGCTGGCAGGCAAGGTCCAAAAGAAGGTCGGCCAGGTCGAAAAGGTGTTAGAGAAGTAAACGAGGCAGCTTTCCGGGGCGGTGTACGTTTTTCGTTGTGAGGAAACCGACGCGCCCCGTGAGAGAATCCGCTTCCATCGGATGACGGTGACCAAAAAGCACGGGTTTGCCAGCATGGCGCAGAATACTGCGAAGCTGGCTGGGTCAAGATCGTCAGCATGCTGATGGTCTTCGTCATTCAGAACACTCAAAACCGGGAAAGCTCCGCGCTCCAACTTAAGATCAATGAATTGCTTCGGGCTCTTCGAGGTGCCCAAAACACATTCCGCGCAGGCTGAGAGTGCACGGCAAAAAGCGGGCCAAGACGGGGCGCCCGTTAGAGCAGCTTCCCGGACCAGAAAGCTTGTAGCTGGATCACATCCAGATTCGGGGGAAGCACGTCGGCTAGTCACGCAGGTTAAATCTGGGTGAAACCTCCGAAGGAGACCCGCCGAAAAAAAATCACTCTCCTCCTGCCTTTTGAAAAACGCCGACTTCGGAAGATATACGCGAGAAGGAGAACTTATGTCGACTACCACAGCTTCGCCAGTCACTATGGCCAAACTCTTGAGCAGGCATGAGGTCGCGGAACGTACGACCGCATTCCGGTTTGAAAAGCCATCGAACTGGACATTCAAGTCGGGCCAGTATCTCGACATGACTTTGCTTGATCCTTCAGAGATGGATGCTGAAGGAAACGTGCGGTCGTTTTCCATCGCGAGCGCTCCTCACGAAGACGCCCTGATGGTGGCCACCCGGATGCGCGATACGGCATTCAAGCGTGTGTTGAATACCATGCCGCTAAGCTCCGCAGTTAAGATCGAAGGACCGTCCGGCAGCCTGACTCTCCATAACAATGTGAAGCGAACGGCGGTGTTTCTAGCGGGCGGTATCGGAATCACGCCTTTTCGAAGCATTGTGTTCCGCGCCGCGAAAGAGAAGCTGCCTCACCGAATCTTCCTTTTCTACTCGAACCGCCGTCCAGAGGATGCTCCGTTTCTGGATGAGCTCCAGGCTCTGGAACGAGAGAATCCGAATTACAAGCTGATCGCCAGCATGACTGAAATGTCGAAATCGCAGCGGCCCTGGCAAGGCGAGGCTGGACTGATTGATAAGGAAATGCTCGCGAGGCATTTGAAGGACGCCGTCTCCCCGGTCTACTATGTGGCTGGGCCACCGGAGATGGTGAAGGGTCTCAAGACGATGATCAGTGAGGCGGGAGTCGACGATGACGACATTCGCGCGGAAGAGTTTGCCGGCTATTAATCCTGTCTTCGAACGATGGAACAACAGGACGGCTATCCATCGAGATAACGTGTTCTGCTTTCACTCCAGAACCTCGGCACTTGCTTCAACGAGCCGTCCGCCAGTTTTATTACGTTTCTCGGCAGTGTAGCGATGGATCGTCAAGAACCTTCTTCAGACGCGGTCCCTCCAGCGCGCCGGACTTGATATCGACATGCCAATCCTCGGTCATCAGCAGGGTTTGATTCAGATCATAGTAGCCGACGTGCAGCGCGGGGCCGTTGAATGAAATGTTGACGTAACCGTTGTAGCCGACATCAATATCTTCGTCACTGGGGTAACGCCGGTTGTCCCACGCGAGCCATCGGCAATCCGTAATGTCTGGAGCCGCACCGCGCCCGACCGGCATGCCGCCATGGCCCAGGCATCGCCCGTAGGCCTCAATGCCGGCTTTGACCGCAAACTTCTCGTAGATCGCCAGCCTGTGCTCGTGGCCCCAAAACCAGATAACTGGCCGATGAATGATGTTTGCCAGTTGCCGCGCCGGAATTTGATACCAGCCTTCGAACGCGGAATGCGAGCCGTGATGCGACAGCAAGATCAATCCGCGTTTGTCGCCGTCCGGGTTCACGACTGAATTCAGCCAGGCGAGCAGAGTGTCGGCAAGTGCGCATGCCGGTTTGAAGGCTGTCGTCTTCCGAAGCCACTTGCTCCGCTGGAGCACCGGCAGTTTAGCCCACTCAAAACCGGTGGAGTTGTAGCCGGTGTCCAACCCGATGATGCGCCAGTGCTTGTTTTCGAGACAAAAGAAGCTCGCCCACTGGCCCACTCCCCACTCGCTCCGCGCATCCCGCAGTCCCATCCTGGGCAGGACCATCCTCCAGTAGCCGCCTCCGCCGGCGTACATTTCGTGATTGCCGTTGAGTGCGAAGCTGCCTTTTGATCCGACGGGCCATTTCACGGGCGTATAAGGGCTGGTTTTCTCTCCCAGGAAGTTTTCTCGCACTTCGTTGGCATCGCCGACGTAATACACGTCTCCGAGGTGAATCGTAAAATCGGCTTCGGCTTTTTCCATTGCCGCCGCGACTATTCTCGCCTCATCCGAGCCTGTTCCCCAATCGCCCGCGATGCTGATCTTCACGCTGTCTGCGATCGGATGAATGCCGCTTCCCTTTCCCGCCGTGGTGTAATCCCTGAACGCGTGCTTTTTATGAAACCAGTATTTGGCAACGTGCGGTATCCACTTAAACAGCCTGCCCGGAAGGAACGCCGCGATGGGGTCATAGGTCGTGGATGAATACCCGCCCAGCGCCGCGTGAAAATGAGCTGTGGTTCGCGAATGCGCGAAGCCCGTGAAGTTTCCAAGGTCCTTGCCGGAGGCCGAAGGTTCAGGACGCTCGGCGCTCTTCTTCGATTTGGCACGCATCTTGGGCAGGATTCCTCTTTTCTTCCGCGATGACGCCAGTATAACGCGGTCTTAGCCGGAGCCTTGGCACCTTCCATAGAAGTTTGCAACCAGCCATATGCCGGCGACCAATAATCCGGCCCCAATTCCCTGTGACCATCTAAACCCGCTGGTCCAGTGCACTCGAAGTAAGCAGCGAGGCCGTGAGGGTCAGTCCGGCATATACCCCCGATCCTAATTTTGTGCCAGCATTAGGCCGTCATCGTCAGCGCGATGCTAAGCCACCGGAGATGGTGAAGGGCCTCAAGACGATGATCAGTGAGGCCGGAGTCGACGATGACGACATTCGCGCGAAAGAGTTTGCCGGCTATTAAGCCTGTCTTCGAACGATGGAAGAACCGCACTGAAAGCGAAAGGTGAACTACTCAGCGTGAATCGCGGCGGTCCTCCGCGCCGCGCAGCCGGAGGGAACCCGCATACGAGTGGTTAACTCAGTTCGCGCCAGTCTTTTTCGTTCAACTCTACCTTGTGTTTTTTCGCGGCGGATCTTATGCGTTTCCAGGCCGCGTCGCGTTCAGCCTCGGTCACTCCTTGGACCTGCTTGAAGCGGGCGATTGCGTTGCGCACGTGAGCGGCGTCATGAATGGGTTCTTTACGTTCCTTGGGGAACGCGAAGTTTTCATCGGCGATATGATCGCGGCTAGCCTCGGTTATCTTGGACATGCTTCTTTACCAGCAAACCAATTGCCAATTTACGCGCGCCATCGCAGGAACGCGGCGACACCGCCGGCCGGCTCAAGCAACGCGGCGTCTTTAATAAACGTGACGGTCGCGGCAGTCTGCTTGGCTTCCCGCGCATCCGCTACTTCGGATTCCTGGCCAATCGTCGGCGTGGTCAGTTGCTCCCGTTGTGCCGGACCTTGTTGTGCGAACGCCTCGCGGCACGTGAGACATCGACCGTGCGGGTAGCTCCCTCCACTGAACACGCAATCTGGCAATGTCCTCGCTGCCAAGAACCGATGCAGGTCCTCGAACGGCTCACGGCGCTACAGATCCTGTCGGAGCACTGCAGCCAGGTCTACCTCATTGACAGCTCGTAATCGCCGAAACAAACTGTCGCCTTTTGTGTGCTCGCACACGCGGATGATCATCACTCTGACCCTGTTGCCCTCACCATTGCGAACCCAAACAGCTTTCCGATTTATATATGTCGCCCAGCGTCTCCAGAACATAGCGACATGGTTCCGGGAAGTTTGCGGCCACTTCCACAAACTGCCGTCTTCCGTGCGCCAGGCAGTTGGCCAACAGGATCTCCACACCGTCACCGAGTTTCGGTGTGTTGCGCGACAAGGCCGACCACTGGCAACGATGAATGCAGACCTTATCCCCGGATAAGGACACCAGTGCGGCTTCGCCCCTGGTCGACACATCTGAATGGGCCGAGCGAGCTCCGCTACGCGGTGTTCGAGCACATCGCGCAGATTTTCGCCCGCGTGCTGGCGGCCGGTGAAGTACAACGCGATCCGCTGCCCTTGCTTTGTGGACACCATGCCGGAAGTGAACACGCCGGTGCGATCGTCGGATGGCTCGCGCGCCAGGCGCAGCACGCGCATCGAGGTGTCGTCGTTGTGTAGAACTTCGCCCTGCGCCGCTTGCCGGATGAGTTCGTCACGTGCCGCTTTTATTACCTCCGCGGCTTCTTCCACAATCTCCCACTGCGTGGAGGCCGATAACGGAATCCCCAGTAAATGTTCCAGCTTTTCCAATCGATAAAACGGCATTCCGCTGCCGTACTTCAACAGCGCGATCATCGCCGCTGTGGTCTCGTCGTATTTTTCAGGACCCACGTCTTCCGGTTCTTCGGCCGTGAACACTTCTCCGCATAGATTGCAGCGCAGACGGTCGAGTTCGTACACGCTTGCTTGAAGCGGCGCTTGCCCCACGATTCTCACCAGTGTCCGCGGTTCTTTCTGTGGATAGACTTTGCCTTTTTCGCAGCCCGGGCAGGTATCGCCGGTGTGCAGCGTGGAGTGCGGAACGGCAACTTTCCGTGCGCCCGTGTACGCGCTGGCGCCATTGCGTCCGTGGCCCGGCGTTTTATCAGAACGGGGCTCCGAATCATTTTCAGGCGCGGGCGTTTCCGGCTATTCCAAAACGTTCTTGGTATTTTCCGTGGTGCGTGGTGCCGGCAGCATTCCCGCCAGCGCATGCAGTACGCGTTTCAGCTTCTCGCCTTCCGATTCGCTCAACGGCGCGTGCGTCCCGCGATCGATGATCTGGTCCAACTCCTCCAGATTCACATCCATCCTGGGGTACTTCATGTGACGTTTCATGCACCCAGCAACTTCCGGAACTTGCGGCGGAAGGGGCAGGCCCAGCATCTGCTTCACCGGTCGCGTCGGTTCCAAGGTCGGCGCGCGGTGTCCGCGACCCATCGTTGTACCTATCACCTGCCAGTTGGCCGCGCGATAACACGTCCCAGAAAAGCGTGCAGGATCGAGGAAAGTTTCCAACCAATAAATCGGATGCGCGTACAGCCGCTGCCAGTCTTGCGGAACAAGCTTTGTCACGCGCCCCAGAATGTGCCACGCCAGATGTTCCACGCGAACCCACGGCAGAATCAGAAAGCGCGTGTTGTAGGCCAACAAGTGCACGTTGCGCTCGCGCGCTTCGTCGCTCCATTCGATATACCGGTCGCGCACCTTCAGGTGGCGCGGAGCGCTTTGCCAGGCTAGGCACCCGATCGCCTGCCCGTCGGCTTTCACTAGATACTTCAAGTGCTCACCCACCGGCTGTTCATAGCGGAGATAGTGATACTGCTCCATCAGGCTGTCGAACAACTGCTCTTCCGGCGTGCACCGGGCTTGACCCGCTGCTAGCCGCGATCGCATCCCACCAAGTCGCGTCAATTCACCAGAGCGTGCGTTCCGATCGTTTCCCGACCCGGCGGGGCGGTTCATTCGATAGATCGTCGTCCGGAAGATCGACATTGATTGAAGGAGCGAGAATGAGCAACATCAGATTCAGCAGCTTTCTAAAACCTCAATTGAAAATAGACACCATCCCTAAGCCTGGCGGCTTAGGTTCGCGGAGCTCGCGCGGAGAATATCCTGTTCATTACGTGTTCATTGAATATTCAATGAATATTCGATGGCTGTTCAACGCTTGGTCGATATCGCTGAAGACGAGTTGGTTTGCCAATGGACGATAAATTGAATGATATCCTCGATCGACTCCCCCCGAAGCGCCCGCGCTCGCGGTTGGACCCGCACGCCGCGTTGATCGAAGAAATGCGTCGACGGGGCAGAACGTATCGAGAAATCGCGAGAGTGCTCGCCGAGAACTGTCTGGTCCAGTCCTCCCCGAGCAACATATATTACTTCGTGAAGCTTCGCGCACGAGAGGCAAAGCAGGAGAAGGCACAGCAGGCAAGGCAGACCCAAGCTGAATCGGTCGGTTCTAGCAAGTCCTCCGCACAGGCGACCGTCCGCAACCCGGCACCGCCGAAGAATCTGCCGTCCGAAGTTGCGCAGCGAATCGCAGCAGTCAAAAATCGCAAGCCTCCCGAGCCATCCCCCATCGGATTCGCTTTCGATCCCGACGAACCGCTTCGGTTAATCGATCCTGGAAAACAGAAACGAAGTGAGTAAGTCATTCAAGGATGCTTGGGGCCGCGTCAAACTGCCCTGGCGCGCTTAACGGCTAACAGTGTGACGTTCGACGGATCTGTGATGTGAGAAGCGCGGGTTTCCATCGAACGCAGAACTTCCCGGTCTGAAGCCATCCAGCTTTCAGATTTGGATCAATGCGATCCCTGATTCAGGATCGAGTTTCTTCTGAAGGTGAATCGGACTCTCGGTCAAAATCAATTCGCATGTGGGACGCACGCGAGCCTCAAGGAGATGTCCTCCATGGGCGGTCCCGTCGGAGCGGCCTACTACCACGTGCGCATGCACCTGCGGTTCTCCCTCCTTGAGGGCGATGTCACCAATGAGCGAAAGCAGTTCCACTTGTTCGTCGAGAACACTGGCTGGCTCGTACTTCTTCGTCTCCCAGTTGAACCAACCCAGCTTCGCGTAAGAAAGAGCGCCGATGGCCTTGAAGCTACTTCCCCCTAAACCTTGTTCCTTTGAGAACTGCTGCAGCACACTTGCAATCTCGTCACCCGTCTCAAAGATCAGGGCGAATTTCTTCGGCTCATTCTCGATCTGTTTCCACCGCATGTCGGCTCCTTTCATAAATCCATCTCCGATTTCCTGGTGCTGGGGCTACCCTGAGTGCCCCAACATGTGGCATTGATGACATGCAAGGGATGTGCCAAAGGCTTCGGTAGACTGCTGGCGACGCGCGGACAATTCCAGCCCCTGACAACAGGCCTAGCCGGGATGTCCCCCGACGTGACAGTTAGACCAACCACTTCAACCACGACTGGTATCACAGCCACTGTGCCGACCGGCTGTCGCGGGCAGACGACATAACTCGAGGAGCCGAAACCGCGAGCCAAGAAGCTGTAGACCCCTTAAGGTCAAAAAACTCATGCGACGCGGCCGTTAATTTCCGCAGCGCTCCTGATATTGCGGGCGCTGTTTTTTTGGGCGGAGCACTGCTGGACGTTGGCTAGCGGCTGTCGCGCAGGGGCGTGGGAGAATGGTCGAGGCCGCCGCCGATCGCTCCCAAATACTACCAGCACGGCCGCCCCGTGGGACTGGTTACACACAAGAGGCTACGCCGTTTTCGCAGGGCGATCTACGAGCCTTCGGACTACCCGCGCGAGCGCATCAGCGGCGAACGGTTTCTCGACGAATTCAAAGACGGTATCCGGCTTGGTGCGTCCGGACAACAGAATGATTGGAATTGACGGGAACGTTTTTCGTACGGCGTTCGCGAAGCTTAATCCATCGCCGTTCGGCATCTGAAGGTCGGTGACGACGAGATCGATACGTCCACGGACCGTTTCGACGATCTCCAGAGCAGGGTTCCCACCTTCGGCTTCCAGGGTTTCAAAGGATTCTCGCCGGAGGATCGCCTTGATGTACGCTCGGATCTTCGGTTCGTCATCAACTACAAGAGAAAGCATGGTTCTCCTAATCTTGTCGGTGTTCCCGACAAATTGTATTTAGCAATCACCCCGCCAAGAGCGATTTGTATGATTCCGTGAGGATAGGAGCGCACTCCCGACATCCCATCGACACACTGTGTCAAGGGAAAGTCACCGGGGACGAGGCCATAATGCTGGTCTGATGAAAACTAGCGCAGTTCACGCTGATGAGAATTGGCAGTTAGCCTGCATTCATCTTCGGAGAGATTTCGAAAGCAGCCATGGCCGTTCCCAATTGTGAAGGCACCACCACCCCTGAGGTTGTACCGAACAGCAGTTGGTTTCGAATGCGCAACATGCTGCGCCGCACCTGGGGCCGGGTGCGCTGGAAGATAGCGGCGATCATCGCGTTCACCGGGACTTCGGCAATTCTGATTGCCTGTTTGGTGCTCGCTGCATTGAACGTGGTGGTGCGGCGCGAAAGTGCCAATGTCGTAGAGAAGCAAATCCAGATGTTCGTTCAGGCCAGCCGGTCCGTTGCTCCCGCCATTCTGGATCATGCAGGAGCCTGTATGGTGTCACCGATGAATACCGGCGGGCTCAAGCCGCTGCTGGCGTACACGGATGAGGCGTTTCCCCGTGCTGAGACCTCTCTAACAATCGAGGGCGCCACAGGTGCGCAGGTTTTTCTACCGGGGACGGCCATCCGTGCCGTCAAACATCCGGGTTGGATACCGGAAACCGGTTTCGCGGGCCTGGTGGTCGATGGGGGACAGATCGAGATCCGCGACGTCCTGGCGCGACAGCAAAGCGCGTGCAATCTAACAGTGATCTTTAGCCTGCCGCTGGGATCCGAATTGGCCAAGCGGCTGTCTTCGGCGGCTGGCATGGAAGTAGCGACTGTCTCCCCCAGGCCGTTCCGTGTGCACTCGCCGAGCCAACAAGTACTCAGCACCATACAAAGAGATTTCATTCCTGGCAGATCCCGGTCGGCAGCCGTTGTGCTATCCGTGCGCAACTGGGAAACGGGCGTAACGGAAGATTGGGTAGCATACAGCGTTCGACCCAGCTACTCAAACACGTTCGAAGACGTGGCACGTTTGGGCAGCCAAACGGCGAACTGGGTTTGGCTTCTGGCTGCGCTTTCACTTACGGTGTTGCTTCTGGATGCAGCGGGTGTGTGGATGAGCATCCGCTTCGGCAGCGATATCGCTACCACTATTGACGATCTCAGTAGCGCGGCGCACCAGATCGCGAGCGGCAACTTTGGTTGGCGGACGCCAGTACGCAGCAAGGGCCAACTGGGGGATCTCAGCTGCAACTTCAACGAGATGGCGATTGCCCTCGAACAGCTTCAAAAGGATGAAGCCGCCAGGCTAAGGTTGGAGAGCGAACTTCAAATTGCGCGAAGCGTTCAGCAGTATCTATACCCGCACGTTGCGCCTGTATTGCGTGGGGCCACCGTTTCAGGTCGAACCTTGGCGGCGAGGACAATCGGCGGCGATCTGTACGATTTCTTCGATCTCGGCCCGGAACGAATTGGGATCCTCTGCGCGGACGTGAGCGGCAAAGGAATTCCGGCTGCCCTGATGATGGCGAACCTGCAGGCCATCGCACGGGCGCACTTCGGCGATAGCATTGACGGCCCGGCTGCGCCGCCCGCCCATTTCGTTGAAATACTTAATCAGCAGCTCGCCGTCCGCTTCGGAGACAATCGCTACGCGAGTCTCTTTTGGGCGGAGTACGACGGGCATACCGGTATGTTGACGTATGTCAACGCGGGCCATCCGTCGCCGATTCTGAGTCAATCGACTGGCCCGATCGAAAGGCTGAATTCAGTTGGTGTTCCGATCGGAATGTTCGCGAATGCGCGATATACTGCCGCAACGCTGCATATGCGGCCGGGAAGCCGGCTAGTGATCTTCACTGACGGCCTCACCGACGCCGAGAACGCCGCGGAGGAAGAGTTCGGGGACGAGCGTTTGATTCAGTGTTGCAGCACTATTGCGGCAGCGATGAATGCAAAGGGAGTGGCCGACACATTGATGCAAGCCGTCGCAGAATGGTCAGGCGGGAGGGAGCGGTTCGACGACACGACGGTTGTTGTGCTTCGTGTCGGCGCCCTTCCAGGCAACCCCTAGTGGGCTGTCGGCGAAAGAACTTTAGCATCGAAATCCCAGGCGTTCGCATGAGTGCGAACGCGGCAAACACGAGTGTTCGCGCCACGCGTAGCGC
>CZKS01000058.1_pt1 | contig 16178 bp, 8 predicted proteins | sample 1122221 | NCBI WGS metagenome assembly CZKS01 (sample SAMEA3539301, study PRJEB10725) | soil metagenome | biome: tundra; feature: field; material: soil | place: USA | collected 2010-05 | depth 0.15 m
CTCTTGACCGCAGTTTCCTCACCGAACATGCCGGCACGTTGCCGGCGCGCCTGCAGGGATCCGTCGATGCTGGTCTGCGCTTAGCACTACAGCTCTAGTGGGGCAAAGACGGCCGAAAAAAAATCGCGGCTCGAACCCGAGCCGCGATTTTGTTTAAACTACTGAAAGTCTGCTTTAGAAGTAAACTCGCAGACCAATCTGGATGATTCGCGTGTAATTCGCCGATGCGCCCGATCCGCCGCTAAGCGTGATCTTCTTTACGATCCCGAAGAAGACCTCTACGGCCGGCCTGAAGTTCCGGTAACTAAAAGGGGCGCTCCGACGGGTTCCCCGAAGCGCCCTCAGTTATTTCCAGCTCCTGCGACTCGCCGGTTAGAACCGGAGCCGCAAGCTGAACGTAAGCTGCCGCGGCGTGTTCACTTGACCACCGTTGGGGTTGTTCGAACCGAGCACGCCGAAATCTGCCGGATCGCCAACCCCCAGGTACGGATCGTTCAGAACGACGTGATTGAACACGTTGACGAATGAGAAGGACAAGGTTGCAGAAACCCGCTCACGGAACAGGTTGATGTCCTTGGCAACGTTCATATCCATGTTCCAGCGAGCCATGCCGCGAATCTGGCCGGTCGATCCGCAACTGGTGTCGAAGCCCAGGATGCAAGGCCTGAACTGGGCGAAGATTGCCGCCGGATTGGAGAACATATTGATATTGTTTCCGCCGTTGGCAAGGTTGCTGTTGACGCCCGCGCCCGAAGCGCTGTTCGGGATGTTGATGTTGTAAATGGCTGTGCTGCCGCCAGTAAACTTGCCAGCGAGAACCCCGCCATCATATGTGCCACCGGTTTGGGTTTCCCCGAACGACTCGGATGGGCCCAAAGTATTACCGCCGCCGTTGAGGTTATAAAGGGGCAGCGGCGCGCCGCTGATGGCGGTGAAGATGGGAGCGATCCTCCATCCGCCGAGCAAATGCCCGACGACGCCCCTCTGCGACCGGAAGAACGGCTCCGACCACAGCAAGGTCTGGGTGTAGGTGAACTTGTAGTCCCACCACTGCGGACCGTACATCGATTGGCGGACGTTGTAGGGGTTGAGCACAGTATATTCCGATGTCGCCTGAGACTGGTTGCCCGTACCGAGCGAGCGTCCCCAGGTGAAGTTCGACAGCGTCGTCACACCATGATAGTCCTGCGCCTTGAACGTGGTGTAAAGCGCATTGTAGTTGGAATAGCCGGAGCTATCGTCGGCGAAGATACCCGACGCCTGGCCGGAAGGGAGCCCCAGACTTTGGCTGCTCGGAATGGTCCGGCCCAGTTTCCAGGAGGAAGCACCGCTGAGAGCCGACCACAACTGGAACACCTGCGTCTGGCTGATAAAGCTGTTCATATTCGCGTTCTTCACAATCGCCGCCGTGCAGCTTCCGAAGCCGGCGCAGAACGACGAGTTCGCTCCACCGAGCGCCGCTTCAAAGAACGGTTGCGGAGAAGGTGTGCCGCCGGCCGCGACCGCAAAGTAGGTAGCAGCGTAGGCTTGCGCGAAGCTTTGGCCGTTCAGCGTCATCATCGTCGGCACGGCATCCAGATCGCGCTGCATCCACTCATGGGTGATGATGCGGCCGATGTAACCGGTTTCAAACAGCAATTTCGGCCTAATTTCGCGTTGGATGCTGAAGTTGAAGTTGTACGTCGCCGCAGGCCGGAAGCTGGGATCGAGTACCGAAGCCGCGCCCGCCGCCGGCGATCCATTGGTACCGGGATAGGACGGCTGGGGCAGCGTGGTCGTCGGAGTCGGTATAGGCGCCGTCAGACCGTCGGTTCCAATGCGGAACGCAGTCGCCGGAGTAACCCCGCCGCTGCCAAGACACTGGCCGGTCTTGGAAGCGCCAATGCAGGAAACCGGCTGGCCGAGACCTACTCCGAGGAGGGGAATCAGCACCAGGCCAACGCCGTTCAGACGGCTATAGATCTGGCCGTATCCGCCCCGAATGACGGTCTTGCCGTCACCGAAAACTTTGTTCAGAATGCCGTCGCTGAAGTGCGGGTTCCAGGCCAGCGCCACGCGTGGACTCAGGCCGCCGTAGAACGGATTGAATGGATACTTGTGGCTGGCGCCCGAGACATTGGCGATGGTCGAAAAACCGATAATCGGGTTGTATACCTGACCCTGCAGCGCCTCAGCCGCCTTGGTTGCGAAATAATTGGAGAAATTGATCGGATGGCCGGAGGAGTCCACCAACTCCACCTGCTTGCCACTCTGCTCCACCGGTGGCATCTCGATCTGATAGCCGAGACCGTAGGTCAAGGTGAGACTCGGCTTGATGTGCCAGGAATCGGTAATGTAGATGTTGTAGAAGTCGATGGTGCTCTTGTCGAACATCGGCGTTCCCGCCGGGTTCAAAGTGAGCTGGGCGCCGGTCCGGGTGAACAACTGTTGCGGCTGGTTGACGATACCCAGAACCTCGGAATAGTACTTGTTCCAGGTGCTGACCTGGCTGGCCGGGAGACCCACCGGATAGTTCGCCGACGAGTATTGGATGCCCGAACCGCTCCCGATCTGGTACACCGGCGAGGTGTTGATGCCCTGGCCGTTGTCGTTCCGATCGTGATAGTCGAAATTCCTTTGGAAGTTGCCGCCAAACTGAACGACGTGATTGCCCTTGATCCAGGTCATGTCGTCTTTGATCAGAGAGTCATGACCGTCCCAGAACCGCTGGCGAGTGTTCTGATTGTTGACGTTGTAGGGGATCAGCGCGTTGGCGGTCTCGCCGCCGATTTCGAGCGCTCCACCCAACCCCGGCAGTTGCGGCGGTGCGGCCGACGTCGCCCATTGCCACCAAATCCTGGTGTAGTTGTAAGTGAAACTGTTCGTCAACGTCGGGCTGATGGTGGTGGACAATCCACCCACCAGGAAATCCGGCTTCTGTGGGCGCGGAGCCTGCGCCGAATAGACGCCGAACTTATCGCCCGGCAACGCGCCGCCGATGTCGAGCTGGTTGGTGGTCAATTGACTGAGTGCATAGTAACGGTAACTGCTAAAAAAGCGCCACTTTTCACCGAAGTCATGGTCGACACGGCCGACCAGGAACTTGCTAGTCGTCGGAAGAGACACCTGACCCTGGAAGCCCTCCACGTTGTGGGCATCGCCCGTGTTGAAGTTGTTCGGCTGCGGCATGAACTTGTTCCAGAGCTGCGAAACCAGGGAATTGATACCAATCCCGCGCGGATCGCAAGCTCCTGCGCCGCAGGTGGCCGGTTGATAGGTCACTCCATTCACCGTCACCGGGAAGGGATTGATATTGAAGGGAACGTATGTGCCGGCTTCGTTGATCTGAATGACGCCGGCGCGCAACGTGTCCGTAGGCACCGGCTTGTTTTCAAGCGCCGATTGGGGAAAGTTGAAGCCTTCGTAGCCGAAGAAGAAGTATGTCTTGCCGCCCCAGAAACTCGGCAGCATCGGACCACCGACGGTACCGCCGTATCGGTTGCTGTGGGTGATCGGAATCGGCGTGTAGCCGAGGTCTCCGCTGGGCGTGTGGTTGTTGTCCCAGGTGTTGGCCCCGCCCACGTCGGTCGACGAATAGTAATAATATCCCGTTCCGTGAAATTGGTTCGTACCGCGTTTGGTCACCACACTGACCTGCGAGCCGGAAGAACCGTTGAAGTCGGCCGTTTGTCCGGCGGTTGCCACCTTGAATTCTTCAATCGTGTCCACCGGTGTCGGAAGCACGCCACTCGGAGGGTTGCCCTGACCGGCAAAGGCATTGCGGCCGTAGCTTCCGGTGTAGTCCACCATACTGCCGTCCATATCGTTCGAGTTGTTGCCGCCGTCCAGTTGGAACGTGTTCTGGTCGTACATCGCTCCGGCGACCGAGCCAGTCGGCGAAACGCCCGGCTGGTAAAGCGCCAGGCTCGAAGAGTCCGAGCCGAAGATCGGAAGGTAGGTGAGGGAGTCTCCGGTTACAGTGGTACCGACCGTGGCATTGACGGTCTGTAATTCAGCGCCCGCCGACCCCCTGACCTCCACCACGTTGCTCAACGCGCCGACTTCGAGGACGGCGTTGACGCTGAGGATCTCTCCCACCTGGACTGCCTGTTGATTCACCCTGTGGGCGCTGAAACCGCTCTTGGTGAACGTGATGTTGTAAGTAGCCGGCGGCACGTTGACAAAGATGTAGCGTCCCACTCCGTTGGTTGAAGCGGTGAGCGTGGTGTTGGTTGACGAATCGGTCAACTTGATTTCCACGCCTGGAACAATTGCGCCTTGTTGGTCAGTAACTTGACCTTGCACGGTGCCGGATGCTGAGGTTTGTGCCACGGCGGAAACGCTGCAAAAAGTAAGCAGCATGGCCGTAGCAATAGCTAGCCAACAGATAGACTTGCTCATTTTGTCCCTTTCCCCACTAACAAGATTACAAATTAGCCAACCAACAGATTTGGGACATTTTACGCCAATCCGTGGGGTAATGTCAATGCTTTAATAAAAATGATCTTCGGCTGATATAGATCCAGCGAGGGGGATGTTGCGTTGCATCGGGCGGAAAAGCAAAATCCCCGGAGCAGCCTGATGGGCACCCCGGGGACTGGATTTGAATCTATGCTTGTTTAGAACGTGATGCGGCCGAACACCTGAAGGAATCGGGAATTGCTGCCGTAGAACTGATCGAAGCGGCCGAACAGCGGGTCGCTGGGAACCAGGTCGTTGCGTGCGTTGATGTAGCCGTTGGATTGAACGTCGTTGATGTAGCCGCCGGTAAACTGCGGGTGATTGAAGACATTGTACGCTTGCGCGCCGAGTTCGAATGCGTACCGCTCACCGATGCTGAAGCGCTTCTTCAGAGCCATGTCGATATTATTGATCCGGTGAAGCGGGAACGTATTCCGTCCTGCGTTTGCCAGCGCCCCGGAACCCGCCACGATGTAGCGGGCGTTCGAATTGTCGGCAACGTAAGCTACGATGGAGCCACTCGTTGTCGCGACCTGACCCTGCGCGTTGTAGCCGGTTACGCCCGAGCCTACATTCGCTTGACCAGCGGTATTTATGATTGTTCTGTCACCAGCGCTATCCCCGTTGAGGTTCGAGTCCAGATTGCTCTGTACGGTGGCGTATTCCGGTGATTCGAACGTGTACGTTCCGGCGATATTCCAGTTGCCCAGGATGTTCTTCATGAACCAGTTGCCGTCTTTGAAGGGCCTGAATTCATAGACGGGCGTGAACGTGAAGCGCTGCCGCCGGTCGAGCGCGGAACTGGCCCAATCGGCCTTGAGGTTTTGGAAATCCTGAGCGCGGCGCGGACTCAGGTAGGTGGAGAAATTGGTCGCGGTTGCGTCGTCCTCCAGGTGGCTCCAGGTGTAGGCTGCAATGAAAGTCAGCCCGTTCGAGAAGCGGCGGTTCAACTGCGTTGCCAGTCCGTGATACGTAGAGCTGGCTTGCGGAGAATAGCCGACGATGCTCGCCTGCGAGCCAGACGTAGCGAGCTCGTTCGTAGGTTCGGCAGCGGTTCCGCCCGGCACAATATAAGACTTTACATCCGCCAGGGTCTTGGTCAGTGAAGCAAAGGTGGATGCGCTCGGCATCGTGACGAAGGTTGGAATGTAGTTGGATGGCGAGACCCGTGCGAATATGTTCGACCGAGTCTGGTTCCATAGGTGCACGCCTCTGGTTCCGACGTAGCGAGCTTCAAAGGTGTAGTTGTGCTTGAACACGTGTTGAACGCCGAGGGTCCAATCGAGTCCATAGGGCCGCTTGCCGCCGTAGGTATACGAAGCCACCGGACCCAGCGCGGCCGCCTGAGTGGTCGGCAGAGGTACAGCGGATCCCGGCAAGCCGCCGGCCGCAAGAAAACCAGTGGGGGCGCACTTTACGCCAGGGCAATCGTTGGTCTGCTGGAAGTACGGCGGAGCCGAATTGGCAGTCAGATTCGAATACACCAAGTCATAAGCCTGGCTGAAGCCCCCTCGGATGGACCAGGCGCCTTCCTTGCCCGGCGAGTACGCAAACCCGATTCGCGGGGCAAAATTGGTCTTATCGTAGGTTGGCTTTTGGAACGAGATGATTCCGGGGACGCTGGCCACCGCGCTCTGATCCTGGTAGCGCGAAGCCACTGGAACCGTCACGTATTCGTAGCGCAAACCGAGATTGATGGTCAGATTGGGACGAATACGGTAATCGTCGTTGACGTATGCGGCGCTCTGCAGGAATCCAACCGGATAGCTGGTGGCCCCAGCGCTACGCTCTCCAAGTACGTCCGGCGCGTTGTCGAAAAAGTACAGTGAGCTGGAACCGTATTCGTAATTTCCGGTTACACGCTGGATAAAGTAGTTGGTGGCAATCTCATCGATAAAGCTGCCGCCGAACTTCAAGGTGTGCTTACCCCATATCTTGGTCACGTTGTCGGTCACCTGAAACAGGTCTTGGGTGGAACCGGTGGGGCCTTGGGTGGGTCCGAAGGTCAGGCTGTTCAGATCATCGAAGGTGAGCACCGGGAAGGCATCCAGGCCAGGGAATGTCAGGGAGGTACCCGGAGTTTCGTTCACGTTGCGGCTAAAGGAAATGCGAAACTCGTTTTGCAGGGTCGGCGCAAAGTTGTGGAATTCCGACAACGTGTACATGTAGTTGTTAAACGGTGATAATGCGTTGAACGTCGGCACTTCTGCGGTCGAAATCCCCTCATTCTTGTTGTAGATCCAACGTCCGCGGATCTGGTCTTTGTCGCTCATGTTGTAATCGAGCGACACCAGCGCGTTGTAGCTGTTGGTGTAGGCGGGATTGGGGAACGAGATTGTCCCGATTGGAATATTGAAGGTAGGAGCACCTGCAACATTGGGGTTTTGAACCGGGATCGTCCCCTGATCGTTGGCGGGCGCCGCGGGAACGTACTTTTGGAACTGCGCCAGGTTGGTGGCGCTGATTCCCGGGATGCCGGCGAGCGTTGAGTAGCCCGCCGCGGTGGGAGCAAAGAGCGCCTGTCCAGGCACCGCCGCAAACCCGACGGGGTTGTACTCGAAGTTCCCGAAATAGAACAACTTATTCTTAATGATGGGTCCGCCGATGCTGGCGCCCAACTTGTTGTTGTCATAGCGGGGCGGCGATGTGTATCCGCCCAACACCTGCGTCGAGGTCAAAGCATTGAGGTCCCGATTCTGTAAGTACTCGTAAATGGCCCCGTGAAGCTGGTTGGTTCCGCTCTTCACGATGGTGCTAAAGATGCCGCCCGACCCGCCGCCAAACTCCGGCGCGAATTGATTCTGAAGCAGCGTAAATTCGCTGATCGCTTCGTTGGAGACATAGACCAAAAAAGCTGGATTGTAATAGTTGTTGTTGCTCTGGCCGTCCAGGAAAAAGGAGTTGTTGTCCGGCCGCTGACCGGCCACTGCCGGGCCAAATCCTTGGCCGACACCGCCCGAGGTAGAGACGCCGGCACCCAGCAGCGCAAGGTTGTACACGCCAGAACCCTGTGCAGCCTGAGGCAGTTCCAGCACTTGGGTGGTTGTGAACGTCGACTGCAGTTGGGCCGTTGTCGTATCGATGGACACGGCGCTCGCGTTCACCTCTACAGTTGTGCCCACCTTCCCAACAGACAACGTCAGATTGGCTGTCACGATCGTGTTCAGAACCAAATCGACATTTTTCAGAGTGTCGGTAGTAAACCCGGTTACGGAAGCAGTCACCGTATAGCGGCCGACCGGCAGATTGCTGAAGCGATAAACGCCACCCGCATTGGTCTGCGTGGTGCTCTGCACGCCAGTATCGTCGTTGGTTGCGATGACGGTGGCGTTCGGAATCGCCGCACGGCTCGAGTCAAGAACTGTTCCGGTCAGATCGCCGCTGATCGCTTGCGCGTACGCGGACTGTGAATAAAAAAAGCTGAAGCAAAGGCAGAAAACGCTCAGTGCCAACAACGAGAATGTTTTCATAAAATTGTTCCCCTTCCCCACTAACAGAATTACGGATTAGCGACTAACACGATTTTCGCTTATTGTACGCCGATCCGTGGAGCGATGTCAATGATGCTATTGAAGTATGTCGTCGACTGACCCAGATCCATGGATTGGTATTCGGGATGTTCTTACTGTTGTGCCGCTTACCGTTTTTTGTATGGCCACTACAATTAATAGGATGGCCTGTTCGCGACTCAACCAGCTCATCCTGTCCAAAGTCTGTGGGCCACTTTGAATGCCTGCCCGCCGCCGGATTGCAGGAGGCTGGCCGACATAAATGTGGAATTTCTCGAGTGCGCATTCCGAGCCGCGACCGGAAGGAAGCGATAGAGAGATGGCATAGCCCGACCAGTACTGGTAGCGCTTCCTTCCGGTCGCGGCTCGGTTTTTTCGTACATTCGTACAAGCTTTCCATATTTGTGTCGCGCATCCTTTTCCCCTTAGCGAATTTTGCCGACGATGTACGCGAATTTAAGTAAACAACACAACCTCAAACTCGGATGTCTTCACACGACCCTGTTGCAACAATTTTACACGGTGATGGACGCCCGGTCGCGCAGGTTCTGGCTGGCTGGAGCAAGTTTGGACTCCTGGATTCCTCCCCAATGCAAGAGGCAGACCTCAGCATGAGTCTGATATAAGATAGAAAGAACTTGTTATGGTTTGGCGTCTGGCGCTAATCCTGGCTGCTTCGGTATTGGCGAGCGCTGCCGCCGTCGCCACCTATGTAGGAGCAGCAGCCTGCGCGAAGTGTCATGCCGAAGCCTATCGCAAATGGTCTGAGTCGCGGCACAGCAAAATGGTGCAACCGGCCACTCCCCAGAGCGTCCGGGCAGATTTTAGTAGTACTAGCCAGGTTGTGTTGCGAGGGTCCAACTACGGACTGCGCGAGCGCGCCGGCGTCTACTACATCACCGAGTCCTACCTGACCGGCCACCCGCAGGAGCACCGCGTGGATTACACGCTCGGCAACCGCCGCATCCAGCACTACCTGACAACGCTTCCCGATGGACGTATTGTCGTTCTGCCGCCCACCTGGGATGTGCAACGGAAGCAATGGTTCCACAACTTGGATATCGCCGATCCGGACGAGACCGATGATGTCCAGGTGCAGATCTGGAACAAGGGTTGTTATTCGTGCCACGTCAGCCAGGAGGAGAAGAACTACGACAGCCAGAAAGACTCCTACAAAACGGTTTGGCTGAATTCCGGCACCAACTGCGAGCGCTGTCATGGGCCGGGAAGTGAGCACGTAGCCACTTATTCCGCAGACGCTCGGCCGCGGGCGCCGGTGCGCAACATCGTCCTCCAGACCCGTCTTGATCCAGCGCGCAATACCATGGTCTGCGCGCAATGTCACTCTTTTCGCGACATCTACGTGAACGGCTTCTCGGCCGGAGCAAACTACTACGATTTCTTCCTCCCCATCTTGGAATTCAATCAGCCGGCTGACCGCGATCCGGCTTACTGGCCGGACGGACGGACCCGCCGCTTCTCGAACGACGCGTTCGGTTTATGGCAGAGCGAATGCTTTCTGAAAGGCGGCGTCACCTGCGTCGGATGTCACCCCACGCCGCACGAAGTGGATATCGAAAAAAATCCGCAGCTTCGTCCGGATGCTAATGCGCTCTGCACACGCTGCCACGCCGGCATTGGAAAAGCTTTGACGGCTCACACTCATCATGCAGCTTCGAGTACCGGCAGTTCTTGCGTGGAATGCCACATGCCCAGAACCGTGTTGAGCATCAAGGCCCAGATCCGGGATCATTCCATGAGCGTCCCTGTGCCGGAAAATACTATCCGCCACGGCATTCCGAACGCGTGCAACAACTGCCATCAGGATCGCAACGCCGAGTGGACGCTCGCACAGATGAACAGGTGGTACGCTGCCGGCTCGCGTCAAAAGCTCATCAAACGGGCCAACGCGTTCGCTGCAGCACAAGCCGGAATGCCGGAAAGCGTCCCCAGTTGCTGGACATCCTCGAAAAGCCATCGGAGCCGCCGCTGATACGGGCCAACGCGCTCGGCTATTTGAGCAGTTTCCCCGACGATCCAAGAGTTTTTCCCGCGCTGCTCGGCGCGCTCAGCGATCCGGAACCGGCGGTGCGCGTGTATGCGGCGTTGCGGATGAATCCGCGGCCTGCGAATAAGCAGGTAGCGGTGACCGCGCTGGTGCGGGCCTTGGATGATTCCGCCACTACGGTCCGCGTGGCCGCCACGGTGGCGCTGGTCAGTTTGGGAATCAGCCAACTTCCGGGCGAAGATGGAGAACGGTTCGAGCTGGCCAAGCAGGTTTTTCGCGCTCGCGCCGAACTCAATTCCGACGACGCAGCACAACTTCTGGGCGCGGGAAAATTCTACTTGCTCACGGGCGATCCAGTTACCGCCGTTGGCGCACTTCAGAATAGTCTAAAGCTCGATCCTGGAATTCCCGCCAGGTACTACCTCGCTTATGCCAAAGCCCAGCAAGGCCATTTGGATGAGGCCCGCCGAATACTAGAAGCCATCCCGCCCACCGATTCCCAATACGCCAACGCGCAAAATCTACTGAAAACCTTGGCGGCCCATTAGCAGCTCCTTGAACCGAATAACTGAACAACCGATGAACCGAAGAACGGTGTTATGTTCCCGGACACGCCAACGGTGCAGTCAGCATGGTGGTGTCCGGATAACTATAGGCCCCCTGGAACGCCGTGGACGGAACCTGCCTCTCAAACCACTGGAGCAAAGCCTCCACCTGCGGATGATACGTGAACCCATCCACCGTCACCGGAAATGCATTCGTGGCAAGAAACTCCAGCGGATCGCCCGTCTCGAGAATTGACTGGCATTCCGGCGGGCTGCTGCCCGGCGACTGCCAGGACGGAACCACGTTATTCACAAATGGATCGTTCATCCACTCCGTAATCTCGTGGCTGATAAAATTGACATCCGCGCGGCCCGGATCTCCGAAAATTCCCGCGTCCACCCAGGAGGCCGTGGCGAACGTCTGCACATCGTGCCGATTCCCATGCACCGCCTTATCGATGGCCGTGTGGAATCCAAGGACGCAGCAGTTGGTCGGGTCGCCCCCCTGATAGAACAGGGCATTCCGCGTGAGTACAATCGCTAGTTCGTCCAACTGGAACGGCTCGAATTGAAGGATGGTGTTCAACTGCGAAACGAAAAACCCATTGTCAATCAGCGCGAAATATGGCCCACCCGACCCCGCCTGGAAGACTATGGAAAGTCCCACCGGCACCTCGATCTGGACCGCCTGCAGCATCCGCGGTCTGTTAATCAGCGTGTGCCAATCGGGCTTCATCACGTTGAAGAACTCCGCGCGTTGGACGGCGTCGGAAAACTGCGTGTTGCCGGTCCCGTACGATGCAGTTTCGACGTTCGGCCCGTTCACGAACTGCGGAACCACCGTAGCGGCGCCGATCACGATGTTGTTCCCATTCTGGTCCGCATATTCATCGAAGTAAAACTGGATGGTGACCAGCGACGTGTCCACACGCGTACTACCGCCCCGCTTTGGATCGGTCCCAACCATGGTGTAAGGATAGGTGGCGCCGCTGGAAGTGAACGAGCTCGTAAAGTTCGGGACCGAATTCACCCGTTGCTGTTTAGTGGCGGAGTTCCCGTCCGGTGTCAGCTTGTTCGCACTGGTGAATTGGGCGGTCGCGCCGGTTTGGCTCATATAGCCTGGATTCACAATCTGCGGATGTTTTAGCGGATTTGTATTCTGCGCCCAGGCCGTAAGAGAGACCAACAGCGTTATCACCGCGAGTAGTCGCATTTGCACCCCGTTTCTTGGAAACGACTTTACAAAAGCTTAGCATCGCAGGTGAGCGCTGGCAATACTATCGAACCGTTACAAACGCGGGGCGCGCCAGGTCCCGCTGTAGTGCGGTATCCTTTACAGTCTTACGTGAAGATGAGAAAGCAATGATCCCCACTGGTGGCGACGCCCTGTTTGCCATCGCTTTCATGGCGGTCGGAGTTCTGCTAACAGTTGTATTCTTCGCCGCGGGCGCGCTAGTGGTAGTGGGCCATTTCAAACCCAGCCGCAGGTTGCAGCACGCCGGCTTCATTGTGCTGGCCGTTTGGTTTCTGCCAGCCGTCTGCTGGACTTACTATCTTCAGACCTTGATCGAGCATGACCAATACCGCGTCCTGTCAAAACCAGAAGTAGTGTACGGCGTACCGCTCCCGGCCGGCGCGCAGTTAGACTACCGCAAGTGGGCGCGCCGTTTGCAATGGGTCATCTTCCGCGCGCCACAAAGCATCCAAGGCGTGGAGTATGTGGACCAAGTCAACTTCTGTGGACAGCGCGTCTGCAGTGGGACCCTAGCTCGCGACCAGGAGATCCAAAGCCTGCCCTGCCGCGCGCAAACCGTAGTCGGCTATTCGGAGACCACTGGCCACTTGACCGAATGCACGCTGGCGCACTCTTTCGTCCGCCAAGGAGTGACCTGGCCCACCGGGACCACCCTGCGAATTGGATCTGATAAGAACGATAGCTACCTGCTTCCCGCAGGCACGGACCCCATCCGCGTCAACGGTCTTCTGGTCCATTGGGGACTAATCGTTTGGCTCACGCCCGACGGACGCATCCACCAGCTGGATCGCAACCAATCGTTACCCGACGCCGACACGCGCCTGGAGGCGGGCAGTATCCAATTAAAGAGCGATCAATACCGCTTCGGGCTGGACGGGACCATCCACGGCGGCATCCTCGCGCAGGATGCAGTGATCGATGGAAAGCCAAGGAAAGCCGGCGACCCGGTGGTGATTCAGGGTGCCAGTCACTAGCCACCAGCAACCAGCCACCAGCTACCAGCCCCCATCCCCACCAGCGGCTAGCCATTCCTGCATCGCCCGCAGCGCGGCCGCTCGATGGCTCACTTGCATCTTCCGTTCCAGAGGTACTTCACCAAAAGTGGCGTCAAATGGAGGATAAAAGAACAGCGGATCGTATCCGAACCCATTCGCACCGCGTGCCTCTTCCATTAGCCGTCCCTCCACCTCTCCGCGAAATGTATGGATCAGCTCTCCCTCACGCGCAAGCGCCACTACGCAAACAAACCGCACCGTTCGATCGCGCACGCCTCGCATACGGTCCAGCACCAGCCGATTGTTGGCCTCATCAGTGGCATCCGGACCGGCGAATCGCGCAGAGTAGACGCCGGGCGCGCCACCCAGCGCATCCACCTCCAGGCCCGAATCGTCTACAAACAGATATTCACTGCAATATTTCGAATAATAGCGGGCCTTTTGAACCGCATTCTCTTCGAATGTCGCGCCGGTTTCTTCGCACGGCGGAATTTCAGCTAGGCCGGGCAGCGTGTCCACTTCGAACCGGGCGTCCAAAGCTATGCGAAATTCGCGCAGTTTGCCTTGGTTGGTTGTGGCGCAATACAACCGCAACGCTACAGCTCCAACGCCTGCTTCTGAATCGCGATCAGCTCCAGAATCCCGACCCGTCCCACCTGCACTAGCTCCGCCAACTGCGTATCGTCGAAGGCTGTTTTCTCCGCCGTCGCCTGCAATTCGACGAAGCGGCCGGCCCCCGTCATCACGATGTTCATGTCCACCTCCGCGTTCGAATCCTCGTCGTAACACAGATCCAATATCGGGACGCCCGCCACTATCCCCACTCTGGTGGCCGCCACATGATCCAGCACCGGGAGCGATTTCAAAGCTCCGTACTGCACCAGTTGCTTGAGGGCCAGCACCAGCGCGACGTAGGCGCCGGTAATGGAAGCGGTGCGCGTGCCGCCGTCGGCTTGCAGCACGTCGCAATCGACAATGATGCTGCGATCTCCCAAAGCCGCCATGTTCACCACCGAGCGCAAAGACCGCCCGATCAACCGCTGGATCTCCTGCGTCCGTCCCGATGGATGGCCCTTGGTGACTTCGCGCGGAGTCCTGGTTCCGGTGGCGCGAGGCAGCATGGAGTATTCTGCCGTCACCCACCCCCGCCCGCTTCCCCGCAGAAATTGCGGCACGCTCTCTTCCACCGAAGCCGCGCACAGCACGCGCGTATTGCCCACCTCGATGAGCGCCGAGCCTTCCGCGGTCATCAAATAATTGCTGGTTATCCGTATCGGACGCATTTGGTCCGGACGGCGGTTATCGATTCTCATGAAGTTCCAGACTGCAGGGAAAGATAGAACAGCAGGCACATCGCCGCGATACCCAGCAACACCAGAATCAGGCAGGGGATCGCTGCGCGAGCGGATTTGGGCGGCAACTTCTTGCTGCTGCCGGCCGGCTTGAACTTGGCCATGAACTTGTATTGTAAGTCACGTGGTCGTGTACATATTGTCCCCTTGCTTACGCGCGGGGCTACATCGAATATCTGTCCCCGAATCGTTGGGCCCGATTTGTAGCCCCGCGCGTAAGGGGCTGTGAAAAAAACACAACAACCGGTCGCTTACGCTCGCGGCTCGGAAAGAATGCCTCATGTTTAGAGAGCGCTACCGAACCGCGACCGTGAGGGAGTCGGTGCCTACGCCGATTTTTTCACGGACCCGTAAGCAAGGGGACGTTCTGAAACGGAATCACCTACAAATACCTGGCCGCCTGCCGGAAAAATTCGTCCAGGGCATCGAAGCTCGCCTCTTCCATATCGCGTAGCGCCATCGCTACCACAGGCCGGCCTCGTGCAGCCAGAGCACCGATGGTGGCCAGGTATTGGGCGCGATGGTAATCGGCCGTGTAGCCGATGGAGGGAATCTCTTCGGAAGCATCCGAGATCAAAACCGTGGAAAAACATTTTCCGTGGCCGATGATCATCTCATGATAGGAGTGATTCATGGCCGGACCTTCGTACACATCCACGGGCATCTTCAACCGCGAGCGGAACAGCGATTCCGCGGCGCGGTTCAAGCGCGTTCGCAAAGCGCGGCCTCGCGCCGAGTAGCGTGTGTCACCGAAAAAGGTCAGCTCCGCATATTCGATTTCACGGTCCGCCGTCAAGCCGCGCAGAATGTCCGCATAAATCTCGGGACCCGTTGCCGGCGCGGGACCCGGCACGACGGCGCCATCGTAGTACAAAGTCACTCGTCCCCGCCAGCGGGCTTGGGACGGAGAATTTCGCATTTGCTCCCACGCCTTGGTTTTCTCGATGCCTCCCAATTTTTCCGCCGACGCGTGCAATTGGTTGGTGATGGATTTATACAACTCCACGCTCGGTTGGGTGACAAAGTTCATGTCGCGCAACTGCGCAAGTCCGAACACGGCATAGTGGATGAACTGCATATATCGCGAAAGTTCGCAGCGGGCCGGGGCGGTGAGAGTAACAAGAGGATATCCGGCATGGCGCAGCAGAGCAATCTTGCGCCCATCGGTCGCCGGCGAGCCTCTTCTTTGCACCGCCAGGAAAAGACGGTCCTGCTGGGGATCCTTGGGCGGACGGTAATTCTGCAACCGGATCTTTTCGTCAATGACGATCTTTATGCCTTGGCGCTCGGATTTACCAAGGCTCTCTTCGAAATCCTGTTTGGTCCAGAGCGACGCGCCGGCCCACTCGCGCGGCAGTATCAGTGTCACTTTATCGCGCCCTGCCTGTCCTTGCACATCGAGAAAAGCCGCCAGACGCCAGGCTGCGTTGATCTCGTCTTCCTCGAGCATCGTCGCTTGGATCCACGCTTCCAGGTCGACACCGCTCAATCCCAGCGGATACAGGCTTCCACGCGTAAGCGGCGCGCTATGCCGGCCGGCCGTGCTGTTTCGATGGTCGAGTTGCAATTCCACGCGACGGTAATCCTGGCTCGATGCGAACTGATCCAACAGCGAGCCGGGCAGCGTCATATATATAAAGTTGGGGCGCGAATCCACTTTGTTGTGCTGGTAAAGAAGCGCCAACTTTTGGAGATTCACAACCGGCTCGTAGGAAGTCATCCCCATCGCCATGCCCACCACCAGCGTGCTTTTAAGAATCTTCGAGAGCGGAAGCTTCGACCGCCGCGACATATCGGCGAGAATGTTTTTGAGCTTCGCCGGGTCGGTGGAATCCAATACGTAGCAGCGCGGGCCGCGCTTCAACAGTCCCACGGCATTGTACATGTTCTTGTCTTCGGCCGATCCGCCCATCCCGGCCCAGATCAGGAATCGCAGCGTGGTCCCGTGAACCTGCCGGACGCGTTGCCGTATCTGATCGAGTTCTTCCGCGATTCCGCCGGGCCATTCTCGATGATGCGCGGCCTGCCAGGCAAGATCGAACACGCCGTAGCCGCTTTTGGTAACGTGTCCCTG
>CZKS01000607.1_pt1 | contig 16081 bp, 18 predicted proteins | sample 1122221 | NCBI WGS metagenome assembly CZKS01 (sample SAMEA3539301, study PRJEB10725) | soil metagenome | biome: tundra; feature: field; material: soil | place: USA | collected 2010-05 | depth 0.15 m
CGGCGTTCCAAGCGCGGGAAGACATTCTACGGTTGCAGCCGCTATCCGGAATGCGATTTCGTAGCGTGGGGCAAACCGCTGCCGGAGAAATGTCCGGAATGCGGATCGAGCTACTTAATCGAGAAATGGCTCAAGGCCGGGCCGGTGGCGCAGTGCCCGAACGGCGAGTGCAAATACAAGCGGGAGTTGCCGAAGGTGGAGGCGACGGCTTAGCGCGCACTCTAGCCGACCGATATCGAAAGACCTCAAGCGCTGGTACAGGATGCTGAGCAGTTGGCGCAACAAGCTCGCCGCAACGGTGGCTAAGGATGCCCAATGACGAACTGCTCGACCATTGTGCCGGGTCGCTTCCGGTTATCTCATCTCTCAGTCCCAAATCGAGATCCCGGAGTTCGTGTCGCACCGCGATTGGAATTAGGCTCAAAGTAACATGAATCGCCAAACTAGCTCGCTGCTTATACTCAGTTTCTTCCCTTTTTTCTCGACGTTTGGACAAGTCGATGCGCCGAAGAAGGACAACGTGAGCCTCTACCAGCTTTCTCTAATGGCCTATGTCGAAGCCAAAGCAGAGCAAGGTAGCACTGACAACATTGTGGTGATGGTCAACAGCGTTTTAAAAGATTCGCACGTGGTAGAGATCTTCCCGCTGAAAATTGGTTCGGCTACCGTCGAGTACCTGACTGCGAAGTCAATGACGGAAAGGCACAGGAAAATCGGCAGAGATTTCCCAACGATAGAAATATTGCCCATTAGGAACTCGCACGATCTTTTGGTAGTGGGCTGCGCTGAGTACCGCGTAACCGTCCGGCACGGCAAATTGGTTCTCGGAGTCTTTGGCGGGTACGAGGTTAGCTGGCGTTTTGATTGTTCCAAAAATGATTACGTAAAGGTCAAGGTGGAACGTTGGACTCCGCGCGTCGACTAAGAAAAGCGAGGCTGCCCCAGGCGGCTAACAGCCCGGCTGTGGGACAAGCCGATGCCGGAGAAGTACCCCGGAGTGCGGGTCGAGCTATTTAATCGAGAAATGGTTGAAGGCCGGTCCGGTGGCGCAATGTCCCAATGCGGAGTGCAAGTATAAGTGGGAGTTGCCGAAGGTGGAGGCGACGGCTTAGCTGCTGGATCATCAAGCGCGCCGAAAAGACCTTGCCGCCGCAAGGCCCAAAAGGGCTAATAATCCGCAGAGCACGAGTGCAATTGAGGATGGCTCCGGGCTGTTGAAGTTGATGTCCACGGTTCCGCCGCTCCCTGCGAACGCGCGTACGTCCGCGGTGGAGAACGGTGTAGTGGTTTCTTGACCAATGACGCTCGTGACGGTAATCGTGTAGGAGAAGCCTGTGAAAGTGAAGTCCTGCGGGGTTGGAAATGGGGAGGTGAACACTTCGGCAGAAATAATACCGCCGCCATTGAGATCATTCGTCGACGGATTGCTAGCTCCGAGATTGCCGATTAACCCCAGAACCAGAATGGTTTCGCTCCAATCGGCGGATGGACCACCTGGGTCCAAAAAATCCAGCGTTTGAAAGCCATTTCCGGCTGGGTCTAAGACCGAAAGGGAGCCGTTGGAGAATGTGACAGTCCCGGTGAGGGTGTCGCCTGTCTGGAGGGTGATGCTCGAGAACACGGGAAGGGCCTGAAGATATCCGTTAGGGGCTATCAGGAACGATGGGTCCAGAGCGACGCTAGCCGAGAACTCGAATTTGGCTGCCTGCAGAGGTAGCCCCATGTAACCGGCAGCGAAAAGCAGTGGCCAAATGCTAAATGCCGAGGGCCGCGCTACGAGTCTTTTCATTAGGCGCAAACTTTCCGTGCCTGAATCTCTGAACAGACGATCATAGCACTCCGTGTCAGGCCTGTATAGGCAACAGAAGGAGTATTAATACTATAAGTACCTTCCTGTAGCCAGCCACGCGAACTGGGATTTCATCGCCTGGGGCAAGCCGCTGCCTGAAAAATGCCCCGAGTGCGGATCGAGCTACCTAATCGAGAAATGGCTCGGGGCCGGACCAGTGGCGCAATGTCCGAACGGCGAGTGCAAATACAAGCGGGAACTGCCGAAGGTGGAGCAGACGGCGTAGGGTTGTCGGTGAGCCAGCCGTCGTGACACGAGGAGTGGAGGGGTTCGAATATTACGCAGTCTCGCTCTTCCGCCTCCTCAGCAGTGGCCTTGGGCGCCCGATGGAAGCCCAGTGCGCGATCTAAATCTCTTGAGGTGGCCGAGTAGGGGCTAAGATGTCCTTTACGTCAAGGGTGACGTCTTGGCCGCCACTGACTCTGACGACACCTCTTGAGTACCTTTCGATCCGAGCGCCGTCCCGAATCTCAACGCTTATCGGTTCCTGTTCCAGGACTTCGCGCAGTTCAGATTCGTTCTCCATCGTAGATTCTTCGAATAGCGAAGCGATAAATTTCGGCGTCTGAATCTTTGACCGAAGGTACGCGAGGTTTTCTCGGTATGCATCAAGTCCAGCGATGCAAAAGAACGCTATGGCACTATATTCCTCGACAAGCGAAGGCTCCGGCTTCGTTTGATCCGCGCCGGAATGTCGATAAATTTCGATTCGAAGCCTCCTGAGATCTCTGATGAGATCCTCTTTCAACTGGGCGAACGAACCAATGTCGAGGTCATGAGCGAACTCGTTGCGGATTTTCCGTATCATCGTGGCGGCGCGCAAGATTCGGGGAGGAATGAACCCAAGCGCCTTCGCGAGGCCAATTTTCAAGGAGATGGTGAAGTCCCTCTCTTCTGCCAGGTGTTTGTAGCCGGGAAGGAATGAGCCAAGGAGGACATCCACTCCTTGTTCCACGACGAGTGCGGTGACAATCGCCAAAAGACGATCGTCTGTCAAGCCAGCAGTCTTGCTGAACAAATCCGGCAAAGGGTTATGCCGAAAGAAACGGAGGAGCGGCTCGTGGAACAGCGACTCTCCTTCCTGGCCTGAGAAAAAACTACCCATGTGTCGTCAATTTTAACAAGACTGCTACACCATTCATTACCTCGCGAGTTTAGCGAGGGTGCTTACGCAGCCGAAGCGCGCGGCGCGTAAGAACTGCAAACCCGGCGCTCAACTCGTCAGCGTGCTGTTTGAAAGTCGTTGCGACCAATTCGGCTTTGCGGTCTGGCTTGAGACCCGCGAGTCGGATGAGAAGAACTCCAGAATGAACGAGGTGCTGACGGAAGACCAGCTCTCCAAAATCTTTGTCCGCGGTCAGCAAGACGGCATTTGCTCTTCGGCTGTGGTCGAGGACGGTTTCATCGTCGATACCGGGGTCGAGTTCAGCAATAAACATAACATCATGGCCGTCAACACGGAGCCGTTCGACAATCTGCTTGTCGACGCTCCCATCTGCGACGACTTTCAACCTGTCACTGTCTCCACCGGATACACTACATCTGCCCGCAGTACGTCCGCAGCAAACGCAATTGCTGCCCGAACGCCTTCCGCAGTCAGTCGGGGATGCGCGGACAAGATCTGATCCACTGTCTCGCCCGCCGCGAGTTTCTCCAGAATCAACTCAACCGTGATGCGGGTCCCGGTGACCGTGGGTTTACCCATCATGATTTTCGGGTCGGATGTAATCAGACTTTGCAGCATAGGAAATGCGCCCATCCCCTAGTCTACGGCACAGCGACGGAAAGCTTCGCGATGGAATGCCGATAGTAAGGAAGAAGTATCCTTCGGCGAGTTCACGGCTTGCAGCAATTATCCGAAGTGCAAATTCGTGAAGCAGAAGACTATCGGCGTTCCGTGTCCGAATTGCACGGAAGGTGCGGTGGTGGAGCGGCGTTCCAAGCGCGGGAAGACATTCTACGGTTGCAGCCGCTATCCGGAATGCGATTTCGTAGCGTGGGGCAAACCGCTGCCGGAAAAATGTCCGGAGTGCGGATCGAGCTACTTAATCGAGAAATGGCTCAAGGCCGGGCCGGTGGCGCAGTGCCCGAACGGCGAATGTAAGTACAAGCGGGAGTTGCCGAAGGTGGAAGCGACGGCGTAGCAGGTGGTTCGAAAGGGCTTCTGGTTAGGATTGGTGCTCTCCCATCCGGACAAGGCCGCTCGTTACCGACTTGCTCATGATGTTACGGAAACGCGTGCGGCTAATCTGGTGATCCGCTAGCAACTGGCCGTTGTAAATCACAGCGAAAATCGCGTAGGGAGTTGGCGCGTTCTGGGCATCGCTCGACGACTCGAGATCGACCACCGTGGGCCTCATGCCGTACTCATTCTCCGCCGTCTCAATGATTTCAGCCGCGAACTTCGCGATGTGCGGACACTGGCTTGAGCGGATGATGGTCAGGCCTCGGCCGTACTGTCCGAGTTTTTGATCCCAGCCTTTCTTGAAAACCGGGTTGACGGCGCCGTTATCGAACTTCCGAACAAGCAATTGGTAGTCCGGCGGCGCGGTATCGACGGGTTCGAAACCGTTCGCCAGGAACAGGCGGCGGTCTTTCGCTGATGTTGCTTGGAGAATATCCAAACGCAGTGAATAAACATGTAGCCCCCGGCTTCGACACCGCGCCATGCAAACTCGCCGGGCAGGTATTCAATGTAGCCGCTCAGTTTGCCGTCCGGGGCAAGGAGCATCTTAGCCCGCAGACCGAACTTGGCGTTCGCTTGTAGCCAGCAGCGCTTCTGCCGGCGCCCAGGATGAGTGGGACTCTTTATTCCGCAACAGGGCAGTGAGTCGAAGCTCGCCGCATCGACATCAATCAAGCGAGGCTTGCGTATCAATGGAGGGCGGCCTTACGTGGTATCTGCCACCCAGCGTACTCTTCTGTGCCCTAGTAAGCAGGCTCTGCAGCTCGGGCGCTGCCTGTTGACGGTGACGGAGCGTTCGCGATGCCAGCCGGCGCACCCGTTCAACATGTCGAATATGTAATGGTATGCCTTGACACAAACCAATGGACAATGGAATATACTTTAGTTACACCGAAGGGGCCCGACCAGAATGTCGGCGGCAATTGTCTAGCTTCTCCATGTCACTACTCCTTGGCGTCTCCAAGGAGACTTGTGAGCCGGAGTAAACTGCCGCAAAGGCTCCGCGCGGATGCGAAGGAGATGCCATGATCGTAGCCACTTCAAGTCGTCAATCAAACAACCCGCGAAGAATCCTCAGCGGACTGCTATTTGTCATTTTGTTTATGATACCGATGCTGCTCCTCGGCCAGGGTTACTTCGGTACCCTGAGCGGTAACATCACCGACCCAAGCGGGTCCGTAGTGCCGGGGGCGAAGGTTACGCTCGTCGACCAGCAAAAGGGATATCAGCATGCCACCACGTCGGACTCCAGCGGACGATACGTGTTCACATCAATTCCGCCGGGATTGTATACGGTGTCCGTGGAAGTGGAAGGCTTTGAGAAAACGGTCCGCAACAACATCACGTTGAACGTCAGCGAAAACGTGACGGCCAACCTGGGTCTGAAGGTCGCCACTTCCAAGCAAAGCATTCAGGTGGAATCTCAGGCGGAGAACATCCACACTGAGGATGCGGTGACGGGCCAAGTGGTCAACCGCAGGTTCATCAACGATCTGCCCCTGGTTGACCGTTACGTGCTTGATTTCGTCTCGCTGGCGCCGGGTGTCAACAACCAAAGTGACTCGAACGGTGTCGGTGACACGGGAACGAACTTCATCTCCAATGGCAGCCGCGGGGCCATGGCGGACATACTAATGGATGGCGCTTCCATCACCAACTTCGAGCCCAATGGCGGCGTCACCAACGTTACCTATACCCCGTCCGCGGAAGCAGTGGAAGAGTTCAAGGTACAGCAGTCCAACTTTAGCGCGGAATATGGATTCTCCGGTTCATCCATCGTGAACATGATCACGCGCTCGGGCACCAACTCCTTCCATGGCAGCGGGTACGATTTCATTCGCAACCAGATGACCGACGCGAACAACTGGTTCAACAATGAGTTCGGTGTTCCGCTTGCTCCCGTACACCGCAACAACTACGGCGGCACCATTGGTGGGCCAATTTGGAAAAACAAGACCTTCTTCTTCTTTGACTGGGACGGAACGCGCTCCTCCAATTTGGGCACCTATCAGGCTGGTGTGCCCAGTGGCGCCGAACGCACTGGCGACTTTGGCGAAATATGCGGCGCGAATGGCGGCACGTTCGATAAGGCTGGACTCTGTAGCGTAATCGCCGGGCAGCTCTATGATCCTTATTCCGGCTCATTCCAAACGCCGGCCAACGGACCCGCAGGCGCCTACCGCAGCACCTATATCCCGTTCGACAACCTCGCCGCCTATACCAGCCCTGGAAATGCCAAGCTGAACGGCACGCCCTACCAATTGCCCATCCATGCCGGAAACCTGATCGATCCCGTGGCACAGAAAATGATGAACCTGTTTCCCATGCCGAATATCGCAGGCGGCAGCATTTACGACAACTGGATTGGATCGGGAGCGACACCCAGCGCCAGCGATCAGTTCGACATTAAGATCGACCACCGCTTCAGCGACAAGAATCAGCTAAGCGCGAAGTACTCACGGGGCAAAAATAGCAATACTCCTTTCAACTGCTTCAAAAATTTCACGGATCCCTGCGGCAGCGGACCGAATGAAGGCGCGGCGCACCTGTTCGCCCTCAATGATACGCACACCTTCAGTCCTACCCTGATATTGAACATGACCCTGGGCTTCTCGCGAGGGTCGACGGAGATAGATGCTTACAATAGCAGCCTAAACGCGAATCCCCTCGGCACCCTTGGTTTTCCATCCTATCTACAAACCAACGGCTTTCTCGGTGTGCCCTCCACGTTCATCGGCAGCGGATATTACTCCGCTGGGTTCACCAGCATCGGTCAGGATCCCTACGGCAACTACCACCAAGGCCAGGATACCGGCCAGCTCACCGGGGTTCTTACGAAGATCCACGGAAAACATGAGTTAAAATTCGGCGGCGAGGGGCGCTTGCACCAGCAAAACTATATTCAGACCAACGCTCCGAACGGCTACTTCAATTACGGCAGCGGCGGCAGTTCGCAATGCCCGAACCCGGATATTACGGTGTGCGGCGGCGACGGCATGGCCAGTTTCATGATGGGCCAGTTGATCGGCGGGGGGGCTTTCTACGAAATCCAGTACGAGGTGGCCTCGGAAAACTTCCAATATGCCGGATTTGTCCAGGACAACTGGAAGGTCACTCCCAAACTCACACTGAACATCGGACTTCGGTACGACGTGTCCTTGCCCAGAACGGAGCGCCACAATCGGATGAACTGGTTCGATCCGAATGTTGCCTCTCCGCTCGTCGTGCCCGGCCTCGGCACGCTGCATGGCGGAGAACTGTTCAATAGCCCCAGCGTGCGCAGCGACTGGCTAACGGACTGGAAAGACATCCAGCCACGTTTCGGTTTCGCCTGGCGATTGGACAACAAAACTGTCATGCGCGGTGGCTACGGCATCTATTTCGACCAAAGCCGCGGCGGGGCCAATGGGTTGTTGAGCTACGGCTCCCAGGGCTTCAACCAATCTACCAGTGCGGTCACGACCTATCAGAACGATGGCGCGACCCCTTACCTGCATCTGAGCAATCCCTTTCCCAATGGGCTGATCCAGCCACCGGGAGGCTCCCTCGGTTTGTTGAACGACGTTGGCTACGGCGCCATCGGACCCCTCCGCACCTCGGCCGCTGCCCAAACTCCCTACGAGCAAAGCTGGACCTTCGGGTTCGAGCGTGAAATAACTCCAAATCTGTTGGTCAGCGTGCAGTACATCGGTAAGAAGGGAACTCATCTGTATTTTGCCGGCAATAATAATCTGGACGTTTTGCCGCCGTCGGTCGAGAAACTGACCCCAACCCAGATTGGCAACCTCGGCAACTATGTGACAAATCCATTCGCGTCGGTGCTCACGGGCTCTTACTATGCGAACAGCAGTCTGACCAGCCCCACCGTCCAGGCCTTTCAGCTCATGTTGCCGTTTCCGCAGTTCACCGGCGTGGCCTCGGACGAGCCGCCCAGCGCCAACTCCATCTACAATGGGCTGCAAATCGTTGTGGAAAAGCGCTACTCCAGCGGACTGCAACTCTCAGCCAACTACACCTGGTCGAAATCAATCGACAATTCCTCCATCTACGACGGCAACGTGGGTTGGTTGGCGAATGGCCCGAACTCAGGATACAATATCCAGGATCCCAACCGGGCGTATCTCGAACGCAGCCTCTCGACCTTCGATGTTCCGGAGCAGTTGAAATTCGAGTACAGCTATGATTTGCCGGTGGGAAGGGGAAGAACTTTCTTTAACAAGATGCCTCGGGCCCTTGATCTTATCGTGGGCGGATGGAAAACCGCGGGCGTCTGGACCATTCACGACGGCTTCCCGCTCCAGTTTGTTGTCACAAACGGAGGCACCCCGATTTACACGTATGGCTCCCAACGGCCCAATTTGGTTGGCACTCCGGAATTCAGTGGTGGCCCGGAATCCAACTGGATTAACAACTATTTTGCGAATCCGAACGTATTCCAGGCGCCGGCCCCGTACACCTTGGGCAATGCGCCGCGGACGGTGGGAACCGTGCGCAGTCCCTTCTTCTTCAGCACCAACTTGTCCATCCTGAAGGAATTCGCAGTGGTCCCCAAACACGAACAGATGAAGCTGGAATTGCGCCTGGAGGCGCAGAATGCCTTCAACCACCCCGTGTTCGGTACGCCAAACACCTATGTTGGCGATCCCAACTTCGGCGTGGTCAGCAATACGTCCGTCGGGCCCCGGCAGTGTCAGTTGGCTTTGAAATTCATGTTCTAGTCTCGACGCAAGGTCCGGAATCGAACGGCGAATGCAAGTATAAGCGGCCCTGCCGCAGGTGGAAGCGGCGGCGTGGTTTTGTTGGCCGTCCGACGTCGTCGCCGATCTGTCCTGCGATTTCGCCACAACAGTTCTTGTCCTACCTGGGGAGCCTACATGGGCCCCAGGATCTCAACTTTCCAACTGTAAGCCTGATTTGTTGACCGTCTCTGCCCGGCCAGCAGAGACGGTCAATCGATCTTTAACAAGATGCCTCGGGCCCTTGATCTTATCGTGGGCGGATGGAAAACCGCGGGCGTCTGGACCATTCACGACGGCTTCCCGCTCCAGTTTGTTGTCACAAACGGAGGCACCGATTTACACGTATGGCTCCCAACGGCCCAATTTGGTTGGCACTCCGGAATTCAGTGGCGGCGCCGAATCCAACTGGATTAACAACTATTTCGCAAATCCGAACGTCTTCCAGGCGTCGGCCCCTTACACCTTAGGCAATGCGCCGCGGACGGTGGGAACCGTGCGCAGTCCCTTCTTCTTCAGCACCAATTTGTCCATCCTGAAGGAATTCGCAGTGGTCCCCAAACACGAACAGATGAAGCTCGAATTGCGCCTGGAGGCGCAGAATGCCTTCAACCACCCCGTGTTCGGTACGCCGGACACCTATGTTGGCGATCCTAACTTCGGCGTGATCAGCAATACGCCGGTCGGGCCGCGACAGTGCCAATTGGCCCTCAAGTTTCGTTTTTGAGCAGGCTGGTGCCGCTGTTCACCATCTTTCGCCTAGTAATGCCGAGGGCCGATGATCGAAGGCGCAGGGCGAGAATCATTCACGTCAGCTCATTCCGTCGTTGCGCGGCCACGCCATGCGCCTTGCCTCCAGGAGTTTTCTTGAGCTGATACGCCTGTCTACTTTTCTCCAACGCAGACGCTACCGGTGCCAAATCCGATAAAGGCTGGCCGACTTTTTAGCGTGCCGATAAGGAAATGATTCCGACAATCCTGCGATGCGGAGGTGCTCCAAGAGGCGGATTCCCGAGACCATCGGTAGTACGACACGTGAGGGGGGCCTTCCTCCCGCTCACTGAATTCGCCAATCAACTGTCCTGAAGATGTCTTTATCATCCTAACTAAGTCGAGGCGGGCGTGAGGTTGCGGTTCCGGAAGGCTCGTAACCATGCGGGTTACAGATAAATCAGAGCCGGCAATAGTAACCAGTTCCTTCGAGCCTGTTAGCCAGATCCATATACCGTCGGGGGTAAGTCCCATCGCCGGAGTTCCATACCCAGGTCCTTCCTGAATAATCGCTGCATCGGCTGGAAAGTCGGCTCTTTTGAGTAGCTCTTTGCGAACGGCACCTCGGGAGTCGTAGCTAACAACAAGCGGAACATCGACCGGATTCAATTGACCTGTGCCCATCCCCAACGCCCATACTCCCAGATCGTTATCGATGGCCAGCAGCCGAATTTCACGTGAAGCATCAAGCGCGACGGCAGAGAGTATCGTGCCTTTGAAGTCAAAATAAAGCAGCGCTGGAACTATTCCGCTCTTGTTGACAAAGTCAGCCGCGACCGCGATTCTTTCGTCCCGTCGCGCCGATACATCGTAGATTGAAACCCCGTCGGCGTCTGCAACGGAGCCAAGAACCTTCACACCGGTCAGCCAGTTCCCTAGCGCATCATAGATCTCTACTTGATCTCCATCACGGTTGGTTGAGCTGCGAGCAAACGAAATTATCAGCTCCCCATCCGTCTTCGTGTACGTCAACCCGTGAGCGCGGGCACGCAAGGACCCGACTTCTTCGGATCTAAGCAGTAGGACAGCGCACAGCAGAAAAAAGAGCCTACGCAGCATAAAAAATCTCCTCAATGTGTACATGGTTCAGCGTGTACATGGTTCAGCGGTGTGGCACCCGTAGCAATAATTGCCCGCATCCCAGCTGCATAGTCCGCAACATATCGGTTGAGGGGTCATGTTACAGTACCAATTTACACAACCGCCGCATGGATTTTCTGCGACGGGCTTGCGATTCGCGGTACAGGGGTAGTTGTCGTCAGGAGTACTGCCGAAGGGACAACCCAGAGTCCCACACTTAAGGGCGGGCGCGTTCTGACCGCCCGAAGCCCGGGGGTCGCACCCCACCACTGGGATATCACTTGTTCTACCCAGGGGGAGGCCTGTATTTACGAAGCGACCGAACATTCCCTGGGCTTTCCGAGAGGCGCTGGCCCCATTTATTCTGAGCACTTCCGAATATCGTTCTTGGCTCTGCGCGGAGGCCGTTACCAAAACCAAGCAAACCAACAAACGCGGATTGAACGCGATCATATTAGCGGCATTATGGGGGCTTTTTCAATCGTTGTCAAGAGGAGAATTACGGTAGGGGTCCTAATTTGGTCCAAATTAAGACACTATTCGAGTTACAGTGTTGTTAGCAAGTGATCTGTCCGGTCCAATTACCACGCGATCTGTCCGCTTGACGCGGATGGGGCCTGAAGGCGTGAGTGCTGAACAGGTGTTCTCATCCGCAGAAATGGAGCGGATGATGAAGGTGCAGGAAGTGATTTTGAAAACGATGGCCGGAAGTCCCGTCGCTGAAGAACCGCCGGTAGACCGTTCATGATTGCTTCCCGCTTCAGTTTACGGCGGTAAACGGGGGCTCTTCCATCGGACATACGGCGCTCAGCGGCCCAATTTGGTTGGCACTCCGGAATTCAGTGGTGGCCCGGAATCCAACTGGATTAACAACTATTTTGCGAATCCGAACGTCTTCCAGGCGCCGGCCCCTTACACCTTAGGCAATGCGCCGCGGACGGTGGGAACCGTGCGCAGTCCCTTCTTCTTCAGCACCAATTTGTCCATCCTGAAGGAATTCGCAGTGGTCCCCAAACACGAACAGATGAAGCTGGAATTGCGCCTGGAGGCGCAGAATGCCTTCAACCACCCCGTATTCGGAACGCCGGACACCTATGTTGGCGATCCTAACTTCGGCGTGGTCAGCTATACAGCCGTCGGGCCCCGGCAGTGTCAGTTGGCTTTGAAATTCATGTTCTAGTCTCAACGCAAGGTCCGGCATCGAACGGCGAATGCAAGTATAAGCGGCCCTGCCGCAGGTGGAAGCGACGGCGCAATTTTGTTGGCAGTCCGGCGGCGTCGCCGGTCTGTCCTGCGATTTCGCCACAACAGTTCGTATCCCACCTGGGGAGCCTACATGGGCCCCCCAGGATCTCAACTTCCCAACTGTTAGCCGAATTTGTTGACAGTCTGCCCGGCCAGGAGAGACGGTCAATCGAGATCCATCGCCGCCTTCAGCCCTTCCTCGACTTCACGCAGGGACTCAGACGGCAGGCTGCCGACTTTCTTGGTCAATTTGGCGCGGTCCAGCGTGGTCACCTGATGACACACGGCAAAGCTCGTCTTCGGCAAACCGGCAGTCCCGCCCAAAAGCTCAATGACGGTAGGCCCCCGCTTGCCTTGAGATGAAGACGTTGAGATTGGGACCACGATGATCGACCTCCATCCAGACGTTTGGTTGAAGCCGTCGTGGGACACCACGATTACGGGACGACGCCCGGTCTGTTCCGATCCTGAACGCGGAACCAGATCGGCCCAGTGAACGTCGCCTCGCCTCATCTGCCTGCCTTGCCGCCTTTCACAAGGTGCTCGATCGCGGCCGATTCCAAATCGGAGTCGAGATCAAGATGCGTTCCCGCCATTTCCGCGGCGTACGCCGCGATCGCCTCCTGCCTGGACTTTCGGAATTGTTGCCGCAGCCACCAATCGACAGCCTCACGCGCCAGGGTCGTAGCGGGTACCTGCATCCGTTCCGCCTCCGCCCTGAGATTGTCATAGGTTTGCTCCGGCAGTGGCACGTGAAAGTTCTTCATCACCTGGCTCCTGGTTTCATTGTGCCATGAACCAATGGCAGTGTCCATGGCAAGTTGGAAATGGCAGGAGGCCGGTGCCCAGCCAAGTTCCGATGGCTGACGCTCCGAGCCGCGCCGGGCTTTACAACAACGATCGACGACTACTAATGGTAAAGATGATGACTCTGCCGTCAGCAGGTGAAGTGAAACTCGCCCGGCATCAGTTCCGATGACTGATGCTCCAGACATATGCGGCAACCGCAGATACCTGTTGGACGGTGAGTTGTGTTCCGCCCATGGGGGGCATCGGGCTGCGATATTCCTTGGGTTGCGGAACACCGTCGGTGATCACCTGCAAGATCCCCGCGAGGCTACCGTCGCTCCACAACCATTTGCCGCTGGTCAGACTGGGCCCTAGCGGTGAGCCCGTAGCGTTCGCGCCATGGCAACCCGCGCAAGCCGCTCCGCCCTCTTGTCCGTGGTAAATACGATCTCCCAGCGCAACCATGTCGCGCGTCGCTCCATCGGGAACCGGGACGCTCGCAGCCGAGCCCGCGTCGACATTTTCGACAATGTCGCCGGCCGGAGCCGAGGCGCTCGGGCAAGGAGTTCCCCTCGCGTCGCCTGTGGCGCCGCCCTGATAGACGATCCGGTAAATACGTCCGCGAATGTCGTCGGATACATAGAGCGACCCATCGGGCCCGACTGCGACACCAGAGGGACGATGCGCAGCGCCCTCCGGAGTTTTTACCGCTCCGGCAAAACCGTCCGCGAAGACTTCGCAACTTCCCGACGCTCGTGCTCCGGCAAGGGACTGGAAGACAATGTTGTAGCCACTTTGCGCATATGGCGCCCGATCCCATGAACCGTGGAAGGCGATGAAAACGCCATCACGATAGCGGGCCGGAAATTGTTTCTTGTCGTAGCGCGTCATCCCGTTCGGTCCCCAATGCGCTGGAAAAGCTGCGACAGGACCGGTCTTACTCGCGCAAACACCCACCTTCTTGCCTCCGTCGCCACCATATTCCGGGGCCAGCACCAATTTTTTCTGCCCGGCATCGTAGTAGCATTCGGGCCAGCCATAGTCTCCCCCAGACTTCAAAAGCATCATCTCTTCAGCCGGGAGAGTGGCTTCTTCGGAGGGTTTGTAGAGTTCAGGCCAATTCGCATGCAGTTGATCACGCCCGTGCTGAGTGACGAAAATGCGCCCCGCGGAGTCGATGGCAAAGCCTTCACCATTCCGTATTCCAGTAGCGAACCGCTCGGCCGGCGAAAATGTCTGATTCGTTTTGTTCGCATCGTAACGCCAGATTCCGCCACGAGTCTCCAGTTCGGTACACGGGTTCGCACCGGGTATGCTGGGCTGACGGTTTTTCGGCTGGCAGGAGTTGGTCGCGGTGCCAACGTCGACATACATCGATCCATCCTCGCTGATGATGAACGGATGCATAGGATGATCGCCACCAAGAGGTAAGCCAGAAACGATGGTTTCAGGTGGATTCGCCGGAACAAGCGCGCCCGCCGGCAGCGAATAGCGCACGATTCGATCGTTGATCTCCGCGTAAATCGATCCCTTATAGATGCCGATGCCCGTTCCACCTGCGCCGCCGGACTGAACCGTTTCACCGAAGCGCTCGATTACGTCCGCTTTCCCCGTCCCTTTCTTGTCTTCGAGAGCTACCAAAAATCCACCTTCATGCGGCTTGGCGGGTCCATAGTCATCTGTAGACCAGGTGTTGACGTAAACCACTCCGCTCCCTGAAACCACCATGTGGCGAGCGTGACCAATGCCGCCAGCAAATACAGTCGCGCAGAAGCCGGCGGGCAACTTCAATCCACTGTCGTCGTTCGAACAGGTTGTGCTCTTAGATTTCTTGGGGGGATTGGGCTGGTTTTGAGCCGATACCGAAGAAGTGATGACGGACAATGTCGCGAGCGCGATGATACCGGACAAGCGAGGCTTATATGAGTTGAGTAATCGCATGGAACCCTCCAGAGATGGAATCGTAGCTAGACGCGGCTACTTGCCGCGAGGTGCGAAATTAAGAGCCACTGAATTCATACAATAGCGCAGATGAGTTGGAGGCGGGCCATCAACCACGCCTTTGCCGACTGCAAAGGCCGGAGTGGTCCTAAGAAGCATCGCCGCCTGCAGAAACAAACTCCGCTCGAACCGGGAAGAATCGAAAATGATCACTGCTCCCTCCCTACAGATGCGTGCCTCGCGGCTGGTACCTTTTGAAAAGCACCGGCTCCCTCACGGTCGCGGTTCGGCTCCGCTACCGAACCGCGAGCGTAAGCGACCGGTTGTTTCCATTTTTTCACGGCTTGCTAGCCTAGAGACTTGTAGAACATCCAGCTTGTCTTATAATCGCGCGTGACCTTCTGGCCATTCAGGGCCAGGCGCAGCATCTCGACTGGGATGTCTCCTTCGCGATACATTGCGTCATGGAAAGCGCGGTTGGACAGTTTGCCCGATCCCACCAGTTCCTGGTGCAACGCGTAAAATTGCAACGCGCCGAGCATATAAGCGCACTGGTAGATGGGCGGGTAGGAGCCGTTGAACGAGCGGCGCACTTCGCCTTCGGCATTGGCGCGATCGAAGCCGACCCGGTCCATGAGAAACTGCACACACTCGACAGCAGTCATCTTCTTGAGGTGGAAGCTCAACGAAAACACGATGCGCGCGCAGCGGTGCATTCTCCACACCAGGGCGCCCACGCGTTGCTCGGGCGTGTGAGTGAAGCCCAAATCCCAAAGCATTATTTCCCAGTAGAACGCCATGCCCTCGCTCCAGAACGGCGTGCTGAACAAGCTCCGGTAGATGCGATAGCGCTGGGTCATGTAGAACTGCATGTGATGGCCGGGGATCAACTCGTGGAAGACCGTGGCGCGGGCGAAGAACATGTTATTGCCGCGCAGCGCTTCCATCCTCTGCTGAAGAGTCTGGCTGCTGGCAGGCGAAGAGACCTGGATCGTCTCGCCGCCGGTGAAGAAAGGATTCACCAACTGCATGCGCGGGGTCATGGCCTCTTCCCAATAATCCTCTTTGACCAGCGGTGGAACGGTGACCAACTCTTTTTTCTCCAGAAACTCGATCGCTTCGCGCGAGAGGTCGCGAACCAGGTAGATCATCTGTCCGGGATCGACGTATTTGTTCTTGACGGCTTCCACGGCCTTCTTCCAGTCGTTGCCGAAACCCATTTCGGTGGAGGCGCGTAGCATTTCTCGATCGCACCAAGCGAACTCGCGATTGGCGATCTTGATCAGCTCGTCGGGCGAGTACGGAATCATCGCCGCAGTCAGGGCTTCCACCAGCGCTTCGTTACCCACCGGACCGATTCCCGACAGTTCCTGCTCGCTTCCAATAGCGGGGCCGCTCTTGTTTTCGCCAGTGCCGCTGGGCGCGGTTTTCTCGACCGTTTCTGGGTCGTCATCGCGGAACTCGCCGCGCCCGCCACGGCCTTCT
>CZKS01000431.1_pt1 | contig 15993 bp, 11 predicted proteins | sample 1122221 | NCBI WGS metagenome assembly CZKS01 (sample SAMEA3539301, study PRJEB10725) | soil metagenome | biome: tundra; feature: field; material: soil | place: USA | collected 2010-05 | depth 0.15 m
TACATGCTTTCGTTACGACCGGTTTTCATTCTGCTCGGTGTCATCACCGTGGTTCGATCCGCTGAAATCCCCAAAGCTCCGCCCGACCTTCCTCCCGACCAGCGCTTCAAGACGGACATTCTGCTGATCGTCGCTCATCCCGATGACGAAACGGTGGTGAGCGCTTATCTCGCCAAAGCCATTTTCGACGAACATAAGCGCGTCTCGGTGATTTTCGGGGCGCGTGGAAACGGAGGCGGCAACGAAGCCGGCAATGAACAGGCGGACGCTCTCAGCACGGTGCGCGAGATAGAAGCCCGCGAAGCTCTCGCGGCCCTTGGCGTCCTGCACGTCTGGTTTCTCGATGGTCCCGATACGCCGGGACAGGACGTTTTGCGTTCGCTTGAAACCTGGCATCACGGTGAAGCGCTAGCGAAGGCCGTCCGCCTGGTCCGCCTTACGCGGCCGGAAGTGATCCTTACGTGGCTGCCCGTTTACGTCGCGGGCGAAAATCACGGCGACCACCAGGCCTCTTCCGTGATTGCTACGGAAGCATTCGATCTGGCCGGCGATCCCACTGTTTTTCCTGAACAGCTCTCGCAACCGCGCAACCGCCGCGACATCTCAAATCTTACGGAAGGCCTGCATCCCTGGCAGCCCAAGAAGCTCTACTTCTTTTCCGATGCTGCACACGTCGATTTTCAGCAAGGGCAAGGGCCGCGTTATAACCCGAAGGCCGTTTCGCCAGCGAAGGGCGTATCCTACGCGCGGCTGGCCGCTGAAGAAATGGCTTACCATCTCACGCAAGGCGATACCGGTCAGTTCGCAACGGATGCCCTCAAGAAGGGAGATCTGAAGTTCTTCGAAGAACCTGTGCAACTCATTTTTGCCAAGTCGCTCGTCAAATCCAGCACCACGGGCGACATCTTGGAAGGGACAACTCCCGGCTCCATTCCTTACGCGCGGGTTAGCGGCTATCAGGAATCTGAAAAGAGCGGACTCTCGATCGAGCTCGCCGGCCCCTGGGCTTTCTACCGCGAGTTCTGGAAAGCGCACGACATCGCTCAACTGGCCAATCTGCTGAAGGAACCGGAAGTGATGATTTCTCCCGGTGAGAAGCTGACGCTCCCGATCACGATTGCCAACTCAGAGTCGACGGCGCAGGAGGTTACACTTCAGGCAATTCTTCCGGAGGGCTGGCGGGAGGAACGTGGACGGGCGGTGTATCCGGTGGACGCGCGGGGATCCTACACTGTGCAAACTGTAGTGCAATCGCCCGCTGGTGCTCCAAAGGGTTGGGTGAACCCGGATATTATCTGGAAGGCGGAAGTAGGCGGTAAAGAAATCGGCTCCATTCACATGCGTGTTCTGATTGGCTCAGGGGGGCTACCTCAGTAACCGGCCGTGCCCGGTTCGCTTCTACCAGAGCGCGCCTCCTCCGTCTTGTCCCCCTTGGTGAGCTTCGATGGCCGTGTCGTACCGGACCTCGGTGTTGGCCTGAAAAACACTAACGGTATCATGGGCTTGGTCGACAGCCACCCGCGGCAGATAGCCGGTTGCATGATCGTTCAGCGCTTTCACCTGGTTCGTCAACAACATGGCGGCCAGGCCGACGGCCAAGTGAAGTCTTTTCATGGGATCGCTCCTCAGTCCTGAATGTGATGCGAGAGCGCGGAATGTTACATCCGATGAGCCTGATTTACACTGAATGAGATTGGAGGAAGCGCGTGCGGGCACTCCTGACGTTGTGCATGACGTGTTGTGCGGTCGCGCAGGATGCGCGGATGCTTCAACCAGGCAATTCGGTTCGAGCAGATTTGCGCAGCGGCCAGATCACTTCATTCGAAATACGCGCGAACGCCGGAGAGTACTTCCGTGCGCTGGTGCGTCCCAATGGAGCGCAGATCAACATCCGGCTGAGCGCGCCGTCGGGAGGGGCTATGGCCAACCTGATGAACGAGGCGGGCGAGCAGCGGACGCTTCCGATTTCCGTTATCGCTCCCCAGAAAGGCGCGTACCGCTTGGAAGTTACGCTCGCGGACCCCGACGCACCCGCGCGCGACTTCGAGTGCACTCTAGTGGAATTGAGAGAGGCGAAGCCTGCTGATGAAATCCGCATTGCCGCCGAGAAAGCTTTTAACGAAGGCAAACGTCTTCAATCCGAGGGCAGTAAAGAATCGCTAAATCAGGCGATCGCCAAATTTGAAGCAGCTCTTCCCCAGTGGCGAGCGATTGGTGATCAGGCCGAAGAAGGCCACACGCTGGACATTATGGGCGACGCGTATTGGTCGCTGGGCCAAGGCGCGAAATCAAACGATTGTTATAAGAAAGCCCTGCCACTTGCAAAGGCGGCGGGCGATCTAGCCGGAGAAGCCAGTGCGCTGAGCAACATTGGCGTGGCCGCTTCGCTTCGAGAACCCAAGAAGGCGCTGGAGTTTTTCGAAGAATCATTGAGGCTGAGCCGCGTGGTTCCCGATCGAAATCTGGAAGCCACCACGCTGAATAACGTCGGTTCCATTTACGTATTGCTGGGTGAACCACGCCAGGCACAGGATTACGCGCTCCAGGCCCGTGAACTCAAACGCGAAGTGGGCGACTGGCAAGGAGAAATGACGGCGCTCGCTAACCTGGCCACGGTCTATGCCGCCCTCGGCGAAACGCACCAAGCAGTTGAAGTGCTGAGTGAGACACTGCCGTTGCGGAGGAAATTGCACGACCAACGTGGCGAAGCGAACACGCTTCTAAACATGGCAACATCGGAGGTGCAACTGGGCGAGCTGGATAAGGGCCTGGAATCATACCGGGCCTCGCTTCCTCTTAGCCGCGCGGTGGGGGACCGGAGAGGAGAAGCGCGAACGCTTGCCAATCTGGGTGCGCTGTATATGGCTCTCGGAACTCCGCAGGAAGCGCTCACAACTCTTCAGCAAGTTCTGCCCATCAGCCACGAGCTGAGCGACCGCCATCTCGAAGAAAGCGTGCTCACCAATATCGCCCGGTCTTATTTGCAGCTCGGCGAGGCGCAGCACGCGTTGGATTACGGCATGCAGGCGCTGGCCATTCAAAAACAGATTCTGGGCGCGGCCATATTATTGGGCCGCATTCACGCTCCAGGGCGAGTGGAGATAGGACGAAAAGAAGCCAAGAATCCAGAATTCAGGAGCCAGAATGTGGAACGGCGCGTAGCGCCCTCCTTCTTCTGAATTCTGGATTCTGGCTCCTCGATTCTTCTTTTACTCCTCCCGCAGCGCGACCATCGCTTCGATCCCGAGCGCCCGGCGAGCCGGTATGAGACACGCTACTGCGCCAATCGCCGCCATTAGCATCATCGACAGCGCGTAGGTGGCCGGATCTCTCGGGCTCACGCCGTACAGCACGGGCGTGAAAAAACGCCCTACTGCAAGAGCGAGAACAGCGCCCAGAACACTCGCGCTCGCGACAATCAGCATGGCGCGCCGCAGCACCAGCGAAAGCACGTTGGCTCTGCTGGCGCCGATGGCTACACGAATTCCGATTTCCCGCGTTCGCTTCGAGACCGCGTAAGCCAACATGCCGTACAAACCCGTCGCAGCCAGGATCACCGCCAGCACGCCGAATCCGCCCAGCATGATGGCAGCGATGCGCGCCGGGAGCAATGGCAGGCTGAGATGATTCTCCAGGCTGTCGGCCTGGAAGAACGGCAGCGTCGGGTCGAGTGAATAAACCGCTGCCTGGATCCTGCGCAGGACATCAGCCGGCGGCGCGGCGGAGCGCGCGACAATGGTCATGGTTGAGTCGTACCGCTGCGCACGCGGCCAGAAAATGGCGGGTTGAGAATCATCGTTCAGCGAATCATATTTGCCGTCCTGAACGATGCCGGTAATCTGCTTCCAAGGTCCGTTCGCTCCCTGGGAGACGCGCTTCCCGAGCGGATCCTCGTTTGGAAACAAGCGCCGCGCCAAAGCTTGATTGATGATTGCCACCGGCGCCGCACTGGCTGAATCCCGTTGATCGAATTCGCGGCCGGCAATTAGCCGCGTCTGCATAGTGTGGAAGAAGCCCGGACCGACGGCGTAGAAATTCGCGCTAGGGGCATCCGCCGGGGCCGGCGCTGGTTTGCCTTCGGCAAAAACCACGGTGTGGGATTGCGAAATACTCAGCGGGATGGTACTCGCGAGCGCGAACGAATCCAGTCCGGGTACAGTGGCTAGCTGGGCCATGAGGCGATTCTCGAAAGCCTGGCCCTGCTCTTTGCTGTATCCGTTGAGACCGACATCGAACACTACCGCGACGGCGTGCCGCGGATTGAAGCCGATGTCGATGGTCAAGGCGCGCTGCAAGCTGCGGACCACCAGCACCGTCCCAACCAACAATACCAGCGAGAGCGCCACCTGCGCGCCAACCAGAAGATCGCGGAATTGTAGCCGCCGAAATCGCTCGGACAATTGGTTTTTCAGACCGGGAACGAGATCCACGCGAGCTGCGTGAATGGCCGGCGCCAATCCAAAAAGCAGCATGGTTGCAAGGCAGATTCCCACAGTGAACAGCAGAACGCGCCAATCGAAGGGCAGGGACGTCGCGGCGGGAATACTGAGCGGCATCTTGAATGCACGCAGCAGATCCAGCAGCCACAACGCGATCAGGACGCCCAATCCGGCGCCGGCGATGGAAAGTACCAGACTCTCGGTCAGCAGTTGGCGGACCAGTTTCCAGCGCGGCGCGCCCAGCGCCAGGCGGATGGAAAACTCCTTGCGCCGACCGGCGGCGCGGGCTAATAAAATACCAGCGATGTTAACGCAAACGATGAGCAGCATCATGCCGGCCAGCGCCATCAGGACTGTCGCAAATCCGGTAACGGGCCCGCGCAGCGCGGTTCCGATCAAACCGGGTGGGGAAAGACGGATCTTCATCCCGATGTTGAATGGGCCCTTAGATGCCAGACTGGTAGCTATAGCGTTCAGGTCGGCCTCGGCTTGCTGCGCGGTCACGCCGGTCTTTAGTCGGCCGAGCACCCACACGTTCCAGGTGGCATCATTATTCAGCCAATTATTACCCGGCTCGATTTGCGGCTCCATCGCCATGGGGGCCCAGAATTCCGCGGTCAACAGTTTTTCAGTTCCGTAAAAACCGCGCGGCGCCACGCCCAGGATGGTGTAATCCAGGCCGTTGAGCTTGACGCTCTGGCCAATGATATTCGGATCGCCCGCGAAGCGGTTCTGCCAGGCTGCATAGCTGATCACAATAACCGGCCGCGGTGAAGAGATTTGGTCGTCCTCCGGCCCAAACGTGCGCCCCAGGATCGGACGCACACCCAGCACGTCGAAATAGTTTCCGCTCGCCTCATAGCCCCAGATGTGGGAGTTTTTGCCCGCGTGGCTTATTCCCACCGGTTGAATCCGGTACGCGATGAGGCCGGAGAGCGTCCGGTTGCTATCCCGAAAGTCGATGAAATTGGGGTACGACTGTGAAATGCCGCGGCCCGTGTTCAGGAAAACCAGTTCGTTGGGACGTTCCACGGGTAGCGGGCGCAAAAGGAATTGATTGAGCGCGCTAAAGGTGGTGGTATTGGCTCCGATGGCCAGCGCCAACGTAGTCACGGTGACCACCGTGAATCCCGGCGTCTGGGCAAGCCGCCGCAAAGAGAGACGGATATCCTGCAGCATGCGAATTCATACGCATGGCGGGGAATCAACGTTCCAAGAAAAATGCAGTCACACCAGGGGGTCGACGTAGATCCGTTTCACCCGCGCGTGAATCCCGCACAGAACGCTGTAGGAAATAGTTCCAGCGACGCGCGCCATCTGCTGCGCGTCAATGGAGATGCCGCCTTCCGATCCCAGCAGTGTTACCGAATCGCCCACTTCCACCGGCGAACAATTGGTGACGTCGATGGTGGTGAGATCCATGGAGACGGCTCCAATGATGGGCGCGAACTGGCCTTTGGCGATCACCCGTCCCTTGTTGGATAAGCGGTGCGGGATGCCGTCGGCGTAACCGGCCGCGAGAACCGCGATTCGCATGGGCTGAGGGGCGCGATAGATCCCTCCGTAACCCACCTGTGCGCCGGCGGGTAGATCCTTCACCGCCAGCACCGCGGCTTTCCAGGCGAGAGCGGGCCGCACCTGGATCAGAGGCGCTGGCGCGGTTCCCTTCGCGACCGGCGAGATGTAACCATAAATCGCGTGGCCGGGGCGGACCATTCGTTTCCACGCGTCGCGGCGCCCGTAGGCCACTGGCGTACTGCTGGCCAGATGCAGGAACGGAGGGTGCACACCCGATTGCGCCAGGCGCGCACACAGTGTTTCAAACGTCCGCATCTGTTCCTCGGTTTGGGTCGTCGCGTAATTCGCGGAGGACGCCAAATGTGTCATCAGGCCCTCTAGTTTCGCGTGCTTTGCGGCGCCGATTGCTTCCAGGATTTCAGATGCCGGAGCGCGCGTGCCCAGCCGTCCCATCCCGCTGTCGATCTTCAGATGGTACGGAGCCGAGATGCCCTTCTTGGCCGCCAGCCGGGCCCATTCGGCGATGTCTGGGAGTGCGTGAATTACGGGCGTGAGGTTATAGTCGAGCAGCCCGGCCCGTTCGTCCGGCAGGAAATCCGCCATCACTAAAATACGCGCCGTGATGCCATTTTCCCTCAGGATTACGCCTTCTTCCACATTGCTCACCGCCAGCCAGCGCGCGCCTACGCTGGTAAGAGTACGGGATACCTCGATGGCGCCGTGACGATAGGCGTCCGCCTTCACCACCGGCATCACTTCGACGCCCGCGCCCACAACATCACGGATAGCCTGATAATTGGCGGCAATCTGTTTAAGCGAAATCTCCACCCAGGAGCGGAAGGCGGCCATACCTAATGGTATGGGAGGCAGGCGGCAGGCGGCAGGAAGCAGAAGGCAGAAGGCAGAAAGCAGAAAGCGGTTTCCTGCTTCTAGACCTGGACAAGGTCCGGTTGCTCCGATTGAGCCGCCGTCAGCAACTTCTTTATTTCTTCGGCCGGCATCGGTTTAAAGAGCAAAAACCCTTGGTTTATGTCGCAGCCCATCGCACCCAGCAGCGTGAGTTGCTCCTGGGTCTCGACACCCTCCGCCACCACTTCCAGGTCGAGACTATGCGCTAGCCCGATGATGCCGCGCACCAGGGTAGTTGATCCACTGCCCGAGCTATCGAGATCCTTCACGAACGAGCGATCGATCTTGAGGCAGTCTACCGGCAGATTGCGGAGTTGGCTTAGCGAAGAATAACCGGTACCGAAATCATCGATGGCGAAACGCACACCCAGGTCGCGCAGAACCGACATCTGTTCCAGTGTTTGCTCCATATTATTCATCAGCACCGTTTCGGTGATCTCAATTACGAGCTTGCCGGCGGGAAACCCGGTATCCTTCACTGTCCGTTCCACTATGGATGCCAGATCTTTTGCGACAAACTGAACCGCGGATACATTCACGGCGATATTCGGGACCGCTAGGTCTGCGGCGAGCCAGAGCGCTCCGGTGCGGCAAGCGGTTCGAAGCACCCACTCGCCGATGCTCTGGATTAAGCCCATTTCCTCCGCAATCGGAATGAAATCCGCGGGCGATACGCGTCCCAGAGTCGCGTTAGTCCAGCGCAACAAGGCCTCCAGGCCTGCCAGACGGCCAGTACGATCCGTCAAGGGCTGGTAGTGAAGCGTGAACTCGCCGTGTTCCAGCGCCGCTATCAGTTCCCGTTCGATCTGAAGCCGCCTATTCACGCTGTCTCCCAATGCTGGGCTGAACAGATTATGAGCATTCCCTCCGTGGCGCTTGGCCATGTACATGGCGAGGTCCGCGTGGCGCATGAGCGCGATGGGATCTTGGCCGTGTTCGGGAAAAATGCTGACGCCGATGCTGGCGGTCACCGTTACGGCGTGCTCTCCCGACAACATCGGCCGCGAAAGTGCAGTCAGGATCTTACTACACACCAAATCGGCATCGGCGGGAGAGTTGACGTCGTGCGCCAGTACCGTAAATTCGTCGCCACCTACGCGGGCTACGGTGTCGCTCTCGCGCAGACAGCCTTTCAAACGACGCCCAACCTCGCAAAGCACTTCGTCTCCCACCCGATGGCCCAGCGTGTCGTTGATTTGCTTATACCGGTCCAGATCGATCCATAGAAGAGCTGCTTTCTTTCGGTGGCGGCGCGCCAACTGCAACGCCTGCTGCACTCGATCTTGGAACAGCAACCGGTTGGGTAGCTCCGTTAAGGTATCGTGCTGCGCCTGAAACGCCAGCCGCTCATACAGCAGAGTATTCTCGATGCCGACGGCGGCCAAATGCGCCATCTGGTCCAACACGTTCGCTCGTACAGCGGCATCTTGGCCCGGAGCGAAGACCTGCAGCATCCCGATTACCCGTCCGCCCGCGTCGTGGAGTACCCTAGATTCCGAGACTTCCAGGCCGGACCCTACGGCCAGGACTGAGCAGCGCCCTTCCAGCTCCGCGGAAGATTCTGTTCTGGGAAGAAGGAGCTGTCTCAAGGTTTCGGTAAATTCTCGGGGCAGGTTAGCAGCAACCTGAAAGTGTAGGAACTGGCCGGCTGCGGCCCAGATCGCCGCTCCGGCCCGTGCATTCGATTGTGGAGCCATCTCGACAATCTCGGTGAGCGTGTGCGATAGGGATGCATGCTTGCTGACCATTTCGAGAACGGACGCCCGTTGCTGCTCCAGCCTGCGCGCATCCGCCAGGACCAAGTTGTTCGCGTGCAACGATTCCAGAGCCATGCGACGGTCGTGATTAGCCTTGCTGAGCAGGGCCACGATCAGGAGCGTACAAAGCGCGAACGCGCCCAGTCCTACGGCCGAACGCTTCAGGGTGCGATCAACCTGTAACGACTCCTGCCGTGCCCGGCCCTCCAGTCTGGATTTAAGAGCCCTCAGTTCCCGCATGGCGGTGGCGAACGCGGGCTGGCCTCGCTGGTGCTCCAACTTGATTGCCGCAGCAGTATCACCTTCCAGAAGCCGCGCCACAATCTCATCGCGCGCGCTCTCGTACACCCGCCAAACGCGCTCGAATTCATCCGCGAATCCGGTCATGTCCGGCGCCAAATGACGGAGCCGTTCGATCGCCTCCGCAAGTTGTACGCTCGCCGCGTGCCCTTCATAGAGGTACGGTAGTTGATCGTTGGGGTCGGTTATGGCCAATGCATAGAAAAAAGACCGCCGGCTCTCTTGCGCCTGGTATTCCAGGTCGCTCTCGATCTGGGATCCAATCGTGTCCACCCGGTACAAATCCTGGCATCCGGTAATGGCCTGCTGCAATGAGCGCGTCGCCAGAATGGATGCTAGAAGTCCGGCCAGCGCTAATGTCCCCACCAAACCATGCTTTCTAAAATAATTCATCGTAGCCGGTACCCATCCTCAGCCGGTAACTTGCCTTCGACTCTGACGACTTTCAATTGGCCGCACTCGGGAGTAGAGAGCGAGCTCGTTTCGACCAGCGCAATGGCTCCCGGCACATAGAACATGTATTTGCAGGCTGTCGCCTCGCTGTTCAGGACCTTCACAGTGACCGGCGTCTCGCCCTTGAATTCAATGCCCGCCAAATTCCGTTTGTACTCGCTCGCGCTGGTATTCAAAAGCCGTCCCATCAGAAACCGAAAGGAAGGGCTTTCTGGTTGCCGCTCAATAAGCACTACCTTGGGCCCATGCTCCCATTGCTTAGAGACGCCTCCAAACATCGCCTGTAACTCACGAAGGCGAAGACTGGTGATTGGATTCGACGGGTGCACTACCACTGCAAACGATAAGACGCCGGCAGCGCGGCTGAAGCCGATCAGTAATCCCAGGATTAAGAGGATGCGGCCCATAACTTAGAACGTAAACGCCACTTGCAGGGCGGCCCGTATCCAGGGCGGCTGGAGCGGTGAGGTTTCGCGGCCTATTTCGAATTTGAGCGCCACCGATTCCGTCAGGTCGTAGCGAAGGCCGCCGCTGAACACGGTGCGCCAGGGCACATATTGCGGCGCGTACTCGCCAACCGACCCTTTTCCGTAAACGTTGACGTAGTCATAGCGCGTGTACGGGGTCCAATTCGAACCCACGCGATATCCCAACTGGCTGTAGAATCCTGGTATGTTCCCGTAACCCAAGCCTGGTTCGCGAAACTTGGCCAGGATTACCTCGTTCAGGAATTCAAACCGGTTAGCCTGGTAGACGGCATGCGCGGTCCAGACCGATCGGGCTAAGTTGGACTCGGGCTGCGGCGAGAATCTATCGTGATAAGAAGAGAAGCCCACTTGTAGGCCGGGGATACCACGGGGACGCGCGTAGAGCGCCACGTTGACCGCGGCATTCTGCTCGAGATCAAACCCGGTCCGTCCCGGCTGAGCGTAATTGCGCGAGCTTCCCACCTCAACCACATAATGGAGGCCCAGAGCTCCCGACGGCACCCTGCCATTGGCGCTCAATCCCACGTTGTGGAGCGGCAGAAAGCCTCCTTCATCTTCAAATGTGAACAGCATGGGACGCGTAAGCGACGTCTGGAGCCAGGAACCGCGCAGTGTAGTGTTGTAGAACCCAATCGCGGTGCGGTAGGCGCCCATGTCCAGATTGAAGTAATCGTTATCCCTGTATTGAAGGAGCAATCGCTCCACATTCACGGGTACGTCGGCCACGAGAAGCTGGTTGTCGGTTTCGAGCACGACTTCCACCAAGGAAGTCAGCTTCGGTGAGATTCGCGCGGTGCCGAAGAGATCGACCTCACCCAGCACGAACTTCTTGTCGGACGCACCGTCCTCATTTCTCAGAAATCCGACATCGGCGTAGCCGTGAAAGGTGTACTTATTTGCCTCGGACGGTTCGGGTTCGGGCTGTGGGGGCTCAGCCGCTACCGCGGTCTCCTGTTTCGGTGCGGCTTCGGCCGGAGCGGGTTCCGGCTGAGCCGGCTGGGCCAGGCTTTGAGCCGCGGCTGTCTGTTGGAGCGCAGCAACTTCGCGCTCCAAAGCCTCCACCCGGGCGATCAACTTCTGAATAATCTCGTCTTGCCTATCTTGGCCAACAACAGGTCTAGGCACGGCCCAAAATGACGCCATTGCCAGAACGCATCGAACTACCGCGGATGCCCTCACGCAGTACTAATCGTCCAGTACCAACGAAGTTTGAGGACTAGAAAGAAGAATCCAGAAGCCAGAATCCAGAATTCAGAAGAAGGAGGGCGCTACGCGCCATTCCACATTCTGACTCCTGGATTCTGAATTCTTCTCTCAGTGCAGCCGCAGCAACAGCGCTTCGTACTGCCCTGTTACCGCGTCCCAGCTATACCGTTCCGCTACGCGAGCCATCGCGCGCCATCCCCATTCGGCTCGCTCTTGCGGAGGCATTTCGAGTAGTTCAGCTAACTTTCCGGCCAGCTCGCACGCCTCAAATGGGATAGCGGCGTCGCCAGCCACCTCGGCATTTTCCGGAGTATTCAAGTACAGCACCAGGGCGCCGCGGCCCATGGCTTCGATCAGCGCCGGATGCGTGCCTCCAACCTCGGTGGCATGAATGTAGGCGTAACAGTGGGACAGCAGTTCATGATAGCCACGTCCGTAGATCGCGCCCGGCATGACAATGCGTGGGTCGTTGGTGGCGCGCACCTTCTGGATGTACTCCTCGGCATAGGGCGCGTCGCCGATTAAGGCTAATTTCATCGAGGTCGCAACCTGCTCGAAGGATTCGCGAACCAACAGTGCGTTGTTCTCCGGCTCCATGCGGCTTACGTAGAGAAAGTATTCTCCAGGAGTGAGTCCCAGCGTTCCGAGTACATCGATCTCAGGAAGCGCGCCTACCTCCGCGCCATAAGGTATGAACTCGGAGCGTTTCCCATAACGCTCCAGATAATACTCCGCTATTTTTCGCGCGTCAGAGATTGCCACGTTGGGGCACAACGTAGCCAGCCGCTCGGAGATCAGATACCAGCTGCGGGCGAGCCTGTTCCACTTCTTCCGTTTCCGTTCCAGCCCATCGACATTCAGCGCAACAGGTATCCCGGCCAGCCGTGGCCAAAAAGTAAATATCGCGTTCGCGGCATTGCAGTACAACGCGACGTCCACACGATGAAAGATCAAATGCAGCGTGGACAAAAAGGTGTGGGCCAGGGTATCGAAGTACTTATGCCGCCAGGTAGGTAAGTAAACGAGCGAGACACCACGATAGCTCTTCTCCGTGTGGCGCTCGCGGCAATAAACGGTGACCTGATGGCCGCGCTCGACCAAGCGGGTGGACAATTCTTCGGCAAAAGTCTCGAACCCGCCATATCGAGCCGGAATCCCCCGCGTGCCGAGAATGGCGATGCGCACCGCTTTCTGCTTTCTGCCTTCTGCTTTCTGCTTTCTGCCGCCTGGCCTATCCTCGCGCTGCCTTGGAGCGGGCCATCGCACGCGCCCCCGACTTGCTCTTGTTAGCCGGGCTGCTCACGGGATCGTAGCGGAACCAGCTCGCAATGTAATCGTCGTCGACACGCTTGCGGCTCATGATTTCCCGCCGCTTCTCCATCACGTGCTTCCAATTGCGCGTAATGTACCAGAATGCTTTGAGCGAGCTCTGCTCACGCACCAGGCAGCAACCCAATACAACCAAATCGCGCGCGGTGATGGAGAACCAGTTGCGCAGGTAAAGATCGCCGGTCATGTTCTTGATGCGCATCAGGAACCGATTCTTCACCGAGTGCATGTTGATGGCCGGAGGCAGCGCCCGGCGGTTTCCCGGCAGAACATTGCGCACGTGATACCCTCGGGCATGCGGCGTGTAGATGCAGCGCCAGCCCATTAACTGCGCTCGCCAAGCAACGTCGGCATCCTCCCGGTAGACAAAGAAATCGGGATCGAAGAACTCGTCGCCGATCGAGATATCGTCGATCATTGCGCGCCGGTACAGGGCCGCCGCCGCGGTAGCGCCGAACACATACTCGTGCTGCAGATAATGGCCGTTGTCCACTTCCTGACTGCCGCGATCCAGGTGGCGCAGCATGGGCGTGAAGTAAATACCGGTGGAATCCACCAGCGGCTTGTCGGGCAGATCGAAGCTGGCGAGAATGGTGAGCAGTTTTCCGCAAACCGCGCCCACTTGGGGATCAAACTGCCCGCCTTCTACAAGAGCTTGAATGAAATTGGGCAGCAACAGCACGTCCGGATTAATAGTCAGCACCCAGGTACCGGCGCCGGCGCGGATGGCTTGGTTCTGTGCGGCGGCGAATCCTATATTCTCGTCGTTGTAGATGATCTGACAGCGATCCTCGAACTGCTCCAGGATGTCCACGGTGCCATCGGTGGACGCGTTATCGATGACTATTATTTCCTTGTTGGCGTAGCGCTGCGCTAAGACAGACTCCAGGCATCGCTTGATGAATCGACCGCTGTTGTAAGTGACGATGGTGACGGAAACCCGTTCGTTATCTGACATGTATGTGGGTCGTGTCTCTATTCTTCGCGTTTGTAAGAGCTGTTCATCCTGCTGCCTTACTGTAACTACTCGAACATTTCAGTTGGCGAACGTGGCCGGAAATTAAGCCGAACCCCGCGATTCGCGCTATTTTCGCGTAAACTTGTACCGGCCTAAAGCTGCGGCGTCGAATCATGCCAATAATGGCCCGAACCAAGGAGCCTAGCACCACTGCGGCGCTCACGCCCCGGTATGCGTACGGCCGGAAGTGCTTAGAGGCGTATCTTAAAAGGCTAACATACCAACATACCTCGCGGCATCCCCACTCCATACCTGCAATGCTATGGCCACCCTGGTGCCGCGCTGTAATTTCAGGTAGATACTGGATTTTCAATCCGAGTGACCGTGCGCGTTTCACGAAATCGACATCTTCGAACCAAAGTGGATGAAACTGTGTGTCAAAACCGCCCAGCCGCTGCCACACTTCGCGCCGGAACATCAGGAAGGCGCCGGGGGGTTGTTCCACTTCGGCGGGTTTGGAGAGGTCCAGGTCAAGACATCGATAGCGGCGGTTGGATGGGTTCCAGGGCAGCAACCGGTTGATACCCAACACTTCAAATGCGAGGGTCAGGGGCGTGGGAAAGCGCCGAACGGTGAACCCGGTTTGGACTTTACCGTCAGAGTCCACCAGTTTTCCGGTGGCCAGGCCGACGTTTTCGCCGCCGCATGCCTCGGCTAGAGCGTCCACTGGAGTCTGGAGTTCAACGTCGGGGTTCAGCAGCAGGATCATTTCGGTATCGAGCGCGGCCACTCCTTGATTGGCCGCACCGGCGAAGCCACGATTGCTCGGGTTGGCAATCAGCTTTACCGACGGTCTACGCCGCACCAGTTCCACCGTGTTGTCCTGGGACGCGTTGTCGACTACAACGGCTGGTAAATTGGCGCACGAATCCAGACAGCGCTCAATGACCTCACCCGAGTTGTAAGTGACAACCACCACCCCAGTTCGGTTCATGCCAGTTCGGTTCATGCCGGTTCGGTTCATGTCAGCGCAAAGTATAGTCTCCAGTACAGATCGAAGCCTGTCAACCTTTGAATTTCCCGGATTTCGTTCTCGCTGCTTTCCACAATGGCGGTGAGGTTGGCCGGGGAATCGCCTCGGGACCGGTGAAAGCGGCGCAGACCATCCAGCTTGCCTTCCAAGTAGGCGAATCCCGCCCCGTGCCGTAGCGCGACAAGACCCCATAATGTTTGAGCCACAAAAACGGGCCAACCATAGCGTAAGACCCATTTTTTAGGATAGTGTTTCGCCACTAGAAGCAATTGGTTGCGGGCAATCTTACGTACCGTGGCAGGGTGCCATCGGCCAAGCGTGGCGCTGCCTTCATGGTACGCGACAGCTTCGGGAACGTACAGGCCCGTAAGGCCGGCTGAGGCGCAGCGGATGCCGAAATCGATGTCCTCCAGGTACGATTCGAACTCCTCATCCAGCAGCCCCACGCGCTGGAACAATTCGGCGCGAAAGATGGCGGCTGTGAAGGGTGCGAACCGAATCTCGCGGGGCTGGTTCCACAACACCGAATCCGGACGGCCGTGACCGCACCTCCAGGCGCAGGCGCCCCGGCAGATGGCATCGAATGCGCCCTCGATACGATGGCCGGCTGAGGCGTCCAGTAACTTGCCGGCCGCAAACCATGCGTTAGCGGCTTCGGCTTGTTGCACCAGGTTTCTGAGCCAGTCCTCGCTGGGCGAGACATCGTTGTTCAGGATGGCGATCCAATCCGCGCGCGCGGACTGGATTCCAAGATTCACAGCCCGGCTGAATCCGGTGTTCGCGCCCAACTGGATCACGTCTGCGCCAGCTCGTTTGGCCACCATCACAGAATCGTCGCTGCTTCCGTTGTCGACAACAATGACGCGGTCAACAGGAAAGGATTGGCCCGGAAGCTCGCTCAGGAGCTTTTGGAGCATAGCGGATCCATTCCAGTTGGGGATTACGAAGGTAACTCTCGCCACTCAGCGGCCCTCTCGATTGGGCAAGTCGGAGACTTGCCCTACGGCTTGCGAAGTGAGGATTTCAGCAGGGTTGGTCATCGGCTGAAACGCTTCTTCACCAGAAAAAACAAGTTGTTGAATCCGTCCCGCCAGGGATTCAACTTGATTTCGCCCAAGCGCGAGGAGTACATGATGGAGATCTCCGTGAAACGAACCCGCGCGCTTTTGAGAGCCTCGATCTTAATCTCCTCCGAAAATGACATGCCATCCGATTCCAGATGCATGTCTTTCAAAATCGATCGCCGAAACACCCACATGCCGGACTGCGAGTCGCGCACCCAGCGAAAGTACAGCATGGACATCGCAAGCGAAAGGACCCAGTTCCCGAATTTATGCTTGAAGCTCATGGCCCGGCGGTCGCGCACCGGAAAACGTGAGGCGTTCAGGAAATCCACGTCCAGATGCAGAAAAGCCTCAAGCAGATAGGAAATGGCATCGGGCGGGTAGCTGTGATCGCCATCCAGCGTCACAATCAGGTCGCCAGTGGCGGACGCAAAACCGCGCTTGTAGCTTCGGCCGTAGCCTCGGACCGGCTCGCGAATCACCTCCGCTCCAAACCCGCGCGCCACATCAGACGTACGGTCGGTGGAACCGTTGTCCAC
>CZKS01000061.1_pt1 | contig 15952 bp, 17 predicted proteins | sample 1122221 | NCBI WGS metagenome assembly CZKS01 (sample SAMEA3539301, study PRJEB10725) | soil metagenome | biome: tundra; feature: field; material: soil | place: USA | collected 2010-05 | depth 0.15 m
TGTCGATGAGTCTGAGGTCGATAGCCATCGTGTCTCCTTAGTGTGATCCTTTCGATGGCCGTTTACACAGTTCAATTTATACCCTCGGGGCGGAGGAGCGATCCTTCCCCCTATCCCGATCACGAGCGTTCGCGCCACGCGCGTAGCGCACGCACTCTTCGTTGCCGCGTCGCCACTCATGGCGACGCACGGCGAAGAAAAGATTCGCCCCGGACAGCCCACCAGTAGCAGGTGTGCCTAGCATCATGCTTGCATTACGAGCAAACACGTTCACGTACACGGACGTGTATTCTATTCTCCTGATGCTCCACTTAATGGCGAAGTACTTGCAGTGTGACACTCGGGTCAGGTCAGAATGGTCTTTTCGCGTGAGGCCGGGCAATTGAAGGTCGCCACTTTCAATATCAACAACGTCAACAAGCGTCTGCATAATCTCATGGCGTGGCTCCGAAGGGCGCAGCCCGACGTCGTTTGCCTCCAGGAGCTCAAGGTAGAGCAGCGAGCATTCCCAGCAAGTGCCCTGCGTGACCTCGGCTATGGCGGAGTCTGGCTAGGCGAACGTTCCTGGAACGGCGTAGCGATCCTGGCGCGGGAGTGCGATCCGGTGCTGACGCGATCTAGCTTGACTGGGAATCCTGACGATCACCAGGCACGCTATATCGAGGCGGCGGTAAATGGTGTGCTGATCACTTCCATCTACCTGCCAAACGGAAATCCTCAACCCGGCCCGAAGTTGCTCGGCTGCTAGCTCAGGGCTGGACGGACGCTCTGCGAAAACTGCAGCCCGAGGGGCCGCTCTGGACGTTCTGGGATTACGAGCGTAAATGGTGGCCTTTAGATAAGGGGATGCGGCTGGATCATTTCCTTCTCTCTCCAACAGTGTGCGATCGACTCGTGCACGGGGATGTAGACCGATGGGTTCGCGGTGAGGAAAACGCGAGCGACCACGCTCCCGCTTGGATAGTGCTCGATCGTTGATTTGCAGTTTTGCGTCAGCGTGACCGGCGCGACACCCATTCGGTGTTAGTAAACACTCGCCGACCAGGCGCTACCTATTCACGCTTTCTGTTGCGAGGGGTTGAAAACCTCGCCTTAATGAGCGCATTGCCGGCATCCGTGACAGTCCGGATTGGTTTCTCGCATCCGAGGTCGATATGGCAATCAGGTGTGAGAATATCGCGCGAGCAAAGGAGCTCATAATGGACCCTGGCACGTTTAACCAAAGGCATTGGCGGCCGGAGCATTTGTTCGGCTACGGCAAAGTCTTAACGCAGCCTAACTGGAAGACTGCCGATGCACCGCTGCGCTACATCCCAAGCGCCGTTTCAAAAACACTTAGGCGTTATTCTCGCTATCAAACCAAAGTAGCCCACCACCCGGCTCCCATACCGGTTGACGAATCGGTGGTCGGTCCGTCGAGAAACCCTTGTTAGCATAGCCGTGATATGATCGCGCCGATAGTGATCGACGAGAATAAAGCGCCGTTCGTGCCCGAAAGCGAAACCCGCGCTTCGTATCACTGTCCACGCACGAATTGCGATGGTCACTTTTATCTAACACCAGCGGAATTAGGACGTGAGCTCGTCTGCGAGAAGTGCGGTCTGCCGATTACCATTGGTCGAGGGAAAAGCCATAGCGATGCTAGAATTCCTAGAAACTACCGGCGTGGATTCCAGCGAGTCTACGCAATTCTCACGGTCGTGTGGGTTGTGCTGCTACTGGTCACGCTTCCAGTTAGCCGCTTGAAGTTCTGGCAACCGGAGAAATGGGAGACGCTAAGCGATCACGCAGCGAAGTCTGCCGATCCGTGGGAACAGGCGGCAGCGGACTACCGTCGAGCAGCGGAACACACAGCGCAGGAATCAGAATCCAAGCGAAACAAGTTACTGTGGATCGCTAATGTGGTGGTGTTACCGCCGCTAATCGGGTACGTGGCCCTGTTCTACGTTGTACCCTGGATTTATCGCGGGTTCAGGCCGGGGACACAGATTTAGAATGCACTTACCCGGCGAACCAATAGCAACATCCTGAGGTGTAGCATGCTACGCGTGGACGTGTCCCACAACCTGATGATTCCGGGACGCGGATTCCGGCCAGGGTTCGCGTTAAACTCCGGTGATGGAAGCGGAGATCACAGACAATTTATGGGATTTGTCCGAACTAATCGGCTGAGGCCACCGGAGCGAGCCGTAATGGCGATAACCACGATCTTCCGTGCTGTGATATCCTTTTCGCGGAAATGCTCTACTTTTTGATGTTAGTTCTTGCCGCCGTTCTGGGCTTTGCGTCCGGCCGGATTGCACGGGCCACATGGAAACGTCTATGATCACGAACCACGACCTTCATGACCTGATCCATATGGGTTACGCCGGATGGGGCCCCTTGGCGCTGGTGTTTTTGTTTGCTTTCCGCATCGGATGGAGTTGGGGTGAGCCGTTGCCGCGCGATATTAATCCCGGAGAGTGAAAATCACCAACTCGCCTATCCGGGTCCGTCATCTTAACTCGAGTTGTCTAATTGCCAATGCTTTTCAAGGAGATTCTGTATGTCATTTCGATACCAAACTGGCGAAGGAAGATCCGAGCCTCAACCTCTGCGACTTTTATTTATTTGACGGCCCCTCGGGCGGTCCTTGACGCTCCGAGTGAGCCGATCCAACTTGGCCACGACGACGGCCTGAACTTTCTTGCTGTCCACCATGGCGAGGAGCCGTACCATGCCGGGGCGCACGAGGAACTGAAGCGGATTGCAGGGGGTGGCGATCAACCCGCTCTCAGGCTTTATGTTAGCAGACCGATTCTCAATTCCCTACCAGCCGCCCAACCAGATCCTTCGGGTACGCCATTACCAGGGTGCCGGCGATTTTGCTCCATTCTGAATAAAAGAGCGCCCGCGAATTGTTATCCTTCCACCAACCATCCGGATGGTAGTTGGGATCGGGGGCCGGTACGGAGATGAAATCGATACCCGGGCAAAACAGGTGAAACACGATTGCCGAACGCCTGGAGTGGTACGTGCTGGTTACGAGAATAACCCGCTTGACATGACGCCTGGCCAGCTCGCCGCGAAGGATAATCGCTTCCTCGATGGTGGAACGGGCGTTCTCGGAGAAGCTCTCAAATAAACGCGCGGAGTAGCCTTGCTTAGCCAGGAAGGAGATCGCCAGCTCCCCTTCCGGCCGGACCTGATCTTCCGGCCGGCCTTGATAGGGCGTGCCGCTAATCAGCGTCAGAGGAGCATAGCCCGCGGTCACCAACTCAACTCCCTTGAGAACTCGAGGGCCATAAAAGTTGCCTGCCAGAACCAGGATGAGGTCCGCGGATTGCGGAGGCTGGGAATCAATCAGGTAGCGGCCAAGAAACGAAAGCGTGGATTCCCAACGGATCAACGCGACCACGAACAGAGCCACGACGCAACCGGCCGCCAGGCGTACGAACCATCGAAAGCGGACTCCAGGTTTCAATGGCGTGAGAATCTGTATGATTCATCGTAGCGTGTCCGGCGGCGCTGAAGCCGTTCCCCTTGGTTATGCTAGGTTCGAGTGAATGAGAGACGAGCTCCTGCCGCCCGCTGTTTGCACGAATACGAACACGGGCGCGGTATAAGGCTTCCGCAATAGAGGTTGGTCATAGCCCCGCGAAGTTAGGGAGGCGAGATTGTCGGGTACAGTGACGATTTCAGTGAACGTCCATGAATAAATGTCTGTTGTTTCTGTTGTGCGGCGGCCTGGCGGCACAGGCGCAATCCATTTCTATCACATCGCCTACGGCATCACAGAGTGTCAGCAGTTACTCGGGATTCTCTTTCACCGGAACGATCGCAAACGCCTCTTCTGCTTACAGGGTATGCTGGAGCGTTGATGCCTATCAAGTGGGATGCGCCACCTCTCCTTATTCACTGCCATGGAATACGTTCGGTGCTTGGAATGGTACCCATGCCGCCCTCGCCACGCTTTACGATGCTCTGAACAATGTACTGGCTACTGCGACTCCCGTCTCATTTACCATCCAAAACACCTGGCCAGTCGCTTACGGCCCGGGCATGACCGTGGCCACCGGCACGGCACTCTCCTCCAACTGGTCGGGTTCTGTCTCCATCACGCCCACCATCACCGGCTCGGGCGCGGCCCACTCCAAGAACACGACCTGGTTCGTGGACGGAGCCAAAACCTACACCGACTCCTCGGATATTTCCACGTCCCCCACCTTCACTCTCGATACCACGCGCTTTCCAAACGGCTCCCACATTCTTGCAGCAGTCACCTTTGACAAGTCGGGCGGTACAACTTACCCCGCTGTTACCGATCCTACCGGCGGGTCTTTCTATGCCGGTCTCATGACCGAGTGGAGCGCTACGGTGAGCTTTGCCAACGGCGCAACTCCCATGGCGGTCGTCGCCGACCAACGCGAGATGTTCCTGCAGCCGGGAGGCACTCACCAACTCGCCCCCACTCTCGTGAACACGGACGGCTCGACGGCCGCAACGACACCGGTCTACCTCTCGGAAAACACTGCCGCCGCCACCGTTTCATCAGGCGGTCTGGTGACGGCCGTAGCCACCGGCGGCTCAAGAATAGACATTATGGCCCCCACCATCACCGGAACCGATCTGGCTTGCCAGGGTCCTTGTTCAACCGGCCTGATGACCTCTGCCGCTCATCCATTCAGTCCACAAGATTTAGGCCGCGTCATGGTACTTACTTCCGCCAACGGATGGGCTGCCGGTACTTATTTGGTGAATGGAACAACAGTGGTGGGAGGGGCAATTTCCCTAGCCACTTGTTTAACTTGTGCTAAAGCCACTCCCGGCGTAGGCAGCACAGGCAACGGTCACTTTTCCACCGGCCCCACCCGCGCCGCTTGGGCCTTCACCTTGCCAAGCAATGCCATCGCCCATTTCGGAACGGACGCATCCATCCTTACCACCTACACTCCTGGAAAAAGTTTCTTCCGAAACTCGGCATTTTTCTCGTACTTGTCGATGCCCGCTAGCGCGTCCATAGCAATTACCAATACAGATCCAAACGATCAGCCTTATAGCCCAGGATTTCTGGCCGACTACTCAGCGACTGGATTTAACGTACTCGAGAAGGGGTATCCCAACTACCCCACCTACTCACAGACGCAAAGCCAGTGGCAGACGGCCACCGCCGCGAACGTAACCGCCGTCATAAATTCCACTTCCGCTTTTCCAAACTTGAAATTCGGACTGATTGGCGATGGCTGGCAGCGCCTCAACAGCGAACTATTTGACGTCACTCGTGGCCCATGGGTAAATAGCAGTGGCTCGTCTTGCCCCGGCGGTCCCCCTTGCCCTTGGTCCACCGCTCCGCTGACCTACGTCCTGAATCAATACAACGGATATGCCGTGACGGTGGACGCAGCCGATGAGGTGCAGACAAGCTGGAACTCCGCGCCGCTTCAGGGGCCTCTCACGTTCAGCCACGGTCTTACTTCCGTGGTGGCGTCTGGTGGAACATGCACGGTTAACGGTGCGGCAGCGCTAAATGCAACCCACCACTTTGTTATTAACGGATCGGCGGTGACGAACATGAACAGTGTCGTCCCAGCCGTCTACAGCGCTAGCAGCGCCTCAGCGCCGTTCACCTTCACCTGCACGGGAGTGGCTGATGGAATCTATGGGGCGGGCGGCACTGCCGATCCCGGTTTCAACCTGGAACCATTCGCAGTCAGTTGGGAAAACAACAACACCACCGGGACTACGGTGAGTCCCAACGACTACATCCGCTACACGGCTTTTAGTTCCATGAAAACGTGGATCAATGCCGCGAACTCCGGTCGTGCGCAATACACCTGGCCCAACGCGGCGGGAACCTCCTGCCCGTCCATCGCAAACTGGAACAACCCAGCTAATGGACTGGCCGATTACTCGACGATGTACTACACATCGTTCGGAGCGACCTACCTTGGGTCCAGATCCACAATCCCAGGTCTCATGACCTCCCTGGGCGATATATATCGGGGGTTCTTCGGCTGCTTCTCACCCTCCGCTCCGGTGATCCACCAATCCTCAGCGACGCCATCCAACTACGGCTTCCAGGGCTATCCGCTCACCGTCACCTCATTCAGCGGCAACACGCTGACCTTCTCCGCGCCGCACGGAGTCTATAACATCCTCCCCGGTATCTCCCGACTCTGGCTATCCGGCATGTCAAATGCGGCGGACAATGGCAATTACTACATAATCGCCACGCCAACGGCAACCACGATGACGGTCTACAATTCAAAGACCGACTTCACGGCAAGCGGTATCACGGGCGGCACACTCACCTTTTTGCCTAGTGGAGTTGCATATCCCCTGAGCACCATCGTAGCGAGTGGTACCAATTCCTGTAGCGCGGATGCTGGTTCTGGAGTAGGTGCCGTGTGCGGCGATGCGTTCGTAATAACTGGCTTTAATTCGGCAGTTGCAAGGCATCGTGGTGAAACCTTTACGATAACCGGTGCCTCTGGAACCGGCTCTACATCGGTTAACAGTCGCACGTTTTATTACTCCCCTGAGAACATCGCGGCACCAACCGGCACATACGCACGCTACCGCGAACTTCCTCAAGGTAGTTCCATCAGCGGCACCGCAACCATCGTCCCCGACAACAGTTTCATCCCAGGCCGCAACGGATCAACCCAAGTGGCTGATGATCCGGACGTAGTATTCGCTGGGATAGCCTACGCCATGATCCTGCGCGGCGCGGGCACTCGAATGTACTCCACGAACTACTACCAGCACGCCTACAATCCCACGGGCGGGTTTGTTGGGAACGTGTTTGATATGGTCCAGATGTTTAACGACGATAGTGTTCAGGGCCAGCAACTCTACTCTCATCCCCACTGGGAGAATTACCTGTCGGTTCCAGATTGGCATGCTGCGGGGCTAGCCAATCTGCTAAACAACCGGATCGCTCCCTACGCGCTCACGTCCAGCCTTGCGTCCCCCGACTACGGTCCCGCATTTGAATGCACGGCCCGCACTGGAGCGAAAGGGCAGATGCTGGCGTGCGTCAACATGACAAACGCGCCGCAAACCGGAACGTTCAACCTCTCGCCGTACTCGGTCACTGGCCAGAATATCGTACAATTCCTCGCGAATTCGCAGAGCATAACGCTCATCACCCTGAGCGCTGGGACCACAAGCGCGGCTGTGACGCTTCCGGCTGGAGCAGAGGTCGTATTCCTCTTCCCCAACGCCTTCGCTAGTGAGTTGCACCAACCGGTAATCGCGATGAGCCTATCCGATATCGCGAACGCCACCAAGATCGCAGTTCGGTACGGCTACGATCAATACGTGCTCGATGCTGGCAATACGGTTTTTGACTGCGGCATCGGCAGTTGCACGTTGCCGGTTGACCAGCAGATCGGCCCTGTGTTCTACCGGCTCATCTACCTCGGCGCGAACGGCAATGTGCTGGCGATTTCGGATGTTCAAACGTTTTGAAATATTCTCATTTCGCTAAGGCCATAGCTGCAGTGTAGAAAGCCGGTTGCTGGTTCTGGCGCCAACAAGAAGGCGTCTGCTGGTTGAACGCCGTGAGCTTCCAGGTTCTTAGCGCAATGTTATGGGCTTCAATGGTTTCAGCCTGCTGCGCCGTTGTTGGAAAGCAGCCGTTACTGAAGCCATTTCGGGCCCAGTCAGAAGTGATGGATCACAATACGGAAGTCCTCGTTTGCAAGCGTCAATATTACGGGTGCGAAATGCCTCGCGCGCGGCATTGAGGTCGACCTCGCTCAACTCGAGTGGCTGGCAACTGGCCAACCCATCCTGGCAGTTGGCGAGGTTTCGCCTCTGAAACGCGGTTCGCATAATTTTCGCATCCGACTCCGTTAACGCAGCCGGATCGCAGGTAGCAGATAGATTCAAGCAGCGTTCCCGATTTCGCTCGAAAGCGGCGGCCTGCGCGGCGGCAGCTTCGCTGGCGGTCAATTGCAGAGGATCGCAGGCCGGTGACCCTTCTTTGCATCGATCCAGATTACGGCGAAGTGCGGCCGCCTGCACTGTTTTATTCTGTTGAGCCGTAAGCTTGAGGGGATCGCACGCCGCGGAACCGCTGAGACATTTGTCATAATTCCGTTGGGTCGCGGCCGCGCGAACGGACGGGGCGTCCTTCGAGGTTAGTAACAGGGGATCGCAAGTCGCGGATCCCTCCAGGCATTTCTCGAGATTTCGGCGATAGCGGCTGGCTTGAACAGAGGTGGCCTCCGGGGTTGTCAATCGAGTCGGGTCGCAGAGCGTAGACCCAGTCATACAGTAATCCATATTACGTTTCCTGGAAGCTTCAGCGACGTCTTTGTTTTGGCTTGGCGAAAGAATTGAGACATCACAGCTGGATAGTCCATTCTTGCAATCGTTGAAGTTGGTTTGGTCTGCGGAGAGTGGCGTTGGTTGCCGCTGAGCTCGGAGCGCTGCCCCCCCCGAACCGAGGAGGGCAAGCATGAGAACCAAAGGCATCCGAATCTCCATGAGAACAAGTTTCGCCGATTTCTCATATAGATTGCTAGTACTGGTACTCCCAAATCTTTCTAGGTATCCATATTCATTGACACTTGTCATTGCGATCCGCCATACTCCAGGAAGTGCACTGACAATTGTCAAATGGGGGCGGTTTGGTGACCTCCAGGTGCGCGAGTAGCTGCTCATTGTGTCGCGACGCAGTCAGAACCGGGTAAATGGGACTGAAAGGGCGGTAGCTTGTCGGAAATGGTAATTCATCTAACAATTTCCTTCGGTCAGCGAGGAGGGGTGCCGTGGCTGTATTGAAACCGAGAGAGCGCTTGGTGTATTTTCGAGTCTCGGAGGACGAATTCCGGCAATTCGTCAGCGTGTGCGAGGAAGCCGGCGCGCGCAGTGTCTCCGACCTGGCCCGAAACGCCGTACAGCGGCTGATCGCAGATGGCCGGCGGCATCGGGAAGATCAGGACATCGACGAAAAGATTCGAGTACTGGAGCGTCTGATAGCGGCGGTTACCGAGCAGTTGCAGTTGTTGTCGGTCAACCAAGCACCCGACGGAAACGCTCTGGCAGTGGCGAGCCGCGCCGATGGATTTTTTCACGGCGCGAACGCCCCTGACCAGAACGGCCGGAGAGAAGAATAACGTATGCAATACCTTTCCAGTGGACCGGAAGACGAGTCTAACCACAGACTGGTGCGGGCCGAGAATTTACTTTTTCCCGAGACGCCACGACAGCCATACCCGGCCGTGGACGGGGTAGCCGAGGAAGCCAGTTCCTTTCAGGCCGGCCGACTCCTGAGGAAGTATTGGCTGTTATTGTTGTCGCTGATGCTTCTCGGTGCAGCGGGCGGATTCGTCTCGGTGATCTTGAGTTCACCAATGTACAAGTCCAAGCTGATGCTGGAAGTCCAAAGTTCCAACGGGTTGCTGAGGCCGGGCGAAGGTGGCAACGCCGAAACGACCGAAGTAGACATTCAAACTCAGGTCCAAATTCTGCATGGCGGGCATTTCCTGAAACTTGGTTATGATCGCATGCAGCAAGATTCAGCGCCGCTCGCTCCTATGGGACGGGACATTTTCTCGCGATTGCGCCAGCGCATTCACCCTGCCACTCAAAATCCGATGGAAGCCACCAAAACGGGGCTTATGGTTTCGATGGCGAGTTTCGACGCTCGGCCAATAAACCGGACCAGACTTATCCAACTGACTACACAGTCCACCAGCCCGGATATAGCCGCGCAGTTTCTGGAAGCGATTTCCGCCGAATTCATAGAAGCCAGCACCCAATCCCGCTCGACGAACGCGCGAGCGACAGGCGATTGGTTGGCGGTTCAGATCGAAGACGGCAAGTCGCGGGTAAACGACGCTGAGGAACGTTTGCGAGATTTCTCGCAAGCGAATGGCAATCTCTTCGCCGGTGACACTACCCTGGATGACACGAAATTGGCGCAGTTGAAGGGGGAATTGGCGAAGATTCAATCTGTAAGGATCAACAGGCAGACCAGGTATGACCTGACGCAGAAGTACCAGCCGGAACAGCTCGCGGAGGTCTTGGACGATGCAGTGCTACGAAATTACCAGCAGGAAATAGAGCGGCTGAAGCGCGAAAAAGCCGTGCTGCTGACAACTCTTACTGAAAAGCACGAGAAGGTACAGAAAGTAGATGCCCAGCTGGAGGTGTTACAGAAATCGTACGCGGCCGAAATTTCTAGCGTACTCATGCGCATCAAGCACGACTACGAAGCATCGCTGAAGGAAGAAAAGGCCCTGTCCGCGGCTTATGCCGGCCAATCCCAGCGCGTTGGATCGGAAGCTGGCAAGGCCCAGCAATATCAGGCTCTCAAGCGCGAAGTCGATACGCAGCGCCAGACCTATCAATCCCTTAAAATGCAGGAGAACCAGACCAGTTTAAGCAGTTCGGTGCCAATCACTCCGATCAGTATTGTGGAGCATGCCGTGCCGGCCGACACTCCCTACAAACCACAACCCATCCTGAATATCTCGTTCGGTACTGTCTTCGGCCTCGCGTTCGCGGCAGGTTTGATCTTTCTGAGAGAGCGCATGGACCGCAGCATCAAAGTACCGGGTATGACTCACCGGCTCTTCAACGCTCCAGAGCTGGGAGTGATTCCCAATCTCGGCAACGGGAATGGCGCCAAGCGCGGCTGGCTGGGCGCCAAGACCAAGAACGGGAACGGGACGCACGAGGATCCTAACACGGCTCTGGTTGCGCCAGCCAGCGCCCCGACATTTGTAACCGAGTCATTTAGAAGTACGCTGGCGTCCATCATGAGGAACCAGGCCTCCGACATGGCCCAAAAGATCATCTTGATTACCAGTCCAGGACCTTCTGAAGGTAAGACGACGGTGGTGCAAAACCTGGGAATCGTATTGGCCGAATCCGGCCGCAAAGTATTGCTGGTGGACGCGGATTTCCGCCGACCGAATCTACACCGCAAATTCGGTTTGGCAAATGAGTGGGGCCTGATCGATCTGCTGTGCGAGGATTTGCCCCTCTCCGAATACCCGCTGGAAAAATTGGCGGTTCCGACAGGACTTCCGGGCCTCGCAATCCTACCGAATCGCGTCACCCAAAATAATGTCGCAAAGGCGCTTTATTCACCCCGATTTCGGGCGGTCCTGCAGAATCTGAGCAGGCAGTACGACATGATCCTGGTGGACGCGCCTCCTATCTTGAGTGTTGCGGATGCGCGCATCATCGCGCCTTTGACGGATTCGCTGATTCTGGTGCTGCGCTGCGGCGTCACCGACCGGGAGAGCGCGATGGAGGCCTATCAACGCATCCAAGCCGACGGTGTTTCCCTGCTCGGAACGGTGCTGACGGACTACGATTTAAGCGCCGATCGCAGACGGCAATATTACTACGACTATGGAGACCCCAGCCGAGTTTGAGCGGGCCGACGCGCCCGCCGGCACAAGCACGCCACCCGAGCGATCCTTGCTCGACGCAAGGATGGAGATCCTGGTTCTAGGGGGCTTGCTCATCGTTGCGTTCTGGCCAATCGTCCTGAGCATGTACGGGAGCTGGTTCGATGAAAAGGCCTACATGGAGCATGGCATTCTGGTGATACCCGCCGCTGCTTACATGGCATGGACGAAGAAAGATAAACTGAAAACAATTCCGCGGCAGCCATCGGCCTGGGGTACGTTCTTATTGTTTTGGGGCGCCATCCAAGCCACACTGGGGCTCGCAGCTCAATGGATCTGGGTTGGCCGGATGGCATTCCTGGTCTCACTGGTCGGATGCATCGTGGCAGTGTTCGGCTGGCGCATGGTCCGCGAACTGGTTTATCCCCTTTGCACGCTACTGCTGATGGTGGCGCCGCCCACGTTCCTGTTTGCGCGCCTCACCTTGTCACTGCAGTTGCTCGCGAGCCGCCTGGGAGAGTCGTGCCTGGAAGCTCTCGGCTACTCAGTTCTGCGGGAAGGAAACATTCTGGAACTGGTTGGAATCAAGCTGTCGGTGGAGGAAGCCTGTAGCGGCATCCGTTCCTTGATGGCCATCTTTTTCATGTGTGTTTTGTACAACTATTTCTTTGTTCGAGGCTGGTCGATGAAAGCGCTGATACTGGTTATGGCGATACCCATCGCGATTCTCGGCAACGCGGTCCGGATTGTGGCAACTGGGGTCGCAAGTCAGTACAACCCCGCCCTGGTGAGTGGCGCTGCCCATGAAGCTTTTGGCTACGTGAGTGTTATCATTGCGGCCTTTGGCTGTGTGGCGCTGCACTTTATGATGACTTCCGTCCTCAAGGTTTGGCGGTCCCGGCAAGGTGAAATCAAACATGGCTAAAACCGGACCCATTCGTTCCGTACGTTACGGGCTACTTGCAGCCGCGTGCCTCATCCTGGTGTTGCAGGCCAGCGCGTCACGAATGCTCAAGATCGACGAGCAGAGCATAACCATTCCGGGATTACACAATTTGCCGTGGCAAGTGGGAAGCTGGAAAGCGTCCTCCGAGCAGTCGATAGGCCCCGCAACGGAGGCTTATCTGAAACCCGATGAATACATTCTCCGGGATTATGTGGACCCCCAGGCGGGCGCGGCCATCAATCTTTTTGTTGCCTATTTCAAGTCACTGCAGAATACCTACGGTCCTCACTCACCCAGCGTCTGCTTGCCAGGAGCAGGTTGGCTGGTGACCTCATCGAAGGTCCTTAGCGTACCAGTGCCAGGACGACCCGACTCCATACCCGTGAACGAATTCACGATGGAGAAGTCCGGCGAGCGCATCTTGGTCTTGTATTGGTATCAAAACGATCGCAATGTGTGGGCCCAAGAGTTTCAAGCCAAACTTCGATTGTTGCCCGACCTGATTCGGTATCGCAGATCGGACGTAAGCCTGGTGCGGTTGATCACGCCGCTGAGGGGAACTTCGCCCGACAACGAGCTCAACAACTGTCTCCGTTTCACCGAACGCATGTTCCCGTTGCTCGCGGAACGTTTTTCAGCGGTCCACTAGTCCCGGCTGCGGCGGTTAGCGTGCGAATCGTCTATTTGAATCCTTGCGGAAAGCTGGGCGGGGCTGAGACCAGCCTCCGGGAGGTTCTGGCAAGCATCGGTGCCGCCGAGCCGGACTGGGAACTCTGGCTGGTGCTGGGCGAAGACGGCCCCTTGGCTGAGATAGCACGAAATCTCGGAGTACACGTAATCGTGAGGCCATTTCCCCCAGCCCTAGCCCGGCTGGGAGAGGGAGGGGCCCGGTCAACTTGGTGGCCTCTGCTGAGAGCAGCCGGCTCCGCCGGCAGTTACTCCCGTCGGCTAGCCAGCTTGCTCCGCCAAATAAAGCCAGACATTATTCATAGCAACGGGTTCAAAATGCATCTGCTGGCCGCATGGACCTGCCCTCGCCACACGCCGCTGGTCTGGCACATTCACGACTACGTCAGTTCACGGCGGCTCATGAGTGGCCTGTTGCGGTGCTTTGGCAAGGCTTGCACCGTCGCTGTCGTTAATTCTAAGAGCGTATCCAAGGACCTATTGGCGATACTGCCCTACCTGCACGTCGTACCGGTGTATAACGCGGTTGACTTGCAGCGGTTCTCGCCCGCCGGGAAGAGACTGGATCTAGACGCGCTTGCAGGGCTCCCGCCCGCCCCTTCGGAAACAGTTCGGGTCGGCTTGGTGGCGACTTTCGCGCGATGGAAAGGGCACAAGGTCTTCTTGGAGGCGATGGCGACAGTGTCTTCAGAAATCCCAATTCGCGGATATATTATCGGGGGGCCAATCTACCAAACCGACGGAAGCCAATGGTCCAAGCGGGAGCTTCAGCAGGAAGCGGATCGGTTGGGGCTGGGGAACCGGTTGGGTTTCACCGGCTTTCTCGACGATTTAGCGCCGGCGATGCGTTCGCTCGACATTGTCGTGCACGCCAGCACAAGCCCGGAGCCGTTTGGAATGGTAATCATCGAAGCCATGGCTTGCGGCAAAGCAGTGATTGCCAGCCAGGCGGGCGGCGCGGCGGAGCTTTTTGACGACGGCGAAAACGCCGTGGCACATCCAGCGGGAGACGCGGCGACACTGGCGAAACGGATCTCGTGGCTGGCCTCAGACGCAAAACTCCGAAGACGTCTGGGCGAGGCGGGAAGGGCAACAGCCGAGCGCCTCTACCACGGCAAAAGGCTCGCGACCGAGTTGCTCGCTGTGTACAACCAGGCGTCCCAGCACACGCACCGGGGTCTCGCAGGCGTTTCCGCGCAGCCCCAAGTAACCATGCCGGCCGGCACACGCAGTCGGACTAAGTAAGAAAAATCCATGCCCGCCGGCAATTTGTCGACCAGCCTTGTAACGAATGAAAGAGCGCCCAATGGCTTCGCGGCGAGGACCGCTCTGGAACCGGTGCGAGTCCTTCACGTGAACAGCGGCAACCTGTTTGGAGGTGTGGAAACAATACTGCTGACGTTAGCCCGGCTGCGGGATTTATGCCCGGGGATGGACTGCCATTTCGCGCTATGTCACGAGGGCCGTCTGTCTACAGCGCTGCGTGAGGCCGGGGCTTGTGTGCACATCCTCGGTCGAGTCCGGATGAGCCGCCCCTGGAGTGTACGGAACGCACGCCGAAACCTGCGCGAGATCTTACGGCGCGAGCGCTTTGACATGGTGATCTGCCACATGCCTTGGTCATTGGCGGTCTTTGGCCGGGCGGTTCGCGCCCAGGGCCAGAGGCTGGGTTTCTGGGCGCATGGCTTTCACTCCGGGCACGGCTGGCTTGAGTTGGTAGCGAGATGGACCAAGCCGGATCTCGCCATCGCGAATAGCGCCTTCACGGAAAATGGCTTGGCCAATCTCTTTCAAAATGTGCCCCACCAAGTAGTTTATGCTCCTATCGCGCTGAACCCGTCGCCCGAGAGGGATCTGTGGCGATCCTCGCTGCGACAACGGGAGGGGATCGATGACGACACGGTAGTGATTATCCAGGTAAGCCGCTTGGAAAGCTGGAAGGGCCATCTTCTCCATTTGGACGCGCTAGCGCACCTTCAATCGATGCCTCAATGGAGGTGTTGGATGGTGGGTGGACCGCAGAGGCCGGAAGAAGAGGTGTATCTGGGTCAACTGCAGCGCGCTGCCACCCGGCTGGGCGTCGGCGAGCGCGTACAATTCATGGGGCAGCGGTCTGACATCCCACAGTTGCTGGCGGCTGCCGATATTTTTTGTCAACCGAACCTGGGGCCGGAGCCGTTCGGTATCGTGTTCATTGAGGCCCTTTGGGCTGGGCGTCCGGTAGTCACGACGGCAATTGGAGGCGCCGTGGAGATTGTCGACGAGTCATGTGGACTGCTGGTTGAGCCGGGCAACCCCGCTTCCTTGGCTGCGTCCCTGCATCGATTGATAGAATGCCCCAAACTACGAGCGCGTCTGGGGCAAGCTGGCGCAGATCGTGCCCGGCTGCTTTGTGATCCAGCGTCCCAGATGAAGAAGTTGATGGATTTGTCGCGAAGCGGAATGGGCGGCGGGAGGGACGTCTAGCTTTCATGAGCCTCTTGAAGCGCGTATTCGCCGAGGCCATGAGAGTGACGGCACGCCGCTGCTCGAGGGGGATGACTCGCGCCTTGGAACCACCGAAGCGGATGGACCTCAGGAAGGCCGGCAAATGCTCGCGATAGCTCTTTGCGGCCTGGCTTTTGTTGTTTGTTACTTTGCGGGACGGCGCTCGCTGGGCCTGGGGGTGGTCGCGGTACTCGTGTTTGGCTATTTCTACGGTATCCTGCGCGCGAATCTACTCACTTCGGCCTCCCATTTCATATTTGACACAGGCCTGCTCGGACTTTATCTATCCACCAAGTGGCAGGTGTCCAATCCGGCTGAGAAGAAGCGCATACGGCCGGTAGTGTATTGGACGGTCATTCTGATCCTGTGGCCCGTTCTTATGGTTCTCATGCCATTCCAGCCCTTGTTGATATCAATAGTGGGGCTGCGCGGGAACATCTACTTTATTCCTCTCCTGCTTCTTGGGAGCCGGTTCACG
>CZKS01000308.1_pt1 | contig 15662 bp, 14 predicted proteins | sample 1122221 | NCBI WGS metagenome assembly CZKS01 (sample SAMEA3539301, study PRJEB10725) | soil metagenome | biome: tundra; feature: field; material: soil | place: USA | collected 2010-05 | depth 0.15 m
ATGGCTCGGTCCTTGTAGTGGACGTCGATCCCAAGCCGGTCCACTTCCGGAAAGACGTGGCCGTTCACCAGCAGCAGATCTTTCCAGCCACGATTGTCGATATCCAGGAATCCGCAGCCCCAACCCACGAATCGCGTATTGAGCGCCAGGCCGGCCGCTAGCGTAACGTCGTCGAACTCTGCTAGGCCGCGATTGCGGTAGAGCGTTCCACGTTCGTCCGAAAAATTCGAGCGAAAGATGTCAGTCCAGCCATCGCGGTCGTAATCAGCGGCGGCAACGCCCATGCCGGAGAGAGCCTTGCCATTGTCGTCAAAGGCTGCGCCGCGCGGCAGTGCTTCATCTGTGAACGATCCATCGCCGTGGTTGATATATAAAATGGAGGGGGTTTGATCCGAAGCCACATAAATGTCGATTAACCCGTCGTGGTTGAAGTCGCCCGTCAGCACGCTGAGCGCGTAGTTGTGATCAGGCTTCGCAATGCCGGATGCCTCCGAGACATCCTTGAACGTGCCGTCTCCATTGTTGTGATAAAGAATATTGCGGTCGAATGGAAGACCGCGCGGACCGCACGCCACCGGCAGGTCGCGATACCAGCAATAAGAGTTTTCGCCGGGTTTAGGGGCACTCGTGAAATCAAACTTGAGGTAGTTGGCGACGAACAGATCGAGATGGCCGTCGTTGTCGTAATCGAGGAACGCGCAGCCGGTGTTGTAGCGCACTCTGTCTTGTTTCAGGCCGGCCTTGGCCGTGACGTCCTCGAAGCCGCGCCCAGCCCGGTTGCGATACAGCACGTTCGCGCCCCAGTAGGTGACAAACAGATCCGTGTAGCCGTCATTGTCGAAATCGCCCGCGCAGACGCCCTGCCCCCAACCAGTATGTTCCAGGCCCATTTCCTTGGTGACATCCGCGAATTTGCCATTTCCCAAGTTGTGATAGAGACGATTTGTGCCCCCTGGTCCTGAAACCACGAAAATATCCAGCAGTCCATCGTTGTCGTAATCCAGAAAGGCCGCTCCGCTGCCCGTGGTCTCGATGATGTATTTCTTCGATTGAGCGCCGCCGTTCGGAATTGAGTCGGTGAGACCGGCTTCGCGTGCAACGTTGCGGAAATTGACCGCCGCTGCTCCCGCGCAGAAAAGAGCCGCGACCGCAAGCGCGCGGATCACTGCTTGGGAGCCTTCTCTCCCAGCCGTTTGAGAAAATCCGTGAATTCTCCTTGTGGTGACTTCTGCAGCTTGTCGAGCTCCGCCTGTTCACGCGCGGCATCAGAGGGCCGGCCAGCATTGCGATAGGCCAGCATCAGGCTGTAGTGCGCGGATTCGTTCGCGGGCTGCAGCCGTACGATATTCTCGAGCAGCACGATGGCATCCGGGTATTGTTTAGCATCCAGGCGCAACTTGGCTAAAGCCTGCATCGCCTCCGGAAAGCTGGGGGTGATGGCTACGGCGCGCTCGAAGTGCTTGACCGCTTCTCCCGGCTCCTGGCTGACAAGCAGAATTTGTCCTGTTTCATATTCGGCTGCGGCATCGGCTGGATTCAACGCCAGTTCCGCATCGAACTCGCGCCGCGCTAGCGCCAGATTGTCCGGCGAATGCGACTCCAGCAGCAGAGCGCGGCCCAACCGGAAGTGCAGATTCAGAGCCGCCGGATTCTTCTCAATAGCCTTGCGATATTCCGAGATCGCCTCCGGATAGCGGTTCTGGATCTCGAAGATCTCCGCTGAGATCTGGTTCACCCGATAAGAATTTGGAGTCTTGCGGAACATCTCATAGAGCGTATCGTTCCAAGCTTTCATGTGCAGACGCGCGCATTGATACAGCACATCGGCGTCGGCAGGATGAAGCGCCCGCAGGCGCGCGAGCACTGGACCGGCGTCATCGTAGTTTCCCTCGGCCAGCATGCACTGTGTGAGCGCCAGACCAGCCAGACGTCCCAGCTCCGATGCTGCGTCCTTCGCAAACTCGCCAGCCAATTCCTCGCGTGCGGTGTCGCAATGGCCAGTGGCAGCGTGGGTGAGCGCCAAAAAAGTACGGCGCTGCGGGCTGTCCGGCGCTTTTTCGAGCCAGGCCTGCGCGTCCGCATATTGGCCTCGGTTGAATTCCGCGATGCCCTTTTGCAAGGAATCATCCTGCGCGCGCGCCAAAAGAGCCGAGAGCAGAAGAAGGGCGCTAGTGGCCCGCATCGTCGATCACCAGATCCAGCGCTCCGAAACGATGGCGGTCCTTGCCTTCGAAGAATCGGAAGCTAAGGAGTGGCGGAGCTCCAGGAGCGATCCGCGGCGGGGGCGAAACCCGCTCGGATGGTGTCACCGCAAGCTCCATCACGCGGCCCGATGCAGCCACTTGTTTAATCAGCAACTCGTTTTGGTTGGCTAACAGAAAGAACAACCCAACGGCAATCATGACGTGCCCATTTTACCTATTCCTTGGATACCGCGAGCATCAGGTGCTCTTTGAATTCCGTGGCGAGCCGCGGATTTGAAGCATCCAAGATGCCCAGGTCCTTCTCATTCGCATAATCGAAGACACGGTACTTGCCCGGTTCTAGTCCACGAAGCTCGATCGTGCCCTTCCACACCAGCGATGCAGGTTCCGCAAAGAATGCGTAATACATTTTGCCATCCTTAGCGATCGCGTAGCCTTCCGGCGAGTCGTAGCCGATCGTGTACAGATTCAGAAAGGCGCCTTTGGAGAGCATCCTGGAATTATAGATGCCGGTCCATTTTTGCCAGCGGATTTCCTTGCGTGGAGTGAGGAATGCATCGTCGAAGCGCGGCCCGTAGTCCGGCCACGTAAACTTGGTGCCAAGCACGCCGCCTGACCCGATCGTGGAAGCGAAATCCTCTCCCAGGTCGATCTCTCTGCCGGGCGTGAAAACGATCTTGCTGAGTTCCACGTGATCGCCGTACACCGCGGAGCGCGGACCAAGTAGCGCCTTGTACAACTTAATCCGCCGCCGCACTTGAACCGAGCCAACCGGATCGGCAGTAACCGCCTGATTCATGAAAGGCAGCCACGCCAGGTTCGGCGTTGTGCCACACGGGCAAATCTGCGTTACGGCTTCAGGCTTCAATGCCCGCGTTGTGTCAAAGATAATCTTGTAAACGTCGGCCACTGCCAGCATGGAATCCTCGGGACTTTTGTGGTGATGAGCCGGATTGTAACAGCGCGGAGCCGAGTAGATTCCGTCCAGCTTGCTGCCATCGAAATCGAAATCCCGCATCAATTTCTCAGTTACCTTCCGGTAATATTCCTGCACTGCTGGCAATGCCGGACAAAGCATCGCTTGACGCCCGCGGTTTCCAGTGGCGTCTAATATCAACCAGTCAGGATGTTCTCGAAACACCTGCGCGACGCGGCCCGAATGGTTGGCCCCGCGCCCAACGTCCACGAGCAGGGCTTGCCACCAAACAGTGATCTGGATGCCGTTCTTGTGAAATTCGTCGACCAGGCGCCGCAGCGAATCACCCGGAAACTTTTTTGGATCCGGATCCCAGTCGCCCGTATCGTTGAACCAGCCGGAGTCCAGCGTTGCGGATTTTATGCCGAATTCCTTGATCTTCGGGATGGTCCCGAGTATCTGCTCTCGCGTAAAACCGCCCAGGTATCCCCAGCCGCACCAGTTTGCGTCAAAGGCCGCGCTCGACGGCTGGGCCAGCTCCCAACCCTGGTGTTGGAGGATTCGTGACCAAATGCTCAACGGCTCGTAATAATCGCCCGTGAAAACTGCAAGGAAGGTTCTTGGTGTTGTATACGTTTCGCCCGGTTTCAAGACAATCCCGGCGTCGATGCGAATCGAAGCTCCTACGCGGTCGTCGTGCCGGACCTCAACCGGCAACGCCAGCGCGTAGGGACGGGGTTCCGCATGACCTATCGCCATCCCCACGGACCGCGTCCAAAACGCCACCACCGGAAGGCCACCGCCGAAATGGTCCGGCGTGGATGTTCCTACCGCATTGAGCAAGGAGAACCCCTTGGCGATCGGCATCACATCGTTCTGGCCCCACTTATAACTGGAACCTTGAAATGACCACATCTGATAAGGAAGCGCGTGGTCATCGGCGAGCGTTGCACTTATACGGTGCCGCTGGAGTGAGATTCGGTCCAGCCTGACTGCCTTCGTACTCGTATTGTGATACGTGACAGTAAGGAATGACACGGCTGGGAAATTGTCATACACTTCAAGCGCCAGCGTCTTTTGTAAGCTGCCGTTGACCGCAGTCGATGTCAATTCCACGCGCTTCCCACGAGGTCCAATCGCACCGTGAATGTCGTTGATCTTGACGTGGTCAACGTCGGGACGTGCAAAATGAACCGGGACGCCGCCGCTGACCAGCGAATCGCCGCCTTCTCCCCGCAAAGGTTCATCCAGAGTGAGCCGCTGCCCTTGCCTGACGAGATGTCCTTCCAAATAACCCGATGGCAGCAGCTCGAACTCGGCTTCCGGTGTCTTTACTAAGACACTCCCCGCCTGCCGCACGGAGACTTCGCTCTGCGCATAAAGTGCGTGGAGCGATCCCACCAAGGCAAGTGTGCCGGCCAAGAGAGCTGTACACTTTGCCAAGTTCCTTGGATGCATCAATGAATGTCATTATCGCGCAAGACTCTCTAATGTTTTTGGAATATCAGAACGGACCACTTCGGCAGCCGGATGTAGAAGCGGCCGTCGGATCGGACAACCAGGTTCGCAAGGTAGTTCCCCGAGTCGTTCCAACCGCCATATTGGGGAGATTGTGAGTTGAAGATCTCCTCCCAGATGTCGCCGGCGCCGCCGATGTTGACGCCGTAAATGGGCTGATCCCATTGGTTGTCGCTCAGGTTCACGACGGTCAGTATTACATTCCCGGAGTCATCCCACCGGAGGAAACCGAGCACGTTGTTGTTGGGATCGAAGTGGGGCACGGTGGGACCGTAATCGGTGCGTAGAGCGGGATTGTTCCAACGCACATTATTGGCATCAGCCACCAGGTTTCTCATTCCCCAGCCGGTGGGATCACCGGCAATGGCCCAATCGAAGCGATGATCGCCGAACGGATCGAGCGCGGGATTCCAATAGCCATAATGATGAACCTCAGTACCCATGAAAAGCATCGGGGTGCCGGGAATCGCGATGCTAAGCGCCCATCCCATCCGAGCCTGCGCGAGCGCGTACCAATTTTGGCGGCCGGTGACGGCTCCTCCGATCAATTCGACAAAATAGCGATTCTCGCGAAGGTCAGGAGCGCCCGGTTTGTCCCACACCCAGGCTTGATCGATGGCGTCAAATTCCCATTGATTGAAGATTTGGTCGTGCGAGCCCAGCAAGTAGCGGATGGCGCTCCAGGCCGTTGGGAAACCGGGACGAGTGATCAGTGTTTGTATCTGAGAGAGGTCGCGGTGCGCGATGGCGCGAGCAAACGCAAACGGGCTATTCATGTCCCACATGGCGCGAAAACCGATTTGTTGAAATATATAGCCGGGGTCGTTGTCCTCGGCGTAGATGAATTTGTTGGGATAGCGGGCCAGCAAAGCTTGAACAATGGCATACAGACCGCCTGAGCTGAAGTTGATGGCGGAATCGAAACGCAGACCGTCCACGTCGTACTCGTCGAACCACATGCTGGCGTTGTCGATGAAGAAACGCTGAACGTCCGGCGAATCGTGATCCGGACGTCTGCCGAAACCCGTCTCAACTGTGCTGAAGTAGATGCCTCCTCCGGTTGTGGCGTCACTCACGTCGGTGCGATGATCGTTGTTTCCGTCGAACTGCCACAAGTTGTCGATGGTGTCCATGTGGTTGTACACGACATCGAAGAACACGGCGAGTCCCCGTTGATGGCAGGCGTCTACGAGTGCACGCAACTGGTCAGGAGTTCCATACAGCATTTCCGGCGCATAGTAATTGCTCGGATTGTAGGCTTCTCCCTCGGCGCCTCGATACTCGCCGTCGGGCAAAAACTGCACGGCGTTGAAATTCATCGAGCGGATGTAGTCGAGCTTGGCCGAGAAATCGGCGAAGGAGGCTGTGTATCCGTTGGTGTCGGTAATCACGGGAAGGCCGTCGTTCTTACCTGCGAAAGATCCCACGTGAGCCTGATAGATGATGAAGTTCTGAAACTGCGGCGTGCTAAAAGGCGCCTGAAATTGATAGACCGATGGATCGACTACAACCACCGGGAGTTTCGGATCGGACGAGGTTACCTGGCGGGCACATGGATCAGCGCGTAAAAGCGGGAGCCCGCCCGGATCGAACGGATCGCCTCCCTTATTTTGAACCGAGAACTGATACAAGTGTCCTGCGGCGACTCCAGAGATATCAGCCGACCAGTAAGCCGGATTCGCCGCGTCCGGCTTGAGCGCGAAAGAAGACTGTGGCGACGCAGAGTTGGGCTGAACGAGGACCAGTACCGCGGAAGCATTTGGCGCCCAGACACGAAAGCTGGCGGATGTTTTATTTGCAAATAGGGTTGCGCCTAGAGGAGTGGTGGCACTGGGCGCGGAGAGCAAAGCATACATAAAAAACCTCCACGTGGCTCCTAACTGTGAATATATTATATATATGATACGGTGGCGCGGGAAAAGTGGATGATTTTTGTCTGCTTCCTCACCTAACTGTCTCGGAATAAAGGCGCATCGTCAACGCCGCCTTTCCCCCCAGTGGATCGCCGGCTAGCGCAAAGCCGCTGCCGCGGCGAGTGGCATCCACTTTGTGCAAAACATTATCCGAAGGCAAGCAGACCAAGCCCTGGGCGCTTTGCGCGCCGGAAGCGTACACCACTATCTCGATCTTTGACCAATCCAACTGCGCTGTAGACTGCGCAGGCTGCATGTGCGGGATCACCGCCCCTTCACGCACCAGCATCACGATCGGAATCTGCCCGGCCTCAATGTGATGCCAACCGCCGTCGTATAGCTTGCCGCTCTGATAGTCGATCCATTGGCCCTGGGGTAGGTACACGTCGCGCCCGGTGGTTTGCGTCTCCAACAACGGCGCTACTAAGATATCGGCGCCGAACAAATACTCGTCTTCCACCAGCCACGCTCCCGGATCGCCAGGATACTCGATGAACAGCGCGCGCAGCATGGGCAGCCCGCGCTCGCTCGAATCCTTCGCCTGCGCGTAAATGTACGTGCATCAGCCGATACTTCATCTCGTCGGCACGGCGGAAATCATCCAGGAATGCGGCACTGTACTCCCACGGTTCCCTGGGCGGAGCGCCATAGCAGCGGCTGTGCGATGTCAACATTCCGAAGGGCACCCAGCGCCGGTAAAGCTCCTCGGGAGACTTTTGCGTGAATCCGCCGATGTCATGGCTCCAGAAGGAAAATCCGCTCAGCCCCAGTGAAAGGCCACCGCGCAGGGTCGCCGCCCCAGTGTAGTGGGTAGCGTTGGCTGCCGGCCCATGCGCTTCGCGCCCAAATAATGTTCTCGCCCGTCACCTTGCGCGTGATATCGGCTACGGTCTTGTTGTATCGCAGCGGATACAAGTTGTGCTCGTAGAATCCGCTGCGTCCGTTAGCGTAGATTCCCGTCAGCGGAGCCGCTTCCCCGAAACCCACCTTGATTGCCCCCACTCCCAGCCGCAGCAGGTCGGCTATCTTCTCCTGATACCATTCCACCGTTGCAGGGTTGGTGAAATCCAGCACAGCGTCCTCGTAGGGCAGGTTGCCTTTGCCGTCCTTCACTGCCTGACCCTTGGCGACGATCTCCGGAAATAACAAGTTCTTAGGAATGAAGTACGGAAGCTGCCAGAGCGAGATGTGGAAGCCGTCCTGCTTCAAGTCGTTGATCATTCTTTTGAGGATCTTTGAAGCGTGACGTGGAGCTTATAGTCGCAGCGCCAATCGGTTTCGAACCAGCCCGTGTCCAGATGAATCACATCGGAGGGAATACGGTTCTGCCGCAGCTTGGCGGCCACGCTTCGCACCTCGTCCTCGGAAAAATACGAGATGCGGCTCATCCACAATCCAAACGACCAAAGCGGTGGCATGGCAGTTTTCCCGGTGAGGTTGGTGTATCGGTTCAGGATGTCCTTCGGATCTCCCAGGAAAACGAACAGGTCCAACTCATCGTCACCCAGAAATAGGGCGTTTGAGAAGCTGTAAGAAGCGCCGAAGTCGAATGTGGTGGGCGCGGATGTATGCACGAACATCCCGTTTCCACGGTTGCTCATGAAGAACTGAATCGGCTTGTACATACGCGGGCTTTCCACACCGTTGGCGTCGTTGGCCCACAGCACAACTTTTTGGCCGCGCTTGTCGAGTCGCGTGAAAGACTCGCCGCACCCGAACAACTCTTCTCCGGGGGAAAGCGAAAAAACCGCCGCCACGCTGCGGGAATAATTGGACGGCCGGCGGATGAAGGAAAACGGCAGCGCCGGATCGAGCGACGTGCGGTAGTCGGAGGTGTGATTGGTCCGGGTAAGCAGACGGCCCTTGGTGTCGCGCAACTCAATGTGCCAGGGATTCTCTAGGATGGTGACGGAACCGGCGCTGCTCGTATAGCGGTGGCCGCCTGAAACTTTCTGGTACTTCCAGGAATTACTGTGCGGCGGATCGTCCACCAGCATCAGGGAGGGCGCGTCCGGACGAGCCGGCAGTCCTGTCTTCATGCGAATCCTCACCGTTCTCGGCGACACAAACTGGATCGAAAAGGGCAGCACCGGATCGACTGCGTATTCCCTCTCCGGAAACGTCATGCCGCCGAAGGGGCGCAGTCCTGGTTCCATGTTGTCGAAAGCGATGCGCGGCGCCAACTCGTTGCGCCGCCATAGGACCGTGCCCTCCGCTTTCACGGGATCAAACGCTGTAAAACGGTCCGCCAAGAAGTACGTGGTGCTGAAGTCGTGGAAGTCGCCGCTGATATCCACTGGGTCGCTGAGAAGACGCGGCGATTCATAAGCGGCAAGAGCCGGCTGATACGGTTCATGAAAGTTTCTCCTCAACGCTCCGCACCTTATCTTCCATGGTCTGTTCCCGGTCGGTACGAGTTCCGAATCGCATAGTACTGGAGATCCGCGGCACGCCCGCTGCATGCAGAGCTTCGTGGCACTGCTTCACGGCAGCGAAGACGCGGTCCCAATCACCCTCAATGTTGGTGCCGTAGGCGTGCAAGCGCGTCTTGAGTCCGGCATCCGCGAGAATACGCTCGCAAATTGCGACTTCCTTCGAAACCGAAAGGCCGACGCCGATCGGAACAACACACAAATCCGCGATAACTTTCATAATCCTATTGTGATCGCTACCGAGAGGCGCTGGTTCATCCCCAGTACGCCTCACCGTCCGCCAGGTTCTGCTTCAGGAATTCGGAGTTGATCTCCAGCCCCAAGCCTGGCCCGGCTGGAACCTTGAGTAGCCCTTTGCGCACGTCAGGCGCGCTGCCTGCGGCCATTCCCTCGATGTAGCGACCAGGCCGCCCGAGCTGGCTCTCCGAGCGGTAGAAGTTTTGAATGGAGGCGCCGAAATGCGCGTTGGCATATGTCAGCACCAGCGATCCGACATTGTGCAGCGCTACCGGAATGCGGAACTGCGCCGCGTAATCCGCGATTTTGCGCGTACCCGTGATCCCACCCGCGAACGCCAGATCGGGATGGATGAAGTCCACCGCCTGATTGTCCAGGAACGGTTTGAATCCGCGGACCATCTCGAGCTTCTCGCCAGTCAGCAGCGGCACACGCGTGGATCGGCGCAGCGCCATCCAAGCTTCGGAGAACGGCGGATTGAGAGCGTCCTCGATGAACAGTGGATTCATCGGCTCGACAACCTTGGCAACCGCTATCGCGCTGGGCGTGTCCAGCTCATTGTGGCAATGGACGGCGATGTCGATATCGTCACCCACGGCCTCGCGGCAGTTGGCATAGCCGCGCGCAACGTTGCGGAGCTGCTGGGTGGTGAGCGTGGATGCGAATCGGGCCGGAGGCACACCCAGCAGCGGATCGATATTGTTCTTGAAGGCGGTAAAACCCTCCGGCATCTCTTTGATGCGCTGCGCCCAGTCGTGACAGGACGATTTGTCCAGCATGTCCAGGTTGATGCCATGCGAGTACATCGGGATGGCGTCACGGAATGGGCCGCCCAGTAGTGTCGAAACCGGTGCGCCCAGCAGCTTTCCCGCCAAGTCCCACAGTGCGATGTCGATGCCGCTGATGGTCGGGATATGCGCCATGTAGGTATGCATCAGCGTGGTCATATTGTGGAAGTGCACCTCGATCGTCAGCGGGTCCTTCCCGATTAGCAGACTTTTCATTGTCTCGATTCGCGCCCGCGCCATCGGCCCCGTGGCCCCGGCCTCGCCATACCCGGTCACCCCGCTATCGGTATCGATCCGGATGAGACAATTTCCAGCGATATTCTTGATGGCCATAGCGCAAACGTTGGTGATCTTCACACGATTCACATTCGACGCCGCTATTGCCCTGTAGCGGGCGAACAGTCCAGCGGCAGGCAGAGCGACGGCCATCCGCAGCAGATCCCGGCGAGACAGCGATTTCAGCATGCGTATTCCCTTCAGACCGCAATATACACCAGCTGATTCACGGATTGTCGTACGAGTCGTAACGCCGCTGTCATGAAAGAGCCCAGATTGAGAAATTAGGGGGGCATTCTTGGCAAGAGCGTATCTACCTAGATTTAGGCGCAGAAGGACTGCCTCTCAGCGCCGATCTCCGACGGATGCCCGAACTTATCGGCGGATTCCTCATGGCCGGCGGCGCGTCCTTGGCCTGGTGTATTCAAAGAGCCGCCGGTAGAGCGAGATGAAAAGGCGGCGGACGAAGTGTTCCTAAGAAGGTGATTCAGGCTTTCGTTTCAGCCGTAGCGCGCTGATCATCATTTTCCCGAAAACTCCCCGGCGTCGCTGATCGAGAAAGAGCCACGATAGCAGCTTGACCGTGGCTGGAGTTCGAAAACGGGGATCCATCGCGCGCCGCCGGTCGAGAATTCCGGCCAGAGTCTCTCGCGGGCGCTCGCGAAATTCATCGAGCATGGCGGTTTGGTGAACGCAGGAGATTGTGCAGAATGGCGCGCAGCCTTTGGGACGAGCTGCTTCGCGCCGGATATCGTCCACAGTGTATTCATCGAGCGGAATACCCGGACGGCCCCGCTGTTGCGAGCAGTAATGCACCAGGCCGTCCTCGCAGATATACAGGAATCGGCCACCGGCGCGGCAGTGCCAGTCGGTCGCCAGTCCTCGCCCGATGTTCTCCTGGAAATGATCGAAATGCGCAAACGAGAATAGAGCGGTTTCGAGTCGCCGGAAACGCTCGTAAACACTCCGATGCTCGGCCGCGAGCGGCTGAAGCTGGCCGCCAGGATCGTGCAAGATACCCACCGTGCTAGTAAATCCGAGTTGCCGGGCCCGTTCCCCCACCACAATCGCGTCACCCGGATTGCGAACGCTAGCTCCCAACACCGAGTTAATGGTGACTCCGAACTCGGCGTAACGCGCCAGCCATTCCAGCTTCCTGTCGAGCGCGCGCAGGCTCTTTTTCGAGACGTCGTCCGGCGCGACGTTGTCAATGCTGATCTGCAAATAATCCAGCCCGGCGCGATTCAGGGCGCGAATGCGATCAGGTGTCAGAAGCAGGCCGTTGGTGATCAGCGTTGCGATCGCGCCACGGGCGCGAATACGGCGGATGATCGCGTCGAGATCGGGATGCAGCGTCGGCTCACCGCCGCTCAGCGTGATAATCGTGGTGCCGAGATCGGCCAGCCGATCGATCCGCCTTAGCATGGTCTGGAGCCGTACGGCCCCCGAAGTTTTGTCGTACTCGTTGCAATAGGCGCAATCCAGATTGCAGCGCCGGATCGGAATGATCTGCGCAAGAATCGGATGGGAGGCGGACTGCATGGCGCGCACAAACATGCGCGTCTCGCGGAGCTTCCGATCCAACCGCCTGAGCAGCTTCACTAATAACAGTTTGACGGATTTTTGTGGGGCAGGTTGCTAACAGTTGCTAACCTGCCCCACAACTAAAGACCCGCCACTCATTTCTGTAAGGCGCGATTTACTCTTTCGATCACGGATTGCCAATCGCGGAGTTTCGGCTGCCGGAACAGTCGCATAGTTGGATACCAGGCGCTCTTTTCGCCCGCATCGAGCCAACGCCAGTCAGCCGCATAGGGCAGCAGGAGCCAAACCGGAACGCCGAGCGCGCCAGCAAGATGCGCGGTGGAATTGTCGATTGTTACTACCAAGTCCAAGGCCGCGATCTGTGCCGCGAAGACATCGATATCTGAGAGTTGATCGACAGAGCGATCAATAAGAATTGCCGCCTTTGCCGCCGCTGCTTGCTCCTCCAACAAGTTGTGATCCCCATATTGAAGGCTCACCCACTGGATATCGGATCGCGCAAATAACGGCGCGAACAATGATAGGTCCATCGAGCGGCTCGGGCCCGTCTTCCGGTTGGTTGTATGCCAAGCCAAGCCCACCAACCTTCTGCCGTAGGCATAGCGCGTGCGAAAACGCTCCCGTTCCTCCCGATCGGCAATCAGGTAGGGCGACGTTGTGGCGGCAAACGCAGCATTGCTTACTCGGAACATGCCAGGCAGACTGCCGCTCGGCAGGTGTGCGTCAATATCTAGTTCAGGGCCGTGGCCAGAGATCACCTCAACGCCAGGAAAGGAACGCGCGAAGAGAGGTCTCAGCCGTGCGTTCGAATCCAAAACGCAGCGGTTACCAGTGCGGATCACGTCCGGAAGAAGGCCGGCGAACATGATTTCATCGCCGATTCCCTGCTCTCCCCAGATCAGCAGCCGACCCGATGTCAGTCTTTCGCCCGTCCAAAGCGGCTGCGGATAAGGTCGCATCGGCGTGTCGTGATCTTTCGTTTGCCAGCGGGATTCATAGTTGCGCCAGCCAGTGCCGAAATCTCCTTTCGACAGTTGGGCCAGAGATTCGGCGAAACGCGCTTGGGGATAATCTGGTTGGAAAGCAAGAGCCGCTCTGTGCCGCGCCAACGCCTCATCCACGTTGCCCAACGCATACTGGACGCAGCCCATGTTGTGGTGGGCCTCGGCGAAATCCGGCTTCACAGCCAGCGCCCGCTCAAAACAGGCTACCGCCTCGTCCAGCTTGTCCTGCGCGTGGAGCGCGGTTCCCAGATTGGAGAGGACTTCGACGCGATCAGGTTTGAGAGCCAGCGCTCGTTCATAGCATGCCACGGCTTCATCCAGTTTGTGGTTCGCTTGCAGTGCGCTGCCTAAATTGCCGTGGGCCTCGGCATAGTTCGGTCGCAGTTCCAACGCACGCTCGAGACATACGACGGCTTCATCCAGCTTCCCCTGGGTGTACAGGACACTACCGAGGTTCGTCTGAGCCGCAACTAAGCTTGGTTTGAGAGCCACCGCACGCTCATAACACACTACAGCTTCGTCCAGATTGCCTTGGGCCTTGCGCACGTTTCCCAGATTGAAGTAGGCTTCGGCGCAGTCCGGCTTTAGGGCCAGCGCTCGTTCTTGACACGCCACGGCCTCATCCAGCTTCCCCTGCGCTTGGAGGATGTTCCCCAAGTTGATGTGAACCTCGGCCAAGTCCGGTTTCAGAGCCAGTGCTCGCCCAAAACATCCCAGTGCTTCATCCAGCTTGCCTTGTGCCTGAAGAACGGTGCCAAGGTTGGAATGATAGTGAGGCTCGTTTGGGTTGATCGCAATAGCTTCGGAGATCATCTCGACGGCAGCCTCATGACGTCCATCCGCATGTGCGATCATCCCGAGCAAATGCAAGCCGTCTGCATTGTGAGCATCCGCTTCTAGAACCTGCCGGTAAATCCCCTCAGCTTCCCTCAGCCGGCCGGCTTGGTGGTGCTGAAGAGCATTCCCCAGCATCTCTTGGATAACCCGAGTCTGCAATTGTCCCACGATTCTATTTTGCTGCTTTCGGTGACAATCCTACATGTCGTGGTAGGCAATTTCGAGGCTAACTCTCACGGCCACAGATTTGCCGTCCTTCTGCGCCGGAGCGAATCGCCATTGTTCGACCGCTTCGACAGTACTCTGATCGACGTCCTTGTCGAGCCCCTTGACAACGCGCACCTCTCTCGGCATCCCTTTTGAGCTGACCACCAGCGCGACCGTGACCGTTCCCACCACACGCACGCCGCGGTTTGTGGATCGGTGTGGAGACACTTGCTTGATGACCCTCGGCGGGACCACGTCCGGCCCGAGGTCGTACACTTTTTCGCCCTGATCTTCGTCGTCACCCTTAGTTTGTGCGGGCAAGGCCGCGACAGCTTGCACCAGCAGGACACAGGCCACGGCCGGTGCAAACGCCCGGCCAAACACGCGTCGCTGCGCCATCACGCTCATTCTCCCCTCAGCCTAACGAAGATGCGTGGATAGACGTGCCGCGGACCGCGGCAGTTACACTGGAATTTCGCCGCGGCGTTTCTTAGCGGGACGAGTGAGCCGCAGGTAGGTCTTGACGGGCTCTACTTTCTCTATAACTCGCAGCGGTTGATTCGCCGCGTGCGTGCACTGCGCTTTCGGTTCTTTGTAGTGAAGTCAACAGGGATCGTCGCGAGGCGTGGCGGACTATCGGTTCAACCAGCCATCGAAGCGAATTCGGAATATCACGGCTCAACCCGATTACCTCGAATTCTATATAGACGCCGCCATCGCGTTCGGCGTAGTGGGTGATGCTCAACAGCCGCCAGATCAGACCAATGCCTTCGCCTTCACTCAACACACGCTGGTCAGGTTCGCCATACTGTTCTATTTCCTGGATTCGCGTCGTCCGCGAGATACTGTACGCGCGTTGATTGTCCACATGAACGTAGTTGGCTTCCGAATCGGTATCCAGAACTGTCTTCAGAAACGATGATTTGGTGCTGAGCAGCATCGAAAAGCGATCTTTCGCTTCGCCGGTAGCGATCGCCTTCGAATCGATCACGGTTGGCCGGTACAAATCTTTGTACCGCGCATAATCGCGTACGACGGCTAGAACATCGTTGATGGTAACGTGGGCGATGAACGCCGCGCCCAGCCAATCGTGAATCAATCCGGACGGAACTCTCTTGGGACTTTGCGGCCCGACTGGCGAAACCACAATCTCGCCTGAGCGGACTTTGCGAAGCCGCTCGGGAACCTCGTCCACCCACAAGAAGGAATTGCCAGGGTTCAGGCGCTGCTCCATCCCCATGGTTGCAGCCGCGGCATACTCCTCCCACGCTTTCGTTGTGGTTGGCTCTAGCTTGGCTGCATTGAGTGTGACTGGAAGAAGCAACGCCAACCAGACGCAACTTTCAAAGGCCCTATGCCGTTCCACTTGAACAGACCCTTCCTCTGTGTGAGACGCTAGCCATTCCCGAAGGATTCAGAAAAATACAACCCTCGGAGTTTCAATTTGTTGTAGCAAGCTGAGGCGCCGGAAGCTCCGTTGACTTTGGTCTTTTCTTCGGCAAGATAAAACATAATATGAGCGTAGTGTTTGATCCTGTAGGATCATTGCATGCGTCTACAGGGCGCTCCTGAGCTGCCGAAGAATGGCCACACCTTTCCATAACATTCATACTGAACCATCGAAAATCCGTTTCCCCGGCGCCAAAATCGGCGGCGGAGCGAGGACGGTAGCCGAGCCTGGTTCCTTGCGCAGCGCCACAGAAGGTGAAGGTTGGCCAGAATCAGGTCCTCGATCCACACGAACACGTTCATCCAGTTCTTCAACTCGCCCGGAAACCGCGAGAG
>CZKS01000042.1_pt2 | contig 15512 bp, 9 predicted proteins | sample 1122221 | NCBI WGS metagenome assembly CZKS01 (sample SAMEA3539301, study PRJEB10725) | soil metagenome | biome: tundra; feature: field; material: soil | place: USA | collected 2010-05 | depth 0.15 m
CAGCCGCGCTCCGCGTGGCAGCTCCGAACCGGCGCCAGACGCAATTGCCGCGCTCAGTTCTCCCGCCAGATCGCGGTCCGCGAAATCCATTAAACTAACCACGTCCGAGAGTTGCCGGCCAACCGCGTCGGCTTGCGCCCAACCTGTCAGGCGCTCGGCATGGGGATTCAAGAATTGAATGCTGCCGGAGGCGTCGGTTACCACCACCGCATCCGCCAGGGAATGAAGCACCGTGCCAAGCCACGCCTCGCGCTTTCTCAATTCCTGTTCGGCCCGATGCTTGTAGAGTGCCACCTCAATCGTGCTGGACAAGTTGATATGATTGATCGGCTTCACCAGATAACTGTAAGGTTCGGTTGCTTTGGCTCGCTCCAGCGTGTCTTTGTCGGCGTACGCCGTTAAAAAGACAACCGGAAGATGAAAGCGATTGCGCACTTCCGACGCCACCGCGATGCCATCGGAGGGCCCCTGAAGATGGATATCCATCAGGACGAGGTCCGGAGACGTCTGCTCGATGCTCCGAAGCGCCTGCTCGCCCGAGGCCGCGATCGACGGAACCGTGTAGCCCGCCTTGAGGAGCCGCCGTTCGAGGTCGGATGCCACAATGGCTTCATCTTCCACGATCAGAATTTTAGTTTGCGGTGCGGGCATAGTTTTGTCTCGTCGTGAACAGCATCAATTCGCGACCGCCAATCGGCCGACCGACCCCGACACGTCGTTGGCCCACTCCAGAAGTTCCCCTTTGGTCAGGTAATGCCAGGTGGATTGCCCTTCCGCAGCATCTGTCCATGGCGCCTCCTCGCGATAGCCGTCGATGATCCGCACGCAAATCCCCGGCTTCAAGTCCACTAGCCTGGTGGCCAGTTCCGCCCGGCCATTGTCGTCCGCGGCCGGATTGGCGATCACGAGTCGAATGGGCCGTTCGTACGTCTCTGCCAGCTGCAGCGCTTCCTCACAGTTGCTGGCTTCGAGGACGCTGTACCCATACTCCTCAAAATAACCATGGAGCAACCGCCGCACTTCAGAATTCCGATCGATTACCAGAAGTACATTCTGGTTCTCGCCTTCAATCGGTAGGCCTGCGGCGGCAACCTCAACCGAGGGCAAATAAACGTCAAAGACGACCTTTTTATCGGTCTCCATCCGCGCACTCAATATCCCACCCATTCGTTTGGTAATGCCGTATGCAAAAGGCAGACCTTCCCAATTTCCGTCCCAGGAAGGATCGAAAACACGATCCACACTGGCCGCATCCTCTTTCGTGGTGGTGTAAGAGATTCGGATTCGGACCCATTCGGCGAGACCTTCCAATTCGGCCCCGAAGGCCGCCACCGCGATGCCGCCATCGGCGTCTGCCCAGTGATGCGCATGCTTTAGTAACATGTCCAGAGCTCGGGTCAGCTCGCGTGGGTCCGCGTGTACCGGCCTTAGAGCTGGATCAAGCTGTACCGTAAGACCCGGCAAAGCTTTCTGCCAGGTTTTCCGCAGATTATCCAGGATTTCATTCACCTTGACGACTTGCGGTTTGATTTCCCGATCCTGCCCAAAGGCGCGCAGCCGGCAGGTCACCCCGAATGCGTCCAGAGCAGCGTTCTCGATGGTTTCGGCGGTGGAACGCAGGGTACTCTCGGCGGGCAGCGAATTGAGTAATCGTGTACTCTCCTCGGCTACTACGCTCAGTTCCATGTCGAGTTGGCCGGCAATTCCGTCCGCTAGCCGCGACAGCGCATTGTGCTTATGGTCCTGCTTCGACTGCTCCTCTTCAAACCGTCGCAGCGTTACGTCTTTGAAGGTAACCACTACACCGTCCGCTCGACCCTCATGCCACCTGGGAGCGAGACTGCCTTCAATGGCATAGCGTCGGCCGGCGCCGCCGTCCAGCCAGGTATCGTTGGGTAATGACACCGGCGTCCCCTGCAGCCTTGCCAACGGGATAAGGTCGTCCACCGCCCTGCCGTCCTGGTGCGAGATCCGCAGCAGATCATAGAGAGGGCTACCCAGAACATCATCCACCTTGCACCCGAACAAGTCTTCGGCCAACGGGTTGATATAGGAAATCCGTCCCACACCATCGGCAACCAGAACCGCATCCGGCACAGCCGCGAAACTTGCGCTGAACCAATCTCTTTGCTCGCGCAGAAACCGCTCGTGGCGATGCTTGGAGATCGCGATCTCGATGGAGCCCCGCAGGCTAACTGAGTCGATTGGTTTCTTGATATAGCCAAACGCCTGGGTCTGGCTGGCTCGTTCCAAGGTCTTCGGATCTTCGTAGGCGGTGAGATAGACCACCGGGATGTCGAAATCCTTCCGAACCTGCTCTGCAACCTGGATTCCGTCCACATTTCCCCGCAGGCGAATATCCATCAGGATCAAGTCAGGGGTCTGCTCCCGGATCACTTCCAGTGCCTCGCGCGCGGTACCCGCGACAGCCGGCACGCGGTAACCCGCCCGCTCCAAGCGGCCCTGCAAGTCGGCAGCGATCAAACCTTCATCCTCTACGATAACGACGCTATGTTCAGAAGATTCCATTACCTACTCCGTTTATAAAAGGGGGGGAGCCGGTAACGCGACACCCTGGATCGCTTGCGCAGACCACGCCCGCGAGGAGACAGATTATGTGTACGTTTAGCTTAGTAGTTGAGGAGTCGAAATCTTCTCCTCAAAAAGCTACCTAGCACGTTTGAGCCCCACACCCTGAGGGTATAACTCACTTCACCCTCCTTCGTCGAATCGAGCCACGTCACTCTGTTGCAATGAAAGAAGATCTCCCGGAGCAAGCACTGCTACTCGAAAGTCACAACTCAAAACTTCGGCCTCGTTCTGGAATTATTACTTCCAGGCCGTACCTTTCTCGAATCGCCGCCCGGAACGCCAGTTGCTGGTCCGGCTCGCCATGCACCAGAAACACCTTCTGCAGTCCGCCGGCAATTGGTTTCATCCAGGTGAGCATCTCTTCCCGGTCTGCATGACCGCTCAATGCATCCAACTTCTGGACCTCGGCTCTGAGTGGCATGGGTTCGCCGAAAATCGGCACTTCTGCGTGCTGTTCTTCGATTTTTCTGCCCAGCGTATTCTCGGCCTGATAGCCGGTGATAAGCACCGTATTGCGATGATCGCCAACGTTGTTCTTCAAATGATGCAGTACCCGGCCAGCCTCGCACATGCCTGACGCCGAGATAATCATAAAGGGACCATGCAGGTCGTTGAGCGCTTTGGATTGCTCCACATCCCGGATGTAGGTGAGGCGCGAGAATCCAAAGGGATCTTCGTGGTTAGTCAAGAACTCCTGCGCTTCTCGATTGAACAGTTCCGGATGCTTACGGAAGACTTCCGTCACGTTGACCGCCAGTGGGCTGTCAACAAAGATCGGGAAGCTGGGAATCTCCTTAGCATTGATGAGCTGATGCAGCATCAATACTAATTGCTGCGTTCTGCCCACCGCGAAGGCCGGTACGATGATTTTTCCGCCGCGCTGGTACGTACGGTTCACTATGTGCGCGAGTTTTTCCCTGACAGATTGGATGGGTTCGTGCACGCGGTCACCGTAAGTACTCTCCATGATCAGGTAATCCGCCGCAGAAAGCGGCTCCGGATCGCGGATGATGGGTAGACCTGGGCGTCCCAGGTCGCCGGTAAAACCCAACAGCGTTTTCCGTCCCTGTGATTCCAGATCGAGCAGCATGCAGGTGGACCCTAGCATGTGCCCGGCTTCGAACGATTGGTAACGGATACCTGGCGCAATTGCGGTGGGCGCGTGAAGCGGCACGGGCCGGAATAGAGGGTAAGTGGCCTCGGCATTTTCCACCGTGTAGAGCGGTTCCACCATGTGATCGCCGGCCTCGGCTCCCACGTTGAGGGACTTGCGGCGCAAGTACCGCTTGTTCAGAAATGCAGCGTCCTTTTCCTGGATGGAAGCGGAGTCGGCCAACATAGGGCGGCACAGGTCGGCGGTCCCTGCGCTCGCGTAGATCGGTCCGTGGAATCCGTTCTTAACCAGCAGCGGCAGGTTTCCGCTGTGATCGATGTGGGCATGCGAAAGCATTACTGCGGAAATCTCCCGGCAGGGAAACGGAAAGTTCTTGTTTCGTTCCTCGGCCTCTTCCCGGCGTCCTTGATACTGCCCGCAATCCAAGAGATAACACTTGCCGTCCACTGTGAGTTGATGCATGGAGCCGGTGACAGTCTTGGCCGCACCCCAGAAGGTGAGTTTCATTCCTTAAAGAATAGCGTCTCCTGCCCAGAAGATCGCCACGGATGCACACGGATAAACACGGATAGCATGGGTTCGTTTTATCCGTGTCCATCCGTGTGCATCCGTGGCGATCAGGTGTTTCCCGTACGGGACCCTAGGGTGAATCCCCGATTGGTCCCGCGCCCAACCGCTGTTAAATTCAGGTTGGATGCTGAGAAAGCTGATAGCTCTCGGTGTGTTTGTCCTCGCCTTAGCGCCTTCTGCGTACCTTGCCTGGACCCTTCGAGCCATGCCCCACCTCGGCTTCTATCATGACGACAGCATTTACTGGGTGTCGGCCAAGAGCCTGGCGGACGGTCATGAATACCGGATTGCCAGCTTGCCGGGACAGCCTTATCAAACCAAGTACCCCCCGCTCTACCCCGCCCTGCTAGCCGGCATCTGGAAGATCAATCCGAACTTCCCGTCCAACCTGCCACTCGCCACGCTATTTGCCTGGCTCCTGCTTCCTATCTATTTGGCGATGGTCTGGTTGTTCCTTCGACAGTACGGATTCGGCTGGCGCGAGCGGTGCATCCTGGTACTGGTGGCGGGGTTGAGCCCGATAGCCGCGACGTTTAGCGTCTCGTTGATGCCGGAACTGCTGTTCACCGCGCTGTTAGTCGCCAGTGTGCTCTTGGCCGAGCGCTCGCTCGCAGATGACGCGTCTGCCTGGTTGCCAGCTCTTGCCGGAGCGTGTGGAGCGTTGGCGTACCTCACCAAATCCGCCGCTGGGCCTCTGCTGCTGACTGCCCCCATCTACTTCGTGTGGCGCAGGCAATTCGTCAAAGCCGCGCTGTTTTTTGCGGCGATGCTGCCCGCGGTTGCAGGCTGGCAATGGTGGTCCGCGCGCCACGTTTCGCACTCGTGGGACCTGGTGACGCTGTACTACACCAATTATTTCGGGTTCCAGATCTACAACGTTCCCTTGCGCGACCTGCCGCTGGTGTTCTGGCACAACCTGGACGGTTTCCTGTTGGGCGCTGGTAAACTTCTGACCTTCGATGTGCCGTATGGCGCAAAGCCTTTGGAACGCGTGGTGGCCGTGGCTGCAATCGCGGGAGCGGTCCGGTTGGCGCGACGCACGAAGAAGCTGCAATATCCGCTGGCGGCCGCCGGAGTATCCGCACTTCTTCTGGTATGGCACTACGTCCCGGATCAACGCTTCGTTTTTCCGCTGTATCCACTTTTGCTAGCCGGCCTCTGGACCGAGCTTTCGAATGTGTGGCAGGCACTGGGCGCCGCCTGGAAGAAGCCCGCCGCCGCCGAACGCGCCGTGGCTTTCCTGGGAGCGGGCGCACTGGCAGCTCTCGCGCTCTTCGTCTGCTTCACCACTTGCTTCGGTCTCTTCTACTTCCTGCCCGACCTGTTTGGCAGTTACCGCGACGCCCTAGAATCCCGCCGCCCTGCCTACCAGTGGATCGCGAAGAATGCCCCGCCGGATGCCAACGTGTTCGCCTACGATGATCCCATGATGTACCTTTATGCCGGCCGTAAGTCGTGCAATCTGCCGATTCCGCCGACACTCTTTTATCACAACGACGACGCGGGAATCGACAAGCTGCTGCATTCCATTCCGGATTTTGCACGCCAATATCAGCTCAGCTACGTGCTGCTCACGCCCAGCGATTTCTATCGCGACCTGCATGAGCCGGGCGCGCGGCATCTGTCCGAAGCAGTGGAACAGAGCGGCGCGTTCCATCCGGCATTCAAGTCACCCTCTGCAGCTATCTACCGCTTGTCCCCCGGCTCCCTTAGGACGCGAGACAAAATCGGCGCAGGCACCGACTCCCTCACGGTCGCGGTTCGGTAACACCATCTTTCCGAGCCGCGAGCGTAAGCGACCGGTTGTTGTTATTTTTTCGCGGCTCCATTACCGGTCACAGCTCGGTAACACGCTCCGCAAGTAACGTACAATCACTACAAATGCCGTTCCGATCGTTCGTCATCTGCGCTATTTGCGCGCTCGCGCTGTGTGCGGAGAAGAAACCCATCACAATCGACACATTGATGGAAACCCCGGCTGGCCGGCGCGATTTCGGCGGCCCTCCCATCTGGGCTCCGGATGGCGCGCACTTCGCTTATCTCAAAGGCAAGCAGATCATGCTGTACGATATTGCCGCCAAAACCGAGAAGGAGCTGCTTTCTCTTGAGCCGCTCGAAAAGGCGGCCGTACCGGTGCCCGGGGCTACACGCTTCGATTGGCAAAACCGGCGCGTAAGCGAAAGCAGCTTCGAGTGGTCCGATTCCGGTAAAGAACTGCTGATCAGCGCGGGCGGCGACCTGTTTCTTTTTCATATGGACGGTTCCAAGTGGGACCAGCTCACTGCAACTCCGGAACCTGAGCACGATCCGAAACTGTCACCCGACGCCACGCAGGTTGCTTTCCGGCGCGGTCACGATCTCTACTCGCTCGACATCGCCTCGCGCAACATTACCCGGCTCACCGAAGATGGCGCCCCGACGCTGCTGAACGGCGAGCTCGATTGGGTGTATCCGGAAGAATTGGAGCTGAGCACTGCCTATTGGTGGTCGCCCGATTCCAAGCGCATCGCCTACCTGCAATTCGATACCGCGCGGGAAATGGTCTACCCGCAGGTATCTTTACTCGGATTGCGCGCCGTGATGGAACCAGAGCGCTATCCGCAGGCGGGAACACCCAACGCGGACGTGCATGTAGGAGTGGTTTCTTCGAAAGGAGGAAATACGCGCTGGATGGATCTGGGTGAGGCGCGGGGCTTTCTCATCGCACGGGTGCGCTGGACTCCGGATTCCTCCAAGCTCGCCATCGAACGAATGAATCGCGTGCAGAACCAGTTGGATCTCATGCTCGCCGATATTAGTACGGGCGGCGCGCGATCCATACTGCACGAATCCGATCCCCACTGGATCAACATGAACGATCTGTTCCGTTTTCTTCCGGACGGACAATTCATCTGGGGCAGCGAGCGCGACGGTTTCCGGCACCTCTACCTCTATGATCTTGACGGCAAGCAGCGCAAGCGGCTCACCGAGGGCCACTGGGAAGTGGAAAGCGTCACGGGTCTGAATGAGCCGAATAAAACTCTGTATTTCGTCTCCTCGGAAACAAGCCCGCTCGAACGGCAGCTTTATTCCATCAAACTGAACGGCAAGGATCGCACGCGGATCAGCCAGGGCGCCGGCACCCACTCCATCTCCATGAGCCCCACCACTGAATATTACATGGACACGTTCTCCAGCCTTACCGAGCCATCGCGCAAGACTTTGCACAACTCGACAGGCGCCGAATGGGCTGTGTATCGCGAGGCGAATCACAAATTGACCGATGAATATGAGCTGCTGCCGACGGAAATCGTCAACTTCAAAAGCGCCGATGGAACACTCTACTATGCCCGCCTTATCAAACCTGCCAATTTCCGTGCCGGAGAAAAATATCCCGCTGTCGTGATGGTTTATGGCGGTCCCGGTGCTCAAAGCGTTCGCAATGCCTGGTCGGGCGCCAACTGGGATCAGGTCCTTGCCGCTCGTGGATTTGTGATCTGGCAGCTGGATAACCGCGGTTCCACAGGCCGCGGCCACGCCTTTGAAACGCACATCTATCATCGGATGGGCAAGGTTGAGCTGGCGGACCAAATGGAAGGCATCCAGTATCTGATCGCGCAGGGATTCGTCGATCCGAAACGCATCGGCATGTCCGGTTGGAGTTACGGCGGTTACATGACGTTGTATTCATTGCTCAATGCGCCGGACGTTTTTCGAGCGGGAATCGCGGGCGCGCCTGTTACGAATTGGCGGAATTACGACACCATTTACACTGAGCGCTATTTGGGACTCCCGGCCGAAAACGAGGAAGGCTACAAGTCGAGTTCAGCAGTGGAATACGCTGGGAAGCTGCAAGCCAAGCTCCTGATGGTACACAATGTCGAGGATGACAATGTGTTGTTCCAAAACACTATGCAGATGGCGGACGCGTTCGAGCTTGCCGGCAAGCTTTTCGACATGGTGATTTATCCGCAAAAGAGCCACGGCGTAGGCGGACCGGTCCGCAGGCAGCTAATGGAGAAGACTACCGATTTCTTCGAGAAGAATCTAAAGTAGCGCACGCACACTTGCGTGCCGTGTTCGCACTCCTGCGAACACAAAATTTACGCCGTTCAATCAATCACTAGTGTCCGTGCCCGCCAGATCCGCCGCCTGATGACGCGGCGTGTCCTCCACCGCTGCTGACGCTGACACTGGGTGCACTGCTGACCGATCCACCGCGTGCCACACCACCGCCGCCCGAATAGCTACCGCCACCGGAGGACGGCGCGCGATACGACGCCGAGGCTCCCCGCGCAGGTATGTACGGCGTATGTTTTCCAGTGCCCGTCCCAGTTCGCGAAGGGTTCGGTGCACGATTCACACCACCACCACCACCGCCACCGCCGTAGTAACCGGGGGCCTGCCAAACCGTGTAGGGGCTATAGAAACCGTAGCCGAATGGGCTGTACGCGGACCCGCTGCAGGGAACATAGGTGTACATGCCAAACATCGGATTGAATTGCCACGGGCTATAACCGTAACCTACGCCATAGCCCAGCGAACCAAAGCCATTACCGAAAGCTCCCCCGCAAGGGCCGCCCAACGCTGAAAATCCACCGAAGCTCGAGCCCGAAGACCCTCCAATCAGGCTGTTAGCAGAAGACACATTGGCTTTGGCCAAATAGCCGGACCGCCGGTCACTCCAGCGATACAGATCGTCGTCAGCTTTGGCATCAAAGCTCTCCGCCATCAGAACGCCGTTCAGAGCGGTTTCCTTCCCCTTATGCAGCGTCAATTGGCCGGATTCGCCTTTTACGATCGCTTCGCCGTCGTACACCTTGAACAACCCCTGATCCGCATCCACTCGAAAGAGTCCATGCTTCACCAACAGCATCTCGTTTCCCTTATAAAGAAGCATGATGGCGTTGTCCTTGGCCAGATCCTCGCATTCCACCATCGCGGATCCTTTGAAAACTTCCACGCGCGTGTCGTCCAGCTTGGTTGACACCATGCGAATCGAGCTGTTTTCGCCCAACCGGAGGAAAACGCCGGGGGTTAGCAACACCTCAGCCATGCCTTCCGTAGTGCGGAAAACCTGGTTTTCCTTGATGCTGGGAAATTCGCCGGATCTCGGTTCCACCTGGTTGTCGTTAAGATAGGCCGTACCCTCGACGTGTTGAACCACCCCGGAGTGAGCCGAAATCATGTATTGGGCGTGGACGGAACTTACGGCGAGAATTCCTAATGCCAGACCAGCGACTGAAGCGCGCATGGGTAACTCCTGTCTGTAATCCTGCTCTCTTTTAATACGCTTGTCAACCTGATCGGGTTACAGAGATTGACATTCCCAATAGTTCTTTGGGGCTATTCAAGCGTGGCCTTTCAGATTCTTTTCGAACAGGTCAAGAATGCGCTTGTACTCATCCGCCCAACTGACCGGTTCCACAAAACCATGGTTTTCTACTGGATAAACGGCGAGATTCCAGTTCTCCTTGCGCAGCTCGATCAGCCGCTCCACCAGCCGCACGGTGTCCTGAAAATGGACGTTGGTATCCACCATGCCATGGCAGATCAGCAGCGCCCCTTTCAGCCCTTGCGCAAAATAGATCGGCGACGACTGTTTATAGGCTTCGGCATCTTTCTGAGGCAGGTTCAAAATGTTCGCGGTGTACTGATGATTGTAGTGCGCCCAATCCGTCACAGGACGAAGCGCGGCGCCGGCGGCAAAAACATCCGGCTGCGTGAACATCGCCATGAGAGTGATAAAACCACCATAGCTGCCGCCGTAAATCCCGATCCGTTTCGGATCCACGCCTTGCTGCGCCACCAGCCAGTGCGCGGCGTCCACCTGGTCGTCCAGATCCTTGCCGGCCATGTGCCGGTAGATGCCCGTACGCCAGTCGCGGCCGTAGCCGGCCGATCCCCGATAGTCCACATCAATCACCACGTATCCCCGCTCCATCAGAATGTGATGGAACATGTACTCGTGCGAATAAGAGGACCACCACCGATGCACGTTTTGCAAGTATCCAGCGCCGTGCACAAAGATCACCGCCGGACCACCTTTGCGGAAATTCGCAGGCTTATAGAACCGCGCCCGCAGCGTGGCGCCATCCCGCGCCGGGAATGTCACGATGGGCGCATCCAGCCACGGATATTCCCAAAATTCAGGCCCGGGCGACGATGTCAGTTTCTTCGCCGCGGCGCCCGTGCGTGCTTCTTGCACGTACACCTCGGGCGGCTTGTTCGTGTAGGAATAAAGATCGGCGAACCAGCGATCGTCCGGGGAAGGAACGCAAGTGTGACCACCTGGCAGCGACGTGAGCCGCGTTCTAGGCCCGCCCTCCGCGCTCATTTCGTAGATCTGATGCTCGCCCGGATCGCCCTCGCTGGTAGTGAGGAAGAACCGGCTCTTGTCTCGCGAAAGAATCGCGCCATCCACTTCCCAGTTGCCGGATGTCAGCGCCGCCGGCTCGCCGCCTTCGAAAGAAACTGTATAGAGGTGCGAGTAACCGGAGCGCTCGGATTGGAAATAAAGATCCCGATCCGATTTCGTCCAACCCAGCGTGAACCCGCCAGGGCCGTCGACCCACGCGTCGTCATGATCGTGTTCGATGACGCGCGTTTTGCCGGTGGTCTCATCCAGCGCCAGTATCCAGCGATCCTTATTATCGGCTGCGCGAGCCAGCAGCGCGGCCTTGGTTCCGTCTTCCGACCAGACAGGCTGCGCTAACTGGACGTCGCGTTCCTTTTCCACCGGTTTTGTCTCGCCCTTAGTCTCCTCCGGCGCTGGCGCGAGCTTCTGCCCATGGTCCACCCATTTCACCTCGCCGGTCTCGACGTTCAAAATCGCCAGGTGTATGCGGTTCTGATTGTCGCCAACTTTGTTGCGAGAGGGGATGTCTTCGGTATACCCGGATTCAGTCACGAAATTCGGCACAACCGTATTCTTCGTTCCGGTACCGGGCTCCGAGACGCTGGCGATCACGTATTTCTCATCCGGTGTAAGCGCCAGCGCGGTGATGGTCTGCTGTCCCTGCAAGTTAAAAGGTTTGCGAGGATTCTCCCGCTTCTTCTTGGCTTCGTCCTCTTCCTTCTTAGTAGCCTGCTCGCGAACCACGTCCAGGAGTTCCTTTTCCTCTTTCTTCACGAACTCCTGGCTGTCGGTTCCCTTCTTTTCTTCGTCGCGGCTAGCGCCACGCGCTTGTCCTTGTGCCTGTCGAGGACCGGCTGCCGGCTCACCAGCGGGCGGCGAAGTGCGGATATCGGTCATCTGCACCAGCGACCCTGTATCGAGCGTCATCACGTAGAGATTGTTCCCGCGCGTGAACGCGATTCGCTTCTCGTCCCGGGTGAAGTGCGGATTAGTTTCGAGGTCTTCTGTTTTCGTAAGCTGCTGAGTCTGCCCGGTGGTGGAATCGTAAAAGAACAGGTCACCATCGCGCGAATAGACCGTCCGTTTCTTGTCCAGCGTCGCGGCGCCAGAGGCGGGCGGCGCGAGTTTCGCCTCGGCTTCGGATAATTTTTTGAGACCCGAGCCATCGCGCCCCACGACGTACGTATCAAGATCTTTGATCTGCGGATCGCTAGGCTGTTTCCACTGGAAATAAATACGCTCGCCGTCGCCCGACCATCGAACCTGCGCCGCCTCGTAGCCGTATAGGCCCGGTCCGCGCATGATGTTGTCGATAGTAAGCGCAAACTTCCCGGCCGGCGTGGCATGGAACGCAAAGATCAGCGCGAGAAGAGGCAGGCTGGATTTCCGCATAGAGTATCATGCTATCGCAGGCCGCCGGTTCAATTCTTTAGGCCGCGGATGAACGCGGATAAACGCGGATAAAAAACAGTTTTTTTTTATCAGCGTTAATCGGCGTTCATCCGCGGCTTAAAATCTTAACGCGCGGTATGCATTTGGACCGTGCCTAGCTCCGTCAAGCCGCCGTCCACCACGATCGTCTCGCCGGTCATCGATCCGGCTTCCGCCACCAGGTACAGCGCCAGAGCGGCGATTTCTTCTACGGTTGCCAGATGCTTGAGCGGGGTCACGGCCTCGCCCTGATCGAAGGCCGCAGCCGGCCAGCTTGCGAAACGCGTGCGAACGAAGCCTGGCGCGATTGCATTCACCCGGATTTGCGGCGCCAACGCCCGTGCCAGTGACTTGTTCATGGTGATCATGGCGCCCTTCGAGGCCGCGTAGGCGATGGAGCTTCCCATCCCCGTCATGCCCGCCACCGAAGCGACGTTTACGATAGACGCGCCCGGTTGCTTGCGTAACGAGGGAACCGCGGACCGCACGGCATAGAATGCGCCGCGCAGATTGGTGTCAAAGGTACGATCCCAGATTTCGTCGGTGAGATTGTCCAGTTGGTCGTGAGGGATGCGCGTGCTCCAGCCGGCGTTGTTCACCAGGATGTCGAGCTGGCCAAATTCCTGGTTCACCCGATTCACCATCCCCTCCACTTCCGCTGCGTCTGCAACGTCGGCGCCGATAGCGAGCGCGGTGCCCCCGGCCGATCGGATGCCCGCTACAACTTCCTCGGCAGCCTCGCGAGACTTGCTATAGTTGACCGCAACTTTGGCGCCCTCACGCGCGAACGCCTCGACAATCGCCCGGCCGATGCCGGTACCCGCGCCCGTGACCAACGCTACCCGATCCTTGAGTTTCATCTCCAAAATGGTAGCGCAACGTCACCGGTCGCTTACGCTCGCGGTACCGAACCGCGACCGTGAGGGAGTCGGTGCCTGTTTTTTCACGGGTCCTAAGCTAAGTTCAAGGTGAGGGCGCGTTTTTGTAGGTTACTTCCGCACAAAATGCAAAGTGGCCTGGACGGTCTGTCCTTGCGTGGAACTTTGCTTGATTTCGAGCGTCATGTGCTTGCCGTCATCGGAGAGAGTGTGCGTCCAGTGACCCTGCACTTGACCGTCTTTGACCACAGCCGTCCATTCGGTATCCATCTGGTTGCCATTCAGCGTTGTTTTGGACGCCATCTGAAAAGGCCCAATCTGGTTCTGCTGCGCGCTGCCATCAAAGCTCAAGTGCATTTTGGATGTCATGATGCCGAGATACAGTAACGGGACGATTCCGTTATCCGGCTCCTTGAATGTCGACTCAATCGTCACTCCCGAACCGTCCTGTTTGATTCTGGTTTCCAGATTGCCCGGCGCGTCGGCCGAGGGCTGGCTTTTGTCCAGCACCCACCTGCCGGAAAAACCCTCGTCCTTTGCACTTACACTGACCGTAGCGATAGAAGCGATTAAGAACGCGAGACATAGTAGCCGTATGGTTTTCAAAACACCTTCTCCTGCCAAATGAGATTCAAATTGACGCGAAGCGTTTCGCCTATCCAACTATCTTTATGTTCCGTGCCGGCCCTGGCCGGAAGCGAATCGCTGAGCGCCAGCCACCGTCTCGCCGCTCTCAATAACACTCATGCCTCTGCGAAATTCATTGCGTACCGCCTCCGACATCGGTAGCGACCATTGCTCGTAGGATGACAATCGATCTGATCGCATGCACGTCTGCGGGAGCGCGGCCAGTTCACGGGCCAGTTGGACTGCGGCCTCGAGCGCACCGCCATGTTCCACCAAACGGTTGGCTAGCCCTATCCGGAGCGCCTCATCGCCCGAGACGCCTCGCCCAGTCAGAATCAGATCCAGAGCGTGGCTGTGCCCGATCAGTCTCGGAAGGCGAATGTTTCCAAGATCAACCAACGGTACTCCAAAGCGCCGGCAAAACACACCGAACACGGCATCGCGCGCGGCCACCCGCAGGTCGCACCAGCAAGCCAGCTCCAAGCCTCCCGCAACGGCGTGACCCTCCACCGCCGCGATCACCGGCTTCGATAGAATCATGCGCGTGGGACCCATCGGCGCGTCACCCTCTTCAGACAACGTGTTTCCCTGCCCCGCCGCCAGCGCTTTCAGATCCGCTCCGGCACAGAACGTACCCGCCGCGCCCGTGAGCACGGCGACGCGCATCGCCGAATCGGCATCGAACCCGCGAAAAATCTCCGCCAACGCCCGAGCCGTCCCGCCATCCACCGCGTTACGCACTTCAGGCCGGTTGATGGTCACAATCAGAACGTTGCCGTCGGCCTCAGTTAGAACGGTGTTCATGGGACCTACTGTATACTAAAAAAATCCGTTTCTCGTTTCTCGTTTCTCGTTTTCTCGTTAACGAAGACAGGCCAGCCGAGCGAACGAGAAACGATGAACGAGAAACGAGAAACGTTCGATGTTGCTTTCCACGCCGGCGTATTTCACTTTCCTGATCGCCGTCTTCTTCGTCTATTGGTTGGTTTCCCGTTTTCGATTCGCAGGCTTGGCTGTCATCGTTTTCGCGAACTACTTCTTCTACGCCCGCTGGGACCTTATCTATCTGGCGCTGATCCCCGCCGCCTCTACATGCGATTTCTTCATCGGCCAAGCTCTCGGTGCGACTGAAAGAGCGGTCATCCGCCGCCTGCTGGTGACGTTCAGCATCGTTCTGAATATCGGACTCATCGCGTCCGTGAAGTACATGCCGTTGGTACTCGACACCTACGCACACTGGGCGTCCACACAAGCTCGCGCCTGGCCCTGGATTCTGCCGCTCGGCCTTTCGTTCTACGCCTTCCAATCGCTCACCTACACCATCGACATCTATCGCCGCGATGCCAAACCCACCACCAGCTACCTGGCCTACCTTGCGTCCGCAAGTTTCTTCCCTACCACTCTCGCCGGGCCAATCACGCGCATTTCCACGCTATTGCCGCAGTGGTCCAAGCGCGAGCTGCTCAGCGCACAGGATGGCGGCAAAGCTTTTTTCCTGCTTGGTCTCGGGCTTTTGAAGAAGTTCCTGATCGCCGACTATTTGGCCGAGACCCTGATCAATCGCGTATTTGATCTGCCCAAGCTCTACTCGGGCACCGAAGTTTTGATGGGTGTTTACGGCTACGCGCTGCAGCTCTACTACGATTTTTCGGGCTACACGGACATCGCCATCGGTTCCGCGTTGCTGCTCGGAATCAAGCTGCCCATCAATTTCAATCGCCCCTACGCCGCCCAGAACATCGCCGACTTTTGGCGGCGCTGGCACATCTCGTTTTCGAACTGGCTGCGCGACTATTTGTATTTCTCGCTCCCCGGTCTGCGGTCGCGGTGGAAGATTTTCACCTATGCGAATCTCGTCCTCACTATGGCCATCGGCGGGCTCTGGCATGGCGCCAGTTGGACCTTCTTGGTCTGGGGATTGTGGCATGGCACTGGCCTGGCCGCCCAGCGCTGGTGGCAGTTG
>CZKS01000449.1_pt1 | contig 15255 bp, 13 predicted proteins | sample 1122221 | NCBI WGS metagenome assembly CZKS01 (sample SAMEA3539301, study PRJEB10725) | soil metagenome | biome: tundra; feature: field; material: soil | place: USA | collected 2010-05 | depth 0.15 m
GCGCGCCGCGAAAACTGGCAAGGGAGAATGGCTGCTCGGCGGCGATTGGGACGAAACCAAATGGAGCCCGGCGGAACTGCCAACCAAAGATTTGATCGACGCGGCAACGCCCGAGGTTCCCGTGGCCGTGAATCGCTATGACGGCCACATGGTTCTCGCGAATTCACTCGCCCTGAAGTTGGCGGGGATTACCGCGCAAACTCCAGATCCCGACGGTGGAGTGATTGTCCGCAATGCACAGGGTGATCCGACGGGCGCGCTCAAGGACGCGGCCCAAGATTTGCTGTTCAAGGTCGTTCCACCGCTTAATCACGATCAGCTACGCCACGTGGTGGAGCGCGCACTGCAACATGCTGCTGCGCTCGGTGTCACCAGTGTTCAGAACATGAATCCGGACTATGCCGACATCGCGATCTACTCTGAACTGCTCGACGAAGGGAAGCTCACCACTCGCATTTACGCCGCGCCGCTGATCACCCAAGTGGACGACCAGGTCAAGATCGGCATCCGGCGGGCGTTTGGGGGGCCATATCTGCGCATGGGCGCGGTGAAGGCCTTCGCGGATGGCTCACTCGGTTCGTCGACGGCGTATTTCTTGGAACCTTTTTCGGACCAGCCCGGCAATCGCGGCCTGCTTTCTGACGAGATGCATCCTATTTCGCTGATGCGCGATCGCATGATGCGCGCCGACGGCGCCGGACTGCAACTCTGTACCCATGCCATCGGAGATGCTGGAATCTCGGCGATCCTCGACATCTACACCGAAATCGAAAAGGCGCACGGAGCGTGGGATCGCCGTTGGCGGATCGAGCACGCCCAGCACATGGCGGCCAAAGATTTCGACCGATTCGCGCAACTGCACGTAATCGCGTCGGTTCAGCCCTATCACGCCATCGACGACGGCCGCTGGGCCGAGGGCCGCATCGGACACGACCGGGCGACCCGGACCTACGCCTTTCGCACATTTCTCGACCATGGCGTTCGGCTTGCCCTGGGTACGGATTGGAACGTCGCGCCCCTGAATCCCATGCTCACGCTGTACGCGGCCACGACGCGCGCCACCCTCGACGGCAAGAATCCGCAGGGATGGTTTCCCGAGCAGAAGTTGACCATCAAGGAGGCGATCGAAGCCTATACGATGGGTTCGGCCTATGCGGAATTTCAGGAGAACGAAAAGGGCTCAATCACCGTGGGAAAATTGGCCGACATGGTCTTGCTGAGCGATGATGTGCTCAGCATCGATCCCGCGAAGATACGCGAAATCAAAGTACTTAAAACCTGGGTCGGCGGCAAAATGACTTATGACGCCGACGCCGCAAGCCGGTGAGGCACCAGGGCAGCCGGTGGCAACGGGCCTCCCGGGCGAGCCACCGCTGCCGCAGCGCTCTGGACGGGCGGGTACGTTCGTCGCTCTACCGGGAGCCTAATTATGGGTGAAATACCGTGAGCGAAAATAACGCTGGCCTGATCGAGCAAACCTTCGACACCGGCGAAGTTCCGTTGAATGTGCGCTTGAATTATGCCGAAGGTCCTGCGCATGGGCCTCCCCTGGTTTTGCTTCATGGACTCGGCCGGCGCTGGCAGGTATTTCTGCCGGTGATCCCAGCGCTGAGCATGCGCTGGCATATCTTCGCGCCCGACCTTCGCGGTCACGGCAAGTCCGCGCGCGTCTCTCGCGGATACCACGGACCGCAGTACGCCGAGGACATCGCTTGCCTTCTACGCCAACGCGTTTCCGGCCCTGCCGTCGTCTTCGGACATTCGCTCGGCGGCATGGTGGGTATGTGGCTTGCTTGTCATCATCCGGAACTGGTGCGCGCTCTGATTCTCGGCGACAACATGATCGACGTTCGGCATTTTCATAATCCCATGTACAAGGCGCTGTTTTCGGGACTGCGCGACCTGGCGCGCACGGGCGGCTCAGTGGAGCAGATTGCTGACAGCATCGGCAGAATTGCGCTGCCCGTTGCAGGCAGCGATCAGTTCGTCACGATCCGCGAACTGCCCGGCAACGATGAGGCCTACGTCCTCGCCTGGGCGCGCTGCGTGCGAGAGGCTGACCCTGACACTTACGACATGACGCTCGACGGATCTTCCATCGAAGGCTGGGATGGCGAGACGGTGTTGCATGGAATTACTTGTCCAACGCTGCTTCTGCAAGCCAGCCAGGAATTAGGCGGCTTGATGTCAGATGCGGATGTAGCGTTAGCCAAGCGTGTGCTGCCCCATCACACGCATGTGAAGTTCCGCAACCTGGGACACGCGCTATTCATGCAGCAACCCGAACCGGTGTTGCGGGCGGTGACGAACTTTTTGGAGTCGCTGTAGCCGCGCAGCGCCTGAAGGCGCATTCATAGCGAGGCGTTTGTGGCACACCTGAAGGTGTGCCCTGATACGAATCCCCACTCGCATGGACTCTTACCGGACAACTGATACGAATCCGACTTGCACGGGCTCTTACGGGACAATCGCCAACGTCAAAAGTCCCTCGACCTTTCCCCAATCGTCGCTTTCGCGCTTGAACTCGATTTCCCGCCGCTGATCGGAGAATCGCGGGTCCAGCAGGAAGAGCTTCCGAACTGCAAATTGCCGCTGTCCGGTGGCGAAGATTGTCTCATCGAAGAGAACGCCGTAAAACACGTAGAGGTGCGCCTTCCAACTAATCAGCAGAGCGTGTTGGTCCCGCAGGGCGCCGATCATCAGATCGGGGGTAATCGCGCTTTGCGGGATATACTCCGCACTAACCATTACCGACCGGCCGTCGCTCAAGACATGCTTTCCCTGCAGTTTGCTACTGAGTTCCTTCAATGACAGCGTGGTTGAGAGCACCGTATCTTCAAAGGCAGAGTTCTTGCCGCAGCACACCGCTTCGTCCTGGAGGATCGTCTCCAGCGCGGCTGCGAGCACGGCGGACTTGTTCGTGGATTGCGCCGTTCGAGCAGGAAGATTGGCGACGCGGACATCCTGATTGGGGTAGAACACATATCCCGGTGTGTCTTGAGCAAAGGCTGATAAGGTAGCAAGCGAACCCAGTACGAAACTCGCGAAGAAAGCCTTCGCAGCCAAAAACGAGCGATTTTTCCAGCATGAGCGCAGTCTTTTCAAGGTCACCTCGTAGGAACAGACATGCTCATTGTGAACTGAAACGCCGTCAGAGGCCTGTGACTAAAGTAGGGGCTCTTCCAGTCTTGTCTGATCCCGCAGGTTTTCTCGTCGACGTATTACTTTTTCCTTGGCGCCATCCACCAGCACTTCTGCCGCTCGCCCGCGCGTATTGTAGTTCGACCCCAGCACTGATCCGTAGGCGCCGACGTCCAGGATGGCCAGCAGATCCCCTTCGCTGACCACTGGGAGGCTCCTGTCGCGCGCAAAGAAATCGCCGGTCTCGCAGATCGGGCCGACGACATCGGTGATTTCCGTGGCGCGCGAGTCGCGGCTCACCGGCACGATTTCGTGATATGCACCGTACAGAGAAGGACGCAGCAGATCGTTCATGGCCGCATCGACAATGAGAAAGCGCTTGTCATTATTTCTTTTGCGGTAGAGCACGCGCGTCAGCAAAACACCAGCCGGGCCCACGATGGAACGTCCCGGCTCCAGCAGCAAATGCAGCTTTAATCCGCGCAACGGACGAAGTATCGCCCGCGCGTACGCTGAAATCTGCTTCTCAAAACTCGTCTGCGTTCCCTCGTAGGAAATACCCAGGCCACCTCCGGCATCGATGTAGCGAATGTCGTGTCCCTGCCTGCGCAGCAAGCGCACCAGTTCCGCTACGCGCTCGAGCGCCTCCTGGAAGCTGCCGACATCGGTAATCTGCGACCCGATGTGCACGCTCACTCCCGCCACTTTCAGATACGCTTGCTGCGCGGCCTGGGCATAGAGCGTCAGGGCCTCGGGAATCGGCACGCCAAATTTGTGCTGATGCAGTCCGGTCGAAATGTAGGGATGAGTTTTCGCTGAGACGTCGGGGTTGACCCGTACCGCTACTGCCGCACGTTTCTGTAATCGTGTCGCTGTTGCGGAAAGCAGATTCAATTCCGACACGCTCTCAATGTTGAAGAGCAGTATCCCAGAGCGCAGCGCGAGTTCCATCTCGGTGGCGGTCTTGCCCACGCCCGAAAAGACAACCTTGGGCTTGCTCGTTGCCTTCCGGTTTACGCGCAGAACTCGTTGGAGTTCTCCGCCAGAAACCACGTCGAAGCCGGTACCCTCGTCCGCCAACAGGCGCAGAATCGCGAGGGTCGAGTTGGCTTTGACTGAATAGCAGATGGTGTGAGGATTGGATCGAAACGCGTGAGCGAAAGCCTTCGCTCGCGCCCGAATCATCGCCGCAGAATAGACGTACAGCGGAGTTGCGTAGCGCGCCGCGAGGGCTTCCAAGCCTACGCCCTCACAGAAGAGCGTGCTGTGTCCGCTCGAGGCCGAACCGTGATACGCAAACGCGGGTGGGCGTAAGATTTGCGATTCGCGTGCGCGTTTCACTTGCCTTTGCCCGGATTGGCTTTCACCTTGATGGCGACGACCGTCTGATCGTCGAATGTCTCCACGCCAGCCGCGTGCTCGGTCACCGCCTTGAAGATTTCATTCACCACGCAATCCGCGGTCTTAGAGGCGCAGGCGGCGACTATCTCCTCCACGCGCTCAGGCCCAAAAGAGTGGCCGTGCCGGTTGCGGGCGTCGAGGATGCCATCGCTGAAGAACACAAACAGGTCTCCCGCCTTTGCCTTGAAACTAAGTTCGTCAAACTCGGCTTCATCGAACAACCCTAGCGGCAGGCCGGTCACCTCGATAAATTCAATTTTGCCGTCACGGCAAAAGATGGGCTTGGGCAAACCGGAATTCGCGACCACGAGCGTCCGCCGGTCATCGTCCCAAACCGCGTAGATGATCGAGACAAACTGCGCCGCAATCCTGCGTTCCGCGAGCGACAGGTTCACGGCTGAGAGCATCTCCGCCGGACCGGGCTCAATCGGCGCGTGGGAACGCAGAATGCCGCTGACCAGCGCGGCATAAATGGCAGCGGGCGCGCCTTTGCCGCTTACATCGCCAATCGCGATGCCCAGGCGCGACAACGAATACGGAACGAAGTCGTAGAGATCGCCGCCGATGGCTCGGGCGGGAACGAACTTCGCCTCGACGTCGAGGTGCTGCATCTTGGGACGCGAATGCGGCAACAGCCGAAACTGCAGTTCGCGCGCCAGCGCCAGATCGCGTTCCAGCCGCTGCTCCTGCCGCGCAATCTGCTCGTAAAGACGCGCGTTTTCAATGGCGATGGCCAGTTGCGCGGCAAGCGTGGTCAAGGTGCGCTTGTGGTCGTCGGTGAAATAGCCGCGGCGGGTATGCTCCAGATCAAGCACTCCGATGACTTTTTCCTGATAAATCAGCGGAACCGCGAGCTCTGACCGCGTCTCCGGATTTCCCGCGATGTAGAGGGCACTCTCGGCGACGTCGGGTACCAGCACCGCTTCCTTGGCTTGCGCGGAGTACCCCACCACGCCGCGGCCGAGCGGGATGTCGTGCTTCAAATGGAGTCGTTCCTCGAAGCGCTGCGAGAACCGGTGTTGCAACTTTTCTCCCGTCTGATCCAGCAGCAGAATGCTGAACATCTGATAGTCGATCAGCCGCTTAAGCAGTTCGGCGATACGTTTGAGCAATTCGTCGAGATTCAAAATCGACGTGAGTTCGCGCGCGATCTCGTTGAGAAGCAGCAGTGTACGGGCCTGGCGCGTAATCCGTGTGTGCAGGCGGGCATTCTCGATGCCCACCGCCATGCGCGACGCGATCAACGTGAGCAGGCGTTTGTGTTCTTCGGTGAAATAGCCTTTTTCACGCGCCTCAATGTCGATCACGCCGATGACACGATTCTTGACAATCAGTGGAACGGCGAGTTCAGAGCAAACATTGGGAAGGGCTTCAATATAAAACTCTTCCTGGGTAACGTCGGGGACCAGCACCGTCTGCCGGGTTTGCGCTGCACGCCCGGTAATGCCTTGGCCCACTTTCAGGCGCACGCGCTCGGCGACCTTCGGCGGATATCCCACATGGAAGCGGACATACAATTCCTGCCGCTGCTCGTTGAGCAGAAGGATCGCGAAGATTTCGTAGTCGATGACCTTGCGTACCAGTTCGGCCACGCGCTGCAGCGTGGTTTCCAGGTCAAGGGTAGTATTCACCACGTCGGCTACTTCCAGCAGGAGGGGTTCCACTTCTGAAGGGCGCAAAGTTTGCGTGGCGGTCGTTTTCACAGACTTCATTCTAGTTCATTTGTAATTTGTGATTTGTAATCAAAAATCAAAAGCACAACCCCTCGAAACTACAGATCACCGATCACGACATTGTCCAGCACGCAGATATCCGGAAGGTTGCGGTAGCGTTCCGCATAATCCAGGCCGTACCCGACTACATAGGCGTCCGGAATGGTGAAGCCGATGTAATGCGCATGGATCGGCTGCTTGCGGCGGGAGGGCTTGTCCAGCAAAGCGGCAATGCGCAGGGTCTTTGGACGGTGCGCCTGCACCAGTTTCGAAATGTAGTTCAGGGTCAGCCCGGTGTCGAGAATGTCTTCCACCAGAATTACGTTGCGATCGGTCATCGAACTATCCATGTCTTTGGTTAAGCGGACTTCACCCAGGGAATCCCACGCGGCGTGGCCGGCCGGATCTTCTTTGACCGTAGGCCGGTTGCCGTAACTCGAAACTCCGATAAAGTCGAAGGTGGCGTCGAGGGGGATCTGGCGGGCAAGATCGCTCAGAAAAACGGCTGCGCCTTTGAGAACGCCGACCAGGATGATCGACTGGCCGTCAAAATCGCGCGCAATCTCTTTTCCCAGCTCTGCGACCCGCTTGGCGATGGTCTCGCGTGCAAGCAATACCTTGAGTTCGGACATTGTGCACCATCTTATACACGAGTTCGCTCGCAACGGGAATGATTTTAAATCAGTTCGCTAGCGGTTTGCGGAATCAGTCATCGCAGAGCCAGAGCGGTACCCTCAGCGGCTAAAGCCTGATTCAAAACAAGGCAATTTACCGCAGCGGTAAACCGCTGCGCCACCCAAAATCAAGGGTCACGTCGAATGGTTCAGCATGGTTAGTCGTCGTCGGGGTCGGTATGCGGTCTACGGTCATTCAGAAAGTGCTCTGCGCTCAACGCCGCCGGGATGGTCTGAAACTTCAACGGCGTCTGGTTGAAGTCAAAGCAGTCGGAGAGATCGTCGGCGTAGGCATCGGCATAGCCTAATGACGGCAGATCGAACTTTTCTTCGATGAACTTGAGAATACTGCCGAAATCATGCGGAGTGTGAGAGATATGCGCCGCCAGGGCGAAGGGAGAGACGACGATCAGAGGCACACGAAATCCATATACGTATCCGCAACCCCATTGCGCGCAGTTGGCCAGGACTTGCGGAGGCGGAACATGATCGTACCAGCCTCCCCAGTCGTCCCAGGTGATGATGATCGCGGTGTTGGACCAGTAGGAACTGTTGCCGATGGCATTCACAATCGAAGCTACCCAGGAAGGTCCGGAACCGTCGGTGGCGTTCGCGTGATCGGAGGCTGCGCCATCGGGGATGACCCAGCTCACGGCCGGCAGTTGGCGGCTGGCTATGTCGGTGAGGACCTGCGTCTCCGGGATAATTACATTGTTCCACGCGGCCCCCGTACAGACGAGCTGGCCGTTTTGCGTTTGCGGCTGGCACATGTGCTGGATGGCGTCCGGGCCGGTCCAGATCGAACCCGCCGAAGGCGCGTAATAGCGCCAGGAAATGCCCTTGGCGTCGAGCAGATCGGTGAGTGTCGGGTGCTCGAAACAAGGGTACTGTTGCGACGATTGCGTGCCCGACGGGTCGACCATGAATACGGTCGTGCCGGGGGTCGCGATACAGCCTGCGGTCAATCCCGCAATCAGATTCGAGGACGCGAACAGGTTGCTGCTGGCGCTTGGCGCCGATGTTCCAGAGATGATGAATTGGTGCGCTGGAAAGCTGGGTCCCTGATTCGTTTGGAACATGCGGTCGCCGAACGTGTATTGCCGCGCGAGTTGGAAATAAGGCTGCACCTCCGACGGCATCACCGATTTGAATTGCGGATTGGGAGGAGGACAGTTCTGTGCACCCTGGGCGCAGCCAACTGGAATCAAGTCGGCTCCGTCCATTTTGCCTCCGTCATACATTGAGTTAAAGGCAGGGTGGCCGTGACCGATATCGTAGTCGGTGACCATGTCCTGGGGATCCAGGGAAATCATCTTCCCCTTGGAATTAAGTCCTGAAGCCGCAATGTCGGCACCGCGCCCGACCAAGATGGGATCCTGAAAGAGATTGTCAGGCGTGCGATTTTCCTGAAAGATCACCACCACGTGCTGAATGGCCTGGGACGGAGGCGGGGAAATGCTGGTGGTGGTTCCTCCGCAACCATTCAGGCTCAGCAGGAACCCGCCCGTGCTCAACAGCACAAACATCAGGCAAAGACGGAAGTGAGTCATGGACCTCCTTTTGGGCAGAGGCTTCTTGTATGTAGCATAAACCCAGATGCGGAGTTGTCCACTCGCCGAAATCTTTCCGTAGCCTGCTAGAATGCTAACTCGCAGGTTGACCCGGGGTGTTTCGTGAATCTTCAAGGAATTCAACTCACATGGCTCGGCCACGCCACCTTCCGCGTGCAAACGCCGGAAGGGAAGGCGCTCTACATCGACCCCTGGATTGCCGGTAATCCCAAGTGTCCGGAGAGCGAGAAGAAGGTAAAGCAGGCCGACGTGCTGCTGTGCACGCACGGACACGGCGATCACATCGGGGATGCTGTCGACGTTGGGAAGAAACATAATCCAATTGCTGTAGGTATCTTTGAGCTTTGTTTGTGGCTGCAGAAGAAGGGTGTGAAGCAAATCTCGCCGATGAACAAGGGGGGGACGCAGACGGTCGCCGGCGTGAAGATCACCATGGTGCACGCGGTGCACTCCTGCGGAATACAGGATGGCGATGAGATTATCTACGGGGGCGAAGCCTGCGGCTACGTGCTCGAGTTCTCGAACGGAGTCAAGCTTTACCACGCGGGCGACACCAATGTATTTAGTGACATGGCCATCATTCGCGATCTCTATGCACCAAAGATTGTCATGCTGCCGATCGGAGACCGTTTCACCATGTCGCCGCGCGAGGCTGCCTATGCCTGCAAGCTGCTGCAGCCGGAAACGGTCATCCCCATGCACTTCGGTACGTTTCCGCAATTGACAGGAACACCTGGTGCGCTGCAGAAACTGGTCCCGGACGTGAAAGTGTTGGAGATGAAGCCGGGGCAGACGATTTCGTAAATCTCAGTGGAGCGACTGGCCCCTGTTCTGCTTGCGCCTTGCGCAGCTTCGAGGCCGGGCGGGGACGAACGGCGGTTTACGATCAAGATAGCGGCACGGAGCATCATGAACGATCAACTCGCAAAGTCCGGCTGGCGGATGGGAGGAATCACAGTTCCTGAAGTCGAGGATTACCTTTACGCGATGTTGCCGCCACGCGATGAAGTACTCGCCGAGATGGAAATTGAGGCCAGCAAAAATAAGGTTCCCATCGTCGGCCCCGCCGTCGCTCGCGTGCTTTACCAACTCGCGATCATTAGCGGCGCCAAAAGAATCTTCGAAATGGGATCGGCCATCGGTTATTCCACCATCTGGTGGGCACGCGCGGTGGGCGATGGTGGACGCGTGGTCTATACCGACGGCGACCCCAAAAACGCCGATAAGGCCCGCCGCTACTTTGAGCGTGCCGGAGTCCATCGGCGTATCACGGTTCGTGTGGGCGATGCTTTCGAATTTCTTTCCGAGGAGAAAGAGCAATATGACATTATCTTCAACGACGTCGATAAAATCGATTACCCGCGCGCCCTCCGCTTAGCTCTTCCACGCCTTAAAAGCGGCGGCCTTTTTATCACGGATAACGTTCTCTGGAGCGGCAAGGTCAGCCAGCCTGATCCCGACGCCACAACTAAAGCAATTCTAGAATTCAACAAGCTGATCTACGAGTCGAAGGACCTGTTCACGACCATCCTGCCGCTCCGCGATGGAGTGGCCGTTTGCACGAAGAGGTAGGGAACCAGTCGCGCTCAGCTCTTACTCGGCGGTGCTAGAATTATCGCTTTCCAATTGTCGTTTTCCAAGCCCACGCGATGAAGACTTCGACATTATTGTCCACCGAACAGATTCCGGAAACTCTGCCGCGCAACAAGAAGCAGGAGCAGCCCGATTCCGCGGCGGACGTCTTGATCGTGGGCGCTGGTCCTACCGGCATGGCATGTGCCATCGAAACGCAAAAGGCTGGCTTCAAGGCCCTTATTATCGATAAGGGCTGCCTGGTCAATTCCATCTATCACTATCCGACCAACATGGTGTTCTTCACCACGCCGGAACTGCTGGAGATCGGCGACGTGCCGTTCACCACTTCTCTGGCCAAGCCTACTCGTCTGGAAGCGCTGGAATATTATCGGCGCGTCGCTGAGCACTTTCATCTGAACATTCGTCAATACGAATGGGTAAAGACAATCACTGGGGAGGACGGTGACTTTCGGGTCGCCACCACCAACCGGCACGACGCCATCCGCGACTATCGCGCGCGCAAGATCGTGCTGGCCACAGGGTACTACGATCTGGCGAATGAAATCGGGGTCCCCGGCGAAGACCTGGATAAAGTATTTCATTATTACCGCGAGCCGCACCCTTATTTTGACTCTGACGTAGTGGTCGTCGGCGGCAAGAATTCCGCAGCCGAAGCGGCGTTGGACTTGTGGCGGCACGGGGCCCGCGTCACCCTCGTCCATCGCGGATCGCAGATGCACGCGCACGTCAAATACTGGGTCCGCCCCGACATCGAGAACCGCATCAAAGCGGGCGAGATCGCCGCGTACTTCAACAGCACGGTGCAGGAGATCAACGCCGATTGCATTGTGCTGCGAACTCCAGCGGGAGTCCGGCGCCTGAAGAATGACTTTGTCTTCGCTCTTACGGGGTACCATCCCGACTATGATTTTCTCCGCAGCGTGGGCATCGAACTGGCCACGGAACAGCTGCGTCCAGTGTGCGATCCCGAAAACCTGGAATCGAATGTCGCGGGGATCTACGTTGCTGGGGTGATCGTCTCGGGCTCGCGGACGAATGAAATCTTCATTGAGAATGGCCGCTTTCACGGCAAGCTGATCGCCGCCCATCTGAGCGCAAAACTGGGCGGCGGAAACCCGAATTTTCCACTTGACGCGACCTGACATGTAACCGTATAGTTCCGCATTGTCCAGTATGCGAAACCGTTCGGTTACATATTTACCGGAGGCGACCTTCCATGCACTGGCCGATCCCACCCGGTTGGCCGTGCTGGAACGATTGCGCTCCGGGCCACAGGCCGCCGGCCAGATTGCCGGTGCATTTCCTATTTCCCGCCCCGCGATATCCAAGCACCTGCGCCAGTTACAGAAAGCGCGGCTGGTGGTGCCATCGCGCAGTGGGCGCCACCGCTTTTATCGGCTCAATGTCGAGCCGCTCGAAGCGGTCGATACATGGCTCAACCGGTATCGAATGTCCTGGACGAAGAACCTGGATCATTTGAAATCGTTTGTCGAACAGGAACACACCCGCGAGATGGCCCCGGTCGCAGGCAAAGGGCCGAAAAAGGCATTCAGCCAACACAAATAGAATCCATCGGAGGAAAACATGAAGCTAGTTCGCAAAATGGCCGCCGTCGCCGCCACCATGTTCGTCGCCCTCTCGGCCAGCTTGGTTGTGGCCGAGTCGGACGCGCACAAAACGTTCGACATGCTGAAGACAATGGAAGGGAACTGGGCAGGAAAAAACAATCAGGGGCAGCTCGTTGAAGTGACCTTTCGCATGACCGCCGGCGGATCGGCGCTGATGAGCGAGATTCACGGCCACGGCCCGGAAAACATGATCACCATGTTTCATATGGATGGTGACCGGCTGTTAATGACCCACTACTGCGGAGCGGGCAACCAGCCGCGCATGAAGTGGTCTCGGCGGACGCGAAGTCAGTCAGCTTCGAATTCTTCGACGGCACTAACATTGGTCCCGGCGAGGGTCACATGCAGCACGCGACCTTCACGGAATCTGACGCCAATCACCACGTTGAAGAGTGGGTCTTCCTCGATCATGGCAAGGAGATGAAAGAAGTGTTCACGCTCGCGCGCGTGAAGTAGGGCCCAAGGTTCCCAAAGCCCTCGTGTTTGTTGCTTGTGCGGGTGGCAGGCTGAACCATCTGCTGAAAACCCTGCCTTGGGACTTGCCTTGAAGGGGCGCAGATTCAGCGCACCATATAAGTCGCAAGATCAAGGACAGCTTTCGCCGCGGAGGGCGACTGCCGCGTAGACCACAAAGTCAGCCGGAGTTCTCATGCCGAAAGCGACTATTACGCCGGGCCACGACGCGATTATCTCGGAGATCGAGATCGCGGCGCCCCCCGAACGCGTATTCCGTACGCTGACAGATTCGGATCAGCTCATGCGCTGGTTTACCGATGCGAGTTGTTCAGTAAAATTCTGGCAAATGGATGCGCGCCTCGGCGGCAAGTACAGCTACGCCACAGAGAAAAGCAACTTCGTGGTTAACGGTGTCAGCGAGTTCAAATGTCACGGCGAGATCCTGGAATTCGATCCGCCGCGGCTTCTCGTCTACACGTGGATCGCGAACTGGCATCTCGACCCGGGCAAGAAAACGATCGTGCGCTGGGAACTCACGCCCGCCGCATCCGGGACGCACGTGAAAGTAACGCACAGCGGTCTGGCTCAGGATCCAGAGGCGCGCAAGGACTACAGTGACGGTTGGCCCGGCGTGGTTGAGAAACTCCAGCAGTTTGCGGAGACGGGGAAGGCGTGACGTCATCGGTGGCGCGGTAAGTGGCTTCATTTGTTTTTCAGGTTTCACATTTGTACCCGCCCGGTTGCTGTGCCCGGCACGCGCGCCGGAAGCACGCACGCCCATTCCTCACGGCAGCCTGGAGCCGCCATTCAGTAACCAAGGTACCCGCCGTGCCGCTGTGAAAGGGCGTTATAATCAGTTCAGATTTGTTCCTCCCTCCAGCATGTAACCATGGATAAGGCCCCTGCGGTTTTGATTGCCAACGAGAGAGTTTCGCGCCCAGCGCCCGTACCGCGACTCCGGCTGCTGATCGAATGGGAACCTCGCCATCGTGTGTTTGCGGGCAATCTGGCAGACTTGCTCCTGTCGCGGCGAATTCCGCCGATCCGTATCACCGCCCGGCCGGTACCTTTCTGGAACGACGTTTTTGTCCCCTCCTCGCCTCCCTGGACTTCATTTCTGGAGTCCATGCTGCTGCATTTGCTGATAACGATTCTCTTTGTGTGGGGCCAATCCAGAGTATGGGTCTCGGTAAAACTGTTTCCGCAGCCGGATGTGACCCACAGGTCGATCACCTACTACCCGCCTAAGCAGTCGTTTCGAGCCGCTGAGGGAAGAGCCTCCAGCGTTCGGACGCGGGCCCGCGCGAAACAGACCCAGGCACAACGCCTAGCACAAAGGCCAGCACAGCAACCGGCAATTCCCGTGACACCGGAGCAAAAACCGAGCCTCGTTACACCGCCTGACATCAAGCAGGCCACCGCCGCGCTGCCGAACCTTCCGGGCTCCCACGCGGTGACACCTATGGTGCCGTTCTCGGCCACGGCGGGCCCGCGGCGGAATGCTTTGTCGGAACCGTCTGCGGTCGTGTCCCCGCCGCCTCAGGTTGACCAAGCGACTGCTCGCCGAATGGCGCTCCCGCAAGCCTCTGCGGTTGCTCCTGCGCCGGAGCTTGCGGGAGCTTCCCCGGGACGGGCTGTGAACTCGTCGAGTCCGGGCGGCGTGCGAGTTGTGCCGCCGCCTCCGTCCGTTCAGAGCCCGGGGAACTCGGCCAGAGCTGGGCGGTTGAGTTCAGGTTTAGGTTCATTGTCCGGCGCGGGAGCAAGTGTCGTACCCCCTCCACCGTCGGTTCAGGGTGCGGGCACTGCGGCACGGTTGGATTCAATGGCTGCTGCGTCGCAAGTGGTACCGCCTCCACCATCGGTTCAGAATGCAGGCAACTCTACGAGGGCGGGACGATTAAGTTCAGGGTTGAATGCATTGCCTGGGGAGCGACCAAATGTCGTGCTCCCTCCACCATCAGTGGAGGGTTCGGGCAATGGCGCTGGGAAAACACGGTTGGGTTCAATGGCTGCGGGTTCGGAAGTCGTGCCGCCTCCACCGTCCGTTAGTGGAGGCAACTCTGGCGCGCACGGACGTGTGGCCTCGCTCTCTGCAGATGGCTCAACGATCGTGCCCCCGCCTCCTTCCGTTCAAGGTTCAGGCGGACCTGCTGGAGGCACGAGGTCACGCTCGCTTTCCGGCGCGGGTTCAGAGGTCGTGCCGCCTTCGCCATCCATTGACCGTGCAGGCAACTCCGGCAGGGGCGGACAGTTAGCCGCGCTCTCCGGAGATGGCTCACCGGTCGCGCCGCCTCCATCAGGAGCGGTGGCGGCCAACTCCGGTGGGGGTGGAGGCACAGGGAAGATCCTGGAGCCGATGGATCCACTGCCGACCGACGGCGCTTTCGACCCAGCGGCCGGCAACAACGAAAACAGACCTGCCGCCGAAGAGTTGCCTCTGGGTTTGCTGGGAGTGGTGTTTGTCGCGCCGGGCAGCTCCTTTTTTTCCAATTTCGAAGTCTTCGTCGCCAAGCGACGGGTCGGCAAGGACAAGAACAAAGACGAGATCCAACTGATCAAGCTGGTTTATGAATTTCTGCCCTATCAACGACGGCTGTCTGAATATAATCTCAACAACCTGCCGGCGCGCGTCATCAAGTTGAAAGTAACCCCAGATCCGAGCTGCGACGAGTCCTTGGGGCAAATGATACAGCCCTCCACCGGCCCAAGCGGTCCAGCCCCAGAGTCCCAAAAACTCCCGGAAGCGCTGCGGTCTTCCGACCTGAACGCCGTGCTGCCCTGTTATCGCACCACGGCTGCGGATTTCCTAAAGGCGATGTCGCGCGGACATTGAGCTGACCTTAATTACTAATTGGGTCTAACTGGGGTACCCTCCTTCGCCCGGTCCATTGGAATCAAGACCTTAGCGCGAATCCCCTGCCAAAGTTTTGAGCGGAAGGGAGTTATAGGCAAAGTCTTGAGTGCGTGAGACTTAGGTCTTGTTTCTCAGTTCCGGTTCTCGTTTTTTAGGTCCCGCCCGGCAACGGCCGCGAGCCTTGGCCTAGCGAGCCAGCTCTTGGCTTCCCTCACTTTGTCG
>CZKS01000214.1_pt1 | contig 15138 bp, 9 predicted proteins | sample 1122221 | NCBI WGS metagenome assembly CZKS01 (sample SAMEA3539301, study PRJEB10725) | soil metagenome | biome: tundra; feature: field; material: soil | place: USA | collected 2010-05 | depth 0.15 m
AGTGGAGAGGAGCCACCAGATATTCCTGGCGCCGCCAGGGGAGTCGCCCCTAGCGGCCAACTTTTCCGTTATGAGCAAGGCGAAACACTACGTCCTGCCACGCGGCCTTGAAATGCAGTGGCTCACCGTTCCCCAACCCTAATGACACCCAGCATCCATCGTGGCGCAGGCTCTCAGCCTGCCGCGTCGGCACTCATGCCGACGCCCGGACGAGCGAAATGAACGAAATGGCAAGGAGACCCATGCGCGCGTCCATCGTCTTCGCGGCATTGCTTTGTATGCCTCTAGCAATTGGCGCCCAGGCCCCGCCCGATCCAGAGCAAGTGCTGGCCAAAGCGCGCGATAACATTCTGGACCGTACCGACCGCCTGCCAAACTACACTTGCGTTCAGACTGTGGACCGCCAATACCTCCATCTTAAGCAACCCGTATTTCCCGTTCGTTCTTGCGACGACATGAGCGCCAAAAGGAACAAGAAAAACAATCTCCTGTACCTCGAGGCCACGGACCGGCTGCGCCTGGACGTCAAAGTTTCGGGAGGAACAGAGATCGGCGCATGGGCAAACGCCAGCCATTTCGACGACGGCAACCTGATGAAACTGATTAAAGGGCCCTTTGGTACCGGGGCATTGGGCACTATTCTGAGAGATATTTTCACGGGATCGAGCGTCAGGTTTTATTTTGACGGCGAAGAAGCAATGGATTCGCTCAAGTTGTTCCGGTATCGATATGAGGTTAGTCAGGAATCCAGTCATCATATGATCCACACGGGCAGCGATTGGGCCTTTACAGCATACGACGGCGCTGTTTGGATCGATCCCAAATCTTTCGAACTCAGACGCTTGCAGATGCGGACCAGCGAGCTTCCGGAAGAGTCAGGCGCCTGCGAGTCCACCACTACGGTCGAATACGCGAGCTCGCGGATTGGAACCGGTGATTTTCTGCTCCCACAGCACAGCACGTTGCATTTTCTGATGCGGGACATGGGGGAAAGCGACGTTGCCACAACTTATTCCAGCTGCCATCAGTACCATGCGGAAGCGAATCTGATTACCGATCCGGGCACAATAGCCGCCGAGTCGCCAGCCGCCCACTCTCCGATTTCAATTCCAGCCGGCCTTGTATTGACGCTAACGCTCACCGAGCCCATCGATACAGACACCGCCGCAGCCGGCGATGTGGTGGTAGCAACGGTCAGCAATGTCGCGCGCGATCCAAAATCCAAAAAACATCAGGCCGGCGAGATTGTCATATCGAAAGGTTCCACGGTGCGGGGCCGCATAGTGCTAATGCTGCACCTGCTGGATTCTCCGCAATCTTTTGTTATTGCAATCCAGCTCGAGACGGTTGAGATCAATGGCATTCCATCACCGCTCTACGCCATCCGGCCGCAAGACAATGAACCGTGGACAGTGACAAAGGTGACTTTAGAACACAGGTATCGCACGCGGCCCATATTTCTTCCGCCAGGAGGGCAGTCGCGCCTGGTTTGCAACTTCTCTTTCTTCACCAACGCGAAACACTATGTCATGCCCAGCGGTTATGAAACACAGTGGACCACCGTTCCGCCCCCGGACGCGCCGCGCCTTACCGAACCGCGGCCGTAAGGGAGTCGGTGCCTTTTTTCTCGGCTTCTAAGCAGCCTGCGCTCCTCAGCTAATATAAGAAAAGATCCCTTTGCATTTGCGCTTCCCTAGCATCTCCCGCCGCGGCTTTGTCCGCTCGCTATGCGCCACCCTGCCCGTGTTCTCCTTCGACCAACTCGTCGCCGCCACGGGACTCGGCATCCAGTTCGTCAACGTAGCACGGGAAGCCGGCCTGAACGCGAAAACCATCTTCGGCGCCGAACACAAGAACAAATTTCTGCTCGAAACCACCGGTTGTGGTTGCGCCTTCATCGATTACGATAACGACGGCTGGCTGGATATCTTCCTGGTGAACGGGACGCGCTTCGAAACCAAATGGCCGGCGGGCGAAGCTCCCGTAAGCCGTCTGTATAAGAACAATCGCGATGGTACATTCACCGACGTCACCGTACAGTCCGGCGTCGCGCGCACCGGCTGGGGGCAAGGCGTGTGCGCGGGCGATTACGATAACGACGGCTCTGATGACCTCTTCGTCACCTACTGGGGCGAATGCGCCCTCTGGCACAACAACGGCAACGGAACATTCACCGACGTCGCCAAGAAAGCCGGAGTCACCACCAATCCGGGCGACGGCCAATGGCGTTGGAATACCGGCTGCGCCTTCGTCGACTACGACAAAGACGGTCACCTGGACCTGTTCGTCGCCAACTACATCGACTTCGATCCGAAGACCGCGCCGCTGCCCGAATCCGGTCCGTGCCTCTATAAAGGCATCCTGGTCCCGTGTGGACCTCCCGGCCTCAAAGGCGGCAAGAATATTCTGTTTCACAACAACGGCGACCACACGTTCACCGATGTCAGCGAGAAATCTGGCATTTTGAAAACACCCGGCACCTACGGCCTGGGCGTTTCGGTATGCGACTTCGATAACGACACCTGGCCGGACATCTACGTGGCCAACGATTCCACTTCATCCACGCTCTACCGCAACAACCACGACGGCACCTTCACCGACGTCGCCATTGAGGCCGGCGTTGCCTATAGCCCGGACGGCAAGCCGCAAGCCGGAATGGGCGTGTCCGCCGCCGACTACGATTGCGACGGCAATTTCGACGTGGTGAAAACCAACTTCGCCGGCGACACATCCAGTCTCTATCACAATCAGGGCAATCTGGTATTCGAGGACGAAACCTTTCAGTCCGGTCTAGGAAAGAACACGCGCTTCATGGGCTGGGGCGTGAGTTTCATGGATTTTGACAACGACGGTTGGGTCGACATCCTGGTCACCAACGGCCACGTTTATGCCGAAGTCGGCGAGACCGATATCGAATCCGGGTATCGCGAGCGCAAGGTGTTGTACAGGAATCTGCGCAATGGACATTTCGCGGACGTAACCGCGGATGCGGGGCCTGGCGCGATGGAAAAGGTAGCCGGCCGCGGCTGCGCCATTGGCGATTTCAATAACGACGGAACTCTGGACGTGCTGGTGAATTGCGTGAACGATGTCCCGCAACTGCTGCGCTGCGACAGCACGCTCAAAAACAACTGGATCAAGGTCAAGACGGTAGGGGTAAAGTCCAACCGATCCGGCATCGGCGCCCGCATTTACTGCACCACTCCGGGCCATCGCCAGATGGATGAGGTGCGCAGCGGATCGTCCTATATTTCCCAAAGCGACCTACGCGTCCATTTCGGCCTAGGCCAAGCCGAAAAAGCCGACCTCGAGATTCATTGGCCCAGCGGAACCATAGACAAACTCCCCGCCGTGAAAGCGAACCAAGTAATATCAATAAAAGAGGGAAGCACATCGCCTCGCTGACCGTTCCCGACCGCACCCAACGAGAAACGAGAAACGGTTTTTAACGGTTTTTAAGCTCCTGCCATCTCGCCAGTTCTTTTTTCCCATCCTCCGTCTTCCCATCCTGCATCAACGCCTGTCCCAAAATATAATGCGCCGTCGGATTCTGTGTATCCAACTGAAGCGCGTGCCGCAACACACCCTCCGCGTTCGCCAGTTCCTTCCGTTTAAAATACACTTTTCCGAGCAGGATATAAGGTCCGCTGTAATTCGGATTCAACCATATCGAGCGTTCCAGTGGTCCCTGCGCCTCGTCCCAACGTTCCTCGCGCGTATATGCATCGCCCAACCGGTAATGGGCCATCGCAAAAGTCGGGTTGATCTCAATCTCTTTCTTCAGGTCGGCGATTGCGCCTTCGATATCGGCCTGGTAGATGGCTACCTCGCCGAGCAGGAAATACGCTCCTGCAATTTTGGGATCGATTTCCAGCGCCTTCTTCGCCTGCGTAGCAGCTTCCGTGGCCAGGTCCTGGTGCATCATCATGCGCGCGGTGGTGAGGTGCGCCGTCGCGGAATCCGCACCAACCTGAAATAATTGCGCGAACGCTCGTACCGCTTTCTCGCTCTGCTGCGTCAGCAGACAAGCATTGCCCAGCATGTAGGCCGCTTCCGGAGTGGTTCCTTTTGCGGCTGTCGCCTTTTCGAGCCACGGGACTGCCTCAGCGTACTTGGATTCCAAGTACAAGCTCTGCCCCAGCAACAGCACGGACTCGCCGTATTCAACGCTCGCTGGATCTTCAGTTTTCAGCGCTTCAGTGAACTGAGCCACCGCGTCCGCAAACTTGTGCTGCTTATACGCCGCTAGCGCCGCTTGATGCGTGACTCCCATATCCATCGCGAGCAGCAGAAGGGGCCACATTCCTTCAGTATAATTCAGTAAAATAGGGATCATGCGGCAGAGCGGGCGATGGTTGTTCCTCGTCGTCTGTTTCCAACTGATAGCCTCAGCGACCAGCCTCGAAGAGCTGGAATCCAGAGCCAACGCGCTGAAGGCGGCAGGGGACGCAGCGGGCGCGCTAGCTGCGTATCAGGAAGCCGCCACACTCGATCCCAAATCACCTCGTTATCAGGATGAGATCGGCTTCATGCTCCGAGTGTTGAATCGCGGCTCGGAAGCGACGGAACATTTCCACCGGGCCATTGAACTGGATCCCCAGTTCGCGCCCGCGCATTTTCACCTGGGAGTGGCTCTGTGGCTGGATCAAAACACCGCCGATGCCATTTCGGAGCTTCAGGCCGCTGCGAATCTGGACCCGGAAAACGGCGCCTACCGATCGAAGTTGGGCCAGGCTTTGGAGGGCTCGGGACTCCACCAGGACGCAGTCCCGCATCTGAAGGCTGCTGTCCGGCTACAGCCCGCCGACGGAGCAGCTTGGAACAACCTTGGCAACGCTCTGGAAAAAACCGGCGATGCGATCGGAGCTGTGGACGCCTACACGCATGCCGTTGAAGTTGCCCCCGCCAACCTGGATGCGCGGAACAATCTGGGCTTGATGCTGGTGAAGACGCGCCGCCCGGATGAGGGAATCGCTGAATTCCAAAAAGTGCTTGCGGCTGATCCCACCAACAACACCGCTCGTTTTAATATCGGGTTCGCTCACTTGTTAAAGGCTGAGCTGGATCAGGCCATCCCGGCGTTCCGCGACGTGATCGCTCGCGATCCTAATCACGCCGCCGCGCACTACAATCTTGGCGTCGCGCTCAAAAACAAGGATGATATTGACGGGGCCCGCGCGGAGTTCTCGCGTGCTCTCGAGATCGATCCCAAGCTGGCGGAGGCGCACTACATGATCGGCATAACTTCCTGGCAATCCGGAGAATTCGATCGCGCTGCAGCCGAGATGCGAGCTGCCATCGCCCTACGCTCTGATTACGGCGAAGCCTACTTCATGTTGGGCACGGTGCTAAAACAAAAAGGCGAGGCTGCTCCAGCCGAAGAGGCTTTGCGCACGGCAATACGTCTCGATCCTGCGAATCCCGGTCCCTACAACACGCTGGCTTTGCTTCTGCGCCAGAAAGGCGACATCGAAGGCAGCAAGCGCCTGTTCGCCGAAGGCGCTCGCGCAAAGCAAGCCAAGGAGAACGAGCTCGGAGTCATGTTGGGGCGGCAATAATGTGGGGCAGGATGCCATCCTGCGCGGGGGTTGCCAACCCCCGCATTTTCGCTTTCCTCCTTGCGTCCCTGCCACTTTCCGCAGAAAACGTTACATTTTCCAAAGATATTGCTCCCATTCTTTTCCAATACTGCGCACCGTGTCATCGCCCAGGTGAAGCCGGACCTTTCTCATTGCTGAGCTACGAAGATGCGCGGAAACACGCCCAGCAGATTGCAATCGTCACTGGAAAGCGCTTCATGCCTCCGTGGCCGCCCGAGCCGGGCTACGGTGATTTCGCCGGCGCGAAGCGGCTGTCGGATGCACAGATCGATTTGTTGGCGCGCTGGGCCAAGACGGGCACGCCGGAAGGCAATCGCGCGGCATTGCCTTCGGCTCCGCACTTCGTGGAAGGGTGGCAACTCGGCCAGCCGGACCTGGTGCTGCACATGCGCCAGCCTTATCAAATGGCCGCCTCCGGGGAAGATGTTTTTCGGAATTTTGTGATCCCGGTCGAGTTGAAGGAGACCAAATATATCCGCGCCATGGAACTGCGGCCGGGCAGCAAGCGAGCGGTGCATCACGCAAATCTCATCGTGGACCACGCACGCATGTTGCGGCAGCGCGACGGGCAGGATGGCCAGCCTGGATTCCCCGGCATGGATGTGGAAACCGAGGTCTCGGGCGAATTCGATCCGGACTCCCACTTCCTGTTCTGGAAGCCCGGCTCTCCGCCTCAAGAAGAACCGCAGGATATGGGTTGGAAGCTGGACCCGGGCTCGGACCTCATCGTAAATCTCCACCTGCAGCCCACCGGGAAACCCGAAACCGTGGACGTGGCAGTAGGGCTTTACTTCGCGGATCGGCCAGCGAAGCGATTTCCCATGCTGGTGCAGTTGGAGCACGACGGAGCGCTGGATATTCCGCCCGGAGCTTCGCGATTTGTGGTGACCGACCATCTGAAACTTCCGATCGCAGTGGATGTGTTGGCCATTTATCCGCACGCCCACTACCTCGGCAAACAGATCGACGCGTGGGCCGTGCTCCCGGACGGAAGCCGGCGCGCGATGCTAAAAATCAACGATTGGGATATCAACTGGCAGGCTACTTACACCTATCGCGACCCAGTCTCGCTGCCTGCCGGAACTACGATCGAGATGCGGATTACGTACGACAACTCGGAGAACAATCCGCGCAACCCCAGCCATCCGCCCAAACGCGTCCACGGCGGCAATCGCAGCATCGACGAGATGGGTCATGTCTGGCTACAGGTATTGCCGAAAGCGGCGGGCGAAGATGATCCGCGCCTGGCATTGCAGCAAGCGGTCATGTTAAGGAGGATCGAGAAGTACCCGGCCGACTTCGTGGCGCATTTCAATCTGGGCGCAGTTCTGCAAGCGATGGGCAAGTTCGACGAAGCCATCCCGTATTTGAATCAAGCCATGCTCATGAAACCGGCCAGTGCCACGGCCACCAATAATCTCGCGGTATCGTTGCTAATGACGGATAAAATAGACCAGTCCATTCAGGAATTCCGGAAATCACTGACGCTCGACCCTGGATATCAGAACGCCAGATTCAATCTGGCCCGTGCGCTGGTTGCCAAAGGCGATCCGGAGGGCGCGCTGACGGAGCTGCTGATCTATTTGAAGGCCGTTCCCGATGACGCCCAGGCACATGAGACCGCCGGACGCATCTACGCGTCGGCGGGAAACATTGCTCAGGCGTTGCCACACCTCCGTAGAGCGGTCGAGCTTCAACCGAATGATTCCGCTCTGGAGACAAATCTGGGAGCCGCACTAGCCATGGCCGGAAATTTCCAGGAAGCTATCACAGCCTTCGAGACGGCCCTCAAAGCGGATCCTTCCAATCAAACGGCTCGAGAAAACCTAGCGCGTGCCCGCGCAGGCCTCGAGAAGAAGTGACCGCCAGTTACCAGCCACCAACTACCAGCAACTATTTACCCCCGAACCGCTCGCTTTTCACAATCCCAGACCCCTCCCGCACGGTGATCAATTGATTCGCCGCAACCTTCGACAGGTTTTCTTTACCCCCGTTCGGCCATCGAATCTCCAGGTCCACTTGCTCCACTGGACCCAGTCCAAAATGCAGGCGCATGTCATTCACGGAATAAAAACTCGCCTGGCTGAGCACTTCCTGCGCCTGCACTTTGCCGCCGTAGTGAGCGGTGACGCGCGCTCCGAGCGCCGAGCGATTCGATTTCACGCCCACCAGCTTCACCTTCAACCAATGGCCGCCGCCCGTAACATCGTTTCGAAGCAGCGATGGGGGCTCGTTCATGTTGATGATAACGACATCCATGTCGCCGTCATTATCAAAATCGCCGAACGCACAGCCTCGGCTGGCATGCGCCGCCGCCACACCGCTCCCGGCCTCCTCGATCAGCTCTTCGAACTTTCCCCCCAAATTGCGGAACACAATGCGTGGTGTTTTATAGGGAAACTCCTTCAGTATCTTCTCAACTTCCGGATAAACATTGCCAGTAACTATAAACAGATCCGGTAACCCGTCATTATCCAGGTCGACAATCCCGGTTCCCCAAGAAACGTAACGCGTCTCCACGCCCAGGCCTGAGCGTATGGTGACGTCGTCAAAATTCCCCGCCCCATCGTTCTTGTACAGAATGGCGGTATCTTCCGCGAAGTGCGTCTTGAAGATATCCAGGTGGCCGTCCAGGTTTATGTCACCAACGCCAACCCCCATGCCGGCCTGCTCCATTCCATCCTCGCTGAGCGCGGCTCCGCTGGCCAGGCCGACTTCCGTGAACGTCCCGTCTTTATTGTTGCGGAACAACAAGCTGGGAGTGGAGTCGCACGCCACGTAGATATCGGGCCAACCTGTATCGTGAAAGTCGGCCGCGACCGCGGTCATACAGTAACTGCCCGCAGCCTTGCTGATTCCCGAGGCATCGCTTATATCTTTGAATGTCCCGTCGCCATTGTTGCGATACAGATAGCAGCGCCCCAGCGGAAGGCCGCGCGGGCCGCAATTTACCGGAATTCCTTTCCAATTGCAGTTGACATTTTCACCGGGCTTCGGGACCTTTTCCGGATCGAATTGAAGATACGTCCCCACAAAAAGGTCCAGATGGCCATTCCGGTTGGTATCCACGAAAGTGCAACCGGAGCCCCACCGGCGTTCCGAATGCAACAAGCCCGCCTCTTTAGTCACATCCGTGAACGTCCCGTTACCGTTGTTGCGATAAAGAACGTTCTGCCCCCAGTAGGTGACAAACAGATCGTCGTGGCCGTCGTTGTTGTAGTCTCCGACGCACACCGCCGATGCCCAACCGGTGCGCCGCAATCCGGCCTTGTCCGTAACGTCGGTGAATGTCCCGTCGCGATTATTGCGATAGAGGCGGTTCGTGGCCTCCTGCGGATCGCCCTCCACACGGGTTCCACACAACACGAAGATGTCCAACCACCCGTCCTCGTCGTAGTCGATAAACGCGACCCCGCAACCAGTGGTTTCGATGATTTGCTGCTTTTTGTCGATGCCGCCGTAAATGGTGGTCTCCCGCAGGCCGGCTGCGGCGGCGATATCTGTGAATTTGGCATGGAACGGCAAACCCGAAGGTTTGCCCTTCGGAACAGGCTTCACGGAGCGCGTCGAAACACCTTGCGCCCAAGCTGCAACACCTGGCAGCGCGAGCAATTTCAGCCAATCCCTGCGATGAAACACGCTACCAGTATAAGGTGTGGGGCAGCCATTCCTGGCTGCAGCCGGCTTTCAGCCGGCGGTTCGCGCGGCATGGGAAACTAAAGCTTGGCCACCATCACCAAACCAGAATCCTCGGAACCAACCGTCTCTGCACCCCAACCGGCGACACGCCTGGTCGCCCTGGACGCCCTTCGTGGAGCGACCATCGCTCTAATGATCATCGTGAACAATCCCGGCGGACCGAAGTCGTACGGCCCGCTCAACCATTCGTCGTGGAATGGATGGACCCTCACCGACACAGTTTTCCCTACGTTCCTCTGGATCGTGGGCGCCTCCATCACGCTGTCCCTGAGCAAGCGCATCGCGGCCGGCGTTCCGCGCAGTCACTTGCTCGGTCCAATCTTTCGCCGCGCGGCGATCCTCTTTGTGTTCGGACTCGCCATCTATGCGTTTCCAGAGTTCCACCTGTCCTCATTCAGAATCCTCGGTGTGCTGCAGCGCATCGCCATTTGTTATTTGGTGGCGTCCCTCATTTATTTGTATACGGGCATCCGCGGCCAGCTCATCTGGATGGTCTCGCTGCTCGCGGCTTATTGGCTGCTCATGACGCTGATACCAGTTCCAGGATACGGCGCGGGCCGTTTGGATCTGGATGGGAACCTGGCTCACTATGTCGACCGCATTGTCCTCGGCCATCACAACTATTCAGGAAATACCTGGGATCCGGAAGGAATCGTAAGCACTCTGCCCGCCATCGCGACGGCGCTGCTGGGAATCATGGCGGGACACATTGTTCGCTTGAAGCGAGTCTTAAGTGAACGTGTCACCTGGCTGTTCTTGGCAGGTAATATTCTAATCGCGCTCGGATTAATCTGTGATATTTGGCTTCCTATTAATAAGAAGCTCTGGACCGATTCCTTCACCATCTTCATGGCCGGCCTCGATTGCGTTCTACTCGCCGGCTTCCTCTGGATCATCGACCATCTGGGCTACCAGAGATTCGTGAAACCGTTCGTGATCATGGGAATGAACGCCATCACGCTGTACATGATCTCCGAGTTCGGCGCCGAGATCCTGGACATGACCGAACATGGCCGGATCTACAACCTGTTCCTGACCATGGCGTCGCCCATTAATGCGTCATTGCTATTTTCGGGCGCCTTCGTGCTTTCGATTTACCTGATCGGATACCTGATGTACCGGCGCGGCTGGTTCCTGCGGATTTGATGGTCAGCGGCGGATCATGATAGCCGCCGATCGCGCAGGCAGTGTCACAGTCAGAACCTCATCGCGGGCGGGAGTGTTCCGAACCACGTCCAACAAATCCCGCCACGTGCCACTGGCCGCTGGAGCGATGACGCGCGCCGGCTTGACCCCGTTATTCAACATGACGATCATCTCACCGCGCGTGTAGATGTAAACATCATCAGTGGCGCCCAATTGCTTCATCGCGCCCTTGCGCAGATCCGGATACTCGCGCCGCAGTTGCGCCAGCTTGCGAATATGCTCGAAAATGCGCTGCTCATCGGGAGTGCGGCCCTCAGCTAAGAAGGCGTTCCGGGCATCCTCCTTCCAACCGCCAGGAAAATCGCGGCGATTATCCGGATCGTTTCCGCCGGGCATCGCGATCTCGTCGCCATAGTAAATCATCGGAATTCCGCGCGATGTCAGCAGGTACGTGAACGCCAACTTCAGACCATCCACCGTCGCGCCGGGTTCGTTCATAAAGCGCGCCACATCGTGAAGCCCCAGGAAGGTAACCAGGTTATTCGGATTCGGATACAGATAATCGTGCGCCAGCGTCGAAGCCAGGTCCTTGATCGGCTTGCCTTCCGCGAACGCTCTCCGAATCGGATAAAACGACGGAAAATCGAATAGCGCATCGATGCCCGAATCGACGCCGTCGAACCGAGCCTGCCCTCCTTGGAAGAACGAAACCAGGCCAGCGTCGCCATCGAACATCTCACCCACCACACGGAAGTTCGGATATTCTTTCTTAATCGCAGCCGACCAATCGCGCCAAAACTTGCGCGGAACATATGGCAGCGTGTCCTGCCGAATTCCGTCCAATCCGGTGGCTGCCACCCACCACAGCGTGTTCTGGATAATGTAGCGCGCCACTTCCGGATCGTCCTGATTGAGATCCGGAAGAATATCGATAAACCAGCCATCCAGTGTCGAGGCCGTCAGGAATGGCGTGGCATGTGGATCTATGAGCGTCCAGGTCTGCCATGTTTCATTGAGATGTTTCGAGCGCGTGCCGTGAAACCAGGTTGGAGTTGGAGGGTCCTCCACCCATGGATGATAGGGACCGGTGTGATTGGCCACCATATCGAGAATAATCTTGATGCCGCTGCGATGCGCCGCCTCCACCAGTTCCTTCAGCTTCGCCAAATCGCCCAGGTGCTCATCCACATTGTAAAAATCCACAGCGCCGTAGCCGTGGTAATCCGTGATGGCTTGGCCATCGTACTTTTCCTTTTCGTTCAAGTGATTCGCATTGTCGTAAACCGGATTGAGCCAGATGGCGGTGACGCCCAGGTCCTTGAGATACGGCAGATGATCGATGACGCCCTGCAAATCGCCGCCGTGATAGTAGCGAGCCTTGCTGCGATCAAACAGTCCCTTGGAAATGGCGGGATCATCATTGCTCGCGTCCCCGTTCGCAAAACGATCCGGCATGATCAAGTAGATGAAATCGTCCTGGGAGAATCCTTGAAAGCGGCCCTCCCGAGCAAGCGGAGTGAGAGCTTCGAATGCAGCCGTAGTTGAACCATCAGCTGTGGTGATCTTCAGCGGATACGATCCTGCACGTCTGATGGTGGCATCCACAAACATATAAGTCCCACTGGCATTCACGCGCGGTTCGCCCAGTTCAATGCCTTTGGTGGTGGCTTTCACCGTGGCGCCGGTAAGTCCGGTCCCGCGAATCAACAACCGCACAGGATTGATGGAGTAGCCGACCCACCAGAAAGGCGGATCGACCTTCGTCACAGTCGGAGCCGCCTGCAAAGTCGCGATCGCGGCGACGAAGAAATAGATCAGTTTGAGCATATGTGGCGCATGGTCTCGGATGGACGAATACAAAGTGGGGCGGACCCCCTGGTCCGCGGCCGACGCCCACGTCGGCTTGCTGCTGGTATTTGTTAATGCTTGAGGTAGCGGGTCCAGGGGGACCCGCGCGGACCAGGGGGTCCGCCCCATAAGCGCTAAGATAAAAACATCCGCAGTCGAAAATGTTCCGGAATCGGATCTGTGGGCCGGCGACTGGACGCCAAAAACTGGCCCATGTGGGCTTAACTTAGCGCTTATGGGGGTCCGCCCCACCATTCAGCAAAGCATGAATCCAGGACGTCACCCATATAGTCTCCGCGTATTCCTGGGCGACTGTTTCGGTGGACTCATCGCAGCCCTGATCGCGATTCCCTACGGCCTCGCGATGGCCTCGCTGATGGGACTACCTCCAGTCCTCGGAATATTCACCAGCATTCTCACGGCGCCCGTCACCGCGTTGCTTGGCCGCAATCCCGTATTGATCGGGGGCACCGCCAGCGCTACGGTTCCCTTCATCGCCCTGGCGGTCCGCGAGCAAGGTATCGCGGGCGCTGCGAAAATCTGTATCGCGGCGGCTCTTTTCCTGCTGATGTTCTCAGCGCTTCGGCTGGGCCGCTATATCCAGAAAGTTCCGCAAGCGGTGGTCACCGGATTTTCCTGCGGAATCGGCGGCCTGATGGTGATCTCACAGCTCGACACCATCCTCGGAGTCGGCTCGCCCTGGACTCGATCCGCGGGAGCGCCACTGACGCAATTGTTTCGAGTGCTGGGCCGCGTGGGTGGCACACAAGCTGCTCCGCTCGTACTCGGAGTCCTGGTAATCGCTGCCGCCATGCTTTCGGCCCGATGGTCGGCGCGTCTGCCTGCCCCGCTCATCGGAGTTGCAGTCGCGGTGCTGGCGGCGAATCTGTTCGGCTTGCACGAGAAACAGGTGGGCGCCTTGCCGCTGGCCTTGCCCGCGTTCGCCGGATTCTCGTGGCAGCGCTCGGACTTCACCACTTTGCTTCCATCCGCGCTCGGCTTGGCTTTCGTCAGCGCCGTGAATATTCTGATCACATCGCGAGTTGTGGAACACTTCCGCGGCTGGCATAGGCACGTCCGGAAGACGGATGCCGATCAGGAACTGGGCGCTTATGGACTCGCCAACATTTGCGGTGGCCTGTTTGGCGCTCCCATGAGCGTTGGAATTCCGGCGCGCAGCTTGGCCAGCGTCCGCTGCGGCGCCACAACGCGAGTATCCAACATTTTGCACGCGGTGTTTCTGATCGCGTTTCTGGAGATGGGATCCCGATTCGTCGCGCAGATCCCAATTCCAGCCCTGGCCGGTGTCACCGCTTGGATGGGCATCTGCCTGCTTGAGTGGAGTACTTGGCGCCGCTTGCCGAAGATGCGCCGCCTGGATGCGGCCGCGTTCCTCGCCACCGCGTTCGCGGTGCTGGTGACCAATGCAGTCGCCGCGGTCGCCATCGGCTGCTCGCTATTTGTGATCCATCATCTCTACCAGCGGTTCACGTCTCCCGCGTCCATCCCCAACCTGCACACAGCTCCAGGTGTAGAATCCACCGAATAGCCATCCACATTGCATTCCGCGAGCCACCTCTCGCGGGTGGTAAAAAAGTTTAATCAAAAAAAACTTGAAGCGCCTTCCCCGCGCATGTTATCTTAACCCAAGTCCACAACTCTCTTGAAAGGAGGCAGCCTGTTGAACGCAACCACTAAGCATGATCGACTGCGAATGCGCGGCGTCGCGGCGCGTACTGGCTGGCCTCCGGTAAGCTTCCCAGTCCTTTAGTTCCCAGTCCAGCCTGTAGTTTTTTCGCGGTGCGATAATCATCACCCTTCGCATTGCTTGGTTCTTACTTCAACTTCTCAATCAGGAAAGGTATATGAAAAACTTCAAAGTATTTCAAGGTACCCGATCAGTGGATGCGCCGCGCCTGTGCGACTCCTGCTCCAACGGCGTGGTTTTGCGGGGTCCGGCCGACAGCGAGGAATACGTATTCCAAGCGCCAAAAAATCGGCTTCATGAGCGCTAAGGAATGGCAGCGGCTGAACGAGGACGAAAGTGTGGTTCCGAGTCATCTTGGCTAATCCGGAATCATCAACAAGAAACTTGAGGTGCGGGTCGTCAGCAACGAATTTATCCGCGCCAATTTTATAACGAGCGAGCTACCATGCCCTACTTACAGAATCTGACTGAGCCACTCGTTCATCGCGACCAGCGTGCGGTGGATATCTGGACGCGCCTGATGCGTTTTCTGATGCTCGGCAGCGAATGTGGGACTTACTATGTCCAGCAACGCGCACTTACTGTAGAAAACGGGACGGCCGTGATCGAGTGTCTGAAGACGGACGGGCTTCGAGTAGTGCGAACCGTCGTTGAGATCTCAGTCGCCGGACGCGCTCCGAAAAACGAACCGGCGCTCTTCGCGCTGGCGCTGGCAGCAAGCCAGAATTTCGCCGACGCCAGAACCATTTCCGCAGCACTCAATGCACTGCCGGAAGTGGCGCGCACCGGAACGCACCTGTGCATCTTCGCCGCGTTTGTCGAGAACCTGCGCGGATGGGGCCGCGGCCTGCGGTCCGCCGTCGCGGATTGGTATCTGAGCAAACCAGCCTCCGAGCTGGCCTACCAAATGCTCGCGCACCCGCACTGCAGCGGCTGGTCGCATCGCGATCTGCTACGGCTTTCGCATCCGAAAGCGGTCACGCCTTCCCACAACGCCTTGTTCCAGTGGGCCGTGGATGGCGAGCTCGGCCACCTCGCCAGCGCCGAGATTCTCTCCGGCGACCTGCGCCAGATCCGCGCTTTCGAACTGGCCAAGAAGTCGGCGAGCCAAGACGAGATCGTACAGCTCATTGAAGA
>CZKS01000813.1_pt1 | contig 15094 bp, 14 predicted proteins | sample 1122221 | NCBI WGS metagenome assembly CZKS01 (sample SAMEA3539301, study PRJEB10725) | soil metagenome | biome: tundra; feature: field; material: soil | place: USA | collected 2010-05 | depth 0.15 m
CAGGAGCGAACTATGCATTCAGCAGAGACAAAAACGAAGAGAGGGGCGAAGGTCCCTTTGAATACTTCCGCTGTCGGGCCGAGATTCGGCGCGACGAAACTGGCGGCCGCGGCTACGCGCGGCGCTATGGCAGTTGCTGTGCTTTCGGCATGGCTGCTGATTGCCGCTCGTCCAGCGCAGGCCCAAATTGAGACTGTGCTCCACAACTTCGGCTCCACCACCAGCAGCCCGTACTCCGGCCTTACCCCTGATGGTGCCGGCAACTTTTATGGGACGACCTTCGCGGGGGGAACAGGCCACAACCCGGGACATGGGACCGTATTTGAGCTTTCGCCTGACGGCTCCGGTGGCTGGAACGAGGCCACTCTCTACAGCTTCTGCTCGGCCCTGAATTGCGCGGACGGGTCGGGTCCACTGTCCAACGTGATTCTCGACAGCATGGGAAACCTTTACGGAACAACCACCTCCGGCGGCGCGCATGGGGCCGGCGTCGTGTTCGAACTTAGCCTCTTTGGAGAAACGTGGGAGGAAGCCGTCCTGTACAGCTTTTGCTCGCTCAGCGGTTGCGCCGACGGCGCCAACCCGGCAAGCGGTCTGATCATGGACTCGGCAGGCAATCTCTACGGCACAACTTCCGTGGGCGTCTTCGAGCTGAGTCCGTCCGGTCCCGGCTTCACGGAACAAGCCATTTATCAGCCTGCCGACGGAGGAGTAGTCGGCGGATTAACTATGGATTCCTTCGAAAACATCTTCGGCGCGACGGATTCCACGGTATTCGAGCTGATACCGGTATTCATAGTGGCCCCGAACGACCCCGTTAGCTGGACAGGAACTGTGATCCACACCTTTACTGGCTCTCCGAAAGATGGCAGCGGCCTGAAAAGCGGCCCCGTGTTCGACTCGGCGGAAAACCTGTACGGTGTGACATCATCCGGCGGCAATGGATTTGGAGTGCTTTACCAGCTGATTCGTCCATTTCAGCCAAATGGGACTTGGAAAGAAAAAGTACGCTTCAGCTTTGGCAAGTGCAACAAGGGTCCTTGCAATCCTCAGGGGCTTGTATTGGATGCGAATGACAATATTTTCGGTTCTTACCCCGGAGATGGCAAAACCCACCCTGGAGCGATCTTCGAGTTTTCCATTCCCAATGGCAAGGACTGGTACAAGGAGACGATTCTCTGGACCTTCAACGGCACCGACGGAGCATTTCCGAGTGGCAATCTGATTTTGGACGGCCAAGGTAACATCTTCGGCACAACCACCGCCGGCGGGCCGTTATACGGGAAGCAATGCGGGACCGGCGGATCGTGCGGATACGGCGTGGCGTTCGAAATAAGCACGCAACTTTTCGGCGATGTGCGGCGGCGTTGATGCACACTAGGGGGCTGAGCGTTGACTCAGCCCCCTAGATTTTTCCCGGCGCGAAAGGTCTCTTCGCGCACAACAAATTTCTTCACCAAGTCCTCGCGCACGTGGTAGCCCGTCCCGGGGGCGTCACTGACGGCGATCATTCCGTCGGCGCTGACTTCCACTTCGGGTTCGATGATGTCTTCCTTCCAATAACGCTTCGATGCCGACACATCTCCCGGCAACCGGAAACTATCGAGCGTCGACAACGCGATGTTGTGCGCCCGTCCTACTCCCGATTCCAGCATCCCCCCACACCACACCGGAATGTTGTGCCGCGCAGCGACATCGTGTATTTTCTTTGCCTCGCTGAAGCCGCCGACGCGGCCAACCTTAATGTTAAGGATCCGGCAGGCACCGATCTCGAGCGCAAAATCGGCGTCGCGTGCATTCAAAATCGATTCATCCAGACAAATCGTCGTTTGGATCTCTTTCTGCAGCCGCGCATGAAGATAGATTTCGTCATTCCACAGTGGCTGCTCGATCATCAGCAGATTGAAGGAGTCGAACTTGCGCAGGTGCTCAACCTGGTCGAGGGTATAGGCGGAATTGGCATCCACGCTGAGAACAATATTTGCCCAGCGGCTGCGGATCTTCTCCAGCACATTCAGGTCCCACCCCGGCTTTACTTTTATTTTGATCCGGCGGTATCCGGCTGCCAACTCAGTTTCGATCTTTTGCAAAAGTTGGTCCGGCGAGTCTTGAATGCCAATGGAAACGCCGCAAGCGATCTCGCGCCGCGTTCCTCCGAGTAACTTCCAAAGGGGCTGTTGTTTCTGGCGCGCCTCCGCGTCCCAAACGGCGTTTTCGAGCGCGGCCTTGGCCATGCGATGGCCGCGGACTCGCGCAAACCGAGCCGCGCAATCCCTCCCCGCATCCAAGTCACTTTGCAGCAGCAAAGGCGCCAGGTAGTGCTTGATGGTAGGCCACGCAGTTTCCGTCCATTCCGGGCTGTAGTACGGATCTTCCCCCGCAACGCACTCGCCCCACCCGCGCACTCCCTCGGCCTCAACACTCACCAGGAGGATGCGGCGGGCGTAAAGGCGCCCAAAGCTCGTTTCAAAAAAATGCACGAGGGGTATGTGAATTTCACGCAGAGTTACGGATTCAATTTTCATAGTGAATTAATATCGTGAGTTAATATCGCAAGGCCTCGTCCCACTCCCCCAGCAGAAATCGCCCATTCCCGCGTTGATGGCGTTCATAGCCGAGAACACTTAGTCCTTCGGCGAACGCCCGGTCAAACTGCTCACGATTACTCTCCTGGACCGCCAGCGCCCGGGAACGTGTCGTCGCCGATGCCTTCCATTCATAGATTTCGGCGGGCACGTCAATGCGAGCGCGGCACTCGAATTTCGTGTACGGAGCATCCGCTAAAACTGCTTCGACCCGTTTCGATTTCATCCACCACTCCGCCACCAACCGGTCAGAAGGCAAACCACCCTGCAAGGGAGACGAGGTGATCCCATACTGGTTCACGTTGTAGCGTCGCGTAATCGCGCCCAGCTTCTCGATATTCAAGTAAGCGTTCTTGATCTCCAGCGGATCGAACGTCCACTCCATCAACTCGAAACCTCGGGCCAAAGCATCCTCTCGTTGGTAGAGCTTCAGTCGCCGCCCCAGGCCCTCATTGCGATATGTTTGGCGGACAGCGAGCATTTGCGAATGCAGGTAGCAGTGCCCGTTTCGCATTGCCGGGATGGCGAGCGCGAAACCGACGAGATCACTTCCGCCCTCCCTAGCATCTTTTCTTGGAACGAACGCCCCTATCACCTGCCCGCCAATCTTCGCGGCCACGACGAATATGCGCACCGGAATCAGATCCGCGTCCGCGAACCGCCACACTTCCTTCTGTAGCGCAAAGCAGGCCTGCATCTCCTCAAGCGCTTCGCACTTGCGGATCGTCGCTGCATCTGCGGCTGGGCCGGTCACGCTGACTTTTCCTGTTGCTTGGCCTGTTGCCATAGCATTTCCAGCTCTTCCATCAATGTCTGCTGCGGCGTTCGTCCGCTGGCGCGCAGCTGCTGCTCCATCCATTGAAACCGGCGTTTGAACTTGCGATTCGCCTTCCGCAATGCCGACTCCGGATCGAGCGACAGATAACGCGCAATGTTCACAAGAACAAACAATAGGTCTCCTACTTCATCTTCCAGACGCTCGCGCAGCTCCGGGGAAACCTGCGGCTTTCCCGACCCGGCAATCTCCTTCCCTACCGACTGACCGCTGAAAGAGTGCGTCGGGCCAGCTTCGAGCTCCGCCCGCAACTCCGCCGTTTCTTCTTCCAGCTTGGCAAAGAGCCCTTCAATTTCCGGCCAGTCAAATCCCACGTGTGCGGCTCGCGAACTGAGTTTATAGGCCTCTATGAGCGCAGGCATTTTCGACGACACGCCCGCAAGGACTGATTGAGCATCGTTAGCCGGGTGCCCCGCTCCTTGCGTTTTTTGCAAGGGGCGGGCGGTATCGTCAGGTTGCGCCGCATTTGAGCCATCCGATGTCAGCCGCCTCTTTTTCTCTTTCTCTTGCGCCTTCAGCACCTCCCAGTTGCGCAGCACCTCGGCAGAAGTATCCGCCTTCACCTCACCGAACACGTGCGGATGCCGCTCCACGAGTTTGTTGGAAAGACGATCGAGCACGTCATCTACGGAGAAGTGGCCCGCCTCGCGCGCCATTTCGGAATAGAACAGCACCTGCAACAGCAAGTCGCCCAACTCGCCGGTCAGTTCCGGCCAATCGCGATTGTCGATGGCTTCGAGGACCTCGTAAGTTTCTTCCAGCGTGTAGGGCTTGATGGTGTCGAAGGTCTGTTCGCGGTCCCATGGACATCCGCCCGGAGCCCGCAAACGCGCCATAATCTCAACCGCTCGCTCGAATCGTTCGCCAGTAGTGGACATTCCTGTTCAATGTAAATGAGGTGGACTAAGCGAGCAATGGCAACACAATCTGCGATCCAAGCCGAGCCATGCTCGGCAGCCCATTCGCTGAGACCGATCGATTATCGTCGTCAGGACTTACGTCTTCAGGACCAACCGCGAACCAGCATTTCCGTTTCATCCGAGATGATCGCGTCCACGCCCCACTCGGCAAACTCGCGCATGCGCTCGGCGTGGTTTACCGTCCAGACCATGATTCGTTTCCCGGCCGTATGAACCTTCTCAATCAATTTCTGGTCGGCTAAATTGAGTCGCGGAATCACCCAATCCGCCGGCATCTTGCCCCAACCTTGAAGTTGGTCTTCGGTCTCGCAAACAAATCCCAATGGAATCGACGGGTCAAGATCGTGAATTGCAGTGAGGACGCCGGGAAGAAACGATGAAACTACATATCCTTTTTGCAGCGGATGCTTGCGCAACTTGGCTAGCGTCTGCGACTCCAGGCCCGCGACCTTCAACTCGATATCGAGAAATGCCCTGGGGCCGAATTGCTGCAGAACATCTTCCAGCATGGGCAGCGCCAAGCTCTTCGCCATCGAGGTCTCAATTCTCATTCCGCCGGTGGTGGCATCATGGCAGATAACAGCCTGCCCGTCGGCGGAAAGCCGCACATCAAACTCAAAGCCGTCGCAGCCATGCTGCAGGCAGAGTTCGAACGATGCCAGCGTATTTTCAGGAATGCGTCGGAAAGAGCGCGCGCCACGATGCCCGAGCAGGAGAGGTGGCATGGGAACTCAGTCCAGATCGAAGTCCCGGATCGGCTTTCCCGTGTCCGGAGTTTCTTTGGCCTTCTTCACTGCCTCTTGGAACTTTTTCTCCAGCAGTTCGGAGGCATGCTTTTGCGCTTCCACCGACTGCCGAAAGATCGAATCGCGACGGTTGTCTTGTTCTTTCATGGCGCGAGCCGCTTCTTCCATATCGTTGAAGGTCTTCGGCTTGACCGGCGCGGTGTGCGCGATGATGCTGCGCGTCGCCGTGTCGATTTTTAGGACCGCGCCGCAGCAGGGACAAGTTACGTCAAAATTCGATTCCCGAAAATTGGATTCGCGTTTCACCACCGAGATCATATCGCAATTGGCCAAAATCCGCCGCAAGCCGCGTCAGCGCGGCGTGAGTCGAATCGGCAAGACGTGGAACAGATACAGCATCTCCCACCCCAACAGGAGGATTGACACGAGCACCACCAGCACCGCCAGAATTTCGCCAAAATTCAGGCCCCGGGTCTGCTCGAAACGGCGCGCACCCAGGCTCAAAATATTCAGCGTTGCAAAGCCGAAAACCAGCGCCCAGAGAATGTTGTAGATCTCATCGCGGTTCGATCGCAAAAGGAACATGGCGGGCAGAATTCCGACCGCCAGCGCATGCAGCGCGCGGCCGGAGAATACCGCCCAACCGTGGGCGTGTCCCGCGGCAAAGAGTAACGAGGAGCAACTTCGAGCAGAAATAAAGGGCCGAGGCAGTTTCATGCAGAACTTTGATAGTACCGTGTTTGACTTCCCCAAGTCAGCCACCCGACGAACAAGGCATCCCCCAGGTAACTCTCAGGTAACTACGGTTGCTTTTCTCAGAACTGTCACAGAGGATGGTACGGCAGGCTGGTATGCGAAAAAGTATGCGAGAAAGCACGCGATGATCGTGAACTTCGCCGAGCGGGCGCACAACCATAACTGGGAACTGGACCCGGTCACGAGGTCCTTGCTCGATACCGATTTCTACAAACTTCTGATGCTCCAGTTCATCTGGAAGCATTTTCCGAGAACCCGGGTGTCATTCTCCCTGTTCAACCGCACCGCCTCTTTTCGCCTTGCAGATATGTTCCCGCGCGACGAACTGATTCACCAGATGGAGCACGCCCGCCGGCTCCGCTTCCGCAGGTCGGAGCTGGTGTGGCTCGCCGGTAACACGTTCTACGGCCGCCGCGGAATTTTTGAACCCGCTTTCCTGGAATGGCTGGAGCGCGATTTTCGGCTGTCGGACTATGAACTCAAAGTCAGCGACGGACAATTTCATCTTTCTTTCGATGGCCTCTGGACCGACACCACGATGTGGGAACTCTATGCGCTTTCCATCCTTGACGAACTCAAAACCCGAGCCGCCATGAAAAAGCTGCGCGAGTTCGGCCTCGACATACTGTATGCCCGGGCGAAAACAAAACTCTGGAACAAGATCGAGCGCCTGCGCGGAGTCCCCGGCCTGGCCGTGGCCGACTTCGGAACCCGGCGCCGCCACAGCTTCCTCTGGCAGGAGTATGTGGTCAACGCCATGGCCTCGAATCTCGGCACCGCCTTTACCGGAACCTCGAACGCCTTTCTCGCCCACAAGCACGATCTGGAAGCTATTGGAACCAACGCCCATGAGATCCCTATGGTCATGGCTGCCCTCGCGCCAGACGACGAGGCCCTGCAAGCTTCGCAGTACCGCGTGCTCGAGATGTGGCAGGCCACTTACGAGGGCGCGCTGCGCATCATGTTGCCCGATACCTTTGGCACTTCACAGTTTCTAGAGAACGCCCCCGACTGGGTGGCCGATTGGACCGGGCAGCGTATCGACAGCAAAAATCCCTACATCGCAGGCGACGAATACATTGCGTGGCTTAAGGCGCGCGGTCGAGATCCGCAGGAGAAGCTCATCATCGCCTCCGATGCGCTCGATGTCCATGACATCCTCGGATTGCACGCTTATTTCGGCGGAGAACTGGCCAGCGGAGTTACGATCAACGACTTTCGCAGTGCCGACGATTTCCTTGATCCGAAAAAGTGGGCCCCTGGCCGCCGCATTCGTTTCAGCGCAGGTTGGGGAACCTTGCTGACCAACGATTTCCGCGGCTGCGACCCCGCCGGCGGTGCCGGCTTTGACCCGATTGGCCTGATCTGCAAGGTATCCACGGTCGACGGCAGACCCGCGGTCAAACTCTCCGACAACTACGCGAAGGCGCTAGGCACGCCCTCCGAGATCGAACGCTACCGCCGCGTGTTTGGCTCCAAGGGACTTAGCAACATTCCCGTGATCACGTGAAGAATTCACCGCCAATTCAGCCACCTGAGCTGCTTCCTGACTTTCTATACGGCACCGCGTGGAAGGAAGATCGAACAGCGGGCCTCACCGAACTCGCGCTCCGTACTGGCTTTCGGGGAATCGACACGGCGAATCAGCGACGGCATTACTTCGAAGCCGGAGTTGGTCAGGCATTGGCCGCCGTCTATCGCTCAGGGCGGGTCACCCGCAACGATCTCTTTCTGCAAACAAAATTTACTCATCGGCCCGGCCAGGACCACCGCTTGCCCTACGATCCCGCGGCCCCGCTTTCGGTTCAGGTTACTCAGTCGCTGACCAGTTCGCTCGACCATCTGGGTACGGACCATGTCGACAGCTACGTGCTGCACGGGCCCTCCTCCAACCACTATTGGACCGATGCTGACACCGAGGTCTGGGAGGCGATGCGCGAAGAACGCGATGCCGGACGCACCCGGCTTCTTGGGATCAGCAATGTTTCCCTGCGCCACCTGCTACAGATGGCAACCGGCGGCGGCGAACTTCCTGTAGTGGTGCAGAACCGGTGCTATGCTCGCCTCGGCTGGGACCGCGCGGTGCGGCAGTTTTGCCGCGAGAACACGATCATTTATCAGGGATTCTCGCTCCTCACCGCGAATCAGGAGGTGCTCAATCATCCGCTGATTGCCGGTTTGGCGGCAAGCGCCAGCGTTACGCCGGCGCAGGTCGTGTTCAGCTTCGCGCGCAGCGCGGGGATTCTGCCGCTTACCGGTACCTCTGACGCTGAGCACATGCGACAGGATCTCGCCAGCCGCGACGTCGCGCTGCCGGCGGAAGCAGTACATGCAATCGAGTGTTTAGCCGGCTGAGACGCGGCTGCCGCGTCGCTTCGCGCGCCACACCGCTACTTCGCCTGCACGGCCGTCTCGCGCTCGCCAACCTGCTGCCGCCACATCGCGTAGTACAGGCCTTTCTGGTCGAGCAATTCAGAGTGTCGCCCATATTCAACGATGTGCCCGCGCTCCAGGACGTAGATTCGATCCGCGTGCATCACTGTCGACAGCCGGTGTGCAATCAGAATTGTGATGGCCTCCTGATTGGTTGCGACTTCGCGAATCGTGCGGCTGATTTCTTCTTCGGTCAGCGAGTCAAGTGAAGACGTGGCTTCATCGAACACCAGCAATTGCGGATGCCGCAACAACGCGCGAGCAATAGAAAGCCGCTGCTTTTCACCACCCGAAACCTTCACCCCGCCTTCGCCGATCAGCGTATCCAATCCGCGATCCGCGCGTGAGAGCAGGCTGTGCGCGGCAGCCTGATTCAAAACCTCCATGCATTCTTCGTCCGTCGCGCGCGGATTCACGAAGAGCAGATTCTCGCGAATCGAACCCGAGAATAACTGCGTGTCCTGCGTCACAAACCCGATCTTTTCCCGCAGCAGATCCAGATCCACGCGATGCGATGGAATCCCATTGTAAAGAATCTCGCCCGTCTTCGGAGCGTACAAACCCACCAGCAGCTTCACCAGAGTGGACTTCCCTGCCCCCGATGGCCCGACAAAGGCAATCGTGTCTCCCCGAGCTGCGCTAAAACCGATTTCGTCCAATGCCAAACAGGTAGAACTCTGATGCTGAAAACTGACCTGCTCAAACTGCAGCGTCATGAGCTCGTCAACCGGTTCTGGGTGCACCGGCTTCGGGTCGCGAGGAGTATCGAGGATTTGCTGAAAATTCTGCAGCGAGACCTCGGTTTCGCGATAAATATTGATGACGTTTCCCAGTTCCTGCAACGGCCCAAAAATGTAAAACGAATAAATTAAAAGCGAGAAAAACTGCCCAATCGTGATCTCCTGACGAAAAATCAGATAGAGCATCAAAAACAAAATACTGGTGCGCAGCGCGTTGACTGCCGTCCCCTGTATGAAACTCAGACTGCGGAGGTATTTCACTTTCTTTAGTTCGAGCTTGAGAATTTTCTCCGTGATCCCGTTCAGCCGCCCCACTTCCTGCTGCGCCAGCCCCAGGCTCTTCACTAACTCAATGTTGCGCAGGGACTCCGTCGTCGAGCCAGCCAGAGCCGTGGTTTCGGCCACAATCGTCTTTTGCATCTTCTTGATCCGTTTGCTCAACACCGAGCTGATAATGCCAAGCAATGGAACCGTTAGCAGAAATGCGGGCGCAATCGACCAGTGCACACGGAAGGCGTAGATCATCACAAAAACGATGCCGACGACCGAAATGAAAATCACATTGATGGCGGCGGTAATAAACCGCTCCACATCGCTGCGAACTTTTTGCAACTTGCCCAGAGTTTCGCCGCTGCGCTGGTCCTCAAACACCTGATAGGGCAAATCGAGCGAATGCCGGATGCCATCCGAATACATCCTCGCGCCCAACCGCTGCACGATCACATTGACAAAGTAATCCTGGAAGTTTTTCGCCACGCGCGACACAAACGCCACGCCTACCGCGGCCAGCAGCAGAAGGCCTGCCCCACGCACAAATTGCGCTTGCGTGTACTGGTGATATTTGGTGGCGTAGCTGTCGATTACATGACGAAAGATCAACGGATCGAGCAACGAAAAAATCTGATTGGTCGCGGCCAGCAAAAGAGCGACCACAAAAAGCTTCCAGTATTCTTTCGAATATCGGTAAAGAAGATTCATAAGCTCCGGCGCGGGACTGCGCGAGCAAAGTGGTTTAGATGGTCAGTGGGCGTTTTCGATTCAGGAACCGGGCGTTCAACGAAGCCGGACCGGCAAAGCGCCCCTCTCTCCATTCAGTGACAACGATGTCTCAAGCCGTGCCAGTGTTAGCGAGCGCTTCCACCGCTTCCCACGTCGTGCCAAAAGTCACGAAGAAATCGTTGACCTTGGTAATTTCCATGATCTTGCGCACCCGCGGTTTCATCCCCGTCAGCACCAGACAGCGTCCCGTTTTCTGATGCGACACATACGCCGCCACTAAAGACCCCAAACCGACCGAATCAATGTAGGGAACATCCGACAAATCCAGAATCATTGTTTCTGCGGTCTCGTGATGCACCGCACGCTCGAACTGCGGAGCGGTTTCCATGGTGATCGGCCCGCGCAGCAAAAGAATGCGCTGATCGTCCGCCACTCCCTCATATCGCTCGACCGTTAGTTCCTGCAACCCCATGGCAGCCCGATTGTAGGGTACGCGGCTCAGCCTGTCACCTGCTACTAATAAATTCCTGCCCGCCCGAAGAGCAGCGGCCCCTATTGCGGCTTTTTCTCTTCCTCATGATTCTCCGGCGGCTTCTTATCGTCTGTTTTCTTCGCCTCTCCGTGATCTTCATACACCGAGTACTGCCCCCCCGGACGTTTCAGCTTCACCGTAATCTCCAGTTCCGGTTTGTTGATCTCATAGTCTTCTCCAAAAGTCTGGAAGCCGGGCGCCAGTACCTGCACTCGCAGAGACCCATATGGGATCCCGTCAATCTTCGTCCGCCCTTCATTGTCGGTCTTTAACTCCAAGCCGCCGCGCGTCTGCTTCCCCTTCTTACTCACGGGATGCAACACCACCGCTGCGTTCCTCACCGGCTTGCCGTTGGAGTCGCGCACCACCACAAAACGCAAATCCGACATAGGCCCGTCATCCCCCTGAGCTGCCGCCGACCCGACGAGACCTAATCCGAGCACAATGACTCCCGCAGTCACGATCGAAACACTCATTCTCATAGCCGTTCATTCTAAGACCGGTCGCGTAAACAAGCCACAGCAGGCTGTAGAAAAACAATTTTGCATTTGATTGGCGGCGAGGCAGCTTCGGACACCGCGTAAGAACTGCTCTTTCGCTTCGTTGGAGCTTGTCTGGTTTCGACTTCCTAGCACGGCATTGCGCCGTGACTACATTCTTACGCCGCTTCGCGGCTACCAGTGGCTGGCTGAAAAAAAGGCCTGCCAAAAACTGGCAGGCCTTGAGGTCCGGATAAGAGTCAGATAGTGGGAGACTACTTCGGGCAACCACCCGAAAAGGCGCAGTTCTCGTCTTGGATCCAGATGCTATATTTACCCTGGTTTCCGGCGGTACCGTAAGTGGGATACGAAATGGGGGTGGAGCCATCGTCAGCAACCATGGTTATGATGGAGGTTCCCGCCCCCGCATTGCCTGGATAAAACAACGTGCCGGCACCGTCATAGGCAAAGCTGAAATCGAAGAATTCAAAGATGTAGTTGGCTAGAGGGGCGAGACCGCCGCTAATGCCGGGCCGCTCGACGATATACTCTGCGCTGTTTCCAACCAGCCCCGGCCCTGAAAGGTAGGCAAGCGTTAACATCCCACCCCATTGTTGCGTGATGTCCTCGACAAACACGTTTTGGTTGGAGAATCCCGGGGCACCGTAGGTGACCACATAGAAATCATCGCCCGGGCCCACGGGGCAGGGGATCTTTCCCGTTAGCTTGGGGCCAGGGCAGAAGAGCTCCAATACCGTGTAGCTTGGATACCATTCGACCCATCCGAAGTAGACAATGCTGCCCTTACACCCTCCCTTATCCCAATAGTCGAAACTCCCACCTTGTACCACATCACTATTGCTATAGCCGTCGATGCCGTTCCAGGTCACCTCATACCACGGACCGTCGCTGCAGGGGGTGCTACCAAAAGGCGGCTCTGCGACCGGCACATTCCAGACTGACACAACTTCATCGAAGGAGGTGTTGTTGTTCCAGGACTTGAGCTTGTTGGTCTGCGCTATACCGCTCCAGTTGGAGAACGAAACTGAGGTCGTGCCGTCGACGTTCGCTGCCTCGGGCTTCCCGGTCGGCATTGCATTCCGACTCTCGAACGGTTTCGCTTCGACATCGGTGACACGAGTCTTCAACGCCAACATTCCTCTTTCCCAATGTTGATAGGCTGTCGGGTTGGTCGTCTTGTCCGGACGCTGCGGCAAGCCATAGCTGAGCAGTTCCCGGCTGGTTGCGGTCAAGGGACTAAACCCCTTCGGCGCAACCGCAAAAGTGCTGACTCCCTTAACACTGGTGGGTTCTTTGGGCGCCGCAGCGAAAATGGCGTTTCTCTCTTCTCCGTCTACGCGCTGGGCCACCGCCAAGGTTGTATAGGTCACCACCAATAGGGTCACTATAGTTACCGCGACTATCTGGTTCAAAAATTGCCAATTCTGGTTTTGCATGAGTTTTCTCCTTCCCTGGGAGGGAACGTTGTGAGGCCGCGAAGATCCGCATTTACAAACGGAGGCCAAAGCTCACTGTCCGGCCGCACGTTCAAAGGAATCTTCCCCGGGACGTCTTGGTCGACATTTCGAAGTTGCCCAATCTCAGTGAGGCTCAACCGGGGAAGCGTAGGAACCTACGCTGATCCGCGGAGTTTAGCGCATTCCAAAATCATGTCAAGCGAATAATCCGGGCCTCTCCGCACCGGACGCTGCTCTTGCCCAGTTCGCGACCGGAATGACTCCAAAGGGCTGCACCACCATGCGGCGTGAGTGCAACCTTATGTTCTCATCGGATTTATCGAAGGACAATTAATGTGCCGCTTGACCGATTGCGCTTGTTTTTTTCGGGCTCCAACCCCCCGCGAAATACGAGCACGCCGCCCCAGACACCTTCATTCTCAAACCACAATTGTGACCTCGGTAACCCCTGTCTTAACAATGGTTTCGGAGGGTCCCGTCCAGCTTGCGTGGTAAGATTCTTGTGGTGTCCGCGCCCGCCCTAGTTGATCGCAAACATTCTCCTGTCTTCGTGATGGGGTGCCACCGCTCCGGGACAAACCTGCTCTACGACATGTTGTTGTCCTCCGGCGGTTTTGCCGTCTATCGCGGCCTGCTGCCGATTTATGAGGTTCTGATTCCGCGCTTCGGCTCCATGGAAAACCGCTCGAATCGCGAAAAGATCCTGGAAACATGGCTGCGCAGCAAAGGTTTCCGGCGCACTGGGCTTGATGCCGAGCAGTTGTCTTCAGGCCTTTTGAAGGAATGCCGCAACGGTGGGGATTTCATACGGGTGGTCATGGATTCGGTGGCCCGCAGTCAGCAGGCGCAGCGCTGGGCCGTGTACAACCCCGACCATGTGTTGCACATCGAGCAACTGAAGCGCGACATACCAAACGCGATATTTCTGCACATCATCCGTGACGGGCGTGACATTGCGCTGTCACTCAAGAAGATGGGCGGCTTTTCTCCCCTGCCTTGGGATCGAAATCAAACCGATAGTCTGGTGGCAACTGCGCTGTATTGGGAGTGGATGGTTCACCAGGGACGCGCTCATGGGCGCAAGTTCCCTGCCGATTATATCGAGATCCGCTACGAAGACCTGATCACCAATCCGCACGAAACACTCGGCAAACTGGGTGGCTTTATCGATCACGATCTGGACTATGATCGGATTCAGCGCGCCAGCCTGGGTCGCCTGTCGGAGACAAACTCTTCGTTTCGCGAGGAAGGCGCTAAGGAAAGAATCAACCCGCTAGGCCGCTGGAGAGAACGCCTGGCGCATGCCGAAGTCGCCGCCATCGAAGCCACAGTGGGACATTGCCTCGAGGAAAATGGCTACGAACTTTCGCTCCCCGCAGCGGAACGCCAAGGGAGTTTGCGCCAGTCGTGGATGCGGGCAATGTATCCCGCCTTTCTCGACAGCAAACTGTGGCTGAAGTTGAAGACGCCCGCCGGCCGGTTCGCCAGGATGTCCGCGCTCGAACTCGAAGAAGAACCGGTGGCGGTGGCGGCATCGGTCCGGTCCTGAACATCCCCATGAATGCGGCTACCACAGCATCGGCAAGCAGAGTCAGGGAGAATACCAACACCCTCGTCGAGAATCAGCCGACAAGTCACCCGGCCGCTCGTTCGAAGGCTCCGGTGTTTGTGTTGGGCTGCGGACGCTCGGGTACGAAGTTTCTCTACCACACGCTGCTTTCCGCGGGAGGGTTCGCCGTCTATCACGCCGAGAGCAACGCCTTCAACCTGCTCGGCCTGCGCTTCGGCAACCTCGCCAGCCAGAGCAACCGCCGCCAGTTGCTCGACGAATACTACAGCAGCATGCTGTTTCACCGCACTGGACTGAAACCCGAGGACATTGATACGCGCATCATGGAAGATTGCCGCAACGCCGGCGACTTTCTGCGCATCGTGATGGGGACAATGGCCCGCAAGCAAGGCGTGGAGCGTTGGGCGGAATCGACGCCACTGCACACGCTCTATCTTCCCTTGATCAAGAGGGTGATTCCCGATGCGCTGGTCGTTCATATTATTCGCGATGGCCGCGACGTCACTGCTTCGTTGCATCGCATCGGCTGGATTCGTCCGATGCCTTGGGACCGCGCGCGTGCCTGCGTTGTGCCCGCCATCTTCTGGCGCTGGATCGTAAGCAAGGGCCGGCAATATGGGCAAGCGCTGGGTGGCGATTACATGGAAGTGCATTACGAGGACCTGGTGCAGAATCCGCGCGACACGCTGGCGCGCATTGGGAAGTTCATTGCCCACGATCTGGACTATGATCGCATTCAGCAGGTGGCGCTGGGCTCGGTGCACAATCCCAACTCGTCGTTTCGCGGCGACGGCAAGGAAACGGAAGCGAACACCATCGGCCGCTGGAAACGCATGTTCACTCCTGCACAACTTCGCGACGTGGAGGCGAGCATCGGCGACTTGCTTGTCGATACCGGGTACACTCTCGAAATGCCGCCGGCGGAGCGGCGTTCGACTTGGCCTGTGCGTTTGATGAACCTTTTTTATCCGTTATATTTCGACTTCAAGATTTGGCTCAAGTCGCACACTCCGCTCGCCCG
>CZKS01000026.1_pt1 | contig 15004 bp, 15 predicted proteins | sample 1122221 | NCBI WGS metagenome assembly CZKS01 (sample SAMEA3539301, study PRJEB10725) | soil metagenome | biome: tundra; feature: field; material: soil | place: USA | collected 2010-05 | depth 0.15 m
GTTCACACTCATGTGAACGCTTGGGTTCGGTCGCCAGGGGTGTTCGCAAGAGTGCGAACACGGCACGCATGAGTGCGCGCGCCACAAACGGTTCGCGTAGCATCAAGAATTTGGATCGGCGTCTTCAACGGAGCGCTACCACGCTCCGTTCCCGTCGCGGCTCAGACGACGCGCTTACCTTCGATGTAAACCGACCGCGGATGCCGGACGCCGAAGAAGTAGCCGATTTCCCGATAGTCCCGGCAATCGTGGATCACGAAGTCGGCGCGCTTGCCCGGTTCGAGCGACCCGATTTCGTCCCCGCGGCGAAGGCTGTATGCGGCGTTGATGGTTGCTGCAGTAACGGCCTCGGGCGGCGTCATCTTCATCTGTGTCGATGCCAGAGAAAGAATCATAGGCATGGACGCAGTAGGCGAAGACCCGGGATTGAAGTCCGTGGCCACCACCACGGCCAAGCCGGCATCGATCATGGCGCGCGCATCCGGGTAGCGGCTGGAGCCAAGCGCATAAACCGAGCCGGGCAGCAGCACGGGCTGCACTCCCGCCGTCTTGAGCGCGGCAATCCCCAACGCGTCGGTGTGCTCCAGATGATCGGCTGTGGCGGCGCCCAGCTCGGCCGCTAATACAGCCGCACCGGATTTCGAAAGCTGATCGGCGTGAAGCCGTAATCCCAGGCCCAGCGCGCGAGCCGCGGTCAGAATCCGCCGGCTGTCTTCGATGCCGAAGATTCCAGGCTCGCAGAAAATGTCGCAGTATTCGGCGAGATGCTGCGCGGCAACCTCGGGCAGCATCTCCTCCACCACCAGGTCAACGTATTTAGCAGGATTCTTTCGGAATTCATCCGGAATCTCGTGCGCGCCCAGAAACGTCGGCACCGTGCGGAGCGGTTGAATGGCGCCGATGACGCGCAGGAGCTTGTATTCGTCCTCAGGCCTGAGGCCGTAGCCGGATTTCGCTTCAATGGTGGTCGTCCCGTTTTCAAGAAACCAGCCTATGTATTTCTGAGCCGCGCTCAGCAGATCGTTTTCGCTCGCGGCGCGCGTTTGGCGAACCGTGGAGCGAATTCCTCCGCCCGCCGCCGCGATCTCCGCATACGTAGCTCCCTCGGCGCGCTGCTCGAATTCGTTGGCGCGATTGCCTGCGAAGACCGGGTGCGTGTGTGCATCCACGAATCCGGGCATCACCACGCGGTTACCGGCATCCACCACCACACAGTCGTCCCCAATGCCGCTTTCGATTTCAGAACGCGTGCCTACGCTTTCGATACGGCCATCTGAGATCAGCATCGCGCCGTTGGCAATGATGGCGAGGTCGCGCATTTCGACGCCGGTTCGCGGCCGCGCAGGACCTGCCAGGGTCACCAGTTCGGAGCAACCGACGACGGCGAGCTTGCTCACCGCGCCGGATCCATCGGCATCCGGATGCCCTTCTCGCGTGCCACTTCAATAGCTCTCTCGTAGCCAGCGTCCGCGTGACGAATTACGCCCAGCCCCGGATCAGTGGTGAGCACGCGCTCCAGGCGGCGGCCCATCGCCTCAGTCCCATCCGCCACAACCACCATGCCGGCGTGTTGCGAATATCCGATACCCACGCCGCCGCCATTATGAATGGACACCCACGAAGCGCCGGCCGACGTATTCAACAGCGCGTTCAGCAGCGGCCAATCGGCCACGGCGTCGGACGTATCGAGCATCGCTTCCGTCTCGCGGTAGGGCGAGGCCACAGAGCCGGTGTCCAGATGATCGCGCCCGATCACGATGGGCGCTTCAATCTTTCCGCAGCGGACATAATCGTTGATCGCCAAACCAAACTCCGCGCGCTCGCCGTAGCCGAGCCAACAAATGCGCGCCGGCAGCCCCTGGAAGTGAATGCGATCTTTGGCGAGGCGCATCCAGCGCTCCAGCACTTCGTTCTTGGGAAACATTTCAAGCGCCAGGCGATCGGTGGTGTGTATGTCCTCGGGCGAGCCCGAGAGCGCGGCCCAGCGGAACGGTCCACGCCCTTCGCAAAATAATGGGCGGATGTATTCGGGCACAAAGCCAGGGATTTCAAACGCGTTCTCCACGCCGGCTTTCTTGGCCTGGGCACGAATATTATTTCCATAATCGAAGGTCACGGCGCCCATGCGCTTCAGCGCCAGCATCGCCGTCACATGCTGGCCCATTGCGGCCACGGATCGGCGGCTGTATTCATCCGGGTTCGAACATCGCAGCGCCAGCGCTTCCTTCAGATCCATGCCATTCGGAACGTAACCGTTCAAAGCATCGTGCGCGCTGGTCTGATCCGTTAGAATATCGGGCACGATGCCGCGGCGCACCAGTTCCGGCAGCACGTCCGCGCAATTGCCCACCAGACCCACCGAAAGCGCTTCGCCACGCTTGCGCGCGTCACTGACCGTGGAGAGCGCCTCATCGAGATTCCACGCGATTCGATCGCAATAACCGGTCTTGAGCCGCTTCTCGATGCGCGCGGGGTCAACATCCACACCCAGGAAACATGCGCCGTTGAGAGTGGCTGCGAGTGGCTGCGCGCCGCCCATGCCACCCATGCCGCCCGAAACCACCAGCTTGCCGCGCAGTGAACCGCCGAAGCTCTTATTCGCAGCGGCCGCGAAAGTTTCAAACGTCCCCTGCACGATTCCCTGGCTGCCTATGTAGATCCAGGACCCGGCCGTCATCTGGCCGTACATGATGAGGCCTAGCCGCTCCAGGCGGTTGAACTCCTCGTAATTCGACCAATGCCCCACCAGGTTCGAATTCGCGATCAGAACGCGCGGCGCTTCCGAATGCGTGCGGAAGATGCCCACCGGCTTTCCGGATTGCACCAGCAATGTTTCGTCGTTTTCGAGTTGCTGCAAGGATCGGACGATGGCGTGGAACGATGGCCAATCGCGGGCGGCGCGGCCCGTTCCTCCGTAGACGATCAGCTCATCGGGATTCTCGGCAACTTCGGGATCCAGGTTGTTCATCAGCATCCGGAGCGCGGCTTCCTGATGCCAACCTTTACAGGAAATCTCGCGCCCACGCGGCGCGCGAACGACAGGGGGCATTCTTAGATCGTACGAAATCCTTGTCCGGCACTGCTCGAAGCGTTCGGCTCCCGCGGCGCGAAGGGTCTGGGAGATGAACTCCTGGACTTCGACATCAAGCTCGTAGCCGAGCCGCTCCGCGAAATCGATGGCCCGGAACGCGGTGGCTTCGTTTCTGAAAAACAAATCGCACGCCTCAGTCATCGTTTTGTCATCCACCACTCATGCACTCCCACTCCGAAACAGTTCATCATATTAGGTAGCATCCATAAACTTGGTGCACCTCATGCAAACGGCGATCTCCACCGAACCTGACACCATCTCATCCAATCCACTATCGAGCGAAGAACTGCGCGGGATCAACGCCACGCCGCGCCTCGACATGATCTACATTTGTGGATCCGGCCACGGCGGTCCGGGCAATTCGCTCCTCCATGCGTACGGCGCGGTGTTCGACAATGAAATCGCCGGACCCACGGTACTCGGGCGCATCAGTAAAGACGAACTTGCCACGCTGTGAACATTCTAGTTATAAACGGCGGCTCCAGCAGCTTCAAATGCTGGTTCGGCGATTTTCCGAGCGATCGGCCGTTGTGGAGCGCGCACTTGGGCGCCATCGAGGCGGAACTCGAGCCTGCGCTCAAATCGCTTCTCGCGGAACATCCGAAAATCGATGCGGTCGGCCATCGCATCGTGCACGGCGGGCCGCGTTATCGCGAAAGTACACCGCTGACTCCGGAAGTTCGCGCAGCCATCGCCCAACAAGTTGAATTCGCGCCCACGCACAACCGGTTCGAGCTCGAAGCAGTGCGCACTGTCGACCGCGTCATCGGAGGGGACGTTCTGCAAATCGCCGTATTCGACACCGGCTTTCATTCCACGCTGGAACCCGCCGCTTACGTTTATCCGGGCCCGTACTCTTGGCTGGAGAAGGACGTGCGGCGTTATGGATTTCATGGGATCAATCATCAATATTGCGCGGGCCGCGCCGCCGCGATGCTTCAACGAGATCCGGCCTCGCTCAATCTGATCATTTGCCATCTCGGCAACGGCGCTTCGCTGTGCGCCGTGCGCGGAGGAAAAAGCGTGGATACAACCATGGGCTTCACGCCGCTCGAAGGCCTCATGATGGGCACGCGCTCCGGATCCCTCGACCCGGGAATTCTCGTGTATCTCATCCGGCACCGCGGCTACACCGCCGAGCAGCTCGATCGTATTTTGAACAAAGAGTCCGGTCTGTTAGGCGTGTCGGGGATCTCGGGCGACATGCGGAACATTACGGAAGCGATGGTCGCCGGAAATCCCAGAGCGAAACTGGCGTTCGACGTTTACACGCATCGTCTGCTGCGTGAAATCGGCGGGATGCTCACTGTCCTCGGAGGAGTCGATGCGATCGTCTTCACTGCCGGCGTGGGAGAAAACTCCGTGCCGCTTCGGCAAATGGTCTGCGACCGCTTGGCTTTTCTCGGCCTGAAAATAGACGCAACCCAAAACGCCCAGCCTAAGTTGGACCAAGATATCGCGACGCCAGATTCCAAAGTACGAGTCCTGATAATCCGCGCCAACGAAGAATGGCAAATCGCGAAAGAATGCCACCGAGCCGCGACCGGAAGGGAGCGCTAGCGCGCCGCCCCATTCCCCACATAGGGCAATCGCAAGCAGAATCGAGCGCCGGGGCCGTCTGCATCCAACCACAAATCTCCACCGTGATCGAGCAGCGTTTGCCGCGACAGCGCAAGTCCAAGTCCGAGACCATTTTTCTTGCCCGCAGTCACAAAAGGCTGAAACAGCCGGCCGCGCAGCGCCGGGTTAATCCCCGGCCCGCTATCTTCCACGCGGACGAGAATGTTTTCGCCGTTCGCTTCCGACCCAATCGAGATGCGGCCGCCGGATCGCATGGCCTCGATGGCGTTTTCGAAGAGGTTGGAAAACACGCGTTCCATGCGAGCCCGTTCCATGGGACATTCCAAACCATCCGGCACTTCGGCGATCAGTTCGATTTTGCGGGTGTCCGCCACGGGCGCCACCGAATCCCAGGCCGCCGCTATCACCTCGCGCAGGCTGCACATTTCGCTCGCGCTCGATTTCCCGCGGACCACGTCCAGCAACTCTTGCAGCATGTCCTGAATCCCACGCGAAGCGCGGTAAATGTTTTTGGCCAAACGCCGGGTTTGTTCTTCCGGCAGATTGCCATCCACCAACATCTCGGCTCCCGCATATATGGCAGCCAGCGGATTGCGGAGATCGTGAACAATTGAAGTGGACAATTGCCCGATGGTCTCGATACGTTCCCGGCGGATCAATTCTTCCCGCGCCGCCCGGATGGATTCGCACATGCTTTGAAAAGTCTCGGCCAATCGGCCCAGTTCGTCCTGGCTATACACGTTGATGCGGTAATCGTAGTTTTGCTTGGCGATTTCAGCGGCGGCGCGATCCAATTCCGCCACCGGCTGCATGATCTTGCGCGCGACAAGATAGGTCACTGCCAGTGCGGCCATCAGCGCCAGTAACCAAAGCGCAAGAATTTGACGGCGCAAGGCACTCAAGCGTTCCCGCGCGCCGGCCAGCGAACGAAGGATGAAGAGCTGTCCCAGCGGGGTTCCCGCGACATCGGGAAGCGGCGTCGGCAAAGCCAGGTAGCCCGCCACCTGCGAGGCGCTGGGGTTGCGAAGCAGCTCCGGCATGATTTGAGCAGTGGCGTCGCGGCCGAGAGTCGATGTAATCACGTAATCCCGCGAAGTGAAAACATATTCGCTGCCGCCCGTCGAGCGTTTCAGGCCGTCCGCAACTTTGTTATCCACTTTGTATCCGGCCACCAGAACATCCAACAGCGCCGAGCCGCCCACCGATTGAACGTAAACCGGAGTGATGACCACTTGGAACAACTGATCGGATTTCTGGACAAAGCCGAAGGCTTGCTTGGGGAAATGCGCACGGGCTACGCGCACCATGGGCAGGTCGTCATTAGGGACGAACGTGGCGGGCGCTCCGAGACTGGCGATCACAGTGCCTTGCGCGTCTGAAACCAGGAAGAACGCGTCTTCGGTGTCGACTTTTGACCACAATTCTCCGGCGGTGTCGCGGATGGTGGCTTGATCCTGCGTGCCGAACGCGCGACGCACGTCTGACATCGTGCTCAGGATTTGGCTCACCGATGCGAGCCGGTCGGCACGCGCCTTCCATAACGATTCATAGGCCTGGAAACTGGCTTTGGCCTCTTGTTCCACACTGGCATAGGTGGTGCTGACGACGCTGCGCTCCACCAACCAGCCCGTGACAATGAACACGATCGTCATCACCAGCGAAATGGGAATCAGGATTTTCCACAACAGAGAGAGCCGCGAAAATCTCACGGTTTTGTCCCCACATATCCTCCGGAATCGGTGGCGGGAGGATAGTCCTTCCCGAATTTGTTCTTGTGCGGGAGCTGCAGGTAACCGCTTTCGGACACTGAGATGGCGGGCAGTTGCAGACCATCCGGGGGAACTTCAACGATCCGCGATAAAGCTTCCAGAGTTTGTTCGGTGGCTCTTTCATGAAAGATATGCAACCGGTAAGACCCCGGTGGAATGTCCGAAATCTTGAGCATGCCGTTCCGATCCGACACTGCGAAATACGGCGACTTCAGAACCACGATCACGGCGCTCATGGTCGGGTGAATATTGCAGAAGACACGCACCACGCCGGCACGCGTGAACACGGTGGACTTGGTGCTGTGAGGCGGGTAGAGTCCGATGTCGAACGTTTCGCCGTTGTAGTTGGAAAACGCATTGTGGAATATGAAATCGCGGTTTGGAAAATCTACCGTGGTTCCCACCGTAATGGCCAGGACGTGCGGAGAGAACGTTTTGTTCTTCTGCAGCATTTCGGCGTGACGGGATGCGGCCGGCACTACCGCGGCGCTCGAAGCCGGCTCCAGCCACACCACAACGCCGGAATAATCCAGATGCTTGCGGACGTTAGGATCCTGGGAGAAGGCCAGCTCAACCTTTCCACTCGTGGTGGCTGAGTGGCCCATGCCTAGGAGGACCAGATTAAAAAAGATAAGCGATCGCCAAATCATAATGATCGTTCAGCCGGTTTCCAATTTGATAATACGCCGTCCGGACTTGCCCGCCTTCCAAACTAAGGATGACGTTCGGAGCCAGACGGTACATGAAGTTACTAAAATACCCCGCGTTAGCGCCGGAGTTGCCGAATACAAGGTCGGTATTGCGGTTGACCTGCTCGCCGCCGTAGACGTTGAACGCCAGACGCGAGGTGATTGGAATCCTGATCTGGGCCCATCCGCCATTACTCCGAACTGGAACGATCTGCCCATTCGGCAACATTGTGAACCCAGGCGACAGCGCACCCAGAACAGGAACATTGCGGCCGTGGAAAAACATGCCCGAAAATTCGATCTTCTGGAATGGCCGGAAAAACCAATCCACGGAGTAAACGTCGGAAGGAAGCGAGACGTCACCCAGATGGTTGCGGTTATAGTGAATTCCGCCGGCGATTTCGAGGCGCCCCGTTTCGCCCCAGCGCTGCCAGAACCCAAGCCGTCCTTCGACGCCGGGCCGAGACTCTTCCACCTGGTAGCTTTCCGGGGAGGCGGGCATGGTGTTGGGATTGCTGGTTTGAAAAACGCCTGCCTGAACGCGAAATCCGCTGTCGTGCGTGAGCGAAAATCTTTGCTCGATCCGAATCTGAGGCTGCCACAGCCAGGGATTGCCGGCGCCGGTGAGCGGCGAATAACCGACCTGTGCGAGCGAATCCGGATCGCGTGGCGAAATGATGGGTTTGTCTTGCCCAAACATGATGCTGGTGTTGGTCCAATCCAAGTTGATGGACGCGGTCCTGATTCGCAGCAAATGACCAATCGACGCCGTGGACCCTCCAAAGAAGTCCATATATAAAGAGCCACTGATTTTTCCGCCGTCGAAAATCTGAGGGCCGTTATACAGTAACCCGAGCGTGGTCTGCGAGAGCGTAGCGCCGCCGGTGGAGTCAGCGCTTCCGAGAGAGGCTGCCGGCGGATTGTTGGCGCCGCCGTTGTACTGTCCATTCAGGTATGCGTTGAAAAGCGCCATACCGGTGATCCGGATCGGGAATTTCTGCGACGATTCCACTTTGGTTTGGTTGAGTTCGTCGATGCGGGCGCGTTCGACGGCTTGCGCCTCTTCGGGTGATGGTTCTGTCGCGGGGGCTTGATCGGTGTTACGCTCCCTTCCGGTCGCGGCTCGGTTTGGGGGTTGGCCGTCGGTAGGTGGAGTTGGCGCGTTAGCCGCTTGTGCAACGGGCGCGTGCAACGCGGCGAGTTCCTTGCGGAGGGCGCGTAGCTCATCGGTCAGGGTCTCATTATCTTTCTCCAGCCGCTCCAGCCGGGTGAGGACTTCGCACATTTCCGGGGTATTCTGCGCGCCTGCCGTTGCGGCGCCTCCAAACAAAAATAAGGTAGTCAGCAACGTTCGGTAAGAATGCCTAGCTGTGTGGAGTATCATCGCTCAAAAGCTGCTCCAGTTTCTCCCGCACCCGAGCGGGTGAGTAGGGTTTCATAAAGACTGCGTTCGCGCCACGCAGGCGCGCTTGCTCCGGCGCGTCAACATCGGTGCAGCCGGTGATCACAATAATAGGCACGCCGCGATGCACCTGATGCGATCGCACCCGTTCCATCAACTCGTACCCGTCCATGCCGGGCATGTGGATATCGGTAACAATGGCGCGGACGGCCTCGCGTTGTTTCTCCAGCAACTCCCAGGCTTCATCGCCGCTGGACGCCGTGACCACGTTCAGACCGCCGATGGAGCTCAGAATGATCTCCAGTATGGAAGAGCACGTTTCCGCGTCTTCCACGATCAAGACGGTCCGTGGCGTCATGGTACAAACCGGTATCCCACACCATGTACGGTGAGGAAGTGGCGCGGAGTGTTCACATCGGATTCCAGTTTCTGGCGTAGACGGACCACGTGCGCATCCACGGTGCGCGTATTGGGAAAGGATTCGTAGCCCCATACCGAATTGAGGATCATGTCGCGCGTGAGCGGCCGGTCCGGGTTCTGCAAAAAGTAACTCAGCAGGTTGTATTCGGCCGGAGTCATCTTGAGAGGTTCGCCGCGCCGGGTGACAATGCGACGTTCGAAATCGACCGCGATGGCGCCAAATTGGGCTATTTTGCGCGCTTCCGGCGATGTGCGCCGCAACACGGCGCGGATTCTGGCCAGCAGCTCACGCGCGCCGAACGGCTTCACGATGTAATCGTCGGCGCCGATTTCCAAAAGCAGGACCTTGTCCACTTCTTCGCCCACCGCGCTGAGCACGATGATGGGGGTTTTGAAACTGGCCGCGCGCAACTGCTTGCAGATCTCGATACCGCTCATGCCCGGCAAACGCAGGTCCACGATCATCAGGTCGGGCTTCACTGCGAGCGCCCGCTCAAAGCCGGTTTTGCCGTCAGAAACCAGGATAGGGGTGAATCCTTCCTGCTCCAGCATGATGCCTATGGTATCGCGGAGGCTTTCGTCATCGTCGATTACAAGAATGTTGGGCATGAAACTTTCGTCTATCTAAAATGCTAACGCGGGGGCGCCCTGGAATGGACCCTTTGTGGCCGGCTTTCGAGCCTGTAATTCCGTTTTTTACCAAAGATTTACAACTCGGCAACGACTCTATTGCAGAATCGCCGCAAGATGGTCATCAAGACAGGAGTTTCGTGTGATTCCGTGTATTGCTCCAAACAGTAAGACGACGCCCCAGGATGCCGCGGGAGAAGTTCTGAAAAGACGGAGCATCGGACCCTACATCCTGACCGAGAATCTATATTCGGACACGGTGCTGCTTGCTAAGCATGCCCACCGACATGCCTTCCTGACTTTTGTGATCGAGGGGACATTCCGGGAGCGTTGCGGGGCGAGAAGTATTGTCTGCCGGCCAGGTGCGCTTCGGTTTCTTCCGGCGGGTGAAGTTCACGAGAACGAATTCGAATCGCGAGTGAGATGCTTTCACGTGTGGATCGATGCGGCCGTACTGGACGGGCTGGACCGGCGTTCGGTGGTGCCGCGCAGGCCGGCCGAGATCAGCGGACTGGGCGCTACTTGGCTTGCCAACAGGCTGTACGCGGAATTTTATCGAGAAGACACGGCCTCAGGCATTGCGGTGGAAGGGCTGATACTCGAGATTCTGGCTGAAATCGCCCGCTCGGAGAGCAAGCCCGACCCCGCGTTGATTCCGCGCTGGCTGAAACGTGCGACTGAAATTGTCGAGGCGCGGTTTCTGGAAAGGCTGAGCCTGGCCGAGATCGCATCCGAGGTCGGTGTGCACTACGTCCATCTTTCCCGGCAGTTTCACAAGTACAACCGCGTCACGGTGGGCGAGCTCATTCGGAAACGGCGGATTGAGTATGCGTCGCACCTGTTGGCTCATTCCGCGACGCCGCTGGCTGAGATTGCCCTGGTCTGTGGATTCTCCGATCAAAGCCATCTCTCGTTTTTATTCAAGCGTTATATGGGAATGAGTCCGTCGAAGTTTCGGGGATTGGCGGGGCATGCGGGGGAAGAGCAGGCGGTGGGCGAGAGGTGGCGCGGGAACGGGCAGGGCCGCTTGAAGGTGCTGGTTGGGCCGGTTGCGGTGGAGTAGATTATTTGGAAGTTTAACGGCGTCGGCATGAGTGCCGACGCGGCACGCTGAGAGCGTGCGCCACAATTAGACCAGGCGGGTTCGAATGTTGATTTCGGAGACTAGGGTGCGATGGACCGGGCACTTGTTTGCGATTTCTAGGAGCTTTGAGCGCTGTTCCGCGGAGAGTGTTCCAGCTAATTCAATGTCGAGCTCGATGCGATCGAGCATGCCTTCCTTGGTTTCACACTCGGCGCAATCGACCGCGTGTATCCGCGAGTTCCGTAGCCGCACCGTGACGCTTTCAAGCGGCCATGATTTGCGCCGCGCGTACATTCCAAGCGTCATTGAGGTACACGAACCGAGCGCGGACAAAAGCAGGTCGTAAGGTGACGGTCCAGAGTCCGTGCCGCCGGCTTCCACGGGTTCATCGGCGGTTAGGCGGTGCGATCTAACGATGATTTCCTGCGCAAATCCGGCGGCGCTGCCGTGAACTACAACTTCGCCCATCAGCTTTCCACCTCGCCGGGGGAAAGGTCGTCGACGTAACACCATATCCAACGCTCACCGGGCTCGATGGACCGGATTAAAGGATGTCGAACGGCATGAAAATGCTTGGTGGCGTGTTTATTTTTGGAGGAATCGCAGCAGCCGACATGGCCGCAGATCAAGCACAAGCGCAGGTGCACCCAGCGGTCGCCCATTTCGACGCATTCGGGGCAGACGTGCGTACCGGTGGTGGTGATTTTCACTTCGTCCAGGTGTTTACACTGTTTAGACATTTATCCTCTTTCGAGCGACGCCCGGTCCCATTTTGCTAAGTCCGCCCCTGCCGCATATGTGCTTTCCAGGAATTCCATCAACATTGTTTTCGGAGACTCGGCGCGGCGGATATCATCGTACATCAGGAAGAACTCCGACATTCCACTATGATAGAACGCTGCTTCTGGTTGTACGCGGGCTGTCTTGAAACCGGATGGCTCCGGCGCAGCGTACGCATAGAATGCGGGGCCTTTTATTTCGCCTCCGCCGGGCCAGAAACCTGCGCTGATTACTTCGTGGGAATAAGCTTCGCGCGTTATGGAATCGGCGCCGGGACGTTCAGGAGCACGCCGTCCGGAAAAGCGCGTTACCGCCAGGTCGAAGCTGCCGAAGAAAAAATGGACTGGGCTGCACTTACCGATGAAGCGGCCGCGAAACTCTTTGAACACACAATCGACTGTTACCAGGATGCGCCAGAATGTGTGCGCAGACTCCGGATCGTAAGACTTGTGCGTGAAGTCTTCAGCAAAAGGAATGGGATTGGCAACTTCATCGGGCGCGGCATGAATCTTGACATTGATGTCCAGAGCGTGAAGTGAGTCCATGAGCTCTTGATAGAACTGCGCGACGGTTTTTGGCGCAAGTTCGATCTGTTTGGTCAGTCCTTCACAAGTGAGGATCTCGAGCTTGTGATCGATGAAATCGAAACTGATCTCAAAAGTTCGCGTGCCATAGGGAATGGGCGAGGTAGTGAGCCCGCGGGAGGTCACATAGAGCGTTACATTCCACCAGTGATTGACCAGTGGGGTGAGTGTCTTGCGGATTTTGCCGACGATTTGGGTCCACATGTGCAATGTGTCGTAGGTGTCCTGCCAGGCTTCAAGGGGCAGGGCCGGCCAGGCATCGATGATCTCGGGCATTCCGTTCTGATTTTACACTGCGGAATTAATGGAAGGGGAAGGTAAGCGCGACTTCATTCAAATCGATACCGGAGACGGTGATTGGACCATCGGGAGTTAGCTCGATCTCATAGTCTCCCTCCTGGGGAATCGCGTCAGGCAGCCGGCCTTCGGCCAGTGCGCGAAGAACCGGCAATGGGTCGGCTGAGAAGCGAACGACTCGTGGCTCGCCGTCGCAGAGCGTCAGCACTGCAGCGCGCTCGAACTCAAGAACCTTCTGAAACCAAGGGACCCGCAAATTCTTCGATGTTAGAAACGAGAAGAATCCATCGGCTTCGGAGCCGGCGTATTGCCGGGGCGGGAACTTGGACCAATAATCCTGAAGGATGGCTCGAAACACATCCGGGGTTAGGGCAAGCATGAGAAGCCGCGACGTGAGCCGGTAGACAGCTACAACCATGGAAGCGCGAAATTCGTGGATCAGTTCTCTGACCAGCGGTACGCCGGGATCTTCCGCGATCGACTTTTCGAGAGGCGTGGACGGCGTTCGCCCGATGACCATTCTCGCGAGGCTCAGCTCCCATTCCTCGACTGTGGGGCCGGAGTTGGTATAAGTGCCGGGCTGAAGAACTCCTTGGCAGGCGGAAGCGCCTGCCCCACGCAGATCCCAGAGCGAGTGTAGATTTTCAAGCTGCCTTTGTACTCCAGCGATTCCAAAAGACGGCAAGAAGGACGAGAAGATCTCAAACACTATCGCCTTCAAGTTCGGTAGATGAGGAACAATCTCGCGGCAGATTTCGAACAGTGGTTCCGGTATGGCGCCCGAGTGAGCATCCAGCCAGAATCCATTCAGCTCAAAGCCGCCGGCGAGATGAATCTCCCAGACATCCTCAAGCGGAATGTGAGAGAGAAACGTTTCGATGGACTGGCGGCCATTGAGCTGATTGCAATAGATGTTGTGTAGGTCGAGCAGGATGCCGCAGCCGGCCGATTGCACAAGTTCGGTTAGAAATTCGCAATCGGGGATTTCATCGCTGCGAGGTTTGAAGTAATTCACTCCAGTCTCGATGGCTAGCGGTACGCCAAGCGCAGTTCGCAGCCGTTCAATCGACTGTTTGTAGGTCTTAATGCCTGAGGCTGTCTGCCGGGGAGGAAGGAAGAAGCCGGTAAAGAAATCCGGCGTGAGATTGAAGGCCAAATGCTCGCTCGCAAAGGGAGCGTCCAGTTTGCGAACGGCTTGCTGCAAGAGCGGAAGCTGAATTTCCAGAGCATCGACGCTTCCGCCCACGGGTGTACCAATGCTGTGAACGAGTTTCCGGCCAGGAAGACCGGCAAGATGTTCGTCGACATCGGAACGAGCTTCGATAACACCGTGCCGGGCTGGGTTTTCGATCCAGGTAGTTTGCGGCTCTATTTCGACGACATCGATGAGTCCAGTGTTCGCGGCCAGCAGAGGCTCGAGGCCGGATGAATAAATCACACCGACCCCAAGCTCAGGTATGCTACGCGGAGAGCGTTCCACCGTATTGCTGCACTTGTTGGGCCGGGTCGACTCCGAGCAAGATTACTTCATTGACGTAATCAATGTCGAAACCGGAGTGGCAAGCGAGACAGCCAAGCCGGCCAATGACGTTATCTATGGCCTGATAGACCTGATCGATGTTATAGGCAGTTTTACCTTGAAATCCGACCACTACTTTCCATGGGACTGGGTCAGGATTTGCTCTGATCCACGGCGAAGGTTGCGGATTGGCAACGAGTGTTCCTTTCTGGTCTACGCTTAAGTCGCGCTCCTGCAAGAAGTGGCAGTCCAAACCGGAAAAGCAGGTGCGGCAACCGATTCGCTCCACTACGGATGCAATAGTCTTCTTTAACGCATCTGCGTTGTAAGCGACGCTGGCCGGCAAGGTGATACGAACGGGACCCCGAGATCTAACTTGGGAAGGGGGAGTTGAAGCCATAACGAAATCTCCATTTCTACTGAACAGTAGGTTGAACCACACAGAGACGGGTTCGGCGGGTGCGAAATCCGAAATCTGCAAAAAACTGGAGCGAGTATATCAGTAATAAGAACCGGATGCAATGGTTTTTATTACGTAGTTTTTGATGTGTTTTTTGGATTTCGCTTCGAAAATGTTAATCCGAGGTTACATGGCAAGCGGCGGAGGCAAGTCGGAGACTTGCCGTACGGTGATGGTTACATGCCGAGCAGATTCGGTTCTAGCTTCCAGTAGCCGTGCTCTTCGGCCCAAATATTTAACGGGACGGTTGCAATTTCGTCTACTATTGGCACGGCGTGGCCGTTTTTCGTGAGGTCTACTGACTTGATGTAAGTGCGGCAGCTATCGCAGGCGTCCACGCGGACGTAATCGAACTCCGATGCGACGTAAATGGGGAGCTTTTCCTTGTTCTCTTCGCCGCAGGCTGGGCAAATAACGCGGCGGTATTGCCACTCGGTGGCGCAGAGCGAGCAAAGCAGCCAGCGCTTGGCTCCATCGCCCTCGCCGCGAAGCACGGCGGCGACTGGACGCGCGTTGCAAAATGGGCAGGTGGGCTCCGCTTTATCGAGCGCAATGTCACCGCGCGACGCCAGATACTCGGCGTAGGGTTGTAGCAGCACTCGCGCAAAGAAGCGGCCGGCTTCGGTTCCGGTGAGGCCATTCACTGGACCGCTCTCCCAATATGCAAGCAGCAGCTCCTGCTGCGCGGCGGGATCTTG
>CZKS01000145.1_pt1 | contig 14889 bp, 12 predicted proteins | sample 1122221 | NCBI WGS metagenome assembly CZKS01 (sample SAMEA3539301, study PRJEB10725) | soil metagenome | biome: tundra; feature: field; material: soil | place: USA | collected 2010-05 | depth 0.15 m
TCACCAATACCAGTGCTACCCCCGGCACAAACAGCGGCAACGGCTATGTAACCATCACGTTCGAGCCTCCGATCTCGGAGGTTCCCGAGCCGAGGTACGTAGCTTTGGTCGGCATTTTCATTACTGGTTTCGGACTCGTCCTTCGCCGAAAATTTGCGCCGACGGGCGCACCGTAATTCTGAAGAACAGCTCGTTTGTCGGGCGCGTAGAAAACGAATCTTACCCGCCACTGCAAGCTGCTTTGAAATCAGGGGCTATGACGGACGTGAACAAATCGTATTGCGAGCCGATGGCGGTCTGAATCGAGTGTTGGCTTTTGGATTTCCTGATTATTCGCCAAAAGACACGTTCAAGAATACGGGCACGCAGAGAGACGCAATGCCCCGTGATTTTCCAAGCGAACATAACGTCCTCCATCTTTGGACCCTGCCTGACGTTGTGGACAATCATGTAGCGACGGGCCAGAAAGGACTGATCGACTACGCTGAAGCACTGACACTCGATGGGGGAACGTTCCGGTCCTGTCTCGAAAGCGGCAAACACAAGCCGGAGATTCAGAGCGATATTCAAGTCGCCGCCTCTCTTCAAATCAACGCCACTCCGTCATTCTTGATAGGGAAAATAACAGGGGATGAAGTGTCAGGGGCCATCGTCCTCGGGGCGCTACCCTTTAACGCATTTGAGGCGAAGCTAAAGGAGGCTGAGTTTCACTAGGGACTTCACACGCGCCCCGCACGGATCACGACCGCCCGGAAGAAGCAGTGCAGGCCTGCGTAGCAATCCGGAAACGGGCCAGCACCCGCACTAGTGGGAATTGCAAGGAAGATTTTCGAGTGTAGATGATTTTGAGGACGCGGGATTCCCAGAGTTCAACAAAGCTCAACAGCGTTCAACAAGCTACCCGCATCTCATTGAAACAGAAGCTGCTGAAAATAGGGCACTTTTGCGCGAGACCGGAATCCGCCTTGGGCGCAGGTGCGTTGCCCTTTTTCGCCTCTTTAGATTCAGCAACTTGCAAGACCGAGGTTGTTGAACTTTGTTGAACCTTGTGGAACTTTGGGGAATGCACGTCTACAATTTTATCTACAGTTGGCACGTTGATACCGTTCAGCAATCGCGCATGCCTTTGATTGTGCAGGAATTTATGGAAGGTCGCTCGGCGCCACGCAACTGCAAGTAGGACAGGGGTTCAGAAATACTTGCTGCTGAAGATAACTATCGGAAGATCAGTGCATTGGACGCGGGACCAACCAGAGATAACGCACCTGCTATTGCGCCAGGTGGCTGTTTCTGGGCAAAAGATTGGCCGGAACTGCTGCGAAGGTGTGGGGCTGTCAAGCTTCACCAGATCGGACTTGGAGATCGCGTCGACTAGGCCACATCAGCCGCTTTTGCCGAATTCGGGGTCGCGCGTTTTTCGTCCAAGTGACGGGAAGCCGACTTTTCGAGTGGAATCCGGCTGCATACTTAAGCGAGACGGAGTTTTGAGCCCTACGCTGCGGTTCAGCGGGCGTCTCGGACGCGATAGACTTCGCCCATACCGCCCGCTCCGAATCGGCGCAAGGATCTCGTAGGGACCGAGTTTGTCCCCCACCGAAAGCGGCATATCAGGGATTCAGACCAGTTTACTAGATCAACAACCGGTCAGGTCCTGGAAGACGGCCGACCGCCGCACACGACCAGGCGGTGGAAGATGGCCGACCACTTGTGCTTTGGAATTCTCAAGCCGGTGCGCTTGGTCAAACTTGGGAGAAGGTTGTCAAGGATATCCTTTAGTGACCTATTGGCGATTTCGCGGCGGTCGCGCGCATAGCTGCTTCGATTTCTTCGGCAGAGTAAGGGACGCCCGGTGTGAGCAGGTCCGCACCCTCCTTGGTGATGACGAACACGTCTTCCAAGTAGTAACCCTGCCCACCGATCGAAGCAATTGGCTCAAATGCTATTGTGGTTCCCGCACGCAATGGGCCTCGGACGTACCCCGCGCCGAGGTTCATCGTATGAATTTGCCAATAAGGAATCTTCTCTCGTTTCGACCAGGCCTCGATCGACTGCTGCGCAAGGGCACTCTTTGCAGATACCCGGTGGCGAACTAACTCCGCGCGCCAAGCCTCGAAAACCTGATCCACAGTCGCTCCCTCTCGCAATAATCTCACGCCCGCATGGTATGCGGACACGAAGATATTCCAGACCTCGCGCTGATCGGCGCTATAGCGACCCGAGACAGGGACCGTCCGGCCCAAATCACCCCCGTAGTGGTTCCACTCACAACCGACGTCGAGTCGAACGAGATCGCCGGCGTTCATGATTACGTTCAGATGGTCGTAGCGGCCAAGCGAAGCAAATGGGTGTGGGAAAACGCCATTCGGTCCCGCCATTGCCCACGGCCAGAACGAAACGCCATGAGCGCCGTGTTTCCAACATGCATCCGCGACAGCCGCTTCCACACTTCGCTGCGACACGCCTGGCCTGATCGCACGCATGCCGGCCATCACCGCCCCTACGGTGGCCTCTGCGGCCGCGCGCACGTTGGCCATCTCCGATGGGGTTTGCACATCCATGAGAGCTTGGACGCGTTCGCGAACTTCCTTGAGCTGACATGACGGCCATTTCTTCGCGATGGTGATCGCCCATAGCGGTGCGCCCGGTGGGCGCCCGATGATATTCGGTGGCAGCTCTTCAAGCGAGTATTCGGGGGCTAAGTAATAAAGCGTCGTCGCGGAGTTCCCGTTTTTATCAAGGAAGTTCTCGAGTTCTGACCAATCGACCACGTGTTCGATCCCCGACTGTCTTACGGCGTTTGAACCGGGCGTGCCTTCGGGTGGCGCCCCCCCTGAGTCAGGGCCGCGGGTAGGGAGGAAAAGCCAACTCTCGTGAGATCGTCCGTCGATTGCGAGTATGGCACCGGAGGTGTTTTCAAGACCAGTGAAGTAGTAGAACGCGCCATCCTGGCGGAACCCGTCCGCGACCAGGTCCGCCTCGGACTTGGCATGTATGATGAGGACTCCATCAATGAAGGTGGCCGAGGCGCGCTCTCGGCGGGCCCGCAATTCGGCTCCGTCCGTCGCGAGTAGAATGTGTGGGGAAACCGTCAAAAGAAAGACCGCCGCCCACGAATTCGTCGATGTCATGATTTGTCAAATGAGTCTATCGCGATGGAGTCGACGTGTCAAAGAATGATTGACTTGCCATCCGGAGCACACCATCTCCGATGATCCTGTCCAATCCAAACTCCCGAATAACGGCGTTCCGTCCAAATGGGCCTAAGCAATCAGCGAGACGCGCCCACATGACGGGAAGCCGACCTATCATTCCTAATCCCAGGAGATTGTTGATCCGACCTCAACTTCCGGATTGACGATCCATTGCAAATCGCCTCCCCACTTCTAAAAGTAGTGGTTACATGGCCAAGCGAGGAGAAGTCGACCATTCGTCCAGGTGGCTTTATTTCGGTCAACGATAGCGGGTTCATTGTTCTCCGTTCGACAACCTTCATGGGTCTGTGAACCCGCCCGTACGAGGGGTTCCGTTGTACAATCGCGGAAGCCATCTGTCCCTGATAAATTAGCTGCACTGGAAAGGAGAGCCAGTTGAAGCTTTGTCCGTCGTGCTCGGCCGCTCCGCCCCAGGACAGCGAATTCTGCAACACATGTGGTGCCCGGATGGACGGAGTACGCAGCGCCGCCACCCAGACCGTACACCAGCCCCGCAGTTCCACTCCCTCTTCTTCCAGAAACATGGACGAAGGCCGCTTCCCACCGGGCACCTTGCTGGCGCAACGCTACCGGGTCGTGAGTTTGCTCGGCCGCGGCGGAATGGGCGAGGTTTACCGCGCCAACGATCTGCTGCTGGCCCAGACCGTGGCTCTCAAGTTCCTGCCTGCGCAATGGACGTCCCATGAGGAAACGCTGGCACGCTTCCGTAACGAAGTGCGCATCGCGCGGCAAATCTCGCATCCCAATGTCTGCCGCGTGTACGATATCGGCGAAGCCGAAGGATGCACCTATCTATCGATGGAATATGTGGACGGCGAGGATCTGGCTTCGCTGCTGCGGCGCATCGGTCGGCTGCCGCAGGACAAGGCGCTGGAAATCGCTCGCCAACTCTGCGCCGGCTTGGCCGCCGCCCACGACAAGGGCGTGCTGCATCGCGATCTGAAGCCGGGCAACATCATGCTCGATGGGCAGGGCCAGTTGCGCATCACCGACTTCGGTCTCGCGGGCGTGGCTGGCGAAGTAAAGGACATCCGCAGCGGAACGCCCGCGTACATGGCGCCCGAGCAGCGATCCGGCCTGGAGGTGACGGCATGCAGCGACATCTATGCGCTGGGCGTGGTTCTGCACGAAGTGTTCACTGGCAAGAGCCCGTCCGGGGATTTGACCCACCCCGACCTGGTCCCCGAAGTGGATCGCGTGATCCGCCGCTGCCTGGCCGAGGATCCGGCGAAGCGTCCCGCTTCGGCGCTGCAGGTTGCGGCCGCACTGCCGGGAGGCGACCCACTGGCTGCTGCGCTGGCCGCAGGGGAAACACCGTCACCCGAGATGGTAGCTGCTGCCGGCGATACCGGAGGCCTGCGTCCGGCAGCCGCATGGGCCTGCCTCGCCGGGATCATTGTGTCAGTCATCGCGGCGATCCTGATGAGTGCACAAACCATGCTGTACCGGCGTGTGCCACTCGAAATGCCGCCAGAAGTGCTTGCCCAACGCGCGCGAGACATTCTGCAGAGCGCCGGCTACTCCGAACGGCCGGCGGACACGGCGATTGGGTTCTACGCGGGGAAGGAGTTTCTACGCTATATCGCGGAACACGACAAATCCAAGACGCGCTGGAACAACCTGGAGACCGGGGCGTTCGTGTTTTGGTATCGCGGCAGCCCCCGCCCGCTCGCGGCTCATTCCGCCTTCTCCGATGCACCCATACTGGGATCCATACAGACGGACGACCCGCCGTTGGATGTGTCCGGGATGACGCTGCTCCGGCTCAATCCGCGGGGCCGTCTCACGCAGCTCATCGCAGTTCCTCCGCAGGTTGAGAAACCGGCAGGCACCGCGCCATCGCCTGACTGGGCAGTCCTGTTCGCCGCCGCGGGGCTCGATCCGTCCAAGTGGCCGCCATCGCAGCCGATCTGGGCCCCTCCCGTTAATAGCGACTCGCGGGCAGCGTGGACAGGATCGCTGGCCGAGCGCCCCAATGTCGCAATGCGGATTGAGGCTGCGGCATCCCGGGGTAAGCCCGTCTACTTCGAGTTGATTGGCCCTTGGACCCGTCCCGAACGCATGCAGCCGTATGAGCCGACCGCCAGCGAACGGACATTCCTGGCGATTTTCATCGTTTTGTTGATCTCAGTGCTGGTCGTCAGCGCCATGCTTGCTCGAAGGAACCTGCACCTGGGCCGGGGCGATCGTCATGGGGCTTTTCGTCTGGCAGCTTTTGCTTTCGTGGCTTATGGGGTGGCCGTGTTCTTTGGCGCACATCACGTTCCGGACTTCAGCGAAGTCGGGCTTTTCACCCAGCTTTTGGTCTGGGGATGTGGTTTCTCCTTCTTCCTCTGGACTCTATACATTGCCTTGGAGCCCTATGTGCGCCGGCACTGGCCAGCCACGCTGGTCTCCTGGAGTCGCTTGCTCGCGGGAGGCTTTCGGGATCCACTGGTGGGACGCGATGTGCTTGCCGGTTGTCTCGTGGCGGCGTTTAGTGGTGCTCTTTTCAGACTCGGGTGGTTTATTCCCTCCTGGCTCGGCTATGCTCCGCCACAGCCATCTTCGGGTCCGCAGTGGGAGTTTCTTGGCGCGCGCGCGATAATCTCCGATATATCGCTCAGCTTGGGCCCGGTGCTTGTTATCCCGCTTGCGATGCTGTTTGTCCTGGTCCTTCTCCGGGCTTTGCTGCGCAAAGAGTGGGCGGCAGCGGCCGCATTCGTTCTCTTGTTCACGTTCCTCTTCGCAGCGTTGAGTGAGTTTACCCCCGTTACCCTGGTGACCGGTCTGATCTATTGGGGTCTGCTGGTATTTCTGTTGATCCGCTTCGGCTTGTTGGCCTTTGCGGTTCAAGGGGTCTTCGTCAATCTCCTGCAGGGTTTTCCCCTGACGACGCAGGGGTCGGCTTGGTATGCGGGCATCAGTCTGGCCGGGATTCTGCTGATGGCTGCGATGGCGTTCTACGGCTTCTACACCTCGCTGGGTGGCCGACCCGTTTTCGGAGGCGCCACGCTCGAGGAGTGAGACTCAGTCCGTTGTTTCCTGGAATGCGTGGCTCAAAGTCTTACCAGGGGGCCGTGGAGTTACATCGTGGTTGTGACCGTGCTGCCGTCCGCTGGGGTGTTGGTCCTGGATGACCGCATCCGGAAGTTATGACATATCCCCGCGATGGGACCCACGTTTCGCGACGCGGCCGGACGTCCGGATCTGAGAAGTCTAAGAGGCCCTTCGACCGTCCCAAGAGCCACACCCTGATAAACGCGCTCTCCGGAATGTGGCCCACGTGTCCACTTTGACTTCTTATCGGCATCTCGGACTTGTGCCATTCGAGTTCAACGAACGGCGTTGTGGAGATTACTTTCGTGATGTCGGCTCAACCTCAACTTGACCGACACGCGCAGCCCGCGACGTTGGTCGACGGGTTTAAAGGAGCCGGATTGTTCCTGTTACTCGTGATCACCGAGCCGAAAACAACAGAAGGATTACCGTGGGAGCGCATCGGATGGAGTCTCGTCGTTCGCGGAAACACTGTAGATAAAATTGAGGATGAGAGAAGCCGAGAGTTCAACAAAGCTCAACAGGGTTCAACAAGCCGACCGCATCTCATTGAAACAGAAGCTATTGAAAATAGGGCACTTTCGCGCGAAGCCGGAATCCGCCTTGGGCGCAGGTGCGCTACCCTCAGGCGCATCTTTAGATTCAACATCTTAGAAAACAGACCTTGTTGAACTCTGTGGAACTTTGAGGAACCTATGTCTACAATTTCGACTACATTGGTCGCGGCAAGCGACGAGTCTGATCGCGTTCGCATTGATTCCACACTATTTGCTCAATCATGTTATCTAGGAGCGCACCTGCAATTAGCACAGGGGTTCGCTTGTGGTTCTTGCAAAAGATTGGACCGAATTGCTGCGAGCTTGGATGGCGTGAACTACTCGCCAGCACGAACCACGTCTTGCACGGACCACGCGGTTATTCACCGACAGCTTCCGATCCGTTCGAAGGAACCGATCAACAGATTTCACAGCGCTATCAGTGCTAGACTCACAACCAAACTTCCTCCAATCAGACTTCTGGCCCGCGCCACCAGCCTCGCTTCCAAACCTTCCGGGACCGCGCGGGCGCGCCGCGTTCCCACTCATGGGAACGCTTCTTCGCTCGTACGCCACGCCACCGCAAGCACCAGCGTGTTAATTGGTTACTGATGGCAAAAATACAACACAGCTCGTGCTCTCCGGACCACAAGGAACCGGCGGATAGTATACTGCCGTGGCTCGGGTTACGTCGTTGTAAACCTCAGCCGACGCAATGCATGCGCCTTCGGTCACCGTGACCACGGGACGCACCTCGGCGCGTTGACCTAAAGCGCTCACCAGGGTATTCCCCGGCAAATCCAAGAACGTGGCTTGCCAGCTGAGTTGAATCGCCAGAGGTTGTCCTATCTGGTTTCCATTCTTGTCCGCAAAACTGATCGTTCCGAAGCACGGAACGTTAGGAAACGCCACCACGTTCAAACGCACCTTCTGAAAAACCGTCACGCCCAACAGGCCAAAGATGGGATTGGGCGGGAAGCCAACGGCGCCCGGCACCAGAACCATGGCTTCGCGGAGGGCGTTATCGATCACTTCCACGGTAGCAACACAATTAGCGGCTGTGAGCGCCCCGTTCATACCTGTCACGGTTGGAAGCAACTCCACTCTTTGCCCGAATGCGGTGGTGAGGGAGTCGCCGTTCACGGACAGGACTGCCGACTGGCCGGCAGCGAGCGTCAGGGTCTGGGTTTGGACGACATTGTTTCCATTGGTGTCCTGAACGCCGAGCTGCACCATGCTGCACGGGACTGGAGGGTAATCGACCGCGACCAAGTGGAGCAGCAAGGTCTGGCCTCTGGCGATCCCCACCATAGGAAAGTTTGTTGGACCAGAAGTTCGAACCTGAGCCAGCGTAACATTCGCGCTCGCGAGCGCGATGAACACCCCGAGCGCGGAAGTGAGCGTGTGTTGTTTCATGTGACTCCTATTTGGGACCGGCCTTAGAAACGCTAGAAAAGTATAACACCGATCGCCTGAATTGCGGCCAGTGCATTGCCGGAAGCCGTACGAGTGCCCATGAAAAAGAGAGGCGCCCCTCTCGGGCTGGACAGAATGCGGACAAGTGGTCCCCCGATCCAAAGCTATCCATTTGACGTATTGTTTGACCCGTACAAGTGGCGGCGATGCCGGACTCCCCGAAACGGCGTTCTGGGAGACTACTCATCGTTCAAGTCGGCTTCGCGGAAATTCCGGCAGTCACCTAACCGAAGGGCTGTAGATAAAATTGAGGACGCGAGATTCCCAAACTTCAACAAAGCTCAACAGAGTTCAACAAGCTGCGTGCATATTATTGAAACAGAATACGTTGAAAATAGGCGACTTGTGCGCGAGGCCGGAATCCGCCTTGGGCACAGGTGCGCTACCCTTAAGCGCATCTTTAGATTCAATAACTTGGAAGGACGAGGTTGTTGAACTCTGTGGAACCTTGAGGAAACTGCATCTACAATTTCGACTACATCTGCCCCAGTGAGCGAACGGTGCGCGTGGCGTTCGCATTGATTCCACACGATTTTCTCCATAGCATTGTTAGACAGCGCACCTGCAGTTAGGGCAGGGGGTCACAGTCGACGTACCCAGCCCAAATAGCAGGTGCGCTACTGCCCTGCCCACAAACTTGAAATATCGAGTTTTCAAGAGCTTGTGGTCATGCACACCTGCACACCTGGATTGCGGGTGGCCGTACCGCTGTTGTCCGTATCTTGATAGCTGAGGTCGCCCGGCGCAGGCGTTGCTCTAAATCGGGGCCGTAACTCTGCACCCATCGACAGACCGTCGTATGATCGGCTTCCAGCCGCGTTCCTCCAGCGTTCCTCAAAAGATCCCGTAGCACAGAGAATGTCGAAGATACCAGCGCACCGCACAGAAAACGAGCGCCCGTTCTGTTTGCCGCCACTTGAAGATCGTCGGTCGCGTAACCATTTCACGATTTTTTCACGTTGTCAGCCGGGCCTCCGGAAGTTGCGACACAACACCTGAGCGCTGAGCCTGCGGTAGCTAGCGCGGAATAAGGTCGGCCAAGCCGGCGCAAATCCGGATCCATCCGTCTGTCCCCCGGACTCGCTCGGTCGAGAGCCGCCGCGACACTTGACTAGCTACCGAAGACGCCTTCGGAGAAGAGGGCTTGAAATCCCGAGGAGAAAGATCACGGTTGCGGTGAGGGCAAAAGAGCCAGGTTCAGGAATGGTTGTCTGGACCGCTACGACCGTGGGTGCTGTCATCGTGATTGGCCCACCTCCACCAAACGGCGGTGTGGTGGAGTCGGTCGCGAACGTCTGGGGCACTGGAGATGAGGAATTGATATCTGTCACGAGGAGCGCACCAGTGGGACTTAATGTCGGAATCTCAAAACCCGAACTGTCGAGGATCGCAAACGAGAACTCGTCCGGCTGCGGACCGGCATCCACATTTGTCGTCGTTGTGAAAACGAAACTTAGAGTGCTGCCCGGCGTGAACTGTTCCGTAAACAAGTTCAAAAAGGAACTATCCGTCATGGTGATCCCGGTCGACAAATCACCCGAGACGCCGCCAAATAGAGTAGGGCCTCCTATAGCGGCGCCTCCGGCACCAAAAGCGAAATCGCTCAGCGTTACCCTGTTGTTCGCATCGTCGGTGCCACTACCATCGGTGAACTGGAAATTGAGAAAGAACGGTGCGGCCGGGTGTCCGATGAGAGGGGTAGTGTTGAGGCTGACATCGAACGCAACGGCATCCGCAAGGCCCGAGGTTGGCAACAAAGCGAACAACATAACTATCTTCGTGAGACTATTCATAGCCGAGGTCCTCTTCACCTGGTTCCGGTACCTGCGAGCACGCGGGTGTTATAAGTAATGCCTTGGTTCGTTGGATCCGCAAATTGGAGCGTCACCGTAGTGGTTGCCCCAGCACTGAGCGTACCAATTGTTCCTAGGTTGAGATTGATGAACGGGCTGCCAACCGTAGGACCACAAATTGTAATTCCATTTTCGTTGTAAAGCGACGCATTTGAGCTCAGTTGGTCGAGGGCAAGAGAAACTGGACCCACAATAGGCGTGGTCCCATTGTTTTTGAGAGCTACAGTTTGGACATAACGCTGGGCCGCAAGGTTTAGACGGAAGCCGCTGCGGGTAACGGTCACATTGCTACTGGTGTTGGCGGCGCATGGCACAACCACCGTGGTCGTTGCTTCTCCAGTGGTCTTTGCGTTTTCAATGTTGCCAGTCAGGTCTCTGGCAATGCTATAAAACCTATACGTATGGCCGATGGCGCCAATGAAGGTCGCGTGAGTAGCGCTAACGTGAGACAACCATGGAGTAAAGGTCCCTCCGTTATCCGAAACGTAAATGGTGAAATCACTCACCCCCGACCCCACATCGGTTCCAGTCCAACTGACAGTGAAGTTCGCCGATGCTTCAGATGCGGGAAGAGGCGCAACTGAACTGACCGGGGGTGTCACATCGAGCGTGTTGGACCTGTTGGGCGTAGCAATGGCCGGATTCTGATCAAATACGATTGTGGCCTGATTGCTGAGAACTGTTCCCGTCGCCAGCGAAGAGATCGCATTAGCCGTGACGAGTACTGCACCACCGGCGCCAGGAAGCAGGAATCCCACGGCAGGATTTGAGGGCGGTTGGCCGCTCGTTGGATCAATTGACTGCAAGGTCCACGTTAGGACGCCCGTGGATGAGTTAAGCACCGCCGTAACGTGGACGATCAAGTTCGTGGTTGGCCTTAAGTCGACATCCGTAGCAAAGGTTCCAAGGGAGGCCAAAGGGATGGCCGGTGGGCTTGTGACCTGACCAGAGAATATCATAGGTCCTAGAGTAACGCTGGATAAGTCGAAACGAGTCTGATCGATGACGTCCGTTATGGCAACCTGCTGAGCAGGCAGCGTGGCCGCTGCCGAATTCTCGTAAAACACCGAGTAAGTGAACGGGCTGGCAGCGGTGACATATTGTGCAGCACCCACTCCTAGTGGACCCGCGATGCTATTCGGGTCCTCGGGTGCCCCCGGTGTCACGGTAATCGGCGGCGCGGGAGCAATTGGGCGGCCTGGTGGGGGTATGAATACCCACGATCCACCCCCAGTGACCGGGTTAGGGACCCATACCCAGCAGCCGGTCTGAGTTGAAACGAAGCCACCATTCGCACATGATCCAGGAGGCGGTGGGTTACCTGGGGGATTTGGCAGAGGAGGTATCGATATCTGCCCCGGATTCCAAATCCAAGCGCCGGTTCCGTTTGGTCCACCCGTTGGATCCCATTGCCAGCAGGGCCCGGAAAGGACTGGACACTGAGGTGCGCCACCAGGGGGGTCAGGTGGGTTGACCGTGATCTGCACAAGTCCATAATATGGCCCCTCCGACACTAGCAGTTCTGATGAGCCCACGCTCAAGGCGATGACGGTGCCCGCAGTTCCCGTAATACTGCCAGTACGATCGATCGTGGCTATCGTTTCCTGAGGATCGACAGGGAAACTATAGTCGAACATCCACGGCTGGATATTCGGAATCGGTACGGCGCTAGCATTCGCAACTGGAGACACCGGCATAGTATCCCCGATTTTCACGTCAAAAGTGGATGGTGTAACACCGAGTCCGCTATAACTAGATTGAACGTCCCAATGGTTTCCCGCCGACATTGTAAGATGGGGGCACGCTGTTTGCGAGGGGTTGGGAAACTCCAGCGCAAAGACTACGCCATTGGCAGCATCATACAATGGAGCATTGTCGTTCCCCCTACAAGAACCTGAAAACGGGGCGTTCTCGCTGACGTATGTTGACAGCGGATCATTCGAAGTGTTCGATTGATCTTGGTCTGCAATCAAAAGATCGACCTTAAAGCCGTTGGCGTGGCTCGCTCCGTTACTTTCTGTGTGGCCACGTTCGCTCCCACCCGAGATGCACAGTGGCGCCGGGGAGCATGTGGTCCGTGGCAACACGGTTCCTGGGTAGGAAGCTAAGAAGCCTTGCACCTGAACCAATGTCGGCCAAAGGACTCCACTCATTATCGTGCAATTTGGTGGTTTTGACGGATCCGGGTTGCAAACGGGCCCTTTGTTCACAGAGATGCTCGGACTACCAGTCAGCTCCGGCTGGTCCGCCAGCCAAGTTCGTTTGTCCAACTCCGCGTCTCCGGTCGGCACGAAACTCTGGGCAAAGGCCACGGCGTGTCCGAGCAGTAAACTTATCAAAACTCGGATTATCTGTCTTCTCAGAATCAGTGGCATGCTCACTCCGTCTACTGATTGCTAATGCTCGATCTACTGACTGCTAATACTTGCTTGAATATTAAAAACCGGTTGCGATGGCGCGGCGGTTAGCAACACCGGCAGCGCCACGCTTGCCCCCGCGGAAACTCTCCCGACGTTTACGGTGACGATCGTGTTGGTTCCAACGGTACTCGTGCTGACTACACCGACTTCGTTTCCAAAACCAAGGGTTAGCCCCAAGGTGCTTGGAAAACTTATGATCACGTGCCCACCGAGAGCATCAACAGTCCCACGATTGCCATACGTGATGTAGTACGGCTGTTGTTTGGAAAACCGAATCGCGGTAAACCCGACGATGTTCGCCCATAACTGTGGCGCCCCACCCTGGACGACCGTAAATCCCCCAGTCAACCTCAGTATGCTCCCGTCAGGATTCGTAATGACCACATCGCGCAGCCCTACGGGTGCTCCTTGCAGATTAAAGGTTGCGGTGAGAGCTGAGGCACTCGGTGTGCTAGCGTTGGTGCCAGGGATTTGAGCGCCTGAGCCCGTCAATCTGATGGTTGCCCCGGCTTGAATGTTTCCGCCGGTAATTAAAGCAGTTACGCTGCCTGCGTTACCGCCTTGGTTCGGGTGAATCTTTAGAGGGCCTCCTGGAACAGTTCTTGTGAATTTCCAAATAGCGCCCACCTCCTTGTCCCCTACGTACAGGTTTCCGGAACTGTCGAACCCTAAGCCCTCAGCCTCAGTGAATCCAGTGGCAAACGTGGAGAAAACGCCAGGTGCCGTTATATGAGTCACTATGCCGGCCTCACCTCCGACGAATACGTCTTGGGTAAGTGGGTCGATCGCTACTCCGTCTGGGGAATTCAAACCACTCGCCAAAACTAGACTGGTACTTGCAGTTCCCCCAGGCGTGATTTGATACACGGTGCCTGCCGCGCGGTCAGTCCCGATGAGTTTCCCAGCCACGTTGAATCGGATGACGATCAGCTCACTAAACCCAGTTGCGAAGACGCTTGGAGAAGCGAAAGTCCCGGCGGGGTACTTGTAAATTGTTGAACAACAACCACCTCCTCCGCTGGGAGGCGACCCGGAGACATAAAAATTGTCTTGGCTATCAAAAGCCGCACCTCCCTGGAAACTGAGAAAAGAACCAACGAGGGCACCAGTAGAACTGAACCGATAGACTTGAATAGGCGCCTCATTTTGTGAAGACACCGGCACATAAACCTGACCGGATGAATTGATGTTTAGGTCTTGAAGACACCCCGTGGTGTTGATGGGGCAGCTGCTCTGAGGCAGCGTGGCAAAAACGGTGGCGGCGCCGGTAGTTGCATTAACACTAAAGATTGCTAACGAGCTCTCTGCGTTGACGAGTAAATCGTTCGTTACTGGTCTGTAAATGAACCCGCCGATCGGCAGTGGGATGCCGCTGGCAAAAAGGGACACTTGCCAATTCGGGTCCAGCGACACGACCTAGGCACTCGCAGAAGTACAGAATATGGAGATCGTGAAAATGGAAACAAACAGCAGTCGCGCACGATCGAAGGCCTGAAGTCTATCCATCAGTGGATAACTCTCACAACGCAGGGGTCCACGGCATATACTGCCACTCATCTGCTTCTCCTGTTTCGCGGGATTACCTTTCGACCATGCGGCAGCTAGTATACATCACAATTCCTAGCTCAGGTTGACCCCTTCGGCCAACACGGCCTGCAAGAATGATCCTCCGCGGCCCAAGTCGTCTCTGCTTCTCCACTTCACTGGCAGACGTAAAAAAACATTTTGTATCGGGGGCAAAAATACTTCTGGGGCTTCAGAGGTGTAGGTAAAATCGTAGACGTAGAATTCCAAGAGTTCAACGCGCTTCAACAGAATTCAACAAGATCGCGCCACCCGCTTGAAACAAAACATGCTGAAAACGGACGACTTTTTGCGGTGGCCGGAATCGGCCCCTCAAAACGGTCACTCTGTGTCCCCCAACTTTCCAGTTGCCAGTAGGACAAACCCCTCGATTCACAATAATGTTCGCGCCAACGAACCTGGTACCACCTCATGCGTCGCCGAATGCCCGTTTGCGATGGGCGCACCCCGGAGAACATCTTTCAGGAAGTGTGCGACTGTAGATAAAATTGAGGATGCGAAAACCCCAGAGTTCAATAAAGCTCAACAGCGTTCAACAAGCTACCCGCATCTCATTGAAACAGAAGCTGCTGAAAATAGGGCACTTTTGCGCGAGGCCGGAATCCGCCTTGGGCACAGAGGGTCGCGTGTTTGTTTTCAGAGACTTACAGGTAGGTCACCTGTCCAAAGAACAGGTGTCCGCCCACAATCGTTGCGACTAACATGGACGTCCGTGTTTTGCGTGGAGGAAAGCTCATCTACAATTTCGACTACTGCCGCCGCGTACACG
>CZKS01000170.1_pt1 | contig 14865 bp, 12 predicted proteins | sample 1122221 | NCBI WGS metagenome assembly CZKS01 (sample SAMEA3539301, study PRJEB10725) | soil metagenome | biome: tundra; feature: field; material: soil | place: USA | collected 2010-05 | depth 0.15 m
GCCCGCTTTTTGCGCCTGAGCGATTACCTGCAACGCGAGCGTGGTCTTGCCGGATGACTCCGGTCCAAAAACCTCCACCACGCGGCCGCGCGGGAATCCGCCCACGCCCAAAGCTGCATCCAGCGATATGGAGCCGCTCGGGATCACCGCGACAGGCAATACGTTCCGGGAACCGAGCCGAAGCACGGAGCCTTTCCCGAACTGCTTGTCCATCTGGCTGAGGGCGGCATCAATGGCGCGCTGGCGGCCGGCAGCGTCTATGGAAATAGGTTGGTCTTTCACGACATTCTAGTGGTGGGAGAAGCAGGATCGTCTCAGGAAAGTGCTAACCTTTGCTTGAGAATCGCGTCATAACGGTCATGCAAACTCTGTGGCAGGACCTGCGGTATTGTGTTCGATCGCTTGCAAAGAGCCCTGGGTTTGCAATTCTGGCGATTCTCGCCCTGGCATTAGGCATCGGCGCCAACACGGCCATCTTCAGCGTAGTAAACGGCGTGCTGCTGCGGCCTTTGGCGTATGCTGATCCCGGCCGGCTAGTAGTGATTCTTCACGACGGGCAGTGGCCGGTTTCACCGGACGACTATCTGGATTGGCGCAGGCAATCGCGATCCTTTGAGCAGATGGGAGCGGCCCAGGTCTGGAGCGCGGCCCTGACCGGCCGTGACAATGCCGAGGAATTGCCCGGGATGCAGGTGAGCCCAAACATGTTCTCCATTCTGGGAGTTCCGCCGCTCCAAGGACGTACGTTTGAAGCCGGCGAAGATCAACCGGCGCGCGGTCACGTTGCCGTCTTGAGTTATCAATTGTGGCAGCGGCTCTTCGGCGCTGACCCGAAGATTGTCGGCCGCGAGATCAAGCTGAATGGCGAAAGCTACACCGTGAACGGCGTAATGCCGGAATCGTTCCGCTTCGCTCCGTTCTGGGCCACCAACGTGGAGGTGTGGGTTCCTCTGCTGTTAGACAAGCGCTTGAACGATCGTGGAGGCCGCTCGTTGCGGATCTTCGCCCGCCTGCGCGATGGCGTGCTGCTGCAGCAAGCCCAAGCCGATATCGACGTAATCTGTCGGCGCCTTGCCGCGCAGTATCCGGCGACGAACGCCGGCATGACCGCCGAGGTGGTCCCGCTGCAGGAAAAAGTGGTGGCCAATATTCGCCCCACGCTTCTCGTGCTGCTCGGCACGGTTGGATTTGTACTTCTGATCGCGTGCAGCAACGTAGCGAATCTAATGCTGGTGCGCGCCAACGGCAAGAAGAAGGAGACGGCCGTGCGGCTGGCCCTCGGTTCCAGCCGGTGGCGCGTCATCCGGCAATCGTTAGTGGAGAGCCTGCTGCTTTCGGTGGCGGGCGCGGCGGTGGCTACAGTAATTGCAAGCTGGGGGATTGCCGGATTGATCGCGTCGCTGCCTGCCGGGAGCTTGCCACGGCTCGATGACGTGGGCATCGACAAGAGTGTTCTTTTGTTTACGGTACTGATTGCGCTTCTCACGGGAGTAGTTTGCGGTCTGGCGCCGGCGCTGCGTGCGTTCCGAACCGATTTGCAGGAATCGCTCAAAAGCGGTGGAAGAGGATCCATCGCGGGCCGTTCGGAGCACCGCACCCGCGCGCTGCTGGTAATCTCCGAAGTTGCTCTCGCCCTGGTGCTATTAGTCGGCGCCGGCTTGATGCTGCGAACCTTTCAGCAGCTCGCGGCTGTGGATCCCGGATTTGACCCGCATCATCTTCTTACGCTCGAAGTGGCCGCCGGCGGAAAGGCCTACCGCACCGGACCGAGCCGTATCCGATTTTTTGAGCAATTGAGGCTGCGTCTGGAGGCGCTGCCCGGCGTGCAATCAGTCAGCCTGATCAACCACCTCCCGGTCAGCGGCGACATCTGGACTCTCGGAATCATTATTTATGGACGTCCCGACCCGCCGCCCGCTCAGCAGCCCACGGCCGCCTATCGAGTGGTGCAGCCCGGCTATTTCGCAACCATGAAGATTCCTATGCTTCAGGGACGGGATTTCGACGATCACGATATTCGAGACACGAACCCCGTCGCCATCGTCAACCAGGCGCTGGCGAGACATCATTGGCCCGGTGAGAGCTCGATCGGACAGCGCCTGCGTCTCGGCGCCAATTGGATGACCATCGTAGGCGTCATCAAGAATGTCAAGCAGACGGATTGGACCGAGAAACCAGATGACGAAATCTACCTTCCCCACGCCCAGAGCGATGCGGGTTTTTCGTTCATGACGGTTGTGATGCGCGCCCACGGAGACCCTCTCGCGCTCCGAAAGCCAGTGGAAGAACAGGTTCGTTCACTTGACAAAGATGTTCCGATTGCCCATGTGCAGAGCATGGAGCAGGTGATCGCGGACAAGCTATGGCGCGGACGCCTGGCCATGACGCTGCTGGGTCTCTTCGCCGCGGTCGCGGTGTCGCTAGCTGCGCTGGGCATCTACGGAGCCATTTCCTATTCCGTCTCCCAGCGGACCGGCGAGATCGGGATTCGAATGGCGCTGGGCGCGCGCAGCGGTGATGTATTGCGCATGATCTTGCTGCAAGGCCTGACAGTAGTCGGGGTCGGAATTACGGTGGGCCTGTTCGGTGCGTGGATCTTGACACGGACGCTGGGAAGCTTGCTGTACGGCGTGACAGCGCGCGATCCTGTGACGTTCATTGCCGTGCCAATAATATTGATCGCGCTCAGCGTGGTGGCGTGCTGCTTGCCGGCACTGCGCGCATCCAGAGTGGACCCGGTCACCGCATTAAAAATCTGGTGATCGTGAAGTCACTCGTATCTCAACGAGTCCATCGGGTCGGCCTTTGCGGCGCGTTGTGCGGGGATATAGCATGCTACTAACGCGACCACGACCAGCAGAACCGAGACGCTTGCTATCGTAGCTCGATCGAACGGTGCCACTCCAAAGAGCAAGCTGGCGATTAACCGTGCGAGTAACGCTGCCCCAACTAAACCGATGCAAATTCCGAGCAAGGCTGTTCTGAAACGCGATTGCGCCACGGAACCCGAAACGATCTGCCGCATAGTTTCGATCTGATCGAGCGGTACGTTGGCATCCACTTCGGAAACAGCCTTTCGCAGAGCGCTTGTCACGCTCGCCGGATCGATGGAAGTGCGCAACACGATGGTGGGCCGAGCATCCACATTGGGAACCTGCCCATAAGGAACGTACATTTCAGGTGCGGGTTTCTTACCCAGGGCCTCATGATGTACGTCGCCGGCGACGCCGACTACCGTTCGCCACTCGCCGCCGCTAAACCGCAATCGCTACCCGACCGGATTCTGGCGGTTGTCAAATAGGACTGTTGTCAAATAGGACTACGTTGCGAGCCTGGTTTGGAGTAGAATATCGAGAAAGTCTCGTGGATCTGTTTCGAATTGCACTTGCTAATCTCAGGTTCCCGGCCACTGTCGAGGAATCCATCACGCTGGCCGTCCAGGCCATCCATCAAGCAGCCAAGCAAGGAGCGCGGATCATCTGCTTTCCGGAATGCTTCGTTCCAGGCTATCGGGCAATGGGCAAGTCCGTGGCGCCTTCCGATGCTGCGTTTTTGCAACGCGCGTGGTCCGTCATCGCCGAAGCAGCAGGGAAGGCAAACATCGCAGTGGTTCTCGGAACGGAACGCTTGGTTGACGGCGCACTCGTAATCACAGCGCTGATCATCAACCAGGACGGATCCGTTGCGGGCTTTCAGGACAAGGTGCAGATCGACATCTCAGAGGAGGCCACCTATACTCCTGGCTTTGGTCGTTGCGTCTTCGAAGCTGGCCCCGTGACTTTTGGTGTCGCGATCTGCCACGAAGCCTGGCGGTATCCGGAGACCGTACGCTGGGCCGCGCGGCGTGGAGCGCACATTGTGTTTCATCCGCAATTCGCCGAAGCGGAGGCGGGTTCTTACCGGCCAACTACGTTCGCCGATCCGGCGAATACGTTCCACGAGAAGTCAGTGCTGTGCCGCGCCGCCGAGAATACGTGCTATTTCGCAACCGTGAATTGCGCGAGTCCAGGCTCTCCCACCACCTCGGCCGTCGTCCGTCCGGATGGGACACTGCTCAGCTACCAGCCTTATGGTGAGGAAGGATTGCTGATCGCCGACCTCGACATCAGCACCGCGACTGGCTTCCTGGCTGCGCGATGCAAGTATGGCCCGTGATGGTTTAGGCACCGACTCCCTCACGGTCGCGGTTCGGTAACACTCTTTCCGAACCGCGAGCGTAAGCGACCGGTTGTTGCTATTTTTCAGAGCGACTCGGGTGCGTAGAGAGCAGAATTGCGCTTTTGGGTTAAGATGGGCACGTGAGGTACGCGGCTGCCGGATGTTTTTGCACGCTGATCCTCATGGCCCTCCTTTGTTCAGGACAGATTCAACAACCCACGGCCAGCGCCCCGCACTACATTGAGATCAAGCTTCCCGATGGAGTGAGGTCCGAAAGCTTCTTCGTCCGCTATGCACTGGCGGGTGAGGATTTCGGCGATTGGGTTCATCCACGTCCCGGCGTTTCCTCGTATTTCATCAGCACGGCTCACAAGGGCCGTCCGGCCACTCGAATCAAGGCGATCCTGTATGCTCCGGGTTGCGCCATCCAAACGCTGGATGTTCCGGTCTCGCTCTCGAACAACCAACAATATTCGTTCGTTTGCCGGCCGATCGCGAGTGTGAGGATTGCGGGCGCACTGACTCGAATGGATCTTCTCAATGGTCACGAGGTCAGAATACAGGCGAGTTACGGCGCGCGGTGGGCGCAGCCGTTCTTGGGAGTGGACAATAGTTTTGTTACTGGCATCCCAGTCGGAGATGTGGCGTATCTTTCAGCAGACGGCCATTTCCGCTTGACGGTCCCAGATTTTTCGCAAGATGCGTTGACTGCGGCAGCGGATCACCCCGGTGAGCTGCAGATCCGGGCCAGAGACAAAACGAGTAATATCATTGTTGCCCAACTGATTCCTGCGGGCTCCTCAGTTGTGAAGGCGCGCATGGGCGGCTTGCAAATACGGAGCGAGTATCCATCGGAAATAGTCTTTGCACCGTGTCCTGAAAACGTGCATCGGGTGCGCGATGCATTCGGATTCGCGCTCCGTTCCGATACGAGTGAGACGTGCGAGCGTTAGGGATCGCGCTTCTACATGTTGTAGAAGAACTCTTCGTACACGATCTTGCCGTCGACCACTTTGTAGACAGCCACCTCTTCCATTGTGAACCGCCTGCTTTGCGGCTTGAAGGTGACGTCCAGTTTGAAAACGACAGCGAAATGCGATCCCGCAACCAGTGGACCTTCCACGACAGCTGAGTGGACTTCGTGATTCGCGACCCACCATTCGCCCTTGGCTTTCACGGCCGCAATTCCCTTGGCCTCGCGCGATTGTCCGGGAGGTGCGCCGGCTTCCATGCTGACGATATCGTCCGAATAGAGGGCCTTCATGGCCTCCTCGAACTTGCCCTCAGAGCAGTGTTTGACGAGTATATCCGCAACTTCTTTGGTTGTCATTTTGTCGATCTCCTCAGCGAACATTGTCGCAGGTTTTCGGTAAGGGATCGTGACGATAAGTGCTTGAGACTTAAAGCAGGCGGAAATTCACTTCGATGCTAGCCTGAACTGTTACCGGCGCTCCGTCTTTGGTGGCGGGTTGAAATCGCCACTGCTGGACGGCGGTCACCGCATTCTCGTCCAGTCCGAAGCCGAGACCTTTGACGATCCGGATATTTTGGGCAACACCGTTCGGATCGATTTCAACCGCTAGCACCACAGTTCCTTGATACTTTGCCACGCGGCCCTCTTCGGTGTATTCCGGCTCCATTTTGTGGAGAACCTTCGGCGCGGTAACGCCGCCGCCGATGCGTAGTGCGTTGGATTTCCCCTGGCGTTGTTGCTCGCCGATCGCCTTTCGAATTTCGGAAGCGCGATCGGACATGAGCTTCGCTTCATCCTCGCGTCCCTGATCCTTAAGAAGGCGCGCGTAGAGTTCCATGATAGTCGCCGCGCTGTCTGAACTCGGGTCCTCAACGGCCAGCGCCCGTTGATAGAAAGTCTCGGTTTCAACGGCATTCTGCTCGCGCTCGCGAAGCAATGCCATCCACATCTGCGCGCGACCGGCTTCGGCTGCATCCAGATTCTGCGCTTTTTGAAAATACTCGGCGGCCTGTTGATAATTCTTGTTCCCCATGCTGATCACACCCAGTTGAATCAACGCGGGTGCCGCTTCGGGCCGGTCGCCCAATAGCCGAGCGGCACGGGCATACAATTCTTCCGCTTGCTTGGGCTGGCCTCGCTTCTTTTCCAGGTCAGCCAGCATAACGATAAGGGCGCCTTGGGTACCATCCACTCCCTCGCGGATCGCGATGGCCGCATCCAGAAGTTTCTTCGCATTGTCGTATTGCCGCAGTGCTTCAAAGGCTTCGGCCGGTTTTACGAGCATTTCGGAATTCTTTTGAGCCTGGGCCGCTCGAATGGTGGCATCAATGTCGGCCAGCACGGGCTGCGATGCCGGATCCTGGGCGCGCAAGGCCCCGAATGGCGCGGCCATCGCCACCGCCAGCAGCGCGGTCACAAGCGCCGATGCGCGGCCGGGCGTCTTCCGGTTCAACTTGGGATCCAGAATGGCAACCAGCCGGCCTTCCAGTTGGGACCGGCGCGCCATGGCGACCGCTCCCCAAGCCAGTGCCGGTTGCGATTGCATGCCGCGCGCCACTTCCAGCAGATGACCAGCGTATTCGGAAGCGCGGGCGCCTGAGTGCAGCACTAGATCGTCAGTGGCTCGCTCGCGCTCTTTCAGGAAGTCGCGCCACGCGATCCAAGCCAGCGGATTCCACCAGTTCAGAACCAGCGCCAGGCGCGCGGCTAGATGCGTCGCCACATCGCCGCGGCGCACGTGCGCCAGCTCATGCAGCAGCACCATAGTACGCCGTTCTTCCGTCCAGCCGGCAGCGTCGCGCGGCATGAAGATGGCAGGGCGCAGGATGCCCCAAGTCATCGGCATGGATCCTTCCACCGTTTCCAGCACCTCTACGGCATACGGAATTTCCAAGCCGCTTGCCAATTGCGCGGCGAGTTCTCGATCAGGTGAGGCGCTCGCGATGCACCGGATGCGCGACATCGCCGAGAAAGCGATTAGCATCTGCGTAAATGCCGCGGCGGCTCCAGCGGCCCACAGCGACATCAGTATGAGACGCCAGTCCAGCCGCTTCTCGATCGGGCGTTCCGTGGCCGTCACGCCGGACCGCTGGTCGACACGCATCGCAGCCCCGTCCGTTCTCATTGCGGCAGTAGTTTCGAAGAACGCAGCAGCCCCGGGCGCAAACGTTGCGACTGAAGGAACCCGTACAGCCGGCATCCAGAGCGAGAAGAACGGCAACGCCAACACGGCCGCGGCTCCAGCAGTCCACACCAGATGACGCGCGCCGGCCGATTGACGGCGCAACACCAACGTAATCAGCCACGCGATGCCCAGCACAACGGTGCTTTTCGCCGCTACTCCCGCTCCGAACGCAAACCACATCGATTCGTTCAGCATCTTATTTTCCCTCCCGCTTTGCCTTTTCGATCATCTCAGCCATGCGATCCAGTTCGTCGCGTGTCAATTCGGTGGAAGAAACGTCCAGAAGCGCCGCAACAATCTGCTCCGGCGAACCATTGAAATAAGTCTTCAGCAGATGCCTGACGGCCGTGCGCTTGGCCTTCTCCCGCGCGACAGTTGGAAGGTAGACGTAGCGCAGACCTTCGGCGCGATGCCGGACATGGCCCTTGTCCTCCAGCACGCGCAGCAGTGTGCGGACCGCGGAATAGCTGGGTGCGTCCGCCATGGCGGCGCGCACTTCCGTAGCCGACGCCTTGCCGCGCTCGATGATGATTTCCAGAATCTGCCGTTCGCGCCGGCTAAGCGAGCCGAGACCGCTCACCGGCTCAGCTCCTGCTTACTGTTTAGCAACATGCCAAAATATTAGCACCTCTTTCGGCAGCTGTCAATAGCGAAGCGCGTACCCCGTTTCGAGCGCGCGAGCCCAATCAGGCCGCTCAGCAGCAGCCGCGTCCTTGGCCGCGCCCTCCCAATCGTATTCGAGCGCTACGAAGTCAACTTTGAGGATCCCGGCCTCCTGATCGATGATTGCGTAGCGCGCATGCGGACTGCCCGTCTCCACGTAATGGAGGGAGGGGTGCGTGTCGTCGTAAGCCGGCAGGCCTACGCTTCCAGGATTCACGATGCTCACTCCCGCGGCGGTCCGCACGATGCGCGGAATATGAGAGTGCCCGCAGAGCACCACCAGGACTTTTGAATCGCCAAGCTGTTGCCGAACTCGCTCCGGCGATCGAAGATACACCTCCGTGCCGTGCAGCTCTTCGAGAAGATATTCAAGATCGTTGCCCGGTGTTCCGTGGCACAGCAGAATCTGCTCGCCCGCCATTTTAGTTGCGGGCAGTTTGCTGAGCCACTCCTTGTGACGGTTGGTCAACTGTCCGAATGCGGCGCGGTCGGAAGGACCCATCTGGTCAGGCGGCCGGTCCATGAGTTGCCGGTCGTGATTACCTCGGATGTGTAAGTAATCCGTTTCCATCAGCAGATCGGCTGTAGCGGCGGCCTGGAGTGGTCCCGATAAATGATCGCCCAGGTTGACGACAATGTCCGGTGCATATCGGCGCAGATCAGCCTGCACGGCTTCGAGCGCCCGGAGGTTTCCGTGAATATCGGCGATGACTGCGATTCGCACGTGATTTTATCAACCGACTCCCTCACGGTCGCGGCGTTACCGAACCGCGACCGTAAGGGAGTCGGTGCATTTACGGGAGTGGCTCGGTACTACTCACCGCCCATCATGTCTTCGCCCAGATCGTTGGTGCGGTTTTCGAATTTGGTGAACTCCCGGAGGAACACCAGGTTCACCTTGCCGGTGGGTCCGTTGCGCTGCTTTGCGACCAGCAATTCCGCCATGCCGCGCAGATCCTCGCGCTCGGGCTTATAAACCTCCTCGCGGAAGATGAACGCCACCAGATCGGCGTCCTGCTCAATGGATCCGGACTCGCGCAGATCGCTCAACTGCGGCCGATGATCGCCCGGCCGCGTCTCAGGCGCGCGGTTCAATTGCGAAAGCACCAGCATAGGAACCTTCAGCTCTTTGGCCAGCAGCTTCAGACCGCGCGAAATTGTGCTGATTTCCTGATTTCGATTCTCGTAGCGGCCGCGGCCGCTCATCAACTGCAGATAGTCGATCACCACCAGCGCCAGGCCATGTTCGCTCTTCAACCGCCTCAGCTTGGCGTGAATATCCATCAGGTGCGTGCCCGCTGTGTCATCGATGAACAATGGCGACTGCACCAGATCAGCCGCGCCCTTGGCCAGCCGGCGCCGCTCATCCTGATTCAGATAGCTGGCGCGAAATTTTTGCTGATCCACGCGAGCCGCGGCGCAGACCATGCGAGTGAGCAGCGATTCAGACGACATTTCGAGCGAGAATACCGCCACCGTCTGCTTCTGGGTGGGATGCATGGCCACGTGCTGCGCGATGTTCAGCGCCAGCGCCGTCTTTCCCATGGAGGGCCGCGCGGCCAGAATCAACAATTCGCCCTCATGCAGCCCGCCCGTCATATCGTCCAGCTTGAGGAACCCGGTGCTGAGCCCTTTGATCCGCTTGCTCGGATCGAGGAACGCGTTGATGCCGCCCTCGAACTGATCCAAAATGCGCTGCGGACTGGCCAGCGCATCCTGAGTCCGCGTGTCTCCCAGCTTGAGCAGGCTCTCCTCGGCGCTGGCGAGAATCTCGTCGGGCTCCTCTTCGCCGATGATGCAGCGGTCGATCAGCTTCTGCGATGTGAAGATGATGCGCCGCAGCGTGGCCTTGTCTTTAACGATGCGGACGTAGCTGTCGAGATTCGAAAGCGTCGGGAGGCCGTCGTCCAGCGACACCAGGTAACTGACGCCATCCACCGATTCGAGCTGATTTTGCTTCATCAGCTCATTGGCGACCGTCACGCGGTCGATGCGCTCGGCGCGCTCATACAGCTCGCCCATGCGCAGGAAAATGCGGCGATGCTTTTCCAGGCTGAAGTCGTCGGCTTCGAGCGTGCCGGCCACCTGGATGTAGAGCGCGTCATCCATAAGGATGGCGCCCAGGACGAACCGCTCCGCATCCTGATTAGCGGGAAGTCCTTTTTCAAGCGCGATGTCAGCGTGCGCAGCCATACCCCAGTCGTTCTACGTTACGCGGCACATGCGCCGTGAGCAATCAAAATCTATCAGCCGCATTGTGAGCCAGTTAGCTTGTGAATAAGACGTGTGGAAAACGCGAACGAGGAGTGCCTCGCCAAGTGTTGGCAAACAACGGTCCTGGGATTCTTTTCCGACGATTTCCACAGACATCGAAGCAACAATCCTAGCAACAATTGTGCCTGTCTTTGTTTTATAACAACCGGGCTGCTTAACGCAAGAAGCAACGTCTTATCCGCGTTTATCCGCGGCCTAAGAACAAATCGTGTCCAGCCTGACACCGAGTGTATGGTTCGACACGACATCGACATCCAATGTAACGCGGAATCAATTGGTTAGCAGCGGCACTCCATCTGCATTTCCTTTGAGCGACGGAGGACAGGCGATGCAAGCAGTTAAATTCCTGGCGGTTCTGGTGGCAGCAAGCGCGGAGGTTTTCGCCGACGGCGGAACGCGGCGGATCGTGGTCAGTCTCCCCGATCGCAAAATCGCGCTGTTTGAGGACGGCAAAGTGGTGAAGGTTTATCCGATCGCTGTCGGCAAGCAGAGCACTCCCAGTCCGAACGGCAGTTTCCACATCGTGAGCCGTGTTGTGAAGCCCACCTGGTATCGACCCGGAAAAGTGGTTCCATCAGGACCCGCGAATCCGCTCGGAACTCGTTGGATGGGACTCGGCTACAAGGGCTACGGCATTCATGGAACCAACCGGCCGAAGTCCATCGGCAAAGCAGCATCGCACGGATGCATCCGGATGCGCAATCAGGACGTGGAAGATCTGTTCGAACGCGTCGAGGTGGGTGATGCGGTGGAGCTTGTTACTGAAACGGATGCCGACCTTGCGAAAGCCTTCGACGAAACGGCAGTTACCTCCGACGGAGGGGTGCGCGATATAAATGTGCGGGCTTTCGAGGGTGTAACCGAGCCGCGACCGGCAGGGAGCGATAATACGAGTGGCGCTAGTTCTACGTTCGGGGTAGCGCTTCCTGCCGGGCGCGGCTCGGTTTTCGTACGTTCCTGCCTGCTTTCCATTTTTGTGTCGCGCACCTCTGACGGAGGTGGCCAATGACATCGCTGACCTTCTTAGGCGAGTTCCCGCAAGTTGCGCTGGCGTTGGCGTTCAGCTTTGCGTGCGCTCTGATAATGGCGTTCGCCTGTCTGCGGATCGTAGTTCGGTTGGTGACGCGCGAACAGTATAATGTGACCGATGCTCCGCGTCGCGTTAGCGCTATTGTTTGGAACGCTGATGATGCCGCTCGCGCAGGCGCAATCGATGGCGGAAGCAGCCGCGCAACTGGCGGCCCGTATCTCCTCCCTGCTGCAGAGCCACACAACCGTTTCGCTCGAATTCCAAAATCTGACGGCACTCCCGCCAGTCGAGTCATCCAACTTCCGAGCCGCGCTTCAGGAGGAATTGCGCAAGGTGGGCGTGGAGACGGCAGCGGCGGGACAGCCTGAAACACGGTTGCGCGTCGCCATTTCGGAAAATGTACGAGGGGTGCTCTTCGTAGCGGTGGTGACGGCTGGCGAGAACAGGCAAGTGGCGATGCTGCCGTGGAACCGCCCTCCGCCCGCTGAAGCGAAGTCGCGAGTCAAAATCACGATGCAGCCGATGCTGGAGCAGCCCGAGGCCATCCTGGATATGTTGCTGGTGGATTCCGGTTCCGAGTTGCTGGTCTTAAGCTCGAGCAAGGTGTCGAGTTACAAGCTAGCCGGCGGGAAGTGGACACCGGCGGGGATTGCAGGTGTCTCCTGGGCACGGCCGCTCCCGCGCAGTGAGCGCGGCCGGTTGCAAAACGGTCCCGCCGGGTTCCGCGTCTTTGTGCCCGGCACGTCCTGCAACGGCACGCTGCAACCCGAGTTCAAGATTACTTGCGCACCCGGCAATGACACTTGGTTTCTGAATCCGCGCGATTCCTCGCTCGCCGTCCGCTGGGTGACCGATCGAAATGTCCTGGAGTCGGACAATTTCCGAGCCACGTTCTACGGGGCCGCGGCCGGTTGGTTCGCTACCTCCGAAGACCGTATCCTAAGTCCGACTGGCGACCTGCTGGCGGGTTCCGACGGCTGGGGCAGCCAGATTTCGAGCGTCGAGAATCCCTGCGGCTCCGGTTGGATGCTGCTAGGTTCAGCGGCAGGCGATGCTCAAGATCGCGATCAGATACAGGCTTATGAAGTCGTGGACCGACAGACCGTCGCAGCCAGCGACGCCATTGCTCTACCGGGACCAGTGACGGCGCTATGGCCCGCGGAAACTCCCGGGCAGTCCACGCTCGTGATTCGAAATTCGAAGACAGGAAACTATGAGGCTTCACGCTTGGGCGTGGCTTGCGCTGAGTAGTCTCCTGCTTTCTCCACTCGACGGGGCTACGCTTCCGCGCTACGGCGGAAACTTGACTGTAGAGCTTTCGTCTGCGTGGAACTCGGTCGAGTCCGCAGGCCCGATCGCGCCGCTCGTGATGGAGACTCTGGTCCGGGTGAACGAGAAAGCTGAAATTGAGCCGCTGTTGGCGACGGCGTGGCAGCGCGATGCGGACCGCAAGCGTTGGCGCTTCTCCCTGCGGCCGAAGGTTTTCTTCCATGATGGAGAGCCATTCAACGCCGCTAGCGCTGTTCCATCTCTCATGGCCGCGCTCAAGAAGAAATACGGCGACGTGAACATCACGGCGGGCGGCCAAGCGCTCGTGCTCCAGTTCGATCGCCCCATACCGGATTTGTTAACCGAACTGGCCAGCTCTCGGACCGCCATCTTCCGCAGCCCGTCGATCGGCACTGGACCGTTCCGCGTGACCGCCTGGGAGCCCAGCCATAAACTAACGCTCGCTGCATTCGACGATTATTGGGCCGGGCGTCCCTTCCTCGATTCAGTGACGGTCAATCTCGGAACCACGCGAGCCCTGGGAGACGTCTTCGACATTCCTTTCTCGCAAACTCGTCGCGTGCTTCCCGAACGCACGCGGATCTGGTCGTCGCCGGTGCGCGAATTGATCGCGCTGGTCTCCGGCAATGTGCAGCCAGAGGTGTGGCAAGCCTTGGCGCTCGTCATTGATCGTGCGCCCATTGTGAACGTTCTGGCACAACGTAGGGCGGAAGCTGCGCTAGGATTGCTTCCCCAGTGGCTGAGCGGGTACGCATTTCTGTTTGCCACGCCTCCGGATGTAACGCGAGCGAAGCAGATGATTTCGCAATTGCGAACCGCGCCGCTAACCCTCAGCTATCCGGCCAACGACGGGTTCGCGCGTTCCGTCGCCGAGCGCATTGCGCTGAATGCCCGCGATGCCGGAATCGTTCTGCAACCAACGCAGAATCCGGGAGGCGCCGTGCGGATGGTCCGCTGGCCGCTCGAATCCACCGATGCCGCTGCCGAACTCAGTCGGATAGCCGCAATGCTGGGCATGCCCGAACGAGCGGCTTCGTTGAATTCCTCCAAGCCTGAAACACTGTACGAAGCCGAGCGCGCTTTGCTCGACGCGCATCGCGTGATTCCGATCGTGCATCTGCCGGAAGTTTACGGCATCGCGCCGCGCGTGCATAACTGGGAGACCGCGCAGAAAAACGGCGGATTCGTGCTGCATCTTGAGAACATTTGGGTGGACCCGTGAGCTTCCGCACCAAAATCTTTCTCAGCATCACCGCGACCGTTGTATTTGCGGTGTGGATCGTGGCCGGCGTAGTCTCCGCTCTTGTCACGAAATCGTTCGAGCGCCGCGACGCCCAGCGAACCGCGACATTGGTCTCGCAATTCCACAGCGAATTCGATCGGCGCGGTGCGGAAGTAGCGCGCCGCCTGGATGCCATCGCCAACTCGGATGAGATCGCGCGCATCGCCGTAGATCTCAGTTCGTCACAATTCGACCCTGGAAAATACCTCGAACAGGCACAGACGCTAGCGCGCGAGCAGTCGCTAGATTTCTTGGAGTTGGTAGGTCCGGATGGAAGCATCATCAGTTCCGCCGAATGGCCGGCCCGGTTTGGATACAAAGAAGGCTGGTTGTTACAGTCCGGCGATTCGAAAAGCATTTTCTTGAAGCGCGAAGAACTATCCGATGGCGCGGCGTTGGGTCTCATCGCCGTTCGAACAGTGAGGGCAGGGAACGGACAGTTGTACATCGTCGGCGGGCAAAGATTAGACAAGCAATTCCTGGATACGCTGCCCGCGGTGGAAGGATTGCGAGTTCAACTCTATAACGCTTTCGACGCTGCGTCGCCGCCCCTGGTCCGCGAAGTTCAGCAACAACCGCGTGAACTCACACGCACCACTCCCGACGCGGCCATCACTGCAATTCCACTGTTCGGGCGGGATAATCAACTGCTAGCAATTCTGCTGGTGGAAAACTCCCGATCCGAATTGGCCAGCCTCAAGAAATATATTCAGGGAACGGCGTTCCTGGTAGGGACCGGCGCCGTCCTGCTGGGCTTACTTCTCAGTTTCTGGACGGCTTCTCGCGTCACAAAACCGCTACGCGAGCTGACCTCCAGCGTGCGAGAGGTGGCTGGTGGAAAGTGGGATACACGCGCGATAGTTGGTTCCAGTGACGAAGTAGGACAACTCGCGCGCGACTTCAATCGCATGACCGAGCAGCTGGTCGAGCATCGCGACCGTATGATCCAGGCCGAGCGCGTGGCAGCCTGGCGCGAATTAGCGCGCCGCCTGGCGCATGAGCTCAAAAAC
>CZKS01000630.1_pt1 | contig 14841 bp, 12 predicted proteins | sample 1122221 | NCBI WGS metagenome assembly CZKS01 (sample SAMEA3539301, study PRJEB10725) | soil metagenome | biome: tundra; feature: field; material: soil | place: USA | collected 2010-05 | depth 0.15 m
GTGTACGCCAAATCCGTCAGGCCATCGCCGTTCAGATCGGTGCAGACGGTAGCCATCGCGAACACATCCGCCGGGCCTTGAAAGGTCTGAATACTCTGAAACGTTCCGTCTCCATTTCCGGCACGCGTTCCCACGCCGAGTGATATCGATGCCGAAGAAAGGGTAAGCTCCGCAAATATCTCGACCAGATCCAGGTGACCGCTTCCGCTGAAATTCCCGAGGCAGAAGCTGACCCCCAAATCGTTAACGGAATCCGTGGACTTGAAGGATTGCCTGAAGTTTCCCTTTCCGTCCCCTAGCATCACCGTAGCTATGGAAGGCGGCACGCTGCCGCTGATGCTGGCGAGACTGGTGCCGGCGGAAACCAAGTCAACCAAGCCGTCCCCGTTTACATCCACGGCAGTGAGTGCGAACGTTGCCCCGGTCCAAAGATAGCTGGGCCCGTTGCGGAATGTTCCGTCGCCGTTTCCCAAGTCGATGTTCAGTGACTGGGTGATCACATCGGCGCCGTCGGAATTTACGCTATCGGTCAAGGTCAGATATGCTAGATCGGGTTTACCGTCGCCGTTGAAATCGGCTGACGCCACAGCCGCCACGGATATTCCCCGCTGAACCTGCACGGCCTGACCGAAGGAGCCGTCCCCGTTTCCCGGAAGGAAATATATGTTGATCAGCGCGGAGAAGTTGGCAGATAAATCGCTGGCGAGCAGTAGTACCAGGTCCAGCTTGCCATCTCCATTGAAGTCCGCCACCGTTCCTCCCACGCCTGCCGAACCGGCTTCCAGAAATAATGTTCCCGCGAACGCCGCGAGCGGAAGCTGAGTAGAAACCGGCGTGCCGAAGGTTCCATCGCCATGGCCGGGATACACCAGAAGCTCGGTGGTGAACTGGCAGATGGCCAGCAAATCCAGTTTGTGATCGTTGTTGAAGTCGGCGGCCGCGAGGGAAGCTGCTGCGCAGCCGCTTGGCACTGAATAGGTGGCAGCCGTCTGAAAAGTGCCGTCCCCCTTGCCGAGAGAAATGGAGATCACATGCGAGCCGGCGTCAGAAATGGCCAAATCCGCCGTGCCATCGCCGTTGAAATCAGCGCTAATCATGGCCACGGGGCCATTCAGGGTGGGCAGGGCGATGGGAGGTTGAAATGAAATCTGCTGGCTAAAACCGAACGCCCCGCAAAAAAGAGAAATGATTCCAAATTTCTTCATACAAACGGAAATTATACCAACGCACGAGAAAACCGAGCCGCGACCGCAAGGAAGCGTTTAGAGCTCCGAAGTGATGCCGTCAGCCTGTGACCATGAAAATCCTGGCTGCTTTCATCGTCTCCTCCTCATTCCTGATCGCCCAGACTGAACTTTGGATGCGTTTAGCATCGTGATGCTATAATCATCATGATGCGTACCACCGTAAATCTGCCCGATGACATACTGCGAGTCGCCCGGTCGCTGGCCGATCTCAAGGGAATATCCTTGGGAGATGCTCTGGCCGAATTGGCTCGCGCGGGATTCAAACCGGCTGCCCGGATAAATACGCGGACGGCCTTTCCGAGCTTTGAAGTTGGCAAAAACGCCAAACCGATTACGCTGGAACAGACTCTCCAGGCAGAAGACGAACTTTGAAGCCTTATCTTTTGGATATCAATCTGCTCATCGCTTTGGCCTGGCCGTCGCACGTCCACTATTACATCGCGCAGAAGTGGTTCGCCAGAAAGCGCCATGCAGGCTTTCGCACTTGCCCACTCACGCAGATTGGGTCCGTACGGATCTCGAGCAATCCCAAGTTCACGCCGGACGCAGTGTCGCCGCGGGAAGCCCTAACATTGTTGGAGCGCGTCACCGCCTTGCCGGAGCACAAATTCTGGCCTGCGGACCTGGCTCTCTCGGATGCGGTCGCCAAGCTGGAGCCGATCGTTGGCCACCGGCAGATTACCGACGCGTACTTGCTGGCGCTAGCGCGTAGCCGCCGTGGGATTCTTGCAACACTCGACCGCGGCGTTCTCGCACTGGCCGGCGCAAAGGGACAGGGAGTGGAGTTGCTCCGGGACCTCTGATTTCGAGTGGCTCTTCAACTGAGCCGCGCCCGGAAGGAAGCGTCACGACACTGCGCAGGCGGCTATGCCGCCTATGATACTATTCGAAACTGTCTATGAAAATCCTAGCTGCCTTCGCCATCTCCGCCTCACTCCTAATCGCCCAACCGGACCTCAATTCTCTGAAGGAACTGAAGTATCGCAGCATCGGTCCATTCCGCGGCGGGCGCGTGGACGCGGTGTCCGGCGTCACTTCCCAGCCGAATGTGTATTATTTCGGCGCAACCGGCGGCGGTGTCTGGAAAACTATGGATGGCGGCGCGAGCTGGCTGCCAATCTCCGACGGACAGTTCAAAACCGGATCGGTGGGCGCCATCGGAGTCTCGGAATCTGATCCGAACGTTATCTATGTCGGCATGGGTGAGCCCGACATCCGCGGCAATGCCTCGCATGGCGACGGCGTTTATAAATCCAGTGACGCGGGCAAAACCTGGAAGAACGTCGGCTTGGAGGATACGCTTCACATTGGCGCGGTCCGCGTGCATCCCAGGAATCCCGACATCGTCTACGTCGCTGCTCTCGGCCATCTCTGGGGACCGAACGAACAGCGCGGTATCTTCCGCACCACCGACGGTGGCAAAACGTGGAAACAAATTTATACGCGTGGTGTGAAAGCCGGCGCGGTGGATCTGATTCTCGACCCCAACAATCCCAATGTGATTTACGCCGCCTTTTGGGATATGCATCGCGTCCCGTGGGATTTGGAAAGCGGCGGCCCCGATAGCGGCCTATTCAAATCCACCGACGGCGGCGACACCTGGACCGATCTGAGCCGCAATCCCGGTATGCCCAAAGGCGTCCTCGGCCGCATCGGCGTCACCGTCTCGGCAGTGATTTCCGACCGCGTTTGGGCGCTGGTGGAAGCCGAGGACGGCGGCGTGCTCCGCTCTGACGACGCGGGCAAAACTTGGACCAGAGTGAACCAGGAGCGCAAGCTGCGGCAGCGCGCCTGGTATTACTCGCGCATTTTCGCCGATCCGCTAAAACCGGACACGGTCTTCGCGGTGAACACCAGCTTCTATCGCTCCGACGATGCCGGCAAAACGTTCAACGCCATTCGCGCGCCCCATGGCGACGTTCATTATCTCTGGGTGGCGCCAAACGATTCCAACCGCATGATCGAATCGAACGACGGCGGCGCCAACGTGAGCACCAACAGCGGTCGCACCTGGACCTCGCAGGATCAGCAGCCAACCGCGCAGTTCTATCGAGTCGCGCTGGATAACGATTTTCCGTATCACGCCTACGGCGCGCAGCAGGACAACAGCACCGTCCGCATCGCAACTCGCAGCGATGAGGGCAGCATCGGTGTGCGCGATTGGTACGACGTCGGTGGCGGCGAAAGCGGCTGGCTGGCGCCCGATCCCAAGAATTCCGATATCGTCTATGCCGGCTCTTACGACGGCTTGCTTACTCGCTACGACCATCGCACCGGGCAGCTTCGCGATGTTACCGTCTGGCCCGATAATCCCATGGGCTCGGGCGCGGAGGCGATGAAGTACCGCTTCCAGTGGACCTATCCGATAATCTTTTCGCCCAACGATCCCAACACGCTGTACTGCGCCGGCGACCATGTCTTCAAGACCACCAACGGCGGCAGCAGCTGGGAAGTGATCTCGGGCGATCTCACGCGCAACGATAAATCTAAGCAAGGGCCATCCGGCGGACCGATCACCAAGGACAACACCAGCATCGAATACTACGACGTCATTTTCACCATGGCGGAATCGCCCGTGAAGCCGGGGCTGATCTGGACCGGCTCCGATGACGGCCTGGTGTACGTCACCAAGGACGGCGGTAAGCACTGGGAGAACGTCACGCCGAAAGGCCTGCCGGAATGGATGCAGATCAACACCATCGAAGCGTCGCCATTCGACGCCGGCACGGCATACTTCGCGGGAACAAAATACCAGCTGGACGATTTTCAGCCGTATCTCTACAAGACCACTGATTACGGGAAGACCTGGTCGGCAATCTCGCGCGGTATTCCATCGCGCGCTTTCACACGCGTGATCCGCGAAGATCCGAATCATCGCAATCTTCTGGTGGCGGGGACCGAAACCGGCATGTACGTTTCATTCAACGGAGGCGACAACTGGCAGTCCTTCCAGCTCAACCTGCCCGTGGTTCCCATCACGGATCTGGCGTTTCAAAAGCGCGAGAACGAGCTGGTGGTGGCAACGCAGGGCCGCGCCTTCTGGATCTTCGACGATCTTCCGCTGCTCTACCAACTGGCCGCCGGTCTTTCCACGGAAGACACCAAGCTGTTCCAGCCCAAAGATGCTTATCGCACTTTGCGTGGCGGATTCCGCCTGCCGCCCGGTGGAGCGCAAGGCCAGAATCCTGCATCCGGAGTGGTGGTCTATTATTCGTTCAAAGAAAAACCGAAGGACGAAGTCACGCTCGAGTTTCTGGATGATGCAGGCCACCTGATTCACAAGTTCTCGAGTAAACCGCCCGCGAAGAAACCCACAGTAGCCGAAGGCGATGAGGACGAAGATTTTCCGCCGCGCCGTCCGGATGCCGATCGCGTACCGGCCGAGGCTGGTCTCAACCGCTTCGTCTGGGATCTGCACTATCCGGACGCCACCACGTTTCCGGGTCTCATCATGTGGGCGGGCAATATTCACGGTCCAGTGATCGTTCCCGGAAATTATAAAGTTCGGTTGACCGCGAATGGAAAATCCGAAACGCAAACCGTGCAAGTGAAGAAGGACCCGCGCCTCTCGACCACTCCCGAAGAATACGCGCGGCAGCTCGAAGTCGCCCTCCAGATTCACAACAAGCTCAGCCAGTCGAACGATGCAGTGATCCGCATTCGCGACATCCGCAAACAGCTCGACGAATACGCCGAACGCGTGAAGGATCAGAAGGTGGTAGATGCCGCCAAAGCGCTCGCGAAGAATCTGACGGCGGTGGAGGAAGCGCTCTACCAGACCAAAAATCGCGCTAACGAGGATCCACTGAACTTTCCAATAAAACTCAACAACAAGCTGGCGGCGCTGGAAGGCGTAGTGGAAAGTTCCGACAACAGCCCGACGCTGCAATCCTCCCAGATTTTCGAGGACTTGGCGAGTCAAGTAAACGCACAACTCGAGACCCTCAAGAAATTGACAGGCAGCGACTTAGCCGCCTTCAACAAACTAGCGCGAGATCAGAACGTCCCCGCAGTCATCATCTCGGACCCACAACCAACAACTAGAAACCCCTAACGAGAAACGAGGAACGAGAAACGAGAAACGAGAAAAACGGCGCTCCACGCTGGAGCACCGTTTTCCGTCATAATTAATGTCATGCGGCAGTCCTGTCTCCGTCGGCGCGGCTCGCGCGGCTTTTCGCTCATTGAGCTTCTGATCGTTATCGCGATCATCCTGATTATTCTTGCCATCGCTGTTCCCAAACTCGGCAGCGCCAAGATGAACGCCAATGAGATGGCGGTGCTGCGTGAAATCCAGACCGTCAGCAGCATGCAGACCCAGTATTATTCGCAGTTCGGCCGATACGCCACCACGCTGGCCGAGCTTGGACCACCTACCAGCGGTGGTCCGGGACCGCAAGCGGCCGACTTGATTCCCGGCAGCCTCGCCTCCGGTGACAAGGACGGCTACACCTTCGTTATGGCGGTGACACCGCAGGGTTACACGTTGAATGTGAATCCGAAGGCATTCAACAGCACCGGACGCCGGACGTTCTATTGCGATCAGAGCATGACCATCCGCCAGAATTGGTCCGCCGAACCCGCCAACGCCAGCAGCCCCGAATTCAAGTAGCCGAGCCGCGACCGTAAGGGAGTCGGTGCCGTCCGTCAAAATCATTTCCACCTTTTATGTCCGTCTGTGGGATTCGTTGTCCGTTCGTGGGACCGCACGATTTTCATGCAACTTTTTTCTCACTTGGCGAATCAATCGATCAAACAAACTCGCAGCTTCACTCGTAGAGATTGATATGACCGCAGCACTAACTTTTTCGCATCGTCAGCGTCCAACATCGAAAGTGACCTCATGAACGCCGTGAACATCGCGTTAGAAAAACCGGTCTATGCAGGACCGGTGACAGGCCTCTCAGGCACCGTTTTAAAACAGCGTGAGATCCCTGGTTTCTCATTGTCGGAATGCGTCTATCCGCTGGGGCTTCGCTTATCGCCGCATCGCCACTCCGAAGCTTATTTGAGCTTCGTGCTTTCGGGTTCCTATCGCGAAAGATACGCGGATCGCGAATGCGCCTGCGCCGCGGGAGCATTGCGCTTCTTACCGCCGGACGAGCTGCATGAGAACTTCTTCGACAGCGCCGTGCGTTGTCTTCTGGTAAGGATTGACCCCGTCGTGCTCCATCGTCTCGGCGACCATGCGCCTGTATTGTCCAGCCCTGGCGAAGTTTCAGGACTCGCCTCTTCGTGGCTCGCCAACCGCATGTATCGCGAGTTTCTGGCCAGCGATGACATCGCACCTCTGGCCATGGAAGGCGTCCTGCTCGAGATCCTGGCTGAGAGCGCGCGAGCCATCGGCGAAGGTGGCGCGCATGCTCCCATCTGGCTGCGCCGCGTGCGTGAGGCGCTGGAAGAGTCTTACCTGCTCGCGCCGAGTCTGGCTGAACTGGCCGCAATCGGCGCTGTTCATCCGGTGCATCTGTCTCGCGAATTCCGCAAGCATTACGACACTACCATCGGCGAATTTATCCGCAAGCGCCGCATTGAGCACGCTTGCCGCCTGCTTGCCAATTCCGATAAGTCGCTCTCTGAAATCGCGCTGATGTGCGGATTCTCCGACCAAAGCCACTTCTGCGCCATGTTCAAAACGCACACCAGTCTCACGCCGGCCAAGTTCCGCGACATGTCCGCAAGGCCGTAACACATCCCTTCCGCCCGCCGTTTCTCGATCGCCGTAACCGAACCGCGACCGTAAGGGAGTCGGTGCCTTTGGTGCTTTTGCCCCCTATTGACCCTCTATACGAGTCTATGTATACTAATCTAGACCGTCGATAGGACCATGCGGCAGTGTCTCAGTTTTAAATTCGACGAAACCGGTCAAGGCGCCTCGCTCCGACCGGAGTATGCGCTGGGGTGCTTTTAAGGAGGGGCTTTCGATGACCCGGCCAATACTAAACGGCATCGCACCATTTTTCATTGTGCGCAACGCTCGAGCCGCCGTCGCCTTTTATCGCGATAGGCTTGGCTTCGATTGTATCTACCAGGGACCCGAGGATGATCCCTTTTTGGCGATCGTTTGCCGCGACGGTGCGATGCTCATGGTCAAGGCAGTCGGGGTGAACCCGGCGCCCAACCGCACGCGCCATCCCGCGGCCCGCTGGGATGCTTACATCAATGTACCCGATCCTGATGCGCTAGCTACTGAGTTCACGTCGCGTGGTGTCATGTTTTCCGTACCGTTAGAGGATACCAGTGACGGCCTGCGTGGATTCGAGCTGAAAGACGCTGACGGCTATGTCCTGTTCTTCGGTCGTCCTCGCGAAAATTCAAACCGGGACACCACCGACCATGCCTGAACCTTCCGAAATCCTGCAAGGGACCCTCGATATGCTGGTGCTCCGAACGCTCGCCCTCGGCCCTATGCACGGCCTCGGCGTTTCCGATCGCATCCGCCAAATCACCCGCGGCGTCTTTGTGGTCAAACCTGGATCGCTCTTCCCCGCCCTCTACCGCCTCGAGCAAAACGGCTGGATCAAAGGCCACTGGGGCGAATCCGAAAACAACCGCAAAGCGAAGTATTACACGCTCACGCCATCCGGGCGCGCGCAGCTCACCAAAGAAAAACGCAAGTGGAACAAGGCATTCAGCGCCGTAAACCGGCTGCTCGAAGGGGAGTCCTGACCTATGTGGTGGTTTCGCGCGCGACGAGTACAACAGGAAAGGGACGCCGAGATCGAAGCCTGCCGCGCAATGCTGGTGGATCGCTACATCGAGCGCGGCTTATCGCGCGAGGAAGCGCTAAGAACGGCCCGTTTGGAGTTGGAAGAGCCGCTGACGGAACAGACCCGGGCTGAACACACCATGAGGCCCCGCATGCGAAACACAATCGAGTCCTCCCTACAAGACGCGCGCTACGCCTGGCGTGCTCTCCGAAAAGGTCCCGCATTCACGGCAATCGCCGTCCTGACGCTCGCGCTCGGCATCGGCGTGAACACTGCCATCTTCAGCGTCGTCTACGCCGTCTTGCTCCGCCCGCTTCCTTATAATCACCCTGAACAACTGGCATTCATCTGGTCGAGCTTTAAATCTGCCTCGTCCCGCGCGCCAACATCCGGACCTGCGCTCTACGAAATCCAACATCGCAGCCGCCTGGCGCAGGATGTCGCCGCAATTTGGGTCGGCTCCGGCACATTCACCGGCGACGTGAATCCTGAGCAAGTGAAGGTTGCTTTCGTCACCACCAACTTTTTGCAAATGCTCGGAACGCGTCCGGCGTTGGGACGAGTGTTTCGGCCGGACGAACAATTCAACGGGCCGCCCGCTATCGTTCTAAGCTACGGGCTGTGGCAGCGGCGCTTTGGCGGCGATCCGTCCATCGTCGGAAAAGGAGTCGCGTTTCAAGGTGAGAGCGCGACCGTGCTTGGCGTGTTGCCTCAGGATTTTCAACTTTACTTCCCGCAGGATTCCAACGTCCCGCCCGAAATCGGCGTTTTCTTCCCCTTCCAGAACTGGCTCTACCAGCGTCCGCGCACGCTCTACTTTCTCCGCGTGCTGGAGCGTATGAAGCCGGGTGTGAGCCTTCAGCAGGCCCAGGCCGACATGAACCAGGTGGCCAGCCAGATGCGCGGCGCCTACACCGAATTTGCCAACGAGAATCTGAAGCTGGAAGTGGCGCCCATGCAGCGCGACGTGGTTCGTGACCTGAGGACGCCCTTGATTGCGTTGTTCGCGGGCTCCGCCTTCGTGCTGCTAATCTGCTCCGTGAACATTGCGAATCTGCTGCTCGCCCGCGCCAACGGCCGCCGCCAGGAAATCGCGGTGCGTTGCGCGCTGGGCGCATCGCAAGGGCGCATCCTGCGGCAACTATTTCTCGAAGGCATGCTGCTATGCGCTCTCGCCGGCGCGGCCGGAATCGCCCTCGGTTGGGCCGCGCTACGCGGTCTGCTCACCATCCGTCCGGATTATCTAGCCCGAATGCCCCACGTGGAACTCAATTGGCCCGTGCTCGCGTTTGTCGCGGCAGTGTCCCTGGCCTGCGCGTTCGTGTTTGGCCTGGCTCCGAGTTTCGAATCCGCAAAATCCGATCTGATCGGAACTCTACGCGAGGCCGGCCGCTCTTCACAAACTCCAGCGCGCCGCGGCGTAAGCGCCCTGCTGATCGTGGGCGAAATCACGCTCGGATTCGTGCTCGTCATCGGCGCCGGCCTCATGATCCGCACTCTAACGAAAATTCAGCAAGTGAACCCGGGGTTCGACGCGCAACGTCTGCTGACTTTTGAGCTGGACCTCAACAAGTTCGATCCGCCCGATCGGATCAATTTCGTCAGAGATTGGGAATCGAAGCTGGCAACGCTCCCGGGAGTCGACGCAGTGGGCGGCGTTTCGCATCTTCCACTCGACGATTATTCAAACTGGTACAGCCCCTACCGGCCCGACGGTGTCGCGCAAAGCGCCGCCACGACGCTTGCGGATTATCGCGCCATCACACCTGGCTACTTGCGCGCCATGGGTACGCGGCTTTTGGAGGGCCGTGTGTTTGACGATCGCGATCGCGCGGAAACCCAACAAGTAGTACTAGTGGATGACATGTTGGCCCGCTCAGCCTGGCCCGGCGAAAGCGCGGTCGGCAAAAAGATTGAGACCGAGCACTTCACCCGCAAAGGCGTCGTCCCGGTGTGGGCCGAAGTTGTCGGCGTGGTGGAACACGTCCACAACCATTCGCTTTCGAAGCGCCTGCGCGCGGAAGTCTACATCCCGTTCACCCAGACCCCGCGCGAGCACATGACTTTTGCAGTCCGCACTCGCATGGACCCCTCCGCGCTCGCCGGAACCATCCGGCAGGAGTTGCAGAAGCGTGACAAAGATCTCGCGCTCTCGAAGCTTCGCCCCATGACGACGTATCTAGAACACGCGTCAGCTCCAGTGCGCTTCACAGCGGTTCTCGCGGGAATCTTCGCAGCCCTGGCCCTGTTGCTAGCGGCCATCGGAATCTACGGAGTAATCTCCTACTCAGTGTCGCGCCGCATGCACGAAATGGGAGTGCGCATGGCGCTAGGCGCAACCTCGTCCGACGTCCTGCGCCTGGTAATGCGCGAAGGCCTGGTGCTGACCGCCGCAGGCATGCTGCTCGGAACAGTAGGCGCACTCTTCGTCTCCCGCGCCCTCGAAAGTTTGATCTACGGAATCTCCGCAGTGGACCCAGTCAGCTACGCGATCGCGGTCCCAGTAATCGCCCTAGCCGCCATGCTAGGCTGCTGGCGTCCAGCAGCAAAAGCAGCCTCGGCAAATCCAGTAGACGCGCTAAGAATGTGGTGACTGTCTACTCATTCCCCAATTTGCGCCGCCCGTGGGCGGACGCTGGATTGTAACCCCGGGCGTCAGCAACCGGACAGGCCGGGTTGACCTGCGGGATCGACCCGCGTCTTCAACGGCGCCAGTTGCTGGTCCCGTCAAATCGCTTCAAAGCGCCGATACGTTGTACATTAATGATTCCGTTACTAAAGGTCCCAGTACGCTACGCTGGGCCTGGAAGGATCCACGAATGGCAGTCCACAACAAGATTGACTACGCAAAGCTCGCAGAACTGCACTTTGACCCAGACAACCCACGATTGGGCCGGGAGAACACGAAGAAGGACCTGCGCGAATCTAAAATCCTTGAGCTGATGAAGGATTGGATGCTTGAGGAGCTGGCGCTCTCCTTCTTGGAGAGCGGCTTCTGGCCGCAGGAGGCATTGATCGTAATCAAGCAAACCGTCGGCGGCAAGCCGTTCCTCGTCGTCGTCGAAGGCAATCGGCGTCTCGCGGCATTGAAACTCTTGAAGGCCGCGTTTGACGGGAAAGCAACTTCCAAGAAATGGGAGGAATTAATCAGCCACAGAAAGGCGCCCCCGAGACTTTTCGAAGACATTCCGTACATTCTTGCCGATAGCCGCAAGGACATCGTCGCATTTTTGGGATTTCGCCACGTTACCGGCATCAAGGAATGGAATCCCGCTGAAAAAGCAGAATATATCGCGAAGCTGGTCGAAGACGACAAGATGTCTTACGAAGAAGTCTGCCGCAAGATTGGAAGCAAAAGCTCCACTGTGCGGCAGCACTACATTTCGTACCGACTACTGCTGCAGATGGAAGACCAGGAAAATATTGACCTGAAGGCGGTCGAGAAGAAATTTAGCGTCCTCTATTTGTCGCTGCGGTCCGAAGGAGTGCAAACCTATCTGGACATCGACATCCTGGCGGAACCAGAGAAGGCATTGAAGCCGGTGCCGCAGGCTCGCCTGAAGGCACTGGCGAAATTCGCGCTGTGGTTGTTTGGAGACGAAACACACGACCCCGTTGTCAAGGAATCGCGGTACGTTGATCAGTTCGGGAAGGCCTTACTGAATGCCGACGCAGTCAGTTACCTGGAGCGAACCGACAAGCCAAGCTTGGAAGTCGCGTGGCGTATCGCCGGCGGCGACGAGGGCGAGACCATTGAATTCGTTCAGAAAGCGGCGGATGCGGCAGAGCAGGCACTAAGCCAGGCGCACCTTCACAAGAAATCTGCGAAACTCCAGTCGGCTATACGCCGTCTTGGGCGAGATACCTATCAGTTGCTCGCACTCTTCCCAAAGATCAAGGACGAGCTCGACAAGGAGCTGGCCTGAATGTTGAACGTGCCAGAGGTAGGCGTCCGTCCCTACAGCGACCAACGAGGACACCAATCCGACTTAAGCATCTTCACGGACTGGCTTGAGGGAAGCGTTCTCTTTGGACGAGACGATTCGCTTTCAATCGCCGAAATCAAAGACACGCTAACCGATGAACACATCTACGAGGACCAGGACAAAGCCTCGGAGTTCTTGACCGACGTATGGACAGAAATCAGGCGCCGAAAGGTAGCCCTCGGCAACTCGTACCCGATCGCCTGCCAACCAACGAAGCTAGCTCGCACCGCGGCTTGGAGGGACGCGCCGGCCTACGCCTTTTGCCTGCTCCTTTCCTACTCGGATCGCTACCCCGAATGGCGGAAGAGTTTTGGCAACGACTTCACGGAGCAAGGATTGCTTTTTGAGCGGGTGACTGAACTCGCGCTGAACAACGAGTTGTCCGAATGGACTTCCCACTCGACCGGATGGTCGAGGACGCAAACCGCCCAGATCAAGGACAGCGTTGAGACGGTTCGGGGTTTGCTCAATGAGAAGGAGGGGAGGATCGATCTCATTCCAGACCTCAACACAATCAAAGATGCAGGCCTCGACATTGTCCTCTGGCGACCGTTCCCCGACAGCCGAAACGGATGCCCACTCTACCTCGTTCAATGCGCGAGCGGGGCAAACTGGGAGGAAAAAAGAACGCAGCCTGAAATCAACCTCTGGCGCACCATGATCGAATTCGCGGCAATCCCCAAAAGAGCGCTAGCGATCCCCTACGCGATTTCAGACGACGAATTTTGGATAAGCTGTCGTCGCATGGATGGGATGCTACTCGACCGTCTTCGACTGTTGTCCGGAGGGCGCCGCAGCGCACGATGGCTTACGCAGGATGTGAATCGCCGGGTCGTCGCATGGATGCGGCCGCGCGTTAAAGACTTGCCGACCATGTAGAGAATCTGGCCAGCGGGACAACTACCGGGGATTCCGTGGTAGGACGCGATTCGATCAACGCTTTCGCGATCAGCTCCATCACCTTCGAGTTAATTCCGTTGCCGAGAGCTTTGAAAGCGCGAGTCGACACCGTGGGAAAGTTTTCGAGCGACTCCATTGATTGCAGCCGAGCGCACTCGCGCACGGTCATGTACCGTTTTTCCCACGCGATGATCGGCACTTGCGTTGTAGTCATAGCGACCAGCGATGGCGCCGTCGTCGGCCGCTTCACGCGCACCCCGGAGGCGCGGAATTGAATCACGTACTTCCAGATGTCGCGCTCCTCACCCTTGCAATTCCATTCAAACTTCTGAAGGCTAGGCGGGAATGTGAGGATCTCCGGCATCCACTCATCGATCCATCTCTTGTTCGCAGCGTACAACTCGCGGTTCTGACGAATGAAGGTTTTCTTCCACTGCGGAAATTCTTTTTGCTGCGTCTGCCCATGCGACGGCAGCGCCCTCAGGACGGTGTTCCGGCTGTAGCCTTTCAAGCTCTCACCGTGACAACCGCGACGTTTGAGCAATTCGGCGCGCGGCGTAGCCCACGGACTCGCATCCTTGTAGGGATACGTTGCTCCGAATTCCATCGACCAGATCGGATAAGACGGCAGCTCGACGTCTTTCGGGAATTTCTCAATGAACTTCTGCCACACAGCCATGCAATTCAGCACGACCGGACTGAGAGCCCGCGCGTCCTTCGGATTCTTGTCGAGGATTGAACGAAGATCGGGCTCAGCGTCCTTCACAGGGGCAGGCCATTTGAAATTCGTCAGCCCATCGCGACTGCCGACGATGAAAAGACGCTCGCGGATCTGCGGGATGCCAAACTCATGAGGCGACAGGTAAGCCGAGGAAATCGTATAGCCTGCCTTCCTGAACTGCCGCTCCAAGTCGAGCCAGGTCTCGCCACTGTTGTGTCGCTTCAGGTTCGGTACATTCTCGAGTAGGAGAAAGCGAGGCTGATGGGCGCGGGCAATTTTCAGCACATGGCCGAGCAGGTTGCCCCACTTAGGACACAGTAAGCCCTCCTGCTCACCCGCTTTGGAGAAGGGCTGGCAAGGGGAGCCCGCGCACAAAATATCGTGCTGCGGAATGGACTTGATCGGAACTTTAAGAATGTTGCCGCTCGGCCGCATCCCGTAGTTCTTTTCGTACACGTCCTGAAGAACAGGGTCGATCTCGCTCGCGAACACGCAGGTATGGCCCAGTTGCCTTAGAGCAAGATGAAATCCGCCGAGCCCCGCAAACAAATCTATGAAGCGCATCGCTTGTCTTTGAACCGTCGCTGCCTTACGGCGCGCTCCACCACAGCGGCGGCGTTTTGCGGATTAGCATGGATGTCATTTTCCCACAGGCGAATCACGCACCAGCCGAGTCCTGTAAGCAACATCGTCGTCCGCTTGTCGCGCTCTCGATTCGATCGAATCTTCTGACGCCAATAATCGGGATTGGCCCGCTTCCGAAGCTGCGACGACAGCCGCCGCCAGTTGCGCCCGTGCCAGAAATCACCATCGCAGAAGACCACCACTCGCGCAGAAGCAAAGACGATGTCAGGCTTGCCTGGGAGATCGACGCGGTTCTTCCGAAAGCGCAGGCCGCGACGCCACAACTCGCCGCGTAGAAGCAACTCGTGCTTCGTGTCAACGCTGCGATTCATTCGCTTCGCAAGTGACGCGGATTCGGAGGCTGGCCTCAAGCCAGCGAAGGACGGTGCCTTCATAGGCGTTTCCTTCAATTTCAACACAGATGAGTATAAAACATCTAGCCGCTCAAATGTTTGAGTATTGGCAAATGAATGTTTTCGCCGTATGTTTGCCTACATCGGGTGAGTTGTCGAGTAAGCTCTGCGAGCCCTCCCTTTTCACGGCTAGCCGATGGCGACAGTACGCGGAGCACAATCAAGACCGGGGCGATATCAGCCGAGCCCGGCCAAAGCGTTCACAAATCTCGCAACCCCCATCTCCCCCGCCCCATCAAC
>CZKS01000296.1_pt1 | contig 14827 bp, 10 predicted proteins | sample 1122221 | NCBI WGS metagenome assembly CZKS01 (sample SAMEA3539301, study PRJEB10725) | soil metagenome | biome: tundra; feature: field; material: soil | place: USA | collected 2010-05 | depth 0.15 m
GGTCCGCCGCGTGGGCCTCAGCGCGTCGGAATCCGTCACTGCCAAGCACCTGGCGGAAGCGTAGCTATTGGAACTGAGGTTTTCGCACTCGCCGATCACGGCCCCGCCACCCCGCCCAAAAATGCTATTGACTCGTATATATATTATCTGATATATATATTGCTGATGCCTAAGATGAATCCTCAGAGTTTTCTTCCGCTCAAAACGCAGTGGTTCCACATCATGCTCTCGCTCGCCGGTGGGGAACAGCACGGCTATGGAATCATGCAGGAGGTCCTGGAACGCAGCGCCGGCAAAGTGCGGCTGTGGCCCGCCACGCTGTACGGTTCCATCAAGCGGCTCATGGAAGCTGGATTAATTGCGGAGTCCGCCGAACGTCCCGCCCCGGAATTGGATGACGCGCGACGCCGCTACTACCGGCTCACAAACTTCGGGCGGCGGGTGCTGGAAGCGGAAAGCGACCGCCTGCAGGAATTGGTCCACGCAATTCGGGTGAAACGGGCTATGGTGACGGGATGAATATCGCACTGCGGATCTACTTGCGGTTGGCGGAAGCTTTTCCGCACGAATTCAAACTGCTTTATGAGACGGATGTGATGCAACTCGGGGAGGACGTCGTGGAAGAGATTGCCAAGCAGCGTGGCGTGGCCGGGCTGATCCGGCTGATCGCGGATATCGCGATTCGCGTACCGATGGAATACCTGAGCGAGATGCGCCGCGACCTGCGGTATGCAGTGCGGGCGCTGATCAAATCGCCCGGATTCGCGCTGGTAGGCATCATTTCGTTGGGCCTCGGCATGGGCGTGACGACGTCGGTGTTCAGCAGTACGTGGGCGCGGATGTTCCGCGGTCTGCCGGCTGTGGCGAATTCCCAAGAGCTGGTGATGCCGCAGAACCCGGTGTCCTATTACTACGTCGAGCAATATCGCGCTCAAAAGGGCCTGTTCGAAAGCGTCGCCGCGTTTCAGACCGGCGTCCCGTTCAACGTGGCGTTCCAAGGCAATGGGAATGCGAAACCGCAGCGCGTCTTCGGACAACTTGTATCGCCCGAATATTTTTCGGTACTCGGCGTCAAACCGCAGCGTGGACGAGTGCTCAACCCCGAGCTTGACAAGCCCGGCGATGCGCCCGTGGTGGTGATTACCGATCGATTCTGGCGCAATCGGCTCAACTCCTCGCCCGATGCGCTGGGACAAACGCTGCGGCTGAACGGCCAGCCCGCGACCATCGTGGGAATCACGCCGAAGGATTTCAAAGGCGCGATGCCCATGACATCCGCCGAGCTATTTGTGCCGGTCACCGTGTCGGCCGCGCTCGCACCGGAGCTCGCGAACGACGTGCTGCATAAACGCGACGCGAAACAGTTCCTGGCGTTGATGCGTATGGGGCCCGGCGTTACGATCGAATCCGCCGAAGCCGGTCTCGATACTGTCACGCGCAATCTCGACCAGCAGGATCTCTCGAATCCAAGACGCAACGACAAAGGCCGGCGCGTGATTTTGCTCGAGGGCGGGACTACGCTCCCCATTCCTCATGCTATGAAACCCGTGGTGATTGGATTCGTTGCGGTGCTGGTCGGCCTGGTCCTCACCATTGCGTGTATGAATCTGGCGAACATGCTGCTGGCGCGCGGCGCGGCTCGCCGCAAGGAGTTGGCAATCCGACTAGCGGTAGGAGCCAGCCGTTTCCGGCTTATCCGGCAGATGATGAGCGAAGGCGTTTTGATCGCGATGCTGGGCGGAATGGCGGGATTCGGGCTCGCGTACTGGCTTTCGATTCTGTCCTCGCAAATCAGGCTGCCGCAGGCTGTACCGCAAGAAATTGATAACGCGATGGATTGGCACGCACTCCTGTTCACGTTCGCTCTCGCGATCGTGTGCGGCATCGGATTCAGTTTGGTGCCTGCTCTCCAAGCAACCAAAGCCGACGTGGCGCCGACCCTCAAGGAGGGCGCGGCAATTCAGTTGCGTGGCTATCGGCGCTTCGGCATGCGCAACTTGCTGGTGGTGGGCCAAGTGGCTGGATCGCTTATGTTGCTCCTGATGACCGGTTTCCTGGTGATGGGGATCAACAAGATGAGCAACATTCAAACCAAATTCGACCCGAACACCATGTATCTGCTGTCTATCGATCCGGTGCGCGACGGCTACTCGCCCGAGAAAGCGGAAGCGCTTTTTGAAACACTTCCTGCCCGGCTCAAAGGCGTCGGCGCTGTGCGGAGCGTCGCTCTGGCGGCCGAAGCGCCATTTTCGATCGTGGGTCGAACAGCGCAATTGTCTGCCGCGAAGGACTCCCGCGATCCCTCGAAAAAGCTTAAGTTGGTGGCCAAGGAAACTGTCGGCGCGGGCTATTTCGCAACGCTGAGCGAGCCGATGCTGGCCGGCCGCGAGTTCGCGGAAGACGATCAACGTAGCCCCGCGCGTGAGCAAGGGGACGACCGCTCAATGACCGTCTCGTTGCCTGTAGTGTTGAATGAGAGCGCCGCGCGTGGGCTTTTCGGAAATGGGAATGCCATCGGGCAGCGCGTTACCGAAGACCAGCAGTCCTATGACGTGGTCGGCGTGGTTGGCGACTTGAAGAACGGAATCCCGGACGAAACTCAACCTGCCTCCGTGATGTATCTCCCGCTGACGCGGCGCGATTTTGCGAGCCCGCCAGCCGGCGGCATGACGATCATGGTGCGCTCGGATGCGGGAATAGATGCCCTCGGCGGCGTTCGGCGCGAGATCGCTTCCATCGACCCGAATCTGGCCGTCTTTGATGTGCGAACGCTCGGCGAATACCTGGATATGAGCCGTGCCTTCATTCGCCTGGGGCTCGATATGTACGGCGGAATCGGATTATTCGGGTTGGTGTTGGCCGCCATCGGACTCGCCGGGGTCACTGCGTATGCGGTTGCGCGCCGGCGCAAGGAGATCGGAATCCGCATGGCGCTGGGTGCGCGTAAGGTGCAGGTGCTGGGGTTGGTGCTGCGCGAAGGCGCGGCGCTGGTAACTGTAGGAACGGCTCTGGGATTTCTGGGTGCGATGGCGCTGGTGAAGATGCTCTCGGCGCTGACCAGTATTTTCTCCGATTCGTTCAACGTCACTACCAGCGATCCGCGCTTGCTGGTTGGCGCGCCAGTGCTGCTGGCTGCGCTGGCGATGCTGGCCTGTTACATTCCAGCGCGAAGGTCAATGAAAATCGATCCGGTGAAGGCGCTACGCCAGGAATAAACAGCTAACCACCTTATGCGCGGGCTTCTCCAGATCCTCTTCGCCCTGGCACTTTTCACAGGCCTTGAAATTCCTTCGTGCGCGCAGGATGCCTCCAAAATCGTCGACCAGTACATAAAGACGGCCGGTGGCGCGAAGAGTATCTCGAAAATTCAGACGATCGAAATCGAAGGCAGATTCACCAGCGCCTCAAACGGAAAGGCGGGAACGTTCACGTTCGATACTAAGCTGCCGAATCGCTACTATTCGGAGCTGGTCGCGGACGACAAAAGCTGGATCGAAGCGTACAACGGCAAGTCAGCCTGGCACGAAAATGGCGCGGGTGAAGTCGCGACGTTTCTCGGCGAGGAAAGCTCGCAATTGGAAGCCGCCGGGCAGTATTACAACACACGACTTCTCAATTTGAAAAAGAACAAGCTGGCTCTGTCGCTCGTCGGGCACGCGCAAGTGCGCGCCAAAGATGTGATCGAAATCGAAGTGACCGCTGCAAGTGGAATGAAGCGGCACGTGTATTTCGATGCATCCACGCATCTGATCGCCGAAGAGAAAGCGGTGGTCGGCGGAGTCGAGGAAACCATGCTGTACGGCGATTACCGCACTGTAGTCGGCGTCAAGCTGCCCTACCAGATCGAGCTCCATCGCGGCGCCGACACTTATCAGATTGCTGTGACGCGCGCGGCGGTCAACGGAGTCATCGAAGAGCGCGTCTTCGATTTTCCGAAGAAGTCGCAGGTGCAATTGCCGGACTTGAAAGCGCTCTTCAAGAAGATTGACGAGAACCAGAAAGCCATCCGCAAAATCACGGAGAACTATACCGGCACGCGCACGGAGCAAGAAACGGAATACGACGGCAACGGAAAAGTGAAGAAGGTGGAAACCAACCAGTACACGTTCTTTTATTTGGACGGCGAAGAAGTCTCGACGCTGGTCCAAAAGGACGGCAAGCCGCTGAGCGAGGCAGAGCAGAAAAAAGAAAACGAGAAGACCAGGAAGCGCATCGAGGAATTGCAAAAGCACGAGGCGAAAAAGGAAGCCAAGGAAAAGAAGGACGCAGAACAGGGCAAAGAAGAGAAGAACGGTGATCCGGGCATCGAAGTTTTCCTGCGAGCCTCGAAGTTTGCGAATCCGCGCCGCGAACGCTTCCGCGGCCAGGATGTGCTGGTTTTCGATTTCGAGCCGAATCCTGAGTTCAAGCCGCAGAAGCTGGAAGAGAAAGTTGTGCAGAAGCTGGCCGGAGTGGTGTGGATTGACGAGAAAGCCCTGAACGTTGCGCGGCTAGAGGCGTACTTTGTCGGTGATATGAAACTTGCCGGCGGGTTGCTAGCCAATCTGCAGAAAGGCACAAGTTTTGTTCTCGAGCAGGCGTTCGTCAATAACGAAGTGTGGCTTCCGACCTACGCTGAGGCGCATGTTGGCGCGCGCGTGCTGATGCTGAAAGGTTTCAAAGTCGACGAGGTGACGCGTTATTCCGACTACCAGAGGTTCAACGTGCAATCTCTGGCCACCATCGGCAAACCGAAGGAAGCAGCAGAGAAGCCCGCCCCCGCGCCGACGCAAAAGTAGCCGCGGATTATTTTGATCCGACATGAGCATCGAACTTCGAATCGAGAGCCTCTCGAAAACATACAAGAACGGCGTGAAGGCGCTTGATAACGTCTCTCTGACCATTCCAGCAGGCATGTACGGGCTGCTCGGCCCGAACGGCGCCGGCAAATCCACCCTCATGCGCACGCTGGCAACTTTGCAGGAGCCGGACAGTGGCTCGGCCACGCTGGGTGACATCGATGTGCTCAAGCAAAAGGACGAAGCGCGAAAGCGGCTCGGCTACCTGCCGCAGGAGTTTGGCGTGTATCCGCGCATATCTGTCGAGGACATGCTCAGTCACATCGCCTTGCTCAAAGGAATCACCCAGGCCAAGGAGCGAAAAGACCTGGTCGCGTGGATGCTCAAGCGCTGCAATCTGTACGACGACCGGAAGAGGGCCCTGAGCGGCTTTTCGGGAGGCATGCGCCAGCGCTTCGGCATTGCCCAGGCGTTGATCGGTAATCCGCAACTGCTGATTGTGGATGAGCCCACTGCCGGTTTAGATCCTGGAGAACGAAACCGCTTCTACAATCTGCTATCCGAGATTAGCAAAGAGATGATTGTGATTCTCTCCACCCACATTGTGGAAGACGTGATGGACCTGTGCACCAACATGGCGATTATTAATAAGGGCCAGGTGTTATATCAGGGACATCCGCAGGATGCCATCGCTCAATTGAACGGGCGAATCTGGCAAATCTCCATCTCGAAAACCGAGCTGGACGATCACGAGCAGCGTTATCAGGTGGTTTCGAACAAACTGGTCGGCGGACGCCCTTTTCTGCACGTTTATAGCACCTCGACCCTCTCCAACGGATTTGCTCCTAGCGCGCCCGGCCTCGAAGACGTTTTCTTCACCAAAATCCGCTCATGGAATTGACGGGCCATCATGTTTTGGCATATTGCGTGGTTTGAAATTCGCTTCTGGCTTCGCTCCTGGATGCTCTGGGTCTTCCTGGTTGTCATTAGCCTGCTGATTTTTGGCGCAATCAGCTCCGATGAGATCATGGCCGAATTCAATCTGTCCAATATCTACCGGAATGCACCGTTCGCCATCGCAAACTATTACGCAACCGTCAGCGTGTTCACGTTGCTGATGACCGCCATCTTTGTCAATTCCGCTGCTCTCCGCGACTTCAGCTACAACACCCATCAGATGATTTTCTCCACGCCCCTCCGCCGCCGCGATCTTTTGCTGGGGCGCTTTTTCGGGGCAACTGTAGTATCGGTGATCCCCATGCTGGGCGTTTCCCTCGGCATTCTTTTAGCCAAATACTTGCCCGGCGCGGATGCGGAACGCTGGCAGACCGTTAGCTGGACAGCTCATTTGAAAGGCATTCTGCTGCTCGCCCTGCCCGCTACCTTTTTCACAGCCGCCATTTTGTTTGCCGCGGCTGTCGTGTGGCGCAGGGACATAGCTTCCTTCATTGCCGCAATCCTCCTCTTCACAGGCCGCGGTCTGGCCGGTGGACTTTTTCAAGATGTGCAGTGGGATCACATGCGGGCCCTCGTCGACCCTTTCGGCGCCAGGGCATTTGCAGTGGTCACCAAATACTGGACTGTGGCTGACAAAAACACGCTCTCTATCAGCTTCGGCGGCTTACTTCTTTGGAACCGTTTGCTTTGGATTGGAGTGGGGTGCGCGGCTTTTGCTTTCGCTTACTCCCGTTTCAGCTTCGCCGAGCGGCGCACGAAAAGCAAAGCGGCTGAACAGGTCGAGCAACTGGAGACGGTTCCTGCCGCGGCTCCAATGCCCCATCCGCGGCTGACAGATTCGCCATGGGCAAAATTCCTGGGATCGTTCACAATCCATTTCCGTGGAATGGCCAAGAACACAACCTTTGTCGTAGTTGTCATGATTGCTTGTTTAATATGCACTTTGGCTCTGGCCTTGGGCGCCACCAAGTTCCAGGACAACGAAACATATGAAACATTTCCCGTAACCTACGGCGTGATTGATCTCATTCGAGCAGCTCTTGATTTCTTTCTGATCATCATCATCACTTACTTCTCCGGCGCTCTGGTTTGGAAGGATCGCGACGAACGAATGGACGAAATCGCCGACGCCACGCCAACTCCGGAATGGGTGTCCTATGCGGCGCGGCTGGTCACACTCATCGGCATGGTGATGCTGATTCAAACCGTGGCCCTCGCGGCCGGCATCGTGGTCCAGGCGGCTCATGGCTACCATCGCTTCCAGTTCGGCCTTTATGTTCATGAATTGCTGATGCGAGACGCCTCCGGCTTTGCCTTTTTGGCGATTCTGGCTTTCTTGATTCACGTCCTGGTACCCAATAAATACATAGGGTATTCCGTCTTCATTGCCTTTTACTTCGTAAACATCTATCTATGGCAGGCGTTGAACGTTGCGACGAATCTCGTTCAGTTTGCGAGAAGGCCCAGAGTCATTTATTCAGATTTCTTCGGTGATGCTCCCTATCGTTTGGCGTGGAAACTGGTTCACGCTCTATTGGCTGCTTTTCTGCGTCTTGCTGGCCATCGCCACGGTAATGTTCTGGCCACGGGGAAAGCCAGACCAATGGAAAGCGCGCGGCCGCAACGCCCGGCTGCGGTTCCGTCCTGGATGGAAGGCAACCACCGCGGTCTGCCTGCTAGCTTTTGCCGCCTGCGGAGGCTGGATCTGGTACAACACCGAAGTATTGAACCCACTCCTGGGGCCCAAAGACGTGAAGCGCGTTCAGGCGGAATATGAGAAGACTTATAGACCGTCCGATAAACTTCCTCAGCCGCACATCCGCCGCGTGAAGTACGCGGTTGATATTTTCCCCTCTCGCCGCAATGTGAACATACGCGGTGATGAAATCATCTACAACCCTTACTCTCATCCCCTGAACGAAATTCATTTCTCACTCGACACACATTACGATACTTCGATTGACATTCCGGGAACTGCGCTTGCTAAAGACGACGCACGGCTGTCCTATCGCATGTATCGCTTTACCTCACCATTGCAGCCAGGCGAAGAGCGCACCGTACGCTTCACCGTGACGAGCAAGAATCGAGGATTTGAAAACAATGTGAGCAATCCGCAAGTTGTCCAAAACGGCACCTTCCTCAGCAACCTCGGCGCCCTTGTCGGCGGAGCTAATTACCTGGCGCCTATCATCGGGTACAATTCCTGGCGCCAGCTAACCGATTTGGTGGAGCGCAGGAAATACGGTCTTCAGGAAGTCGATCTCATGCCGGCGCTGGAACGCAATTGCACCGGCGATTGCCGTGACACCGCCATCCCCGGGCACTCAGACTGGATAGACATTAGCGCCGTCATCAGCACTGACCCCGATCAGTTCGCCATCGCTCCGGGATCGCTCGTGCGCGAATGGCAGCAGGATGGCCGCCGCTACTTCGAATACAAACTGGACCATCCGTCGATGAATTTCTACTGCTTCGCATCCGCCCGCTATGAAGTTGCCCGCGAGGATTGGAACGGCATCAAGCTGGAAGTTTATTACCTCACCGAACACCCCTGGAACGTCCCCCGCATGATGAACTCAATGAAGAAGTCGCTGGATTACTACATCAAGAACTTCGGGCCTTACGCGCACAAGGAAGCCCGCATTGTTGAGTTTCCCCGAGTGGCCACTTATGCCGCGGGATTTCCCGGTACCATGCCCTATTCCGAATCCTTCGGCTTCATTGCCAATCTGAGCCATCCCGACGACATCGATAATGTTTTTTATGTGGTGGCTCACGAAATGGGGCACCAGTGGTGGGACGACCAGGTGATCGGAGCCAACATGGAGGGAGCAGACCTGCTTTCTGAGACATTGGCGCAATACTCGGCGCTCATGGTCATGGAAAAAGAGTATGGCCGGAACATGATGCGCAAGTTTCTAAAATATGAAATGGATCTGTACCTGACCGCCCGCGGCCAGGAGCGGTTGAAGGAACGTCCGCTGCTTAAGGTCGAGGAGAAGCAGTTTTACATTTATTACGAAAAGGGGGCTGTGGCGCTCTATTACATGAAGGAGATGATCGGCGAGGATGCATTCAATAGAGCACTGCGTAAACTGATCCACCAGTATGCTTACGCGCCTCCGCCCTATCCGACGTCCTATGCGCTGGTGGATGCGTTGCGGGAAGAGACTCCGCCCAAGCTGCAATACTTGATCAAAGATTTATTTGAAGATATCACCCTGTTTTCGAATCGCACTCTAGCAGCCACGGCTTTCAAGCGCGCGGATGGCAAATATGAAGACACCATCAACGTGGAGGCGCGCAAATTCAAGGCGGATGCCAAGGGCAACGAGACTGAAGTGCCGGTGGATGACTGGATCGACATCGGCGCATTCGCCAAGCTCGAAAGCGGGAAACAATATGGCGAGACGCTCTACCGCGAACGCGTGCATATCACCGAGCGCAATTCCACCTTCACGTTCACAACGGTCCAACTGCCGGACAAAGCGGGAATCGATCCATTCGCGTTGCTGATTGACCGGATTCCTGACGACAACGTGAAGAACGTGACTCTTCAGTAGAGTTCCTGAAAGAAGAACTTACCGATGTGGATTGTTCATGGCTGTCTGCTGCTTCTGTGCCTTGCGGCGTCGGTCTCCAGGGCGTTGGCGCAAGAGAAAAAGCCGCTGTCGGCCATTCCGGAAGGGTTCCAATTCGCTGGCACACGGGATTGCGAGGGAACGTTTCGCAATAACAAGGCCCACAAAGCCGTCTTCACTGGAGCCCTCATCCTCGGCAACAAATGGCTCGAACTCAGCGAGCAGGATGTTGAACCAGCCACCGGCTATCTGGCCAAATACCTGATTGGCTACGACTCCGAGCAAAAGCGTCTGGTCGAGTTCGACGCCAACAACTTTGGAGCCGCTACGTACTCGAGCGAGGAGGGATGGCAGAACCATGTTCTGGCCATGACCTCGCCCATCTCAGACGCAAGCGGATCATCTCACCTGTAGACGTAGAGTTGCTCAATAAGCATCGGGTAGCAGCCCGGAACGCACTACCGAATCGCGACCGTAAGCTGAGAAGCCGTAAAAACAAAATAGCAACAACCGGTCGCTTACGCTCGCGGCTCGGTTGGATGTCGTTAAGGTTGTAGGGTTCAAAGCCCCTCCGCGGGCCCGATAGTCGAATGTGAGATCGGGCACGACGCTTCGCTCAGATGACACGGAATTAACAGACTACCTGACGACTGCGAGTGCTGACAACTGCAGCTGTAGGCGGAGACGCCGCTCCGTCTTCGTCGCACCCAGATCAATCGTAGGAGCAATCCTCATCCGGCTGCAAGCCAGGAAGAATCCCAGGCGAGCCCTTTCCGAGGCCAACTACTTCAAAGTGATCGGCACCGACGCGACGTGATTCTCCCACTCGATTGTCAGCTTGGCCTTATTGCCGCCTTCATCCGTGAGAGTGTATTTCAACGTCTCCACCGGCGCGGCCGGCTTGCTCATATCCATTTTCACACGGGCCAAATCCTGATCTTCCTTATAAGTCAATCCCCATTGGCCGGTTTGCTTGTTGATGATGAGCTGCCAGGCTTCAGGCTCTTTCACCAACACGAACAGCGTGTAATCGCCCGCCGGTACAGCGTTACCACCTACATTCAGATCGGCATCGGTGTGAAAGGCTGTGGCGCGGTTTGCGCCTGCGCGCCAAACCGGATAGGTTTTATCATGCGAAACCACTCCGCCATCGCCGAAGATCTGGCGTCCGCGCACCGAAGGCGCGGAGTATTTGATGCTGAGCGTCTTGCCGGCAACAGTCACGGTAGCTTGCTGGGAAGGGCTCTGGCCACACCCGAGTTCCGCCAAAAGAACCAGCGCGGAAGCGTATTTCAAGATAGTTTTCATCCTCAATCCTCTTTTCATTTGCGTTTATCCGCGTTCATCCGCGGCTACAAATTTCCCCTCAACCCCTGTTCACGTTCGATAGCTTCAAACAACGCCTTGAAGTTACCCTTGCCGAAGCTGCGGCTGCCCTTGCGCTGAATCACTTCATAGAATAACGTGGGACGGTCTTCCACCGGCTTAGTGAATATCTGCAGCATGTATCCTTCATCATCGCGATCCACTAAAATGCCGAGCTCCGCCAGTTGATCCACCGGCTCGTCGATCTTTCCGCAACGCTCCACCAGATCGTCATAGTAAGTGGTGGGCACTCGCAGAAACTGTATCCCTTGCGCGCGCAGCTTGGACACCGTCCCGATGATATCGTCGGTGGCCATCGCGATATGTTGTACGCCGGGGCCATGATAAAACTCCAGATACTCTTCAATCTGAGACTTACGCTTTCCCGTCGCCGGCTCATTTATCGGAAACTTCACGCGCCCGTTGCCGTTCGACATCACCTTCGACATCAGCGCTGAATACTCCGTACTGATGTCTTTCTCGTCGAAGTGCTGGTAGAGCTGAAAGCCCATCACATCGCGGTAAAAGCCCACCCAGGCGTTCATCTGGCCCCACCCGACGTTCGCGACCATATGGTCGATGTACTTCAACCCCACTGGCCGCGCCACCGGGTCGTCCCCATCCACAGCCCGGAATCCTGGCAGAAAGACGCCGCGGTAATTCTTGCGCTCGACGAAACCATGCAGCGTGTCGCCGTAAGCGGCGATCGCGGAAATCCGCACCTTTCCGTGTTCGTCTTTAAGGACCGTGGGTTCCAGCACACCGCGCGCTCCGCGCTTGGTAGTCTCGCGATAAGCCGATGCCGCGTCATCCACCCACAGCGCGATCTCGTGCACGCCGTCGCCATGCAATTTCACATGATCCGCGATCTCGCTGTCGGGGGAAAGCGCGGTCGTAAGTACGAATCGGATCTTGTCCTGCTGAACCAGATAGGACGCCCGGTCGCGGGTGCCCGTCTCCGGTCCCTTGTAAGCCACCAGCTTCATGCCGAACGCGGCACGGTAATAATAAGCGGCCTGGCGTGCGTTGCCGACATAGAATTCTACATAATCCGTGCCATTCAACGGTAGAAAATCGGTCGAAGCCGAAACAACTTGGTCGGCTAGTTGCTGCATATTAAGTGAACCTCCTCATCCGAGCTCAACACAGGATCGAATGCTGGTGCGGCTCATCGCCTCCACGGCGCGCTGGTTGTCGTCATCCGTTCCGGTGGAGATGCGAACACAGTGTGGCAATCCAAAGCTTCTGAGCGGGCGCACGATGATGCCACGCATCAGTAACTCGTGAGTAAGTTGATCTGCCTGCTCCGGACTACCCAGCACCAACATCACGAAATTCGCCTCTGAGGGCACCACTCGGAATCCCAGCTCCGCGAACGCGGCTGAAAACAATTTCAAACCGCGAGCATTTAGTTCGAGCGAATGATGCAAAAACTCGCGGTCGGCCAACGCGCCTATGCCTGCAGCCTGGGCCACGCTACTCGGCTCAAAGGGTAGCTTCACCTTCAGCAGGTTGCGAATCAGGTCCTCATGCGCGAATCCATATCCGATGCGTACACCCGCCAAGCCGTAGATTTTCGAAAACGTCCGCAGCGTAATTACGTTGTCGTAACGGTAGTGCATCGAATCCGGGTAGCGCGGATTGTCTTTGGCGTACTCAAAGTACGCTTCATCCAGGATAATCAGGACGCGTTCGGGAACGTGCCGGTAAAAATCGTCGAACTCGTGCTTGGAAAATATGGTTCCGGTCGGATTGTTGGGATTGGCCAGGTAGACGATTTTGGTTCGCTCGTTGATTGCGCGAGCCAGGCCCGCCAGATCGTATTGCCAGGCGCGATACGGAACCGTCCGATACTGCACGCCACGCGATTTGGCGAGCACCTGAAAGCCGATGAAGGCAGCTTCGGTGGTAAGAACTTCGTCCTCATCGCACAGAAAAGTACGAATGATGTTGGACATAATCCCTTCCGAACCGCTGCCGGCGATGACGTTTTCGGTCTTCAAATCGAATTTTTCCGCCAGTACGCGCCGCAGATCCAGGCCCCCATTGGGGTACAAATTCAATCCATCCATAGACCGTGCTAGGGCCTGTAGAGCGAGTGGCGAAGGGCCCAGCGGGTTTTCGTTCGAAGCCAGCTTAGAGACCCGCGTAAGGCCATATTCGCGTTGCACTTCCTCGATTCCGCGCCCGGCCTCATAGGGCCGCAAGGTTTCAATATATGGTGGTACCAGCGGCATCCTACTTTTAGTGTGGCACACACCGAGTCACCCTCAAAATCTTCTAATACGCCGGCTATCCGCGCCGATAAGCCCTGTGATGAGTAAGAAACTTTTGCTGTGCGGCGTCCTTGCTTGGGCCTCGCAGGCCGCAACCGTAACGTTGACCACCAATCCGACGCTTCTGAATTTCACCTATCAAATTGGGGCTACCAAACTCCCCAATGTGCAGACCATTTCGGTAAAGGTCAGCTCGGGTACGCCCGCGTTCACCGCAGCCACGCCCGGTCCCGACGAATGGCTTACCGTAGATCCGAGCAGCGGCAGCCTGCCGGCCAGTCTGAACGTGCGGATCAATCCCACCAGCCTTCCTGCTTCCACTTACAATTCAACCGTGACCATCACCGTCACCGGACTGGCGCCGGTCATTATTCCTGTGACGCTGGTGGTGTCTCCTCCGTTACCCGACCTCGGCCTGAGCGCTTCCACGCTGACGCTTAATATGACGCCGGCTTCGAGCTCTGTGCAGACGGTAATACTTTCTACCGACGGAGCCCCCATCTCATTCACTGCCACCTCGGGCGCAAAATGGATGACCGTGTCCCCGACGGTTGGAGTGGTCTTGCCCGCCGAGCAGACTACTCTTACGCTCACCATCGCTACGGCTACGCTCGCTCCTCAAACCGCCCCTTATACCGGCAAAGTCACTCTGGCATTGAGCGGCGCATCGACGAAGGCCCAGAATATAACGGTGAACGTTACGGTCAATAGTGCGGCGCCCACCATCACCAGCGTGTGGCCCAACCAGTTGCCTCTCAACGGCGCCGCACAAACCATCACCATCACCGGTACGAAGTTCTACGCGGCCACGGTCGCGATGGTGCAAGGAGTTACGACACCTTTGGTTACTACAGTGTTCAAGGATAGCTCCACGCTGCTTCAGGCCGTGGTGCCCGCCACAATGTTGACGTCGGCCGGCACATTGAACATTTTGGTTTCCAACCCCGCACCCGGTGGGAATTCTGCCGGCACGGTACCCGTCACCGTGGGCAACACCGCCTCCATTTTGGGGATTGTGAATGCCGCCAGTTTCGCGGGCGGGCCAGTGAGTCCAGGAGAAATCGTTACTATTTTCGGTGACAATATCGGTCCCAATAATCCCGCTCCGATGACTATCTCGGCCGGCTTCGTGACCACAACTCTGAGCGGAGTGTCGGTCACGATAGACGGAAAAAATGCGCCCATGCTGTATGTCAGCTTGAATCAGCTTTCAGTCCAGGTCCCCTATGAAGTGAGTATTGGCGCCAACAAAGCCGTAGTGGTCACCAACGGGCTCAGCACTGCACCCAGCACGGTAACCACCGCCGCGACCGCGCCGGGGGTCTTCACCGCCAACGGGTCCGGAGCCGGTCAGGCCGCCGCATTGACCTGCAGCGCCACAACCAACGCGTGCGCCCTCAATTCCGCCACCAACCTCACGAAAATCGGAGATATCATAACTCTCTACTTGACCGGGGAAGGCATTTATAACACGCCGCCACTTTCGGGCGGAGCGTCCGATACCGGATACATTGTCCCGGCGGCTCTAACGCCTCTTCCTCAGGTCAGTCCAGCGCCAACGGTAACCATTGGCGGCCAGGCCGCGGATGTTACGAACGCCGACTACTATGCCGGCCCAATCCCCGGTTCCATGCTCGGGCTGCTGCAAATCAATGCGGTGGTTCCCACCGGCGCCAGTACCGGTGTCGCGGTTCCGGTAGTGGTTACCATAGCCGGAAATTCATCGCAAGCCGGCGTAACCTTGGCCGTCCATCCATAATCGCAAGCCTGCGGCTTGCGAGTTCTTCGGTTCATCGGTTCATCAGTTCTTCGGTTCGAACGCCAAGCGGAAGAACGGTCAACTGACGAACCGAGGAACTGAAGAACCGAA
>CZKS01000203.1_pt1 | contig 14789 bp, 10 predicted proteins | sample 1122221 | NCBI WGS metagenome assembly CZKS01 (sample SAMEA3539301, study PRJEB10725) | soil metagenome | biome: tundra; feature: field; material: soil | place: USA | collected 2010-05 | depth 0.15 m
CTGGCTCGCCACCGAACGTTTCGACTCGCCGTCTCTGCGCTGGTACATCAACTACGCCTGCCGCGACGATTACGGCGCGCTGGCCAAGGACACTTCCGCCTGGGCCGGCATCCACTATTTCGCATCGCGCGACCCGGAGGAAAAAGGACCGCTCACTTGGCCCGAAGGCAACGGCTGGATCGCGCAACAGTTGATCAAGAAGCTGAGCCGTTACATCCAGACCCGATCAGTTGTCTATCGAGTCACGCGCGATCTCCACGTCCTAACCGAACAAACCGAATACATCGCCGAAAAAGTGATTTTTGCCGCTCCGACGTTTCTAGCTCACTACATCATTGAAGATGCGCCGCCCGCTACCGGCTTCCAGTATTCCCCGTGGCTCACCGCGAACCTAACACTCGACCGTATTCCAGACCAAAAAGGCGCCGAACCCGCGTGGGACAACGTGATCTACGATTCGCCAACACTAGGTTACGTCAATGCAACCCATATGAACCTAGCCACTCACACCGAGCGAACGGTCTGGACATTTTACTGGTCATTAGCCGAGTACGCACCACGCGACGCGCGCGCGCTGCTGCTCTCGAAAGATTGGAACTACTGGAAGGAAGCCATCCTTAACGATCTCTCGCGTGCCCACCCCGACATCCGCCAATGCGTGAGCCACATCGATGTGATGCGAATGGGCCACGCCATGATACGTCCAGCCCCCGGCTTCATGTTCTCCGAAGAACGCCAGCGTTGGCTGAAACCGCGAAACGGCATTTACTACGCCAACTCCGACCTAAGCGGATTCTCGATCTTTGAAGAAGCCCAATACCGCGGCGTGAGCGCTACCGAACCGCGACCGTGAGGGAGTCGGTGATTTTTTTCAGGTGCTTGCGCTGAAACCTACGCCCGCCGCTCCTGCTCTTCCACAAAATCCAAAATATCGTAACGATTGGGAGTGCGCTCGGGAAAGAAGCTATTCACCGCCGCAACCTCGTTCCGATAAGTTTCAAAGACCGTGTTGAGCTTCAGCAAGTCCGACAGCCGCCCTTCAGATTCACTGAGGTTTAACAGCACCAGCTTGCCTCCGGACTCACGGAACCGTAGCGCGCAGTACACCAGAGTCCCCAGGCCCGTGGAATCGATGTCGGCAACTTCCTTCAGGTTCACAATGACTTTGTCGTGTCCGGCATCCAGAAGACTCTGCAGCCGTTGACGAACCGTCAGATCTTCAGGACCCAAAACCAGACGGCCCTTCAGATCTAAAATGAAGATTCCTTCCTTTTGTCTTTGTTCGATTTCAAGCTTCATCGCGGCCCCGGCGTGCCCTTCCAAAAGCACGCCTCCGGCCAATCGGGATGTCATTGCAACCACAGGACTGATCGCATCCAACGTCGACAAACCGACCCCGCGGCGGCGAAATTTTGACACAGCATTGTGGCATAGGCGCTTTCGCCTGCGAACTGGTTGGTATCCTTGAAAAGCACTCCATGCGGCCAATTCGTCTGCCAAGTCTCGTCCTGGCGTCCTTTCTCCTCGCCGCGCCCTCCCTCCATGCAGTCGATTTGCGCAAAGAAACTGCGGATGCATTCGACAAATATGTGGCCGATCTGGAAACCCACCTCGACCACCGCTGGCACGGCGAAGGGTTCCTCTGGTCCGACAGCTCGCCCCAGCGTGACCAATTGCAAAAAGGCGCTACGCTAGTCCAACCAGCCCACGGCAACGGTAACGTCGGACTCAAAGGAGGCCTAATTCAAGATTGGATGGGCGCGATCTTCATTCCATCCACCAATCTCTCCGCCGTCCTCGCCGTCGCCCAGGACTACGCGCGCCACAACGAAATCTACAAGCCAGAAGTAGCCGGCACTCTGGTGCGCTCGCATACCGGCAACGATTTCAGCGTGTACATGCGCATTGTGAAATCGAAATTCTTCCTGACCGACGTCCTGAACGTCGAGCATGACATACACTTCGTGCCCCTGGATGCGAAGCGCGTCTACAGTCGCTCCTACAGTACACGCATCGCCGAAGTGAGCGACGCCGGCACACCGAAAGAGCACGAGCTGCCGGTCGGCAAAGATCGAGGCCTAATGTGGCGATTGTACGGCTACTGGTTCTACGAAGAACGAGACGGCGGCGTAATCGTCGAATGCGAATCCGTCACGCTAACCCGCGATGTCCCCTTCGGCATGGGACACCTGCTGTCCCCCATCGTGCATTCCCTGCCGGCCGAATCCCTGCGCAAAGGTTTGGAGTCCACCCGCAGAGCGGTGTTGAAAGGCCAGTAGCCAGGTCGCGGCGAAAGGGGCAAGGATCGATGATGGAAGGTGAGATCGGTTGCGGCTTCGCACAGGGCGTTCACTCACGATACGGAGAACCGGCGGATCACGGCGGCGATAGGGGAAATGACAACTAGCCGAACAGCTTGTTTCGAATACTCGGTACTCTTCTTTGCCATCTCGGTGACGACGCTTGCCGATCATCTTCCAGCGAAGCTAATCGCCTTGGGGCGTCCCGAGACTATGCTTGCAGGAATTTCGATTCGAAAGCCCTACTCATCCCTCAAAGATGTCGAGCGGACCTGGGGGCCCTCACTGACCACCACCGGATCCCAAGACCGGAATCCCTGTGATCGGCTCGTGTCTTGGAGTCTCCGCGGCGTTACCGTCACGGCGTCGGTCGGATGTGACCCGCCGGGTAACCCCGTCGTCTATACCATTCAGGTTTCGGGCACGGATCCCGCTCGGAAGTTCGCGGCCGGGTTCGGCCTCTCGTTGGGTGATCCGCTTGAAAAGGTCTATAGTATCTACGGTCGCAGGTTGCGTCTATCTTCCGGACCAGAAGGATGCGAGATCACGATTCAATGGGAAAACGGAACGGAGCTGAATGCGACAGTCTCTCCGGACAATCGAGTCGTTCGCATTCAGCTGTTACCCCAAGTTGAGTAGGAGGCGGCCAAAGCTGGGCGCGTCTTCCTGCCAAAGAACCGGAGCCCTCAGCACGGCGTTCAAAGGGTCACCCAGCATCGCGCGAAGCGCGACCAGCTACCAGCCACCAACAACCAGCCACCAACTACTGCAGCGGCAACTGCCCCTCACCATCCCCATTTCCCGGCACAGCCTCATCCGGAATCACCGACGCAGCCGCTACCACATCGGGATCCTCCATGCGCACCAGTCGCACTCCCTGCGTCGACCGGCCCGCTTGCCGGATCTCGCCCGATTCCAGGCGAATGATCTTGCCATCCTTGGTGATGATCATCAAATCGGTATCTTCCTTCACCGATAGAATCGCCACCACCTTGCCGATCCTGGGCGTCACCTTCATGTTGATCACACCCTTGCCGCCGCGCGCCGTCAGGCGATAATCACCCAGCCGTGTGCGCTTGCCATAACCATGCTCGGAAATCGAAAGGATCAGGCCCTCCTTCTCCACCACCTCCGCGCCAATAATGTAGTCGCCCTCCGCCAGATCCATCGCTCGCACTCCACGCGCCGGACGCCCCATCGCCCGCACTTCTTTTTCGTGGAATCGGATGGCCTTGCCTTGGTACGTGCCCAGGAAAATGTAGTTTTCCCCATTGGTCAGACGCGCCCCCAGCAATTCGTCGGTCTCATCCAACGACACCGCAATGATCCCGCGCGACATCGGATTGTCGAACTCGGTCAGCTCGCATTTCTTGATCACGCCTTGCTTGGTCACCATCACGATATGCTGCCCCGCCACGAAATCCTTCACCGACAGGAACGTCTTCGCGGCTTCATCCGGCTGGAGATTGATCAGGCTCGATACATGCTTGCCTTTACCCGTCGTGCCGGCGTCGGGAATTTCGTAAATCTTCAGCCAGTACACGCGGCCCTTGGTGGTGAACACCAGAAGATAAGCGTGTGTCGACGCCACCACCAGGTGCTCCACCACATCCTCGGTGCGTGTCCCCATCCCGATGCGGCCCTTGCCCCCGCGCGATTGCCGCCGGTAAGTATCCACCGCGGTCCGCTTCAGGTAGCCGCCGTGCGTCACCGTCACCGCAACGTCTTCCACCTGGATCAGATCCTCCAGGTGAATCTCGCCCGTATCTTCGATGATCTGCGTCCGCCGCTCGTCTCCAAACTCCTTCTGCACGTCCTTCAATTCCTGCACGATGATTCCGCGCAGCTTCTTGTCGGACCCCAGAATCTCCAGATACTCGGCAATCTCAATCTGGATCGCCGCCAGTTCGTCGATGATCTTCTGGATCTCCATGCCGGTCAGCCGCTGGAGCTGCAGTTCAATAATGGCCTGCGCCTGTTTTTCGGTGAACTCGAAACGCGCGATCAACCCCTCCCGCGCTTCCTTGGGCGATCCCGATGCTCGGATCAGCTTGATCACCGCGTCCAGATTCTCAATCGCTTTCTTGAATCCCAGCAGGATATGCTCCCGCTCGCGCGCTTTGCGCAACAGAAAGTCCGTGCGGCGCCGGACCACTTCGATGCGGTGGTCGATGAACCGCTTCAGTACGTCCACCAACCCCAGCTCGCGCGGCTGTCCATTCACGATGGACAGCATGATCACGCCGAAATTAATCTGGAGCTGCGTGTGCTTGTACAGATTGTTCAGGACCACTTCGGCCTGCTCGCCGCGCTTCAGCTCGAACACAATACGCATTCCGTCGCGGTCGCTCTCATCGCGTATTTCGGATATGCCTTCGATTTTTTTCTCGTTCACCAGGCCGGCTGTCGTTTCAATGAGCCTGGCCTTGTTCACCTGATAAGGAATTTCAGTTACAACAATCGCTTCGCGATCCTTGCCGAAAGCCTCCGTCGCAGCTTTGGCGCGCAGCTTCAGCGTCCCACGGCCTTTGGTGAAGTAATCCAGGATGCCTTGCCGCCCCAAAATGAATCCGGCCGTCGGAAAATCCGGCCCTTGCACCAGACTCACGATCTCGCTGGCATGCGTGTCCGGCTTCTGCACCAGCAGTATCGTGGCGTTGATGATCTCGGTGAGATTGTGCGGCGGAATATTGGTGGCCATGCCAACCGCGATGCCCGACGATCCATTAATCAACAGATTCGGCACGCGCGTCGGCAGCACTTCCGGCTCCACGCGCCGCTCGTCGAAGTTCGGCCGGAAGTCCACCGTCTCCTTATCGAGATCCTCCAGCAGCGCCGTGTCGATCCGCGACAGCCGCGCTTCAGTGTATCGATACGCCGCCGGCGGATCGCCGTCCACCGATCCGAAATTGCCCTGCCCATCGATCAGCGGGTAGCGCAGCGAAAAACTCTGCGCCATTCGCACCAATGCGTCGTACACCGGAATGTCGCCGTGCGGATGGTAATTGCCCAGCACCTCGCCCACGATGCCCGCGCACTTGCGATACGCTCGGTTAAACGACAAACCCATCTCCGACATGGCGTACAGAATCCGCCGATGCACCGGCTTCAGGCCGTCGCGGACATCCGGCAACGCGCGCCCGATGATCACGCTCATGGCGTAATCGAGATACGATCGCCGCATCTCGTCTTCGATGTTGATGGAGATTATATTCTGTTTGCCGTCGCCCCCTAACGGCATCTGCGACCCGCCGCCTGGAGGCGTTTGCGGGGTATTCGGATCTTCCGGATTAGCCAAGCTTTAACTCCTTGAAAACACGGGGCTGGAACGCCCAGGAAACGTACCGATTTGCAACTATTATTTTAGCAAGAATCAGCACCCATGGCACCCGTTTTTTGTGGGGCAGGATGGAATCCCAATGTCACTTAGTTTTCGTCATAGTGGGGCAGGCCCCCAGGTCTGCGCGGGTCCCCCTGGACCCGCTCTTCGCCAACAGAATCAGCTTCCTTCAAAACCCGGCAAGCCGACGAGGGCGTCGGCTGCGGTTCAGGGGGACCGCCCCACTAAGAATGCAAATTGAGCAATCTTGGAAAAACTAAGTGACATTGGGATGGAATCCTGCAGCGGGTTGTTAACCCGCTCTGGCCGGGTGCGATAAACTGGTCCGGCAATGCTCAAACATGGCTTCGATATGCACCAGTTGTTCCTCTCGGCCCCCGGCGACTTGGAGAAAGAGCGCGACGCTTGCCGAAGCGCCATCAGCGAGGTCAACTCCGCTGAAGCGATGCCCTTGAAGATCCTGCTGGTCTCAGTCGGTTTGACCTGCGACGATCATGTTGTCGGGTTCCGCTCCGCCGTTGCCGATAACATCCGCCAATCCGCCTACTATGTGCAGGTCTTCGAAGACGATTGGGGACCCAAGAACCTTTTCCGGAAAATGTTCTATCTCGCCATCGAGTGCCGCGACGATGCCACGCTCCCGATGCAGGACGTCGTCGTGTTCCTGAAGGCCGCGCCGCGCGAAACCGATCCAGAAATCCTGGCGTTTCGAAAAGAGCTCGAGGAACAGCCTGGTGTCCGCGTGTTTCACTTCGACAAGCTCGAGAGTTTGAAAACGCAATTACAGCAGGTGTCGAGCGGCTGGGTACGTCAGATTGTGGGGCAGGCGCTTCCGCCTGCCAAGTAGCCTTTCAGCGCAGCCCCCCGGTGAATCCATCCGTTCACCGTAAAGCGGCTGTCCGCAAACTGCCGCGATGGTACGTGCACCGGCAGCACTTCGTGGACGCTGTTGCTCGGAAACAGCACCAACGTGTCTCCGCACGGCGTCACCGTACTGTCGTGGATCTTCAGCTCGCCACCTGAAAACGGGCGCGGCTCTCCATGCAGGAAATAGACGAAGGTGATCTCGCGCGTGTCGTCCGGCCCCCCATCCACGTGCGAACGAAAGTAGTCGCCGTCATTGCTCGCGGTAACTTGCAGTTCAATCCGACCGAACTCGAGCCCGAGCTCACCCAGAATCGGCTTAAGATGATCTAGAAATAACCGATCGAAATTCCCCAAGCTTTCGAGTATTCTCGCCCGCCGCACTCCTTCAACCACCGCGCGAGTCGCACCCATGGATACCGTGGCCGCGCTGAACTGCTGCTCCTGACAGAGAACGTAATCCAGCAACTCTTGGCGCCGACTGCCCAGAAATCTCGGGATAACCCAACTCTCCGGCATATTTACAACAACGGCGCCGGGCACCATTCCATGTAGTAATTCAGCAGATCTTCCCGCACCACATGGAATCCGAGCCGCTTGTGGAATTTCAGGGATCCCTGATTGAAGCGGTCAACAGTGGACCGAATGGGTAGCTTCGCCCTCTGAGCCTCTTGCTGCAGCCGCTGCACCAACACGGTCCCCAGGCCTTTGCTCTGCAAGCTGGGATGAATCGCGATATCCACCAGCAGGAACGCATGGTCACCAGGCGCCACCCACAAGCGTCCCACCGCTTTCGAATCCAGCAGCACCACGTGGTAGCAGGAGTTCGGAAATTGCTGCGTGTAAGAGGAGAGCTGCGCCTGGAATTGCATGCGCAACAGGTGTTCCCGCTGCGCGGCAGTGAGGGGTGTTAACTCAAACTGGGGCCCTCGAATGGCGACGTACAGCTCATATAGAAAGATCTCATCATCCTGGAGCACCGCGGGACGAACAGCCAGAGTCGACATTCCGGAATGCAGGGGACCTGCTTACCGGAATGTCCCCCGCGGTGACCGATGCTTATGGACGTGCCGGATACACGCCTTGCAGCGCGATACAGAAGTTCAACGTGAGATAGGGCATCAGATTGTTATGCGGTTGACCGCCACCCTGGACCGCAATGGCGTTTGGATTCATTTGTACGATCGGCGTGGTGAGGGTGGTGTACATCTTGGTAGCGGCCGCATCCTCGCACAGCGCCGCGTTCACAGGAACGGCGCTGTTCGGCGCGAATCTTCCCACCACCGCCATTAAGTTGTGATTGTGGCTGGCCATCTCCGATTGGAGCAAAGTCACCGTGGCCGATCCGCTGGCTTCCCCGATATCGTAAAGGCTCAGACCCGGACCTTGCCCTGAGCTAATGCAGTGGTTGCCTTGCATGTTGGGCAGGGCAAAATTGGATTTGCCATCGCCTCCATAGAAGGTCCCAAGCAAGGAAAACAGGGCCGTATTCTGGGAAAGCGGTAACAATTGACCGGCACACATCGCCCAGCCTTTCGGAGCGAAATTGAATGGAAAAGCGCGAACTTCTCCGACAAAAGGATTCGACATTGTGTTCTCCTCTCAGTTATGCGACGGAAAAATGCCCTGGAGCGCGATAATCCAGGTCATCACCAGAAATGGCGACTGATTCGGGTGAGGTTGGCTGCCTCCCGTCACCGAAACGGTCGCCGGAACCATGGCCCCAGCTGTCCCGCCGAACGGTCCGTAGATGCTTAGCGCTCCGGTCGTGTCTGCAAGCAGATTTCCCGTCGGCGTGAACGAGTTCTGGCCGGCGTGGACACCTTGCAACATGTGAGGGTGCGTGGGAAGCTCAGCGATGGTTAGCGTATGAGCATACTCGCCGCCCAATTCGCCCAGGGTGTGGCTGTTGCCCATGCTGATCGCCGTGCGTCCTTGCAGATTGGGCAGGCCAAAAGTCGTCCGCCCATCGCCTCCGTAGGTTGTCCCGAGCAGCGAAAAGAGCGCCTGGTTTTGATTGATGGGAAGAAGATTACCGTTGGATAGCGCCCAGCCCTTGGGCGCAAAGTTGAAAGATACACACTTCAATTCAGAAAGAAATGGTTCGGACATGATGGATTCTCCTTATTGTGGTTCTTATGTTGGGCTCGGAAACACCCCAAAAAACGAGATGATCCAGTTCATCACGAGATAAGGCTGAAGATTGTTGTGTGGCTGGCTGTTGCCGGTTAACGTGATCGAACTCGCGCTCATCACGCCTGTGGGGTTCGTGCCGGTGCGGTAAACCTGGGTGGCATTACCCGACAAAATGTTAATCTGCACAAAATTGGAGTTGCCGTTGTTGGACGAACCCAGCAGCGGATGCGAGTGGGCGGGAATCGTTGGTACGGTCAACGTCACCTGCTCCACGCCGCCGGTTTGTGCAACGGTGAAGGTCTGGCCGGGTCCGGTTCCCTGGTGGATCGGCGCGCGACCCTGTAGATCGGGAAGTTGGAAATTAGTTTGCCCGTCGCCACCATAAGTGGTGCCGATCAGGTTGAATAAAGTCTCGAACTCGGAAATCGGCACCAGCTGGCCTTGGCACAAAGCCCAGCCGGAAGGCGGGAAATTGAAGCCCACCATCCTGCATTCGCCTACATAAGGTTGACCCATCCGTAGTCCTCCTCCTCAGGTTTGTTGGTTTCAGTTTTGCTCGTTCAATAAAAACACGAGCTGGATAGCCTGTCTAAGTTATCATTGTTTTGAACCTCACGCAAGCTTTATTTGCCTCCCGTCGAGGCTGTATGGGCATGGCTTCCCATTCCTCGAAATTATGTGATCTTCCCGACAATCCTTACCGATATTGACGAAACAGTAGTACTAAATGGGACTCGAAATTCGCCCGCTATGGTTAGCGCTGCCGGGATTCTGTGATAGACTACTCAGGCAATAGCGCTTTTTGTGTCCGTGTTAGCATCGCGCCGCCCTCGGCCGCCGATGTGGGAGACTTGTCCGGTAGCCCTTGGAGGAGTGGAATGAGCGTTCGTAGTTTGCCCCGTCTTTTGTTTGGAATCGCAATCCTATCTGCGCTGATAGTCTCGACCGGCGTCGCCAATGCTAGCTGCTCAACCGTCTCGAGCACGGTTACGTGTCTGGGCAGCAGCAACGGGACCTCCGTATTTTCCACCAACGGCGGCCAGGAAAGCGGTCCAGAGCCCACAGTGCTCAGCGCCGCAGCCACGATCTCCGTCACGGGCGGCAGCGGCACGGTATCGCACGTAACTGTCACACTGGTGGGATACAACGACAACGTCGGTTCTGCTAACGACGGATCGGGCGATATGGGGCTCGTCCTTGTGTCTCCGAGCGGCCGCAAATTCGAAATCATGCGATCCGTGGGGTCACCAGGGGCTGACCCTTCAACTATTACATTCACCATCGCGGATGGTGGCACCCCGTTTCCCAATGCAAATTGTGCCTGCACGCTGGTCCCCCTCGCCGGTGGAACAACCTACTCGCCCAGCGCCTACGACGACTCGGGGTTTGCCCTCGAGAAGGACCCCAATTATAGCAGCGCCGGACTATCCGGAACTATCCTTGATGCAGCTACGAACGGCGGTCCAGTTGGGTCCGCGCCCACCTTCGCGTCGGTCTTCGGCGGCGATACGGTAAACGGAACCTGGACGCTGTACCTGGCTGCCGACCCGAACGGCTTCATAGCTGACATCACCTTCTCGTCCTGGGACATCAGCGTTACCTTCACCGCCGCGTCCACGCCCAGCACCACTACGTTGTCGTCCTCTTCCCCCGTTACAGGCTTCCCGAACACGGCCTTCACTTCTGGTTCCGGAAGCTCCGTCACTCTAACTGCCACCGTAACCAGCGGCGCCACGGGCACGGTGACCTTCAAGGATGGAGGCAGTAGCATAAGCTGCAGCGGCGGCAATCCCGCGACGCTTTCCAGCGGTCACGCCACCTGCGTCACAACTTTCTCCACCGAAGGTCTCCATTCGCTCTCCGCCGGCTACTCCGGCGACGGTACGTTCGAGGCGAGCAGCGGCAACGCCGGTGTCTTCGCCATGAACCACTCGCCCAACGGCACGGGCGCGAACGCCACTAAGTATTGCAACACCGGTGGAATCACCGGTGACGGCGAGTCACAGACCGACCAAAACAAGCCCTATCCCTCGGTCATCTTCATCGGCGATGGCGTGAACACCGACATCACCAGTTCGGTCAATACCGTCTCCGTGATCCTGAATAATTTCCAGGGGGTGAACAGCAACGTTCTGCATATGTTGCTGGTGGCGCCCGACGGCACGCACTCGCTCGACTTCTGGAGCAATGCCGGATCGAATCTTACCACCGGAACCTATACATTGATCGACGGATCTACGCAGTTGCCCGCAACTGGCTCATTCAGCCCCGGCAGCTACGGGCCCACAACTTACGGCAGCGGCCAAACGCCGAATACCGACCTTTTCACGCCGGCTCCTGCGGCCCCGGCGCCACAGATTCCCGGCACTTATTCGGTGGCCTTCCCGGTGGGTTCCGCCACTTTCACCAGCTCCTTCGCGGGCGCCAACGCGCACGGCCCTTGGGCGCTCTTCCTTTACAACGGCTCAGGCTTTGGCGACACCACCAATCTCGCCGGCGGATGGTGTCTGGATGTCTCGCCGGGAATCGGCCATTCGACGTCGACCAGTGTCACCTCCAGCGCGACCTTTAACACCAAAGGCACATTGGTCACCTTTACGGCCACCGTCACCAGCTCGCCAACCCCCAACGTGGGGACCGTTACCTTCACCGAGAATGGCTCGCCTCTCGTCGGCGCGCCGAATAGCGGCGTGTCCCCCGTATCCAGCGGCGTCGCGACTACCTCCACGACCTCGTTGCCTGAAGGCGATCACACCATCACGGCCACCTACCAGGACTCCACCGACACCTTCAACGAGAGCTTCTCCACCGCTTCAGTCCGCGTGGATGCCGCCACCGCAACTCCCACACTGAGCAGCAACACGTGGAGCTACTGCAATACCTCGGGGATCACCATTCCCTTCGGCGTCGTCACCGCCGACGACATCGGACCGGCAGCGCCGAACCCGTCCAACATTTTCGTCACCAACCTCTACGGCACCATCGATACCGTCACCCTGACGCTCGACAATTTCAAAGTCTCCGACCCGAATGACTTGGACTCCCTTCTGGTTGGCCCCAATGGTTCGAACGCGCCCACTTCGGCCCAGACGCTCGACTTCTTCTCACAAACCCCCAGTGGAACTGCGTATGGCGCTGCGAACACGACTTTCAGTGACAGCGGTTCCCTGATAACTGGCGCGCCGACTAGCCTGGATGCCCCCACCAGCGACGGCACCAACGCGACCGACTTTTTCGCGAGTAAATTCTACGTGCTGCCGACTCCCTTCCAGTTCGCTGCGCCCCACGGATCATCCACGTTTGGTAACGTCTACTCGAACAGCAATCCCAACGGCACCTGGAGCCTGTATTTCAATCAGCTCATTCACAATGCAACACCCCCGCTCGACGGCGCCAGCGCGTGGTGTATGAACTTCACCGAGAACGCGCCCTCAGTTGGGGCCGTCAAATCCCACACCGGACCGAACCCGAACAACCACTTCGGGCAGGGCGGCACCGGATCGTTCAGCATTGTGGTCACCAACAACGGCCCTGGATCGACTGGCGATCCCGACGGCAACCATCCGCTCATCGTCACCGATACGCTGGCGGCGGACTTCACGCCTGGCACGCCAACCGGTACGGATTGGAGCTGCTTGGTGGTGAGCCAAACGGTCACGTGTAAGAACCATGATGCGATTGCCCAAGGCAGCAGTTATCCCACGCTGACGATTCCTGTGACGGTCTCGGCCACCGCGGGGGCCACCGACAACAACTCGGCTTCGATAAGCGGTGGCGGCGCCAATAGCACGAATTCCAACACCGACACCGTAACAATCGATCCGGCGCCGGTTCTGACGATATCCAAGTCGCCCAACGGAACGTTCACCCAGGGCCAGACGGCCGAATGGGACATCACTGTGGGCAACACCGCGCCCAATGGCAGCACCGCCGGCACGACGACGGTGGTCGACACGCTTCCGACCAATTATACGCTGTCGAGCTCCAGCGGAACCCTTTGGGGATGTTCCGGCACTACCACCGTAACTTGTACGTCGAGCCAGGCAGTAACCGGCGGCAGTTTGTTCAACTTATTGAAATTGATTGTGAACGTACCGGCCGCCTCGGCGACCAGCATAACCAACAACGCTGTAGCCTTCGGTGGCGGCGACCTGAATCACACCAATTCGGGGAATGCAGCCACTACCTTCAGCACTGTCAGCGTAGTCCAAGTGCCGGCGTCGGTGACGATAACCGCAGGCGGCACGCAGAGCGCTCCAATCAACACGGCCTTCGGCACTGCCTTGACCGTGGTGGTGAAGGACGCTGGCGGCAGGGTCATTCCGAGCCAGTCGGTGACTTTCACCGCTCCGAGCTCTGGCCCCAGCGGCACCTTCTCGAACAGCTCTAACACGATCACCGCGAGCACCAACAGTTCCGGGCAGTTGAGCGAAACCTTCACGGCCAACGGCACGGCTGGCGGGCCGTATAGCGTCACCGCCACGGCGGGTTCCGTCAGCGCAAGCCCGGCCTTTACGCTGACCAACAACCCAGGCCCGCCCTTCAATATCGCTGTGAGCAGCGGCAGCGGCCAGAACACCACCACCGGCACTGCGTTTCAGTATCAACTGGTGGCCCTGGTGACTGATTCGGGCGGCAACCCGGTACCCAATGCCTCGGTCACTTTCGCGGGTCCGGCGACGGGGGCCGGCGCGACCTTTACCACCAGCCCTGCTACGACAAACTCGTCGGGCTTGGCTTCGGTGACGGCCACCGCCAACGGCAACGCCGGATCGTACACCGTCAAAGCGACCGTCACCGGGACCAGTGTGACCACCAGCCCTAGCGGCTTCTCGCTGACCAACAATGCGTCCACCGTGCAAATCACGTTGGCGACCTCGCCCACGGGCCTGATGGTTTCCGCTAACGGCGGCACGTCCTATCAGGCTGCTCCCTACACGTTCGCCGCGACCATCGGTAGCCCGTACACCATCGTGACCCAGTCGCCGCAGGGGATCGGGACGCAGTACACGTTTACCGGCTGGAGCGACAGCGGCGCTATATCGCATGTGATTACCCCGACGACGGCCGGCACTTACACCGCCAGCTTCTCGACGGCCTACCTGTTGACGGTGAACGTTTCGCCGAGCGGCAGCGGTACGGCCACGCCGACGTCTGGCACGTATTACGCACCGAGTACAATAGTGAACTTGGGCGCCACCGCGAACACGGGATATGTATTTTCTAGCTGGACCGGTCCTGTAGCTAGCTCCAGTAGCGCATCCACCACGGTAACGATGAGCGGACCAGAAACAGTCACGGCCAACTTCAACGGCGGACCGACGTCGCTCGGCGGCGGAACCATAGGGGCTAAGTCCGGACCCCAGAGCGCGCGCGTTTGGCGGATCAACATTGGCAACAACGGACCCGGCGTGGCGCTGGGAGCGGAGCTTACGAACCTCGTGCTGACGCAAACCTCCGGAGCGCCGTGTGCGCCCACGATCACGAGCTCGCTCCCGGCGGTGGCGGGCACCATCGCGCCCCATGCATCCGCGGTCGCCGATGTGACCATTAACTTCTCGGGTTGTCCGACCAACGCGCTATTCAAGGCCGCCGAGACAATGTCTGCCAACAGCGGTACTGCCAGTGGGTCGGTCACGGAGTTGAATCAGTTGCAGTAGTTTTCGGAGGAGTTGAGGACGAATAACATGACAAACGCGATTGCTCGAGCTACAACAATTCTCGTGATGGTCTGCTGCTGGCAGGCGTACGGAGATTCTATTTCGTGGACTGTGGACCCGGTGAGCGGCAACATCTCGGGGTCGCCAGGCGACACCGTAGGCTGGGGCTTCACCATCACCAACACCACCAGCGATTCCCTGTTTCTGGACGGTACGTTCTTTTGCGAAGCTGGCGAGGACCCGGTTGTTGGCCCGGACTTCACCTGTGGCCCGAACCTGGGCGCCAGCACCTACACGGACATCGTTGCGAGCAACACTGGCATCATCGGACCGGGAGTCACAACTCAGGTATTCGATGGTGTGTCCAATGGCGTGGGCGCGTATTCGATCGACCCCCTTGCGACACCGGGCCAGACAGACTCTGGGACGCTCGTCGTGCTCTATGACCTGGTCGACTCGAATTTCAACGACCTCGAGCAGAATCTAGAG
>CZKS01000144.1_pt1 | contig 14698 bp, 7 predicted proteins | sample 1122221 | NCBI WGS metagenome assembly CZKS01 (sample SAMEA3539301, study PRJEB10725) | soil metagenome | biome: tundra; feature: field; material: soil | place: USA | collected 2010-05 | depth 0.15 m
AGCGGCGCGCCCTGGATCGACACCAATACCGGCTTCCTGCGCTTTGTGCGCGCCTACACCACAAAGCCGGTTTGGATCGCGAACACGCCGCCCGAGAAGATGGTGATCCCGGTGCAGCGATACATGCAGGCGATCGCCGATGCCGAGATCACGGGGGCGCACTGGGTGCTGGCTTTGGATGATGATTTCAACCGGCGGTTGCTGGAAGGAGACGCGAACGCGCTAGCCGATTGGAAGCGCGTCGGCGCAGAGCTGAAATTTTATCAGTCCCACAAAGATTGGCGAGCGTTGCGTCCGCATTCCAATCTTGCGCTGGTGGAGGATGTGGGGAGCGGCGCGCTGTTATCGGGCGGTGTGCTGGATATGATCGCCGTGAAGCACACGCCGGTCAGGCCGGTGCCGAATCCGATGCTGAGCGATCAAGCGATGAAGGACGCGAAACTGGCCGTGGATGTGGATCCTTCATCGTTAGATCCGGGACAGAAAGAAGTGCTCAAGAATTTTACGCGCGGAGGAGGCACGCTGCTGAGCGGTCCGCCGGGCTGGAAATTTCCGATGCCGAAGGATGGCGATATAACGCTCGGCAAGGACGATTTCGCGAAGCTCGACGAGATCTGGAAGGAAGTGAACGGCATGACCGACCATAAAAACATGGGCGCGCGGCTGTTCAACGTTTCCAGCATGCTTTCAAACCTGCTGGAATCACCCGATGGCAAGCAACTAATCCTGCACCTCGTCAACTACACCGATTTCCCTGTAGAATCCATCACCGCCCACGTCCTAGGAACATTCAAGCACGCGCGCCTGCTAGCCCCAGACGGTAGTTCGAAAGAACTACCCGTATACGCAGTAGAAGAAGGCACAGGCGTAGACATCGACAAAGTAGATGTCGTCGCGACGGTAGTTCTCGACTAACCAGAACGAGAAACGAGAAACGAGAAACGGGGTTTCTCAGTACTTCGGAACGCTCGGGTCCACCTTATCGCTCCAGGCCAGGATTCCGCCTTTCATGTTGCGTACTTTGCGGAAGCCGGCCTGCTTCAGGAAATCGACAGCTTTCGCGCTGCGCATGCCGCTCTTGCAGTGGGCGACGATTTCGTCGGCGGAGTCCAGCTCATTCACGCGCTTGGGCAAATCGCCGAGCGGGATGAGCTTGGCGTACGGGATGCGGCATATCTGATATTCGTGCGGCTCCCGCACATCGATCAGAACGAACGGATCGCCGCGATCGATTTTCGCTTTCACTTCCACCGGATCGATATCGCCTTCCACAGCCACCGGCTCATGCGGCTGATTAGGAATGCCGCAGAACTCCTGGTAATCGATCAGCTCCCGAATGGTGGGATGATCGCCGCACACCGGACATTCCGGATTGCGGCGCAATTTCAATTCACGGAAACGCATGGCCAGCGCATCGTAGAGTAGCAGCCGTCCAACTAGCGGCTCGCCAATTCCGAGAATTAGCTTGACGGTTTCGGTGGCTTGGATCAATCCGATGGTGCCGGGCAGAATTCCGAGGACGCCGCCTTCAGCGCAGCTTGGAACCAGACCAGGGGGCGGCGGCTCAGGGTACAAGCAGCGATAGCATGGACCGCCTTCATAGGCGAACACCGTGGCTTGGCCTTCGAAGCGAAAGATAGATCCATACACGTTCGGCTTGCCGAGCAGCACGCACGCGTCGTTGACCAGGTAGCGCGTCGGAAAATTGTCGGTGCCGTCGACAACAATGTCGTAATCCTTCAAGATCTGGAGCGCGTTTTCGCTCGATAGCGCGACCTCATGCCGATCGATCTCAACATAGGGGTTGATGTCGAGCATGGTATCAGCGGCCGAGTCGAGTTTCTTGCGGCCAACATCCTTCGTGCCGTGGATCACCTGGCGTTGCAGGTTGGTGAAATCCACCACGTCGAAATCCACCAGGCCGATTCTTCCGACGCCGGCTGCGGCAAGATACATGCCGAGCGGAGCGCCCAGTCCGCCGGTTCCGATCAAGGCAACTTTTGCGCTCTTCAACTTCAACTGGCCGTCCATGCCGACTTCGGGCATGATGAGATGACGGCTGTAACGAAGGATCTCTTCTTTTGAGAGCGTCACTGGTGGCGCGGCAATTCCGGCCGATCCGCCGGCGATGCTCGGAACAATGGAGACTGTATCGCTATCCTTGAGCGCTGTCTTTTCTTTATCCAGATAGCGAATGTCGTCGTCGTTGACGTAGACGTTCACGAAGCTGCGCAGCTTGCCTTCGTCGGTGTAGAGATGGCGGCGCAGTTCGCTATATTGGCTGGTCAACGAATGCAGTACATCGCCGACCGTGGCCCCGGGGAGTTCCACGGAATCCTGCTTGCCCGCGTACTGGCGGAGCGGAGTGGGAATCAGAATCTTAGCCATAGATCAATTCTTCCTTGGGAGCTTCCTTCTGGTCAAAGTCAGGCCGGTAGCTCGCGGCATGATCGAAGCGCCCGTTCTTTATCGATAGTACGACGTAGGAGAACCAGGAGCAGGAGTTCTCGAGATCGCGTTTGGAGAAATAGGCATCGCAATTGGGGTGCGAGTGAAAGACGCCCAAAACTTCCAGGCCTTCTTTTCGAGCTTCCACGTCCACGCGGTGCAGGTCGAGCGGGTCCATCACAAAAAAGTCCTCTTGGGGGCCGGTGTAGACATTCGCGAGCGGAACCGCCTGGCGCACCACGCCGTCTGAGCCCAGCATCACGCCGCAGCATTCCTTAGGAAAGGTTTTTTCGGCATGCGAAACCATGGTATCCCATGCCGGTTGCTCAACTCGGATCATTCCAGAACGGCTCGCTCAGATACTTGTAGGCCCCGTCGCACAGGATAGTGACGATGACGCCGCGCTCGCCCGCCTCCACCAGTTTTTGGCCCAGTGCGCGAGCGGCCACCAGATTCGCACCCGAAGAAATCCCCACCAGCAGCGCTTCTTCGCGGGCAATGCGTCGGCACATGTCGTAAGCGTCTTCGGTTTCGATCCAGACGTTGTCGTCGGCGACGCTTGGGTCGTAAATGCCGGGGACAATCGCGCTCGGCATATGCTTCAATCCTTCCAGTCCGTGGAAACCGGAGGAGGGCTGCGCCGAGATGCATTTCACATACGGCAATTCTTCGTGAAACCGGCGCGAGCAGCCCATGAAGGTTCCGCTGGTTCCCATGCAGGCCACGAAGTGTGTGATGCGGCCGTCGGTCTGCGCCAGGATCTCGAGCGCGGTTCCATTGTAGTGCGCTTTCCAATTGGCGGGATTGTTGTATTGATCGGGATAAAAATAGCGGCCGGGGTCAGTTTGATAGATCTCGCGGACGGCGCGAATGGCGCCATCGGAACCCTCGCCCGGATCGGTGAGGACCATCTCCGCGCCATAGGCCGCCAGCACATGCTTGCGTTCCATGGACGCATTTTTCGGCAGGCACAGCTTAACTTTGTATCCTTTATATGCGCCGATCATGGCGTAGGCGATGCCGGTGTTGCCGCTGGTGGAATCCAGGATGATTTTGTCGCGCGTGAGCTTGCCGGTCCGTTCGCCATCCAGGATCATGTTGAGCGCGGCGCGGTCTTTTACGGAGCCGCCGGGGTTAAAAAACTCGGCCTTACCGTAGATCTCGATGCCCGGCAGATCGCGCGGGATTCGGTCCATGCGGATCAGCGGCGTATTGCCTATCATGCTCAGAAGATTGGTCGCAGTGAGGCGGGAGACCGGGGGCGCGCTGGTGGTGGCGACGGACATATCAGCCTATTTTATGGTATCACCTATTTGTCGGTAGACAATGGGGAGTTGGCTCAACTACTGCTTAGATGCGGGGAGGTTGGGATTCGACTCATGCTGGGGCAGAAAGCAGAAAGCAGAAAGCAGAAGGCAGGAGGCAGGAGGCAGGCGGCATGTATTCTGGCTCCTTGCCAGAGAAATTCGCGCCCTGTTCGCCACTAATCCGGAAGATTCATTTCAGGATCACTCCAAAATGGCAAAACAACTTCACTCACTTTTCCCATTTGCGTTGGTCATGTCGGGCGCGCTGGCCTTTGCTCAGTCCAACGCACCTGCATTGCCCAATACTGGTCAAGATCTTACGCCGTTGGGCACCTTCGTGCCGTTGAACCCTGGTATCGAAGACATCCCGAATGGACGGCTACGCACGCGGTTAGCTCTGTAGTGAATCCCACTGGCAACACGATGCTGGTTCTGACAAGCGGGTTCAACCGCATTTACAACAACCCGCTCACCAAGCTTCCGCTGCTGGCGGCATGGTCACTGGCGGATTCGCCCGAGCATGTATTTGTTTACGATCTTACGACCACGACGCCTTCCCTAAAGCAAGTGATCCCGATCACGAATACCATCCACTCGGGAACCCACGTTGTGGTATTGCCGGGAAGTACTTACAACGGGATTGTTTTCGATCCAACTGGCTTGTCGTTTTATGTTGCCGGTGGACCCGATGACGTGGTCCACATCTTTAACCTGAGCGCCAGTACCGGAATGTGGGCGGAGGCGCCAAACTCGCCGCTCTCGCTCGGCCACGGTCCACTTGGCGGACTGGGCCTGACCGCGACTAGCGGTGGATTAGAACCGATCAACCAACAAGTGGCCGTGACACCTTGCGCCGCGGGCGTGGCTATATCGAGCGATAGCAGGACGCTGGTGGTGGCGAATTTCGCGAACGACTCGATCACTATTTTCAACAGAGCCTATGCCGGGTCCACCAACTGGTCAGCCGGCACAGAACTCGACCTTCGCCCCGGCAAGATCAATCCCGCGCAGCCGGGGTGCCGGGCGGCGAATATCCGTATTGGGTGGTTATCAAAGGTACCGGAACAAGCGCGACCGCGTATGTTTCGAGCATTCGCGATCGTGAGATTGATGTAGTGAGTTTGGGCCGTGTGCCGGCGGTGACAGCGCGCATTCCAGTGAAAGGCCAGCCCAACAAGATGACGTTGAACCGGGCGCAGTCACTGCTGTATGTCGCCGACGACCAAGCCGATACTGTGGACGTGATCGATACCACAAAGAACGCGGTACTAGAGAGTATCCCGGTAATCGCGCCCATGCTGCCTTCCGCGCTGGCGTCGAGTCATTATAAGGGTGCGAACCCCAACAGCGTGATCCTTTCGCCGGATGAGACGCAACTCTACGTGACGAATGGCAATCTGAATTGCGTCGCCGTGATCGCGCTGAGCGGAACCAACAGCAACGACCAGGTAGTTGGTCTCATTCCCACCGGTTGGTATCCGAACTCGGTGAGCTTGAACTGGTACCCGAACCCCGCCCAGCCCTACGCCAGCACTGACTCAGTGAACATGTACGTCATCAATGGGAAAGGGCCGACGGGCGCGAATCCCCTGGCGTGCTATGGCGGCTATGGGCCGGGACCGCCCGAAAAAAATTGCATGACAGGGAATCAGTATAATCCGCAGTTGACTAAAGCGGGCTTGCAGAGCTTCCCGCTTCCTGGGACAACGCAGCTTGCGACACTGACCGCGCAAGTGAACGCGAACGATCGTTTCACCAGTACCGAGAGCGACAGCGACAAAGCAGTGATGGCTGCGGTACACCAGGGTGTTAAGCACGTGATCTTCATCCTGAAGGAAAACCGGACTTACGATCAGATTCTGGGCGATCTCGCGAACGGAAGCGATGGCGATTCCTCATTGACCGAGTTCGGACAGGCGATCACACCGAACGAGCACAATCTCGCGACGAACTTCGTCACGTTAGACCACTTCTTGGACACCGCCGAAGTAAGCGTGGACGGCTGGCTGTGGTCGACCACGGCGCAATGCCCCGACATAATTGAGCGCGAATGGCCGATCGCTTACGCGTTCCGCGGTCTCAGCATTGAAGCCGAGGGTACGAACCGGAACGTAAACGTGTCTATTCCGACCGTCGCCGGACGACAGAGAGCCAATCCCTTGACTCCGGCCGATCCGAATCTGTTACCGGGCCAGACGGACGTCGGCTCGCCAGACGGTCCGAACAATGAAATAAACGCCGGCCATTTATGGGACAACGCGTTACGCGCGGGTCTGACGGTCCGCAGCTACGGATTCTTCTTGGACGGGACCCGTTATAGCACGCCGACCAATGCAATTCCGTTAGTGCGCAATCCGTTCGCGTCCGGGATCGTTGTAGCGTACTCATCGAGCGTTGCCCTTGCGCCGTTCACCGATCCATACTTCCGCGGTTTCGATAACGCGCTTCCGGATTTCTACCGTTACGCGGAATGGGAGCGAGAGTTCAATAATAATTATTCCCGCGGCGGGCTGCCTGCGTTGAGCTTGGTGCGCTTCATGCACGATCACACCGGGAATTGGGTTGCAGGGAAAGGCGGTTATCCACCTGCCGCGATCGACGGCGTGAATACTCCGGAACTGATGGTGGCCGATAACGACTACGCGGTGGGACTGCTGGTTCACAAGATCGCAAACAGCATCTATGCCAACAACACCCTGATCTTCATCGTGGAAGACGATGCGCAGGATGGCGGCGACCATGTGGATTCGCATCGTACCGTAGCGCTTGTAGTGGGAGCCTATGTGAAGCAAGGCGTGGTAGTCTCGACGCCTTACAACACCGTCAACTTCGTGCGCACCATGGAAGAAGTTCTGGGCCTTCCACCGATGAACCTGAACGACGCACTGGCGGCGCCCATGGCCGACATCTTCAACACGACGCCGAGCCCGTGGAGTTTTACGGCCGCTCCCTCGGCGTTCCTCTACAATACGCAACTGCTGCTGCCTCCTAAGCCCACGGGCATGAAGGTGCCCAAGCCGACACACAACGCGAAATATTGGGCGCGGGTCACCAAAGGCATGGACTTCACGGATGCGGATCTGGTGGATCCCGCGGAGTTCAACCGCATTCTCTGGAAGGGGATGATGGGCAACAAGCCTTACCCCGCAACGGCGTCAGGACCGGACGAGCGCGAGGACCGGAAATAGCCGTGAAAAAATAGCAACGACCGGTCGCTTACGCTCGCGGTTCGGAAAGAAGTGTTACCGGACCGCGACCGTGAGGGAGTCGGTGCCTGTGCCGATTTTTTCACGTGTCCAAAGTGGCGCGGCTGATCCTCGGAGAGGAATAGACCCTGTTCGCCACTAGTTGGGAAGATCCATTTGCGGATCACCCCTAAAATGTCAAAACAACTTCGCGCACTTTTCCCGTTTGCATTAGTCCTGTCGGGTGGGCTGGTCTTTGCGCAGTCCACCACTCCGGCCCTGCCAAATATGGGCCAGGATCTTACTCCGCTGGGCACGTTCGTGCCGTTGAACCCCGGTCTCACCGATCATCCTGAATGGACGTCCACCCACGCGGTCTCGAGCGTAGTCAGTCCGCTTGGCGACACTTTGCTGGTTCTGACTAGCGGTTTCAACCGCCTCTACAACAACCCATTGACGAAGCTCCCGCTGCTCGCGTCCTCGTATCCCCCGGACTCGACAGAGCACGTGTTCGTTTACGACCTGACCACCACCACGCCGTCCCTAAAGCAAGTAATCCCGATCACGAATACGGTCCACTCGGGCGCCAACGTTGTAGTGTTACCGGGAAGTACCTACAGCGGGATTGTCTTCGATCCAACCGGCTTGGCTTTTTACGTGCCCGGAGGTCCCGATGACGTGGTCCACATCTTTGCTCTGAGCGCCAGCACTGGAACTTGGGTGGAGGCTCCCAATTCGGCGCTTAACCTCGGCCACGGCCCACTTGGGGGACTTGGTCTTAACGCGACTAGCGGCGGACTAGAACCGATCAACGAACAAGTTGCCGTGACGCCTTGCGCCGCCGGCGTGGCAATTTCGTCTGACGGCAGGACGCTGGTGGTGGCGAATTTCGCCAACGACTCGATCACTATCTTCAACAGAGGCTACGGCGCAGGCTTCACCAGTTGGTCCGCGGTGAAGGAGCTCGACCTTCGCCCCGGCAAGAGCAATCCCGCGCATGTGGGGGTGCCGGGCGGCGAATATCCGTATTGGGTGGTTATCAAAGGTACCGGATCGAGCGCGACCGGGTATGTTTCGAGCATTCGCGATCGTGAGATCGTGGTGGTGAGTCTGGGCCGAGTGCCGGCGGTGACAGCGCGCATTCCAGTGAAAGGCCAGCCCAACAAGATGACGTTGAATAGGGCGCAGACTTTCTTGTATGTCGCCGAAGACCAATCGGATATCGTTGACGTAATCGACACCACGAAGAACGCGGTGGTTGAAAGCATCCCGGTAATCGCGCCCATGCTGCCTTCCGCGCTGGCGTCGAATCATTATAAAGGCGCGAACCCCAACAGCGTGATTCTTTCGCCGGATGAGACGCAACTCTACGTGACGAATGGCAATCTGAATTGCGTCGCGGTGATCGCGCTGGGTGGAACCAATACCAACGACCATGTGGTCGGTCTCATTCCCACCGGTTGGTATCCGAACTCGGTGAGCTTCAACTGGTACCCGAACCCTACCCAGCCCTACACCAGCACTGACTCGGTGAACATGTATGTCATCAATGGGAAAGGGCCGACGGGCGCGAATCCACTCTGGTGCTACGGCGGTTACGGGCCGGGGCCGCCGGCGAAAAACTGCATGATCGCGAATGAGTATAATCCCCAGTTGACCAAAGCCGGCTTGCAGAGTTTCCCGCTCCCCGGGACGGCGCAACTCGCGACTTTGACAACTCAGGTGACCACCAACGATCGGCTCACCTTCACCGAGAGCACGAGCGACGCCGCGGTGATGGCGGCCGTGCGGCAGGGCGTCCAGCACGTGATCTTCATCCTCAAGGAAAACCGGACTTTCGACCAGATTCTAGGCGACCTGAACAACGGCAGCGATGGCCACTCTTCATTGACTGAATTTGGCGAGACGATCACGCCCAACGAGCATAACCTGGCGCGAGACTTCGTCACGTTAGACCGCTATCTGTGCACCGCAGAAATCAGCGTGGACGGGTGGCTGTGGTCGACTTCGGCCCAAGCTCCCGACATGATTCAAAAGGAATGGCCGGTGGTTTACGGGTACCGCGGCCTCAGCGTAGAGTCGGAGGGTTTGAATCGCAGCGTGAACGTCGGCATTCCGACGGTCGCCGGGCGCCAGAGAGCCAATCCTCTGACCCCGGCCGATCCGGATCTGTTACCGGGCCAGACCGATGTGGCTGCGCCAGATGGGCCGAATAATCTGATAAATGCCGGCTATTTGTGGGACAACGCGCTACGGGCGGGCCTCACGGTTCGCAACTATGGTTTCTTCCTGGATGGGACGCGCTATGCCACCGCCACCAATCCCATTCCGCTGGCGCGCAATGCGTACGCAACCGGGACAGTGGTAGCTTATCCAACCAATGTTGCCCTGACCCCATATACCGATCCGTACTTCCGCGGTTTCGACAACGCGCTTCCGGATTTCTACCGTTACGCGGAATGGGAGCGAGAGTTCAATTCTAATTACTCCAGCGGCGGCCTGCCCGCACTGAGCCTGGTTCGCTTCATGCACGATCACACCGGCAACTGGGTTGCAGGAGCTGGAGGCTCTCCGCCGGCCGCGATTGACGGCGTAAATACTCCGGAACTGATGGTGGCCGATAACGACTACGCGGTCGGCATGCTGGTTCAGAAGATTGCGAACAGCATTTACGCCAACAACACCTTGATCTTCGTGGTGGAAGACGACGCGCAGGATGGCGGCGACCACTACGATTCGCACCGCGCCACCGCTTACGTTGCGGGCGCATTCGTGAAGCAAGGCGTGGTGATTTCGACGCCTTACAACACCATCAACTTTGTGCGGACGATGGAAGAAGTTCTGGGCCTTCCGCCCATGAACCTGAACGACGCGCTTGCGGCGCCCATGGCCGACATCTTCAACATGAAGCCGAGCCCCTGGAGTTTTACGGCCGCTCCCTCGGCGTATCTCTACAACACGCAATTGCTGCTGCCTCCCAAGCCCACTGGCATGAAGGTGCCGAAGCCGACGCACAACGCGAAATACTGGGCGCGGGTCACGAGAGGTATGGACTTCACGGACGCGGATCTGGTGGATCCCGCGCTCTTCAACCGTATTCTCTGGAAAGGGCTGATGGGCAACAAGCCTTACCCCGCAAACCTTTCAGGACCGGACGAGCGCGAGGATCGGAAATAGCTTCCCGGTCACCGGCAAACTGTACGCTAGAGCAAATGCGTTTATTTGCCAACTTCCTCTTCGCGGCGTTGGCCGTGCAACTATTGTTGACCGCACAGAATGTGGTTTTAACCGGCGCTCTTAGCGGGCGAGCCACGGACGAAAGTGGCGCGGTACTCCCAGGAGCGTCGGTTGTTGCGCAGAACCTTCAGACCGGCGTGAAACAATCTGCCGAGACAAACTATACCGGACTTTACAGGTTTCCCGCTCTCCCGCCGGGCTCCTACTCCGTCAGCGTGAGTCTCAAAGGTTTTCGGGATGTGCAGGGCCTGGTTCAAGTGCGGGTCGGAAACACGACGTTGCAGGACATCACGCTGCTTGTGGGAGCCGGCAACGACACCGTTAAGGTAAGCGCGACGGCGCCGCTGCTACGGCCAGCGGAATCGTCCCTCAGCACCGTGATGGACCGGTCGCTCATCGAGGCGTTACCGCTCAACGGGCGCCGTTACACCGACTTTACGCTGCTCACACCGAATACCAACCCTGACGGCGACACCGGCCTGGTGAGCATCGCCGGACAACAAGGTGGAGAAGACTCGGGATACGCCAATGGAAACGGTTCCAATGTTTTCACCGTGGACGGCACTAATGCCACCAGCAACTACTTCGCCGACATTCTCGGCCGTTATCGCATCCCATACCTCTATGGCGAGAACGCAATCCAGGAGTTTCAAGTCGCCGTCAGCCCGTACTCGGCGATCTATGGCGGCGGATCGAGTTTTATTAACGCAGTGACCCAGTCGGGGAGCGCCGTGGTCCATGGCAGTGCATTTTATTACAACCGGAACTCCGCGACGGCGGCCAATGACGCTCTTTCCAAAGCTAGCGGCTTCCCGAAGCCACAAGACGCTTTGCAGCAATTCGGCGCAGGGCTCGGCGGTCCCCTCTCGCGGAATCGTTTATGGTTCTTTGTGGATTATGAGCAGCAGATGGAGAACGATCCGATTTCCGTCATCAACCCGGCATTCACTGCGGCACAGGCGAACTTGAGTTCTTATTTTGGGATTCCGTCCGGGACGAAGCTACCTGCGCCGAACGCTCCCTACCCAATACCAGGCAACGACAGCGCGCCGGACGCGGCCAATCCCGTATACCTTCAGCAAGTGTCGAATACTTTGAACGCGCTGACCTCCAATCTTGGGGTCCAGCCAAGGAAGAAAAACGATCTGGTGGTTACCTCCCGGCTGGACTACCAGGCCAGTTCCAGGGATAGCCTGTTCTTGAGCTTCAATGTGAACCGGTTCAACTCGCCCGGAGGCGTTATCACCGTCAGCCCGGTAGCTGTCTATGGGACGCAAACGCTGGCTAACGACTATGTGCACGACTTCCAAGCTAGCCTGGGATGGACGCATGCGTTCTCCTCCAAATTGCTGAACGAGTTTCATGCGGGGGCCTCCGACGACAACCAGATCGCGACACCCACCGGCCGCGCTCCCAACATCCCCACGTTGATACTGGATAGCCCGGCCTCCTTCACTCTAGGTAATGCCCCATTTTCTGTGGGACGGGTCTTTGAGAGGCAGTATTCCGTGTCTGACCGAGTCGACTACGTGATTGGCAGGCACACGTTGCAGTTCGGTGTCGATTTCAGCCGCGCATGGGATGCGGATAATAATTTTGGCGGCGCGGACCCGAATGCCGACGTGCAGTTCGGGTCGTTCCTCGGCAGTTATGAATTTTCGAATCTGGAAAGCTTTGCGCTTGGTGAATACAACCTTTTCAGTCAGGCTTCGGGAAACCCGACCTTTTCTTTTGGCGTGCCTTACTACGGATTCTACGTGCAGGATTCGTTCCGGGCTTTGCCGCACTTGACGCTGGAATTCGGATTGCGCGAGGATTTCCAGGTCTACCCGCAGCCCAAGGAGAATCCGGCGTTTCCACTCACGGGACAGTATCCGAACCAGTTTCTTCGTCTGGCGCCCCGATTCGGATTTGCGTGGCAACCCGGATCGAACACGGTGGTGCGCGGAGGATTTGGGCAGTTCTATGACAACATGAACGGTTTGAACTACCGCAACGCGGTAGTCTCGAACGGACTGGCGTCACAGCAGTCGTCAGTAGGTTCCAATTACAACCCCGCTCTGCCGCCGGACCAACAGGCACCCACGTTTCCGAGTATCATCCCCGGTAGTTCACCCCTGTTCCAGGCTTCTCCGGACATATCGCTGGTTTCTCCGCAGTTTCGGGCACCCTATGTATGGCAGGCTAGTTTGCAGATTGAGCGAGAGATTTCCGAGAACACTAGCGTAAGTGCCGGCATTATGTGGAATCACGCAATGCATCTCGTTTCCGGCAGCGCTTATGATTTGAACCTCAATCCGTTGCAAGGCACGACCACGTATGTGGTGTGTCCTGCGGGAACAACCACCGCGCCCTGCAGCGGGAAGACGGTCACGCTGCCGAACATGGACAATGGTCTGCTAACCGAAGGCCGCATCAACCCCAACCTCGGCGAGATAAACGAATTGATCAGCCCTGGGCAAAGCACTTACAAGTCCTTTTTTGTGCAATTGCAGCACCGCATGTCGAGGGGCCTTTCGATGCAATTTTCATACACGTTGTCCAAGAGCACTATGCGGGACGGAATGGACTTCAACAATCAGTTCGACTTCAGCAATACCAGCGCTCCTTCACTGTTAGACCAGCGACATCGAATTAGCTTTGCCGGCGTCTACCGGCCAGGCCTCGAAAGATTGACCAGTTCGCGGGCCGGCCGCGCGTTACTCTCAGGCTGGAGGCTGAGCAGTGTCATGGAGTTCTCTTCAGGCCGTCCGTACGCGGGCTTGTTGAGTCCCGCATGCACCAGCGCGACCCTTTCATTCAGCAATTGCGGCGTCACCGGCAATGACAACTTGAACGACACTGCCTTCAATGAAGACACCGCGAACACCGCCGCCGGCATCAATGGCGCCGGACCCACGCCGGGAATTGGGCTGAACTCTTTCTACGGCCCGTGGCTGGAGAGGATCGATGTTGCGCTGGCCCGCAGTTTTTCCATCCGGGAAGGCAAGGAATTGCAACTCCAAGCACAAGTGTTCAATCTCTTCAACCACGCCAACTACTTTGTGCAGAATGGCGATGGGATCAACCAGTTGCAATACAACCCAATCGGAACCAATTGCGGCGACGGAGTAACGTTGAAACAGACCTGTTATCTGGCGCCCAACTCAGGGACGGGCAATTTCGGAGCCTTGCAGGAGATCAATCCAAACGGTCTCCCCCGCGTGTTCCAGTTTTCGGCGCGCTTCACATTCTAAGGGGTCGCGATTCGGAGAGATTGTCTCATGTTTAAGAGAGCGTTACCGAACCGCGACCGTGAGGGAGTCGGTGCCTGCGCCAATTCTCCCGGGTTCTCGCGGTCGCGGTTCGGATGTCCCCTTGCTTTCGCGCGGGGCCATGCATCGACAGGTATTGTTTAGTTGCGCTGTAGCCCCACACGTGAGTAAGGGGAAGATTTTTTCATGACTCAGCTCACCATCTGGCAGGCAGAGGGACTACAGGCCGGGACCCTGTGGTCTGCGCCAGCAGGAACGCGCGGCCGTACGGAAGTTCGCGCACGGAATGAGTACGCCGGATCGATTCATCGCGTTCCAGCATTTGTAATTCCGAAAGCGTCACATAGTAATCCGATCCCGGTCGCGCTTTCACCAGGCGCACGAGAGCGTCATCCGACTGTCCTAGGATTGCCGTTCCGATGGGCTCGGTGGAGTCCAGGCCCCAGTCCCGCAGCCGCGATGCATAGGTGGGCTCCAATTGAGGGAGCCGCTCAAACTCATCCTCCGTCAGCATGATTCCCAGACGCACATAGTGAGGAATGAATTTGGGTAGCACGTCATCTTGAACGCGGAAGTAATAGCGGATGCGCGGCAGGCGAAGAGTGGACGCGTAGAAATAGTCGTCGCTGTCGGCCAGGATCAGTTCGTTGCTGCGTCCCAGGTTGTAGTAGGACCGCAATCCGGCGACGGCGGCGAGCGGCTGCGCTGCGCCAAACCCGAGCCCCCAGATTTTTCCAGGCTCGCTCGATTTCAGCACGAAAATTGCGCAGAGCGCGAGCAGTCCCCATTTTGCGCGCTGGGCGGAGAAGATGGGATTGTAGGCGGCGGCAATCAAACAGCCCGGCGGTATCAGCAATATTGCGTAGGGCAGATTCTGAAATCGGAACAGGAGAAGTGCCCCGGTCGCCAATGCGAACCAGGCGGTGAGCAACGCGGGCAGGACTTGGTTGCGCGGGCGCAAGGCTGAAATCAAGAATGGCAGAGCTGTCACGAGAAGAATTGCAAGGGCGGGATCGCTGAGCGCCAGACGCTTGAAATAGAACACGGCCTGGCTTTCCGACGATGCTGCAGGAGGCTGAATTCCGAAGCCGAGGAGTTGCACCTGCACATAATCTGCCCAGAACCATTGCCGGTGGGCCATGAGTTGGTAGATGTGCCAGGGAGCAATGAGCGCCGCGGCGATTAGAGCAACCAGCGCCATGCGTGCGAATGATGGCCGCCTATCCGGCCGGATCAATACGCAATACAAAGCAAGAATGAACAAAGG